>RCUM01000005.1_pt1 | contig 343925 bp, 339 predicted proteins | sample 2166141 | NCBI WGS metagenome assembly RCUM01 (sample SAMN09932756, study PRJNA488358) | compost metagenome | isolation source: compost soil in crotonic acid-enriched | place: Germany: Experimental Botanical Garden | reverse complement strand
AAATAGTGTTCACTATGTCCCCGAACACCTGTCTACCATGTCCCCGGACCGTACATGGGAGAGGGTTGGGGTGAGGGCATCAGGCATTAGCTGAAGCCGCCGCCCGGCTTTTTTCTATCCGTGACGCCGGACCTGCACTTCGGTCGCCCCACGCTTCATCACTCTTTCCAGCACTTCCGCTTCCAGCTCCGCCAGCCGTGCCGATCCTTTACGCCGTGGGCGCGGAATATCCACCGCCACATCCAGCCCGATTTTGCCCTCTTCAATGAGTAACACACGATCGGCCATTGCTACGGCTTCGCTCACGTCATGCGTCACCAGCAGCACCGTAAAGCCATGCTCCTGCCAAAGAGACTCGATCAGATCCTGCATTTCGATACGCGTCAGGGCATCCAGCGCCCCAAGCGGTTCATCCAGCAATAGCAGACCGGGACGATGGATTAACGCCCGCGCCAGCGCCACACGCTGTTTTTGACCGCCGGAGAGGGCGGCTGGCCACTCGCCCGCACGGTTTTCCAGCCCGACGGCGCTCAGCGCCTGACGGGCGCTATCCCGCCAGCTGCCTTTCAGCCCCAGCCCGACGTTATCGATTACCGTTTTCCACGGCAGCAGGCGCGCATCCTGAAACATCATCCGGGTATCGTCCTGAATATCGGCCAGCGGCGTATTGCCGGCCAGCAGCTCGCCGCCGTTAGGCGCCTCCAGTCCGGCAAGCAGTCGTAATAAGGTGCTTTTTCCGCCACCGCTGCGCCCGACTACGGCAACGAATTGTCCGGCGGGAATATGCAAATCTAAGGCATTCAGGATGGTGTTATCGCCATAGCGTTTAGTGACGCCGTTAAGCAGGAGCGGCGTGCCCTGGTTTAAACGAGCCGTAGTCATGCGTTCGCCTCCTTCGTGGAATAGGCCGGATTCCAGCGCAGCCAGCTACGCTCCAGCCACTGGGCGCTGATGTCGGCGAGTTTGCCGAGCAGGGCGTAAAGGATGATGGCAACCACCACCACGTCGGTTTGCAGAAATTCACGGGCGTTCATCGCCAGATAGCCGATGCCGGAGTTCGCCGAAATGGTTTCTGCGACGATAAGCGTTAGCCACATCAGGCCGAGCGCAAACCGCACCCCGACCATGATCGACGGCAGCGCGTCCGGCAGGATCACATGAATAAACAGCGAAAAGCCGGATAAACCGTAGCTGCGCGCCATCTCGACCAGCCCGCGATCGATGTTGCGAATGCCGTGCCAGGTGTTGATGTAAATCGGGAATAGGGTGCCGAGTGCGACGAGGAAAATTTTGGCGCTCTCATCGATGCCAAACCACAAAATCACCAGCGGGATCAGCGCCAGATGCGGCACATTACGCAGCATCTGGATTGACGTATCCAGCAAACGCTCGCCCCAGCGGGACAGGCCACTGATAAGGCCCAGCGTCAGGCCAATCGAGCCGCCGATGGAAAAACCAATCAGAGCGCGCCAGGAGCTGATCGCCAGATGTTGCCACAGCTCACCGCTGGAACTGAGTGACCAGAACGCTTCCACCACGCCCTCCGGAGAGGGCAGAATACGGCTCGACAACCATCCCACGGAGGAGGCGAGTTGCCAGACAATCACGATGCCGACGGGCAGAAACCAGGGGGCCAGCCTCAGCAGCCATTTTGGGGATGGGTTCGCCATACGGACCTCGTTAGCTCTGCGCGACTTTTCGCGGGATAAACTCATTCGCCACGGCTTCGCCCTGAAGCTGGAACGGGCGCGGCTGTGGAATTTCGGGGATCGAGACATCCAGATGCGGGAACAGCAGTTCGCCGACTTTGTATGCCTCTTCCAGGTGTGGATAGCCGGACAAAATAAAACTGTCGATACCGAGATCCGCATATTCGTTAATTCGTGCCGCGACCGTTGGGCCATCGCCTACCAACGCTGTACCCGCTCCGCCACGAACCAGCCCTACACCCGCCCACAGGTTCGGGCTGATTTCGAGATTCTCCCGCTTGCCGTTATGAAGAGAAGCCATCCGGTGCTGCCCTACGGAATCGGTTTTCGCCAGTGCGGCCTGCGCTTTGGCGATGGTCTCATCGTCAAGGTGCGAAATCAGACGATCGGCGGCCTGCCAGGCTTCCGCATTGGTTTCCCGCACGATGACGTGCAGACGAATGCCGAAACGCACTTTGCGCCCATGCTCGGCGGCTTTGGCGCGAACTTGCTCAATTTTCTCTTTCACCAGCTCCGGCGGTTCGCCCCAGGTCAGATACAGATCAACCTGTTCGGCGGCCAGATCCTGCGCCACATCCGATGAGCCACCAAAGTAGAGCGGGGGACGTGGCTGCTGGACCGGCGCAAACAGCAGCTTCGCATCGCGCACGTGAATATGTTTGCCCTCGTAAGTGACGGTTTCACCCTCCAGCAAACGTCTCCAGACGCGGGTAAATTCTGCTGATGCTTCGTAGCGTTCCGTATGATCGAGAAACACCCCGTCACCCGCAAGTTCCTGCGGGTCGCTGCCGGTGACAAGGTTAAACAGAGCGCGGCCATTGGAAAGCCGGTCAAGCGTTGCGGCCTGACGGGCAGCGACGGTAGGTGAAACGACGCTCGGGCGCAGGGCGACCAAAAACTTCAGCCGCTGTGTGACTGGAATCATCGATGCCGCGACCAGCCATGCATCTTCGCAGGAACGTCCTGTCGGGATTAGCACACCGGTAAAGCCGATTCTGTCCGCTGCCTGCGCAATTTGCTGCAAGTAGCCGTAGTCCACTGGGCGGGCGCCCTCTTCGGTTCCAAGATAATGCCCGTCACCGTGGGTCGGTAAAAACCAGAATAGATTCAGACTCATGATTTCGATCCTTCTTTGTCAGAGGGTTGCCAGATGCGGTCGCGAATATCGATTTTTTTCGGCACGAGATGGTTCTCGTAGAAAAGATCCGCGGTCTGCTGTTGCAGGACGGCGGTTTTGGCGTCGACGGGTTTGATCACTGTCGTCGGGCGATGATCCAGATAGCTGGCGATCACCGGCTCTGGCAGACCCATCGTTTTGGCGAGCAGGGCGATGCTTTCCTGACGCTGGCTCTGAGTGAGCGCATCTGCCTCGCTAAAGGTATTCAGCACGCCCTGAACAAATTCACCGTTCTTTTCGGCATAAGGGCGAGCGGCAAGATAGAAAGAACCGGTCTGTTTCAGCGTTTCGCCATCTTTCAGCACCCGAACGCCACCCTGCAGTAACGCGGCGGAGTAATACGGGTCCCAGATTGCCCAGGCATCCACATTATTTTGCTGGAACGCTGCGCGGGCATCCGCCGGGGTTAAATAGATGGGTTGAATATCGTTGAACGACAGGCCCGCCTGTTGAAGCGCGCGCAGCAGTAAATTGTGCGAACTGGAACCTTTCTGGAACGCGACTTTATGGCCTTTTAGATCAGCGACGGTTTTTATCGGGCTGTTCTCAGGCACCAGAATCACTTCCGCTTTCGGCTTCGGTGGCTCTACGCCAACGTAGACCAAATCAGCGCCAGCGGCCTGGGCAAAAATCGGCGGAATATCGCCGGTACTGCCTAAATCAATGCTGCCGACGTTCAACGCCTCCAGCATCTGCGGTCCGGCAGGGAACTCGACCCAAGAGAATTTAGTGTCCGGGTAGCGCTTTTCCAGCAGCTGATGACTTTTCGCCAGCACCATACTGACGCTGCCTTTTTGGTAGCCAATACGCAGGCTTTCCGGCGCAGGTTCCGCCGCCTGTGCCAGAGCAGAAACGGCGATCAGAGCGGTGATAAGAGCTTTAAACATGAGCGACTCCTTTCAGACGGCCAAAGGCGGGGACGGGAGCATCACGACGATGCAATGCCTGCCAGAAGGTTTCTAGCGCGCTATCAAGGCGCAGGTGTAAATTCGGCGTGAACTGCGGTTTATGCTGGTAATCGACAACTTGAGAATCATCGGCAAATACGCCGTGAAGGATCTCTTGCGCCTTCAGCGCGTTCAGCACTGGCTTGAGGGCGTAATCTACCGCCAGCATGTGTGCGACGGTGCCGCCGGTCGCCAGAGGGAGAACCACTTTCCCTTCGAGCGCACGTTCGGGCAGTAAATCGAGAAGCGTTTTCAGCGCACCGGAAAAAGAGGCTTTATAGACAGGTGTCGCCACAATCAAGCCATCAGCCCCTTTAAGCTGTTCGATTAACGCCTGAAGCGCCGGGCTATCAAAGCGCGCATAAAGCAGATCTTCAGGCTCGAAGTTGTGCAAATTCCAGTGACATACCTCAACACCCAGTGAATTGAGCTGTTCGCGGGCATATTCCAGTAAAGCGCTAGAGCGTGAAGGGAAACGCGGACTTCCGGCCAACGTGATGACGCGCATGCTTTCTCCTTATAACTATTTGTTTGCTTTTATCTAACATTCATAACAATTTTCACGAGTGTGACATTGCAGGGGTATTCCACTAAATGATTTATCTGAAATTAAAATGCCGAAAATTGCATAAGAAAGAAGCAGAAAGGGAAACGATTGCGCTTTACGATGATTTTTTGCCGCAGGTCAATTCCCTTTCACGACGCGATCGCAGATAATCCGTGTCCGGTTTGCACACCGGAATCCAGGAGAGTTCATGTACTACCCCTTCGTTCGTAAAGCCCTTTTTCAGCTCGATCCCGAGCGCGCTCATGAATTGACATTCCAGCAGTTACGCCGCATTACAGGTACGCCTCTTGAAGCGCTGGTGCGCCAGAAAGTGCAGGAAAAACCTGTTCAGTGCATGGGCCTGACGTTTAAGAATCCACTGGGTCTGGCTGCCGGTCTCGACAAGAATGGCGAGTGCATTGACGCGCTTGGTGCGATGGGGTTTGGCTCCATTGAAGTCGGCACCGTGACGCCGCGTCCGCAGGACGGTAACGACAAACCGCGTCTGTTCCGTTTGGTGGAAGCCGAAGGTTTGATCAACCGTATGGGCTTTAATAACCACGGTGTTGATCATCTGGTGGAGAACGTTAAAAAATCCCATTTTGACGGCGTGCTGGGTATTAATATCGGCAAAAATAAAGATACGCCGGTAGAGCAGGGCAAAGATGACTATCTGATTTGTATGGAAAAAGTCTATGCTTACGCCGGTTATATTGCGATTAACATCTCTTCGCCAAATACCCCAGGCCTGCGCACGCTGCAATATGGTGAAGCACTGGACGATCTGTTAAGTGCGATTAAAAATAAACAGAATGAGCTTCAGGCGACTCACCATAAATATGTTCCGATCGCGGTTAAGATCGCGCCGGATCTTTCGGTTGAAGAATTGATCCAGGTCGCCGACAGTTTAGTTCGCCATAATATTGATGGTGTTATTGCGACCAATACCACACTCGATCGTTCCCTGGTCCAGGGAATGAAAAACTGCGACGAAATGGGTGGGTTAAGTGGCCGTCCGGTACAATTAAAAAGCACCGAAATTATTCGCGCGTTATCGGCGGAATTAAATGGCCGCTTACCAATCATCGGGGTGGGTGGGATCGACTCGGTCATCGCTGCCCGCGAGAAGATGGCGGCAGGCGCTTCACTGGTGCAAATCTATTCCGGCTTTATTTTTAAAGGCCCACAATTGATTAAAGAAATCGTTAATCATATCTAATCTTTTCTCCTTATCAGACAACCAGGGCTTTATTTATAGCCCTGGTTGTTTTATATTCCGTCTTTGTTGCTTATTTAGACATTATGGTCTTTTATTATTGATGTTATAAACGAAGCGATAATTCGGACATTTTAAGAACAGGACGTTGTGGGGAAGGAGAGGAAAATGCGAATAAAACCTGACGATAACTGGCGCTGGTATTTTTGCGATGAGCACGATCGAATGATGCTCGATTTAGCCAATGGCATGTTATTCCGTTCTCGTTTCGCGCGTCGAATGCTGACCCCGGACGCGTTTGCGCCGTCAGGCTTTTGTGTTGACGATGCGGCGCTCTTTTTCTCTTTCGAAGAGAAATGTCGCGATTTGATCCTCTCTAAAGAGCAGCGCGCTGAGCTGGTGCTGAATGCGCTGGTGGCGATCCGCTTCCTTAAACCGCAGATGCCGAAAAGCTGGCACTTTCTCGCTCACGGCCAGTCCTGGTCGCCGATCACTGGCGATGCGGCTTGCGTCAATCTGAGTGATACCTCGGAAGAGGTGAGTTTGCTGGTGGTCGAGCCGGGTGAAAATGCCGCGCTGTGCCTGCTGGCGCAACCCGGCGTGGTCATTGCCGGGCGCACAATGCAGTTGGGTGATGCGATTAAAGTGATGAACGATCGGCTTAAACCGCAACTGCGTATGGATTCGTTCAGTCTCGAACAGGCCGTTTAAAGCTCGAGCTGCAAAGACGTTTTCGGTATGCAGCTACAGCACAGAATGGTTCCGTCATCACTAATCGCTGATTTCTTCAATGCCGTCACCTCGCCATCGACCAGGGTGATACGACAGCTTCCGCAGATCCCCGCACGACACGAATAAGGCACGCGGATCCCCGCTTGTTCCAGCTGTTCCAGCAATACCTGCTGATTATTTCCCGGCAGCGTTTTGCCTTGCCACTGAAGTGTCACCGTTGTGACTGGCTGCAGTTCCACTTCTGCCTCTTCTTCGGTAACACCTGTGCCATACACACGGCCTGGTCCTGTCGATAAAATTTCAATTTCATCACCCACGCGAATCACGCCGCTGCTGCGGGGGATCAGGTTCTGACCGAAATCGACGTCGCCGTTATCCTGCGCGGTGCGGAAAGATTGCAGCGTTTTTAGCGGCTCACCGGAAGGATGTTTCTGTCCTTTCTCTGGGCTGATTGTGGTGAAAATGCAACGGCTGCACGGTTTCACCACATCAAAGATCACGTTACCAATGCGAATAACCTTCCAGGTGTCCTCTTCCCACGCCTGTGCGCCAGTCACCACCAGGTTCGGGCGGAACTGCTCCATTTGTACACTGGCGGAACAGCGGTTTTGCAGATCGCGCAGGGAGGCTTCATTAGTCAGCAGGTAAGGAAAACCGTCGGCAAAGGAGAGGGGAACGGCTTCGAAGCGCTTCACACGACGCGTCGGTTCCGGGCCGACCCAGCGCAGTTGCACCGGGCGAGAAAAGAAGCCTGTCAGCCAGGTGTTAATTTCATCGGGCGCGACGCGGGCGGTAAAATGATTGCCCCAGACTTCGGTCGGCGCGTCTACAGGGGCGAAATCGCTAAAGCGCGCGATCGCGCTGGAACCGTCTGGTGCGGTAAGGTGTAAGCCATCGTGCAGCGGAGCCGGAATAAAACGCACCATCTGCGGAAACTGGCGGGCGGTGATAAAGGTGCCGTCCGGTTCGGTGATCATAAAAATGCGATCAAAGGCAAAGCCGCTGACGTCAGCAAGCGCGTGGGTCAGGCCAATACCGCGCATGGATTTGACCGGATGAATAAAAAGCCTGGATAACGTCGCCACTTCGCACTCCCACAAATGAAAATAAGCCCTCAACTTTAGGACATAGCGCACATATTAGCTATAATGCGCAGCAATTTTCTACGAGTAATAAGTGACGATATGAATTCTCTGTTTGCCAGTACGGCCCGTGGGCTGGAAGAGCTGTTAAAAACTGAACTGGAAAGCCTTGGCGCGCGTGAGTGTCAGGTGGTTCAGGGTGGTGTCCATTTTGAGGGCGACACGCGGCTTATTTACCAGAGCCTGATGTGGAGCCGCCTGGCGTCGCGCATCATGTTGCCGCTGGGTGCCTGTAAGGTCTATAGCGACCTTGACCTGTACCTCGGCGTACAGGCGACCGACTGGACAGAGATTTTCGCCCCAGGCGCGACCTTTGCCGTGCATTTCAGCGGTCTGAACGACGAAATTCGTAATAGCCAGTACGGTGCGCTGAAAGTGAAAGACGCCATTGTCGACAGCTTCACGCGTAAAAATCTCGAGCGTCCGAACGTTGATCGTGAAAATCCCGATCTGCGCATTAACGTGTGGCTGAATAAAGAGACAGCACATATCTCGCTGGATCTGTGCGGCGAAGGCCTGCATCAGCGCGGCTATCGCGATCGCGCCGGTATTGCGCCGATCAAAGAGAACCTGGCTGCGGCCATCGTGATGCGTTCCGGCTGGCAGCCGGGCACGCCGATGCTCGACCCGATGTGCGGTTCCGGTACTTTGCTGATCGAAGCAGCCATGATGGCGACGGATCGTGCGCCGGGCTTGCACCGTGGGCAATGGGGCTTTAGCGGCTGGGCGCAGCACGACGATGCCCTCTGGAAAGAGGTCAAAGCCGAAGCGCAGGTTCGCGCGCGTAAAGGCCTGGCGGACTATGGTTCTCGTTTCTACGGTTCAGATAGCGACGCCCGTGTTATTGAACGTGCGCGCAGCAACGCCCGCCGTGCCGGTATCGGTGAGCTGATCGACTTCGAGGTGAAAGACGTCGCCCAATTAACCAATCCGCTGCCTAAAGGCCCGTACGGCACGGTGATCAGTAACCCACCGTACGGCGAACGTCTGGATAGCGAACCGGCGCTGATCGCGCTGCACAGCCTGTTTGGTCGTACCATGAAAGACGCTTTCGGCGGCTGGAATCTGTCGCTGTTTAGCGGCTCTCCGGAACTGCTGAGCTGCCTGCAACTGCGCGCCGAGCGCCAGTTCAAAGCCAAAAACGGCCCGCTGGACTGTGTGCAGAAAAACTACCATCTGACCGAAAAAGACGGTGACAGCAAGCCGTCCACCGTGGCGGAAGATTATGCCAACCGTCTGCGTAAGAACCTGAAAAAATTCGAAAAGTGGGCGAAACAGGAAGGTGTTGAATGCTACCGCATTTACGATGCCGATCTGCCGGAATATAACGTAGCGGTAGATCGTTACGCGGACTGGGTGGTGGTTCAGGAATATGCACCGCCGAAAACGGTGGATGCGCAAAAAGCGCGTCAGCGTCTGCTGGACATTATCGCCGCAACCATTGGCGTGCTGGGTATCGCACCTAATAAACTGATCCTGAAAACCCGTGAGCGTCAGAAAGGGGCCAACCAGTATCAAAAGATGGGTGATAAGGGCGACTTTATCGAAGTGGGCGAGTACAACGCGCGCCTGTGGGTCAACCTGACGGACTACCTCGACACCGGTCTGTTCCTCGATCACCGTATCGCGCGTCGTATGCTGGGCCAGTTGAGCAAAGGAAAAGACTTCCTGAACTTGTTCGCTTACACCGGCAGCGCCAGCGTTCATGCGGGCCTGGGCGGTGCGCGTAGCACCACCACGGTGGATATGTCGCGCACCTATCTGGAGTGGGCTGAGCGTAACCTGCGTCTCAACGGCCTGACCGGACGTCAGCATCGCCTGCTGCAAGCCGACGTACTGGGCTGGCTGCGTGACACGGATGAGCAGTTTGACCTGATCTTCATCGATCCACCGACTTTCTCTAACTCGAAACGTATGGAAGACTCGTTTGACGTTCAGCGCGATCACCTGCGTCTGATGACCGACCTGAAACGTCTGCTGCGTAAAGGCGGCACCATTATGTTCTCGAACAACAAACGCGGCTTCCGCATGGACAATGACGGGCTGGAAAAATTGGGACTGAAAGCACAAGAAATCAGCCAAAAAACGCTGTCTCAGGACTTCGCCCGTAACCGTCAAATTCACAACTGCTGGTTAATTACCGCAGTCTGATAGGAAATTTTAAATGTCATTAATAAGCATGCACGGCGCATGGCTGTCTTTCAGCGATGCGCCACTTCTCGACGACACTGAACTGCACATCGAAGATAACGAACGCGTTTGTCTGGTGGGCCGTAACGGCGCGGGTAAATCCACACTGATGAAGATCCTTAACCGTGAGCAGGGGCTGGATGATGGCCGCATTGTTTACGAACAAGATCTGATTGTTTCTCGTCTGCAGCAGGACCCACCGCGCAACGTTGCGGGCAGCGTGTACGATTTTGTCGCTGAAGGGATTTCAGAGCAGGCCGAATACCTGAAGGGCTATCACGATATCTCGCACCTGGTGATGACCGATCCGAGCGAAAAAAATCTCAACGAGATGGCGCGTCTGCAGGACCTGCTAGATCACCACGGCCTGTGGCAGCTGGAAGACCGCATCAACGAAGTGCTGGAGCAGCTTGGTCTTGAAGCCGATATGGCGCTGGCATCCCTGTCGGGCGGCTGGCTGCGTAAAGCGGCGCTGGGCCGCGCGCTGGTATGTGGGCCAAAAGTGCTGCTGCTCGATGAGCCGACGAACCACCTGGACATCGAAACCATCGACTGGCTGGAAGGGTTCCTGAAAACCTTCAACGGCACCATTATCTTTATCTCCCACGACCGTTCATTCATCCGCAATATGGCAACGCGTATTGTCGATCTCGATCGCGGCAAGCTGGTCACCTATCCGGGCGATTACGACACCTATCTGCTGGAAAAAGAAGAAAACCTGCGCGTGGAAGAGCTGCAAAACGCCGAGTTCGATCGCAAGCTGGCTCAGGAAGAAGTCTGGATCCGTCAGGGCATCAAAGCCCGTCGTACCCGTAACGAAGGCCGTGTGCGTGCCTTGAAAGCGATGCGTAACGAACGCAGCGAACGCCGGGAAGTGATGGGCAGCGCGAAGATGCAGGTCGAAGAGGCCTCTCGCTCCGGCAAGATTGTCTTCGAGATGGAAAACGTCAATTACCAGATCGACGGCAAAGTGCTGGTGACCGATTTCTCCGCTCAGGTTCAGCGTGGCGACAAAATCGCCCTGATTGGCCCGAACGGCTGTGGTAAATCCACGCTGCTGAAACTGATGCTCGGTCAGCTACAGGCTGACAGCGGTCGCGTTCACTGCGGGACTAAACTGGAAGTGGCCTATTTCGATCAGCACCGTACAGAGCTTGATCCGGACAGAACGGTGATGGATAACCTGGCGGAAGGTAAGCAAGAGGTGATGGTCAACGGTAAACCGCGCCACGTGCTGGGCTACCTGCAGGACTTCCTGTTCCATCCAAAACGCGCCATGACGCCGGTTCGCGCGTTGTCCGGCGGGGAACGTAACCGCCTGCTGCTGGCGCGTCTGTTCCTGAAGCCAAGTAACTTATTGATTCTCGATGAACCGACCAACGATCTGGATGTCGAAACTCTGGAACTGCTGGAAGAGCTGATCGACGGCTATCAGGGCACCGTGATGCTGGTCAGCCACGATCGTCAGTTTGTCGATAACACCGTAACTGAGTGCTGGATTTTCGAAGGCGAAGGCCGGATTGGTCAATATGTCGGCGGCTATCAGGATGCGCGCGGGCAGCAGGCGCAATCTTTGGCGACTAAACAGTCAAAATCCAAAACTGGATCGCAAACTCCTGTCGCAAAAGCAGAAACTGTCAAAAAATCGACGGTCAAAATGAGCTATAACCTGCAGCGCGAACTGGAAGGGTTGCCGCAACGTCTGGAAGAGCTGGAAGCGAATCTGAGTACTTTGCAGGCTCAGGTTGCTGATGCCTCCTTCTTTAGCCAGCCACACGACTATACTCAGAAAATATTGGCGGAGCTTTCCCAGGCCGAAAAGGCGCTGGAAGAAGCATTTGAGCGCTGGGAGTACCTTGAGGCTCTCAAAAACGGCGCATAAACAGGGATACCCGATGTGTGATCAGCACCATGCCGACCGGCATATTCTATGCTCGCAATGCGATATGCTCGTGGCGCTTCCTGAGCTGGATCACGGACATAAAGCAACTTGCCCCCGCTGCGGGGCAACGCTGACAACTGAGTGGGACGCGCCTCGTGCGCGTCCTACTGCATATGCGATCGCGGCGCTGTTCATGCTGCTGCTTTCAAATCTTTTTCCGTTCATCTATATGAAAGTCGGCGGGATGACCAGCGAAGTGGATTTGCTGGAAATTCCCGGCGTCATGTTCTCGGAAGATTACGCCAGTCTCGGCACCTTCTTCCTTCTCTTTGTGCAAATCGTTCCGGCGTTTTGCCTGGTGGTGATTCTGCTGCTGGTTAACCGCGTTCGGATGCCTGTCAAAGTCAAAATCATGCTTGCCCGAATCCTTTTCCAGCTGAAAAGCTGGGGAATGGCAGAGATTTTCCTGGCGGGAATCCTGGTCAGTTTCGTCAAGCTGATGGCTTACGGTGACGTGGGCGTTGGCAGCAGTTTTATTCCCTGGTGCCTGTACTGTGTTTTGCAATTGCGCGCTTTCCAGTGTGTGGATCGTCGTTGGGCCTGGGATGATATTGCCCCGGCACCCACGCTCGCACAGACGGTTAAAGTGGGTGTACCAGGGATTCGACAGGGTTTGCGTTCTTGCTCCTGCTGCACCGCTATTTTGCCTGCTGAGCACGAAGTGTGTCCGCGCTGCGGGACGAAAGGGCACGTGCGGCGTAGAAACAGTCTGCAATGGACGATGGCGTTATTGGTCACGTCGATCATGCTGTATTTACCTGCCAATATTTTACCGATCATGATTACGGATCTGCTGGGGGACAAAATGCCCTCGACGATCCTCGCGGGTGTGGTTCTGCTCTGGGGTGAAGGTTCGTATCCGGTCGCCATGGTTATTTTTATCGCCAGTATCATGGTTCCGACGTTAAAAATGATCGCGATTGCCTGGCTGTGCTGGGATGCTAAGGGGCATGGTAAACGCGACAGTGAACGCATGCATCTGATTTATGAAGTCGTAGAATTTGTTGGCCGCTGGTCAATGATTGACGTGTTTGTGATTGCCGTTCTCTCCGCGCTGGTGCGCATGGGAGGACTGATGAGTATTTATCCCGCTATGGGCGCGCTGATGTTTGCGCTGGTCGTTGTGATGACGATGTTTGCGGCCCTGACCTTCGACCCGCGTTTATCGTGGGATCGTGAGCCAGAGTCAAGCCATGAGGAAGAGTGAGAGCATGGAAAATAAGAGTGGAGAGGCGAAAGTGCAGAAGGTCAAAAACTGGTCGCCGGTGTGGATCTTCCCCATCGTAACTGCACTGATCGGTGCCTGGATCCTGTTTTATCATTACAGCCATCAGGGGCCGGAAGTGACGCTTATCACCACTAACGCCGAGGGTATTGAAGGGGGGAAAACCACCATCAAGAGCCGCAGCGTGGACGTGGGTGTCGTCGAGAGCGCAACCCTGACGGACGATTTAACGCACGTTGAGATCAAAGCGCGTTTGCACTCAGGAATGGAAAAACTGCTGCACGGCGATTCCGTCTTCTGGGTTGTTAAACCCCAGGTCGGGCGTGAAGGGATCAGTGGTCTCGGTACGTTGCTTTCAGGGGCGTATATCGAACTGCAGCCAGGTACGAAAGGCAGTCAGCCGGGAAATTATCAGCTGCTTGATTCTCCGCCTTTGGCTCCGCCGGACGCGAAAGGTATTCGTGTCACCCTCGACAGTAAGAAAGCGGGGCAGCTCAGCCCGGGCGATCCGGTGCTGTTCCGTGGTTACCGCGTAGGCTCTGTGGAAACCAGTACCTTTGATGCGCAAAAACGTGCCATCAGCTATCAGCTGTTTATCAATGCGCCAAACGATCGTCTGGTGACCAGCAATGTGCGCTTCTGGAAAGACAGCGGCATCGCGGTGGATCTGACCTCCGCGGGTATGCGCGTTGAGATGGGCTCACTGACCACGCTGTTTGGCGGCGGGGTGAGCTTTGATGTACCGGAAGGGATGGAACTGGGTCAGCCGGTTGCGCCGAAAACCGCGTTCAGATTGTTTGACGATCAGAAAAGTATTCAGGATGCGCTTTATACCGACCACGTCGATTATCTGATGTTCTTTAAAGATTCGGTTCGCGGCCTGCAGCCAGGTGCACCGGTGGAATTCCGCGGTATCCGTCTGGGCACCGTCGGCCAGGTGCCGTACTTCGTACCGGGCCTGCATCAGGTACTGGATGACGACTATCGTATTCCGGTATTGATCCGCATTGAGCCAGAACGCTTACTGGCCCAGATTGGTAAGGATCAGGATATCGGAGAGCATATTAATCAGCTGATGAATCGCGGATTACGCGGCTCGCTGAAAACCGGCAACCTGGTAACGGGAGCGCTGTATGTGGACATGGACTTCTATCCGAAAGCCCCGGCGATCACCGGTGCGCGCCAGTTCGGTGGATACACCATTATCCCAACTGTCAGCAGCGGCCTGGCGCAGATCCAGCAGCGTCTGATGGAAACATTGGATAAGATTAACAATCTGCCATTGAATCCGATGCTTGAGCAAGCCACAAACAGCCTGACTGAAAGCCAGGCTACCATGCGTCGTCTACAAACTACGCTGGATAACATCAACAAAATTACGGCTAACCAGTCGATGCAGCAGCTTCCGCAGGATATGCAGAAAACGTTGCGTGAGCTGAACCGCAGTATGCAGGGCTTCCAGCCTGGCTCGGCGGCGTATAACAAGATGGTGGCGGATATGCAGCGCCTGGATCAGGTTCTGCGCGAGCTGCAACCGGTTCTGAAAACGCTGAATGAGAAGAGCAACGCGCTGGTATTTGAAGCCAAGGACAAAAAAGATCCTGAGCCTAAGAGGGCAAAAGAATGAAAAAGTGGCTATTAATCGTCGGAGCACTGGTTTTAACAGCCTGTAGTTCAGGAAGTGATACTAAGAGTTACTACCAGCTGCCGCTGGGGGCACAGACGGGCGGGCAGAGTACCGCCAGTCAGGGGCATCGTTTGCTGTGGGTTGAGCAGGTGACTATTCCGGATTCCCTCGCCGGAAACGGTGTGGTGTATCAGACCAGTGAAGTGCAGTACGTCATTGCGAATAACAATCTGTGGGCGAGTCCGCTGGATCAGCAGTTGCGCAATACGCTGGTGGCGAACCTGAGCAGCCAACTGCCGGGCTGGGTAGTTGCCTCTCAGCCTCTGGGTAGCGATCAGGATACGCTCAATGTGAATGTGACCGGCTTCCACGGACGTTACGATGGCAAGGTGGTGATCAGCGGTGAATGGCTGCTTAACCATCAGGGACAGCTAATTAAGCGTCCGTTCCATCTGGAGCTGAAACAGCAGCAAGATGGCTATGACGAGATGGTGAAAGTGCTGGCTCAGGGTTGGGCTCAGGAATCAGCCAGCATCGCTCAGGAAATTTCGCGGCTGCCATAAGTAAAATTCATAATGCTAAACCGCAATCTGCTTCTTGCTGATTGCGGTTTTTTTTCGCCTTTGGTTCAGGCTGTTACTTGCCTGGTGCCACAATATTTGTACAAATAATCGTCTTTATAGCTCACAAATATGACACTGGCGTGAATTTTGCGCATTGACGCATGGCACGATTCAGGTTATTCGTTATCTGTGCTTGCATGTTTTGCAACCACTGTTTTCTTTCCACCAGACCAAAGAATGAGGGAAACGAGGCATGAAGAGACAGAAACGAGATCGCATGGAAAGGGCTCATCAACGTGGTTATCAGGCCGGCATCGCTGGACGCTCTAAAGAAATGTGTCCTTATCAGACGATAAATCAAAGGTCACAATGGCTGGGAGGCTGGCGAGAAGCCATCGGAGACAGGGTACTTCTTGCTTGATAACGTCTCTTTAAAAACAGAAACCTCCGCAATGCGGAGGTTTCGCCTTTTTTGCTCAGGGATAAGCAAAAATTAGAACGCGGAGGTATCCTGGAACAGACCGACTTTCAGGTCGTTGGCGGTGTAGATAACACGGCCGTCAACAAGCACTTCGCCATCCGCCAGACCCATCACCAGACGACGGTTCACAATGCGTTTGAAGTGAATACGGTAGGTGACTTTCTTCGCAGAAGGCAGAACCTGACCGGTGAATTTAACTTCACCCACGCCCAGAGCACGGCCTTTGCCTTCGCCGCCCAGCCAGCCCAGATAGAAGCCAACGAGCTGCCACATAGCATCCAGACCTAAACAGCCCGGCATCACTGGATCGCCAATGAAGTGGCAACCGAAGAACCACAGGTCCGGATTGATATCGAGTTCCGCTTCCACGTAACCCTTGTCAAAGTTGCCGCCGGTTTCGGTCATTTTCACGACACGGTCCATCATCAGCATGCTAGGTGCAGGTAACTGCGGGCCTTTAGCGCCAAACAGTTCACCACGACCAGAGGCAAGAAGATCTTCTTTTGTATAGGATTCGCGTTTATCTACCATGTTCTCAGTAAGCCTTATTTTAGTGAAGCACGCAGGATAGCTAACACGTGTACGCTGAACAAGTCCGATCAGTTCGGGCTAAACCAGCTCAGCCAGCGTAACGGCCACGGGTAACGGTGACGAGCGTCCTGCTGCATTGCCTGAGCGATGCGTTCCTGGATAGCCTGCATCAACGTATTTTGTACTTCGCCATCCCAGACCTGGTTCGTCAGTAAGGGTAGCGCATCCGTAATATCTTCAATGGCCCAGATACTGAATTGCTCTGCTTCCACGGCATCAAGCACCGCTTGACTCAGACTCAGATGACGTGCATTTGGCGCAGGAATAATCACCCCTTGTTTCCCGCTAAACCCACGCTGCTGACAGATGGAGAAGAAACCTTCGATCTTCTCATTCAGACCGCCAACAGGCTGCGCGCGACCAAACTGATCGACTGAACCGGTGATTGCAATGCTCTGGTTAATTGGCACATCCGCAAGAGCACTGATCACTGCGCACAGCTCGGCCATAGACGCACTGTCGCCATCCACTTCACTGTAAGACTGCTCAAACGTCAGCGAGGCGGAGAAGGGGAGCTGTTGCTCCAGTTGAAGCTGTGACATCAGGAAGGCCTGCATGATCATCATGCCTTTAGCATGAATGTTCCCGCCCAGCTCGGCTTTGCGTTCAACGTCGGTAAACTCGCCGTCGCCAATATGAATAACGCAGCTGATACGCGAAGGCTCGCCAAAGGCGCGCGGGTGACCAGGGAATTCGATGACAGACAGGGCGTTGATTTGGCCTACACGCTCGCCTTCAGTTTCCACCAGAATCTGTTCAAGCAGGATTTCATCCTGCATACGGTCAGCGAGATAACCTTCGCGCCACTCGCGCTGTGCCAGCATTTGAGCAAATTGCTCGCCGGTAAATTCGCCGGAACCGCTAATGACACCGACTTCGCGCAACTGCTTGCTAATCCACAGTGGGCAAAGTGGCAAGGTTTCCTGATCGCCTGTATCACGCGTCGCTTCACGAACCAGGCCTGTCCAGGCGTCTGCCGCAGGAGTTGGTAAAGTGTAGCGCTCAGCGACGCCCAGCACCCACTGGCACCACTGCGTTACGTCATCCGCGTCGGCAATCTGGATGTTGTCTTCAAATTCGCTATAGACCGCCTGATCGGCGAGTTCCGGTTCCATCTCCTGGAAATCCGCCAGCGACTCACGATCGCCCGTCAGAATGACTTTCAGTGTGATGGGCATCGACGGTATCGCGACGGGCAGCGGGCGGGATTCGTCGTAAGCAATCCAGTCGAAGCGCTGATGCGTCACAATATTCTTCAGGCGCATCCACAGCAGGGGTTGTGCAAGCAATGTTCGCAGGGAGATAACCAGCACACCGCCGTTGGCTTTATGTACCAGCCCTGGCTGCAAGCTCAGTTCACCGTTGAAGTGACGAAGGCAGCCAAATAACTGTTCAGCCTCGGCCCACTCCGCGGTAATGACTTCACCCGTTGCGGAAAAATTATCATCTGCTGATGTTGCGGGTTTGAAAGTGACATCACTTCCCACGATACGATATTGTCCGCCAAAAACGGTATCTGTTTCTGGCTGCAATTGACGCACGGCATCTGCCAGCAGTGCCAAATATTCGGCTTCTTCTGGCGCCTTCAGTAACATGAAGGGGGAGGTTGTCCACGGGCTTAGCGTTTGCTCTAGCGCGTAATGTAAACGCGGTTGCGTGTCGCTAAGGATGTAGTCGTGTTCTTTTGCGAGGTCTGGCTGTGCGAAGAGTTCCTGATAGCTATCGGTATCTGGAACCAGGTCACGCCATGCTAGTTTCGTAATGGTCAAAGTGGATGTTTTTTTAGTTAGATGTAAAACGATGGATTATACCGTAAGCGCTGACCCATTCCCATGCAGGATTAGGGATTTCAGGGGGGAATGCGGCGTAAGAGCTCACAGGATATGATTTCTTTTCAGCAGATTGCCAAAAAACTGATATTCTGAACAGAGTTACGAGGTAACACTGAGATCGCGATGAAATATCAACAACTGGAAAATCTCGAAAGCGGCTGGAAATGGAAATACTTGGTCAAAAAGCATCGAGAAGGCGAGCTGATCACCTGCTATATCGAAGCCAGTGCTGCAAAAGAAGCGGTGGATTTGTTGCTGATGCTCGAAAATGAACCGGTCCAGGTCAACGGGTGGATAGAGAAGCACATCAACCCGGCGCTAATGAACCGCATGAAGCAGACCATTCGCGCGCGGCGCAAACGGCATTTTAACGCTGAACATCAGCACACGCGTAAAAAGTCTATCGACCTTGAGTTTATTGTCTGGCAGCGATTAGCAGGGCTTGCGCAACGACGAGGAAAAACATTGTCCGAGACGGTGGTGCAACTCATTGAAGACGCGGAACATAAAGAGAAATACGCCAATCAGATGTCGACGTTGAAAAACGACCTGCAGGCAATGCTGGGAAAAAAATAGTTTCTCACGTTTCTTCAGACAATAAAAAACCCCGCATGGCGGGGTTTTTTTATAAGACGATAACTTATGCCGCAGGCTGAGTTACAACGTCTTTGATACCTTTAACTTCGATCTCAACGCGACGATCTGGTGCCAGGCAGTCGATCAGTGCAGCGCGAGCTTTCACGTTGTCACAGGTAGAACCAGTAACTGGGTTAGATTCGCCCATACCACGTGGGGAAATCTTGTTAGCTGGGATACCTTTAGATACCAGGTAATCAACTACAGACTGAGCACGTTTCTCGGACAGATTCTGGTTGTATGCGTCAGAACCGATACGGTCGGTGAAGCCCAGAACTACTACTGAACCGTCTTTCGGGTCAAGGTTGCTCAGCTGGGTGTACAGCTGATCCAGTGCCTGCTGACCTTCTGGTTTCAGAGTTGCTTTGTTGAAGTTGAACAGAACGTCAGACTTCAGAGTGAAGTGCTTGGTCTGTACTTCTGGAGCTGGTGCCGGAGCTGGAGCAACGATTGGCGCTGCTTCTTCCTGCTGGCCGAAACGGTAGGAAACACCTACGCTCAGCATGCCGTTGTCCGGACGAACGCCAACGGTGTTACCGTCGCCGATGTTGTTAACCCACTGGTATTCCAGACGGGTAGCGATGTCGCGGGTCATTGCCCACTCAACACCACCTGCGAATACTGGAGAAACGCCAGTGTCGTGGTCGTCGCCAGCAACGCTGTTGCTGGAGTCAGCGCGCCATACCATGCCGCCCAGACGAGTGTAAACGTCCAGATCGTCAGTTACTGGGTAACCCAGTTTAGCGGTCAGCTGTACGCCCTGAGCTTTGAATGCGCCGTTAGTTTTGTCGCCTTTGTAAGGCATACGACCTAACCAGTCGTAACCCATTTCAAAACCAACATACGGGTTAACCTGATAGCCACCAAACGCACCTGCACCGAGCTGGCTTTCGTGAGTTGGGCCATCGTTGTTCAGGGAGCTGTTGTACCAGCCAGTGTCGTGGAACTGAGACCAGCCCAGTTTGCCACCTGCATACCAGGTATTATCTTTCGGAGCGGCCTGCGCTACGGTAGCGAAGCCAGCCAGTGCCACTGCAATCGCGATAGCTGTCTTTTTCATTTTTTGCGCCTCGTTATCATCCAAAAATCGCCATGAAGATCTCGTCGAGAAATCACGGTTAAATCCTTCACCGGGGGGCGAGCTCAAACTAGTAACTCTACCGATATCTTCGGCTTAGACCGAGCACCCCTGGCGATGTAAAGTCTACAACGTACTTGAAAACTTACAAGTGTGAACTCTGTCAGGCATATGAAAAAAAAAGTTCCGTATACGCAATATTTAACATTTTTGGCGAGAATTTTATGCTGTAAAATTAACGGAAACCGCGCCAGACAAGCTTTCTCGACGTTTTGAGTTATGGAACTAATTGCACTTACTGATGTCAAAAAAAGTTCCAGGAAAACTCTTAAATTTACTTAATGATACAAATTTGAGTGAATTTTTAGGCCAGACAGGTGTCCTCTGGCGAGAGGATCCAGACGAATCGGACGCATAATGAAGCCGATAGCCTCACCTTCTTCCGCTGCTTCTGCCAGACGATGATGCTCTTCTTCCGTCAATTCTTCAGACAACCAACCGATAACCACGCTGTAATTCCCTGTGCGCAATGCGCGAATCATCGAATCGACGGTATGACACGGAGCGATCTGGCTGGTTTGCATCATTTTTGTTAAGGGTAATCCTGCTGACTGTACCCATTCACGACTGAGTTTTTGCTGTGGGGTCAGCCAGAGCTGCCAGCGTGATTGCTGACCAAGCTGTTGTAAAAGCGGCAACAGTAACATTTGCGTCATCATGGGCTGGTCTTCGCGATAAACCACTTCACTTATCAGCCCGGTAGAAACACGCCCGGAAGTTTTTTGCGTGCCATTGCCTGCGGAAGAAGAAAAAGATGTTAAGCGATTTGCATAGCCTGAAGTGTGCATAATCATTCCAGCCCTGTAGTTACTGTATGGATATACAGTAACCCCTGTACAACCAAAGATCAACCCCATTTTCGGAAAGCGTCTCGCAAATTTCGTTCGATTATGGCGTGTCTCGCAAAATGATCTTGCCGAGTGACAATAAGTTGCCTATTTTCCTGCTAACGGATCCGGTAGTAAGAAAAATGTGTTGTTACTCTATGATTTATATGGTGAATATCATGAAAAAGATATCTTATGAACGGATCTATAATTCTCAGGAATACCTTTCACCCTTGGGTGAAATCCATCATCGTGCTTTGTTCGGGGGTTATACCCTGGCGGTTGATGAAGCCGTGTTTGCGATGGTATCAGACGGAGAGCTCTATTTGAGGGCCTGCGAACAGAGCGCCCAGTACTGCGTAAAACAATCCTCTTCCTTTTTAACGTTGCTTAAACGTGGCAGGCCTGTGCTGTTGAACTACTACCGTGTCGATGATGGGCTGTGGCAGGACCGTGAAAGGCTCTTGCAACTCTCAAGCTTTGCGCTTGAGGCAGCCCGACAGGAGCGCGTTAAGCGCCATCAACGGCGGCGCCTCAAAGATCTACCCAATCTGACGTTCCAGATTGAAATTCTCCTTTGCGAAGCGGGGGTCACTAGTGAAGCCATGCTTCGGACACTTGGCGCTGAGGCGTGTTGGCTTAAAATGCGAGCGAAAAATAAGCATCTTAGTTTCAAGGTCTTGTTTGCGCTGGCCGGGGCAATCGATGGGATGCATGAGGCAGCGCTCCCGACGGTCAGGCGTCAGGAGCTTATGGAGTGGTTTAACGCGCTTCCTGTGATGCTGGATAGTCATTCCGATAGGTAGCAATTTGCTGCTGCAGCCGGCAAATCTCGGGCAAGAGTGCAATGAGCAGGCCAATTTGCTGGAGCACGAGTGGAGCCTTGTTATCTGCGCTGGAATCGAAATGGGCAATACGCTGGCTAAGTTCATCTATTGCACTTCGCACACGTGGCTCATCTGCCGGGCGATGATGAAGCGCATCGTCAACGTAGCAAACAGCGTCATCTAACAGAGCGAGGATGTTCGGATGGGTTAATTTTTCGCGATGAGCACCCAAAGTTGAAATGTAACTGGTGAAGGTATGGTTAAGACAAAGTAGTCGGAAGGCGACTTCGCGAATTTCTGCCGTTGCGCGTGGTTCCGTCGACATGTTTGAAACCACCGACGCCAGTTCCGCATCGCGGTTATGGGCATCACGTCTGGCAATTCGATAGGCCAGGCGGTTATCGCGACCCTGATGATATTGCTCGAGAATGGCATCCAGATAGCGGCAGTTGGCGTTAATGGCAAGATCCAGCGCGCGTGGCAAATTGCGAAAACGCCAGTCTGGCCAGATAAAACTCACGGCAGCCCAGGCTATCGCACAGCCAATCAGCGTGTCGATCACACGCGGCAGAGCGACTTCAAATCCTTCACCCAACAGATTGAAGCACAGCAGCACCAACAGGGTGATAAACATGGTGGCATGCGCATACTGAACATTACGAAAGGCAAAGAATAATACCCCGGTGATAACGATCAGAATTAATTGCCCTTCTACAGAAGGGACGAAATACAGCACCGGCAAACCAATAGCAACACCCACTAGCGTACCGATGACGCGTAACGCCAGACGGTGGCGGGTGGCGTTGTAGTTCGGCTGACAAACAAACAGGCTGGTGAGCAAAATCCAGTAGCCGTGATGCAGACCAGTAATCTGTATAAACGCATAACCGACGCACAGCACAGCAGACATTCTCACCGCATGGCGGAAGAGGGCGGACTCGGGCGTGAAGTTGCGGCTCAAACGTAGCCACATATCCGCGAAACCATGCGGACTGTCGTCAGCAAGCTGATTCTCTATCTCATTGCCCGGCATCGATAGCGCCTGCTCAGACTGAATTGTCGCCAGTTGAGCATCAATGGCGCGTAAGTTATTGAGCAAGAATCCCAGCGCTTTCATCTGTTCCTGGGACGTGCCGCTGGCCTGAACGCGATCCAGTGCGGCATCCAGATGACTAAATGCGCGCTCGAAGCGGGGATCGTGTTGGTATGGCGTTCGCAGCAGAATTGAACGCGCCAGCTGCTGACATGCCTGAGATTGCATGGAAAGCAGCCGTTGAAAACGGAACATGACGTCGCTGTAGCGAAATTTTTCGCGCAACGCAGCATATTGAATGTGTGATGAGCTGGCGCGCTCATGGATATCCTGAGCGACAAAGTAGTAATGGAGCGTTTGCCGGGTGCCGCGCTGACCACGGTCGCCTCGAAGGCGCGTCAGCAGTGAGGCCTTGGTTTGATTAAGCGTGGTGACCAGTTGCCCATTAGCCAGCGCCAGATCGTAAAGCGGAGCCTGGCTCTCTTCTTCGATGTCCGGATCAAACAGTCGGGATTTGAGTTCCAGATAATGCGCCAGTTGCTCATAACTGCGTGCAAGATTGTCTTGCAACGGGCGAATCGGGAAGATCAGATGCCCGGTCAGAGTGAGTAGGTTATACCAGACTGCGCCCACCAGCAGCAGTAGCGGCTGTTGGTACCACTGGTCGTAAAGGGATACGCCCAGCATGGTATAAATGGCAATCAGCAGTGCGCCAAAGGCGATGGTCGCGTAGCGTTGCCCCAGCCCGCCCAGCAGAATGAAGCCGGTGGTGGAAATCATTAGGCCGAGGGCAAACAACCACGGCCAGGGAAAGAGTAGTTCGACAGATGCGGACGCGATGAAAAAGCAGATCAGCGTAATCACCAGGTTGCGCAACCGCCCAGCCAGGCGATCGTCCAAATCTGCCAGCGCGCCCGCCACCACACCAAGCGTTAGCGGGATGGTCAGCTTAACGTCGCCGAGCCACCACGGCACGGCCGCTGCGCCGCAAAGCGCGATAAAAATCCTGACGTTATAGAGCCAGGCACTGTTCCATGTGTATCTGCGAAGCAACGGGCTTAGCATAAAAGCGGCGTATCCTTATTTACTGAAAACGACGACGGGCATTGGCTTCGCGCGCAGCCTGAGCCACTTCGACCGGCACGACGCGGCGCCCAACGGGCCACAGGGCAATAGCGGCAATTTTGAAGTTGGCGATACCGACCGGAATGCCAATAATGGTAATGCACTGCGTAATCCCTACCGCAATGTGCATCAGGCACAGCCACCAGCCAAAGAAAATCAGCCACAAAATGTTGAGCAGCGTTCCGCCCGTATTCATCAAGACACTTTTGCTGTCCGGGTTGAGTTCATCAACGTGAATGGCTTCGTTACCGTAAGGTACCAGGGAAAGTTTGGTGATTTCCCAGCACGAGCGCGTCAGGGGAAGCGTGAAGATCAGCACAATACTGACCAGAGTGGCAAACAGCCAGGAAAGGGTGGTGGCAAAACCGCCAAGGACAAAATTCAAAATATTCAGAACGGTACGCATAAACCCTCACTTCCTTTCGATATGATTAAAGCCTGTTGATTGTAACGTTTTTTTGGGCTGGAGCACCTGAAAACTGGCGGTTAAACTAATGGGCAAACTATCACTTCGTGGATCAGGCTGGACATGGAACTAAAAGCAACATCATTAGGCAAGCGCCTGGCGCAACATCCGTACGACAAGGTTGTCCTTCTCAACGCTGGGGTAAAAGTCTCTGGTGAACGCCACGAATATCTTATTCCATTCAATCAGTTGCTGGCAATTCACTGCAAACGCGGTCTGGTATGGGGCGAGCTGGAGTTTGTCCTGCCGGCAGATAAAGTGGTGCGTCTGCATGGTACCGAATGGGCCGAAACCCAGCGCTTCCATCACCACCTGAACACGCTCTGGCAGCAGTGGAGCGCCGAGATGAGCCAGGTGGCCGAACAGGTATTACAGCAGGTTTTGGCTGACATCGCGCAGAGTCATGAACAAAAGAAATGGCTCACGCGCGCCCAAACGACGGGGATGCAGCAGCGCATTCAGCAAGCCCTGACCGCGCTCCCCATGCCTGCTTCTCGTCTTGATGAGTTTGAAAATTGCCGCGAACCGTGGCGCCAGTGCAAGGCATGGCTAAACGATATTGACCAAAGCCGACTCAAGCATAATCAGGCCTGGACTGACGCCATGCTCGAACAGCACGCGGATTTTTTCAGCACGATCGAATCCTCACCTTTGAATCCGGCACAGGCGCGCGCCGTGGTCAATGGAGAGCAATCCCTGCTGGTTCTTGCGGGAGCAGGCAGCGGTAAGACGTCGGTGTTGGTTGCCCGTGCAGGATGGCTGCTCGCCAGAGGTGAAGCCACCGCTGACCAAATATTGCTGCTCGCGTTTGGCCGTAAGGCTGCGCAAGAAATGGACGAGCGGATTCAAGAGCGGCTGCATACGCGCGATATCAGCGCCCGGACGTTTCACGCATTAGCGTTACATATCATCCAGCACGGGAGCAAAAAAGCGCCGGTTATCAGCAAGCTGGAAAACGACACTCAGGCCAGGCTCTCGCTGTTTATCACCACCTGGCGCCAGCAGTGCAGTGAGAAAAAGGCCCAGGCGAAAGGATGGCGGCAGTGGCTGGAAGAAGAGCTGAACTGGACGGTGCCGGAAGGCAGTTTCTGGCAGGACGAGAAATTGTCGCGGCGATTGGGTTCGCGCCTTGATCGCTGGGTGAGCCTGATGCGTATGCACGGCGGCTCGCAGGCAGAAATGATTGAGAATGCGCCCGAAGAGGTGCGTGTGTTGTTTTCGAAACGTGTGAAACTGATGGCTCCGCTGCTGAAAGCCTGGAAATCGGCGTTAAAAGAAGAGAACGCCGTGGATTTCTCTGGGCTGATTCATCAGGCCATTATCATTCTCGAAAAAGGCCGTTTCGTCAGTCCGTGGAAGCATATTCTGGTGGACGAATTTCAGGATATCTCTCCTCAGCGAGCGGCACTGCTGGCGGCACTTCGCGCTCAAAATAAACATACTTCGCTCTTTGCGGTAGGCGACGACTGGCAGGCGATTTACCGCTTCAGCGGCGCGAAACTGTCGCTAACAACCGCGTTCCATCATTATTTTGGTGAGGGAGATCGGAGCGATCTCGACACGACCTATCGTTTCAACTCTCGTATCGGTGAGATCGCCAATCGCTTTATTCAGCAGAATCCGCATCAGCTGGTGAAGCCGCTGAACAGCCTCACTGCCGGGGATAAAAAAGCAGTCACGCTATTGCCACAGGATCAACTTGAGGCGCTGCTGGATAAGCTGAGTGGCTTCGTCAAAACCGAAGAACGTATTTTGATTCTGGCGCGCTATCACTATCTAAAACCGGCAATCCTTGAGAAAGCCGCGACGCGTTGGCCTAAGCTCAATCTCGACTTTATGACCATCCATGCCAGCAAAGGGCAACAGGCGGATTACGTGATTGTGCTCGGGTTGCAGGGCGGTAGCGACGGCTTCCCGGCCCCGGCGCGTGAATCGGTGATGGAGCAAGCGTTGCTGCCTGAAGTGGAAGATTTCCCGGACGCCGAAGAGCGCCGCCTGCTGTATGTAGCAATCACCCGCGCACGGCATCGCGTCTGGCTGTTATTCAACAAAGATGAACCGTCGCATTTCGTGGATATTTTGAAGAATATTGACGTGCCCGTCGCGAAGAAACCGTAGTCGTTTATGCCGGGGCAGGCCCCGGCATAAACACTTATTTCAACCGTTCAGCCAGATAGCGCGGATAATCCGGAATAAGGATCTCAATCGGCGTGTTGAACTGCGGCGACTCGATAATAAAGTCTGCGGTTGAGAGGTTGGTGGCTACCGGAATATTCCATACCGTTGCCAGCCGTAAAAGAGCCTTCACGTCAGGATCGTGCGGCACCGCGTTCAGCGGGTCCCAGAAGAAAATCAGGACATCAATTTTCCCTTCCGAAATCTGCGCGCCGACCTGCTGATCGCCACCCATCGGGCCACTCAGCATGGCGTTAACTTCCAGCCCGGTTTCACGCTGAATCAGATTACCGGTGGTACCCGTGGCCGAAAGCGTGTGTTTTTCCAGCAGGGACTGGTGGCGCTGAACCCAATTCAGCAGCATTTTTTTACAGTGATCGTGCGCGACCAGAGCGATGTGCTTGCGCTCAGGCAGGGTGCGTGTCGTCAGTTCCATCATCTTTTTCCATCAGGTTAACTTAACTGGCTACACGATGACGGGAACCGCCTGATGCTGCAAGAGAAAGGGCAAAAAAATGCGGCTTATGACGAAGGTTGTTGCTTCGCCCATTGCAAAAAACGTGTGCGGGTATCGGGATCCGCCTGCTGAAACCAGAATTTGAGGCGCTGCTCGGTGAGCGTCTGGGACTGAGGCGGGATCACGTCAAGTTCTGAAACGCCGGACAACAGCGTGCTGTCATCCGCCATCATGGTGGCGAATTTAGGCAGAGACGCGGTTTTTCCCGCTTTGTTGTAACGTTCAGTATCCGCTTCATAATCCAGCCCTTTCGGGGTTTTGGTCAGCGCCAGAATATCCAGCTTCACGGGGATCGGCATGGCATCGCCATCCAGTAATTCCAGTTTAGGCGCGGATTCGAAGGCGATGGACTCTTTTTCCGTTTCCAGTCTGGGTAGATTAAAATTAACCTGACTGATTTTCTGCGTGTTAAAACTCACTACCAACGGCGGGGAGATGTACAGACGCTCCTCGTGATTAGAAGACAGGCGAATATTTTTCTCGATCCGAAAGACAATCTGATGAGGTCCGTTGTCCAGCTCAATGCTGTCGGCTCCGCGAAGCAATGAACTGGACACTTTTTTACCGTCCAGTACCAGAAGATCAATGTCGGTTGAGAGCCTCAGCGTCGTGGCAAACACGCAGACCGGCATAATTAATGCAATCACAGCAGAGGCAATGCCGGTCTTCATAGGGCGCTCCTGTTGAAAGTACTTTCGTCGTAATAATGTATCTAAATTTTTCGATAAACACGTTTACTAACATATAGACATATTCTGCGGTTTTGCCCTCATACAGACGTATGGGATGAATGGTTGCCTGATGTTCTTTGGCGTACACTTTAAAAAAAGCCAGGAGAAACACCATGAAAGAGAACGAAATTATCAACATTCTGACGTCGACCAGGACGATCGCGCTGGTGGGGGCGAGTGATAAACCTGACCGTCCAAGCTATCGCGTGATGAAATATCTTCTCGACCAGGGCTATCACGTTATTCCCGTCTCGCCGAAAGTGGCTGGTAAAACGCTGCTGGGGCAACAGGGTTATGCAACGCTTGCCGATGTGCCTGAAAAAGTGGATATGGTGGATGTGTTTCGTAACTCGGAGGCTGCCTGGGGCGTGGCGCAAGAGGCCATTGCCATCGGGGCGAAAACCTTGTGGATGCAACTCGGTGTGATTAACGAACAGGCGGCAGTGCTGGCGCGAGAAGCAGGGCTAAACGTGGTAATGGATCGCTGTCCGGCAATTGATATCCCGCGTCTGGGCCTGGCGAAGTCATAAAAAATGCCCGAGCTTTCGGGCATTTTAGGGGGTAGTTCCGCAGGCGAGGGGCCTGGAGATGTTTGCGAATGGTCTGAGCCAGTTCGTCCATCGTCGGCTGCTCGGGATGTTCAGCCTGCAACTCACTGCTTAACTGCGCTTCGGCGAGATAAGTGTGAACAGGCTGACCATCGTCGTCTTCCATCACCACATGGTACCAGGGGGCTGCGCGAAGTTCTGGGTTGACCGCCAGTTCATCTGCTGACGGTTCCTCAAGAGAGTATTCCGGGTCAATATCCACCACTACACCCAGATACCCTAACAGGGTGTGGCGCACCTGTTGGCCGATACCGTATTTGCTGGCAATCATAGTCACCTCCCGAAAAATGTTACTTACACCAGAAGTGTGGGCAACATTCCGCTTTTCAAGCTACATGACGCGACAGGCAAACCCTTTCAGATACAGCCCTTCCGGGTAGGTAGCGATAACCGGGTGATCCGCCGCCTGACGGAACTGCTCTATAAATTGTACATCACGACCCGCATCTACAGCGGCATCTGCCACCAGTTTCTGGAATAAATCGGTGGTCATCAGGCCAGAACACGAGAACGTCAGTAAGATGCCGCCAGGATTAAGCAGTTGGATCGCGAGCATATTGATGTCTTTATATCCCCGGCAAGCGCCCATCAGCTGGCTTTTGTTTTCAACAAATTTCGGCGGGTCCATCACGATCACGTCGAATTTCTCACCCTGATCGCGGTATTTGCGCAGCAGTTTGAACACGTCATCGCGGACAAATTCGGCTTTGCTCAGATCCAGTTTGTTCAGCTCGACGTTCTGTTTCGCCACATCCAGCGCTTCCTGCGAGGTGTCGACGCTGACCACCTGGCTGCAACCGCCCATTAGCGCGGAAACGGCAAAGCCGCCGGTGTAGGAAAAGCAGTTCAGCACGCGTTTGTTTTTAACGTACTGACGCGTCGCCAGGCGGCTGTCGCGCTGATCGAGGTAATAGCCGGTTTTGTGGCCGCCCTGAATATCGACGTACAGCTTCATGCCGTGCTCTTCAATCGGCAGCAGGGCAGGCGGCAGTTCGCCGGTAACCGTGCCTTGCGTCAGTTCCATGCCCTCTTTTTTACGCACTGCTACGTCGCTGCGATCGTAAATGGCGCATTCCGGATAGAGCGTTTGTAACGCACTGATTAACGCCGCGCGCTGATATTCTGCGCCTGCACTCAGGAGTTGAAGTACCAGGAAGTTGCCGAAGCGGTCGATGGTCACACCCGGCAGGCCGTCGGATTCCCCGGCGATCAGACGATAGCTGTCCAGCCCGTCACGTTGTGCCAGCCAGTTGCGCCACTCTTGCGCCTGCTGTAAACGGCGCGTGAAGAAGGCGATGTCGATGGTTTCGTCTTTATCGAAGCTCCAGACGCGCGCGCGGATCTGCGAGGCTGGCGAGTATGCGCCGCGAGCTAACCATTTCCCCTGATGGTCAACGATATCGATGGTTTCACCGAGGCTGGCTTTCCCTTCCATGCGGGCGACCGCTCCGGAAAAGACCCAGGGATGGCGGCGGAGTAATGACTTCTCACGCCCTTTGGCTAACACTAAACGTACGCTCATAATTTGCTATTCTGTTGATTCAATGAATTGGCGGCCATTTTCCCGAGTTCAGTGGGGAAATGCAACGCGCCAGACAGGTTTAAGGGGAACGATGATGTCAAAAGTCTGCACAATCGCCTGGGTTCACGGCACCGTTCAGGGCGTCGGGTTTCGCTACAGCACACAGCGCGAAGCATTACAGCTCGGGCTGACGGGCTATGCGCGTAATATGGATGATGGCAGCGTAGAAGTGGTGGCCTGTGGTGACGCTGAGCAAGTCGAAAAACTGGTCGCCTGGCTGAAAGCCGGTGGGCCACGCAGCGCACGGGTTGAAAAGGTCTTAACCGAACCGCATCAACCCGGCCGCGAATATATGAACTTCGGTATTCGCTATTAAATGCACTTCACGGGCTTGGGCAGACCGGCGATTTTGGTCGCCTGTTTCGCCGGGCCTTTCGGGAACAGGCGATACAGATAGCGGCTGTTGCCTTTCTCTTCGCCGAATTTATTGGCCATCGCCTTCACCAGCATACGAATAGCCGGGGAAGTATTGAATTCCAGATAAAAGTCGCGCACAAAACGCACCACTTCCCAGTGCTCTGGCGTCAGGGTGATCGCTTCTTTTTCGGCAATCACCTCGGCAAGCCCTTCGCTCCACTGGTTGCTCTCTTTCAGATAACCGTCGTTATCGGTTTCTATCTCTTTACCTTCAAAGCTCAACATAGTCATTCACACGTCAATCCAAAACCCGCGCAGTGTACCAAAAAACAAAGCCCCGCATAAGCGAGGCTTGGTTCAAAGCACTGTCTGTTAATCGCGGCTGGCGAAGCCCAGGATGCTCAACAGGCTGACGAAGATGTTGTACAGCGACACATACAGGCTCACGGTAGCGCGGATGTAGTTCGTTTCGCCGCCGTTAATGATGTTGCTGGTTTCATACAGGATCGCGCCGGTGGAGATCAGGATGAACACCGCGCTAATCGCCAGGTGCAGGGCAGGCAGCTGCAGGAAGATGTTTGCCACCATTCCGATCAGCACAACTACGATACCTGCCATCAGCATACCGCCGAGGAAAGACATGTCTTTGCGCGTCGTCAGCACGTAAGCAGAACAGCAGAAGAACACTAATGCCGTACCGCCCAGCGCCAGGCCGATGAGATCGCCCATGCCTGCAGACAGATAAGCGTTCAGCATTGGCCCCAGGATATAGCCCAGGAAACCGGTAAAGGCGAACGCAGACAAAATACCAATCGGTTTGTCAGCCGTTTTGTAGGTCAGGAACATCAGACCATACATACCGACCAGCGTCAGGATCAGACCCGGAGACGGCAGCATCAGCACGGTGCTGGCCGTTGCGGTGATCGCCGAAAACGCCAGCGTCAGGCTGAGCATGAAATAGGTGTTGCGCAGCACTTTGTGGGTGCTGAGTAGCGATGTGCGGTCGCGTGAAGAACTAATAATACGATCCATGAGTCACTCTCTTATGACAGATGTAATTAACGGCAAGAATAGGAAAGGTCTCGCCAGTTACAAAGTGGTTTTACCCATCTTTACTCAGCACCTTAGGGCCTGAGCTGGTGCTTTCTTTCAAAGAAATCCATTTCAACAGAATGAACATCGGTTTGGTGAATTTAATCAGATCAACATCTTATAGGTTACTGAAAAATATTGCCTTATTTATATTTGAGCGCTAAGAGTGAATACGCATCGTCAAAAACCCACAATAAGGCGAAATAATGAAATTAGCATCACGCAATCACTTTACACTCTCTTTACTGACGGCAGGGATCTTGTGCGCCAGCACAACGGCCTGGGCCGCCAGTGTGCCAGCAGGAACACAACTGGCAGAGAAGCAGGAACTGGTCAGAAATAACGGCAGTGAGCCGGCATCGCTCGATCCGCACAAAGTCGAAAGCGACGTCGAATTCAATATTATCAGTGATTTGTTCGAAGGACTGGTTCGCGTATCACCCGCAGGCGAGATAGAACCACGCCTCGCCGAGAAATGGGAGAATAAAGACAACACCGTCTGGACGTTCCATTTGCGACCCAACATCACCTGGAGTGACGGCTCCGCGATTACGGCTCAGGATATCGTCTGGAGCTGGCAGCGCCTGGTCGATCCCAACACTGCGTCACCGTACGCCAGCTATCCTGGCAATATGCACATTGTGAATGCTGCCGATATCGCGCAAGGCAAACAAAAGCCGGATACGCTGGGCGTGAAGGCGCTTAACGACACCACCCTCGAAGTGACACTCACGCAGCCGAATGCGGCATTCCTCGCGATGCTGGCGCACCCGTCGCTGGTGCCGGTCGATAAAGTGCTGATTGGTCGCTTCGGCGATAAATGGACCAAGCCCGAGCATTTCGTCAGTAGCGGGGCGTATAAACTCTCGCAGTGGGTCGTGAACGAACGCATTGTGGCCGAGCGTAATCCGCGCTACTGGGATAATGAGCATACGGTAATCAACAAAGTGACGTATCTGCCGATCACCTCAGAGGCCTCCGACGTTAATCGCTACAAAGCGGGTGAGATCGATATCGTCTATACGGTGCCGATTAACCAGTTTGCGCAGCTGAAGAAAACCCTCGGCGCAGAGTTGGATGTTTCTCCCCAACTCGCCACCTATTACTACGAGTTCAACACCACCCGTCCGCCGTTTAACGATGTACGGGTACGTAAGGCGCTGAACATGGCGCTGGATAAGGACATCATTGCTGAGAAAGTGTTAGGGCAGGGGCAGCGTCCGGCGTGGGTCATCAGCCAGCCGGATATTGGTGGCGTAAAACTCAAGACACCGGACTACGCCAGCTGGCCGATGGATAAGCGTATCGCGGAAGCGAAAAAGCTGCTGAGTGAAGCAGGTTTCAACGACACGCATCCGCTCAGTTTCAATCTGCTCTATAACACCTCGGAATCGCATCAGCGCATCGCCATCGCGGCTAGCTCGATGTGGAAGAAAAATCTCGGCGTGGAAGCGAAGCTGCAAAATCAGGAGTGGAAGACCATGCTCGATACTATGCACACGCATAACTTCGATGCCGTGCGCTACGCCTGGATTGCCGATTACGACGATGCCGCGACTTTCCTGAACAACTTCCGCACCGGTGACAGCGAAAATACCAGCCAGTACAGCAACCCGGCGTATGACAAAGCGCTGGTTGATGCGGCGAAAGCCAAAACCACCGAGGAGCGAGGCAAGTATTATCAGCAAGCGGAAGACTTGTTGGGGCAGGATGTGCCGGCCATTCCGGTGTATCACTACGTCCGTACGCACTTGATCAAACCGTGGGTGGGCGGATTTACGCCGGATAAACTGGGTTATTACTTCACGAAGGACATGTACATCAAAAAGCATTAAGCCTGAAACAGGCGATTTTATGCTGACAAAATAGCCAATGCGTTGTTATTTCAACCGATTAACATCAATTTGGCTATTTTTAAAGCAAACGAACACATTGATGCTTTACACGAAGTTCGGAGGTGTTTATAGTGCGCCCCATACCGGAAGCGTGGCCGAGCGGTTGAAGGCACCGGTCTTGAAAACCGGCGACCCGAAAGGGTTCTAGAGTTCGAATCTCTACGCTTCCGCCAAATATGAAACCCAGGTCGTTATGCGACCTGGGTTTTTTCTTTTGTGCTGTTTAGCAGTATTCCATTGCCCTTTAGCTGGTGTTGTTCTCCAAAAGAAAAAGTTCCGGGCGAACCGTCTGGCAACCTGCTCATCACACCGTACTCACTCGAATCTTTACTCATTAACTCCTCGGGCTGGCTTACACAGGCCTTTTCATCAGTGGCTTACGTTGTCATTACACTGAGAGATCTGGGTAAAGTGCCAGTTCTATTGCTCCCGGATAAGCGACTGCCACTCATAGCGTGTGTACTGACTATCTTGATCAGAATGAACCAATACGTGTTTCTGGGATTACGTCGCCACACAGCCATCAGACGCGCATTCAGGGCAATAGCTTTTGTCATTCGGGATTGCATTGACCAGCCGATAATTTCGCGAAAGAACAGGTCAACAACCCCGGCAAGCTACAGCCAGTCTTCATAAATTCGTATATAAGTTATGTCTGTTACTAAGCGCTCAACCGGTGCTTCCGGTTTGTGCGGTGGATGAGTTTTACGCCGAGGTCGTCCTCAACCTGCTGTATCGTTGACACTTATCACACAAACCAGAAGCAAGTATCCAGGGGCTCTGTTCCCTATACCTCTTTTTTTTCCGGATGCGCAAGCACGCATGATGGCGTTGAAGAAAATGGGTGCAATTGAAGGCAGGAACATAACCCTGGCGCGGCTCGCAGGCCAATGTAGTCAAAACGTAATCAAAGAGAAAATCATGAGAAAAATCGTTTCGTTTGTTCATGTGTCGCTGGATGGTTTTGTCGCTTCTACCGCGGAGGGCCCTGCGGGTCTGGACTGGATAAGCATTAGCCCCGACTTGTTTGAGTACGTGGAGCAGCGAATCCAGCAGACCGACACCGCCTTATATGGGCGCACCACCTACCAGATGATGGAGTCGTACTGGCCAACTGCTGCCGATAAGCCTGACGCCAGCCCGCATGACCATGCGCATTCGCGTTGGTATAAATCTGCCCACAAAGTGGTGTTGTCGAAAACGCTGTTGCCAAAAAATCACCCTGATACGCAAATTATCAGTAGCAATTTAAGCGAAGAAATCAACAAGCTCAGACATAGCGCGGGCAGCGAAATCTTACTGTTTGGCAGTCCCTCAGCGACTCACGCGCTAATGGCGGAAAACCTTATCGATGAGTATTGGCTCTTCGTCAATCCGATTCTGCTGGGGCAAGGCATTCCCTTGTTCAAAAACATAAAAGACAGAACCTCACTCATGCTGGTGAAGAGTAACGTTTTCCCGTCGGGCGTCGTGTGCCTGCAATACGAGGTGAAACGAAATCAATGATGCAAGGTTCTGCCAGGTGAGCGAGGAGCTGATATCTACAACTGCCGTCGTGAAGCGTTGCGGCTCCCTTCAGACAGCAAAAAAGCCGTAAGCAGTTATCTGCTTACGGCGACAGGCTCGGTGATGATGTTTTCTGGCAATCAGGCCGCTTTCACTGCTCTGATTTTTTTAGCATCAACGGCATCGGATTCTGTTTTATCTGCAACAACGGCGGCATTGGGTTCGGGAAGTTTGCTGGTACGCAGAATGTGCTGCACGGTCTCTTTCTGCTCAGCGAGATAAAGACCAAGATTTTCAGCCTGCGTTTCATCCATACCCATTTCGCTTTGCAACAGCCAGTCGGTGAACGCATCTGCCATATCAAGCAGCTTGTCGTGAGCGTCAGCTTCTTTCTTACTGGCAAAAGTCATTTTCTCTACACCTTTTCTTACGACAACAAATTTTGTTTCAACAGCCATTATGCGCACCTCATACTGTGTTTATATACAGCATATCAGTTCCGGGTTTATGTTGCAGCTAAAAAGTGCTGACATTCTAGCGAGAAGGGGTCACCTTCGAAAATCGTGCACTGATCGCATCACGTTCATAGCCCTGCGGCTGTGTCAGTATCTGGTATAAATCAGGACGGCGACCGTGGATCCAGCGGCGTCCGGTGCTCATTGCAAGCAGGCTTAAATCGAGTTCAGCGCTCACCAGCACATTTTCAGCCGCCCAGGTTTCATTCACAATCCTTCCATAAGGATCGAGGATCATGGCATTACCTGTTCGCACTTCGTCATCATCTGCACCGACACCGTTGCTGAAGAGAAGAAAGACTCCATTGTCATGTGCACGGGCAGGTAGCCAGCGCATGAGCCATTCCCGCCCGCTTGGTCCTTTGAAGGCGGCCGTAATTTCTTCCTTGCGCGTTTCCCGCTCCTCCCAGAGCGACAGCGGAATAGGCTTCATCGCGTGAGGACTGCGGGAATCGGTACCCCCCGTTTGATGCGGCGCGAGAAGAATATCGGCACCCAGCAACGCCGTAGCACGCACATTTTCGACCAGATTATTGTCCCAGCAAATCAGGATGCCGACTTTCACTCCCCAGGGCGTATCAAAAACCGTAAAGCTGTCCCCGCTGCTGATGGCCGGATGTTCAAAAGCATGGAGCTTACGATGCGTATGCATTGAACCGTCCGGCATACAGGCAACATACGCATTGTAAAGGCGGCCATCGTCGGCTCTTTCAATAAGACCGGCGCCAATAAGCATGTGATGTTTAATCGCCAGAGAGCGAATTAACGCCAGGGAAGGGCTCCCGGCAATCGGCTCTGCCAGAGCGGACACTTCCGCTGCGGTGAGTTTGGGTACATGCCAGTAGCCGGTGATACACATTTCAGGAAAGGTGAGAATTTTCACCTGCTCAAGCGCCGCTTGTTCAATAAATTTCTCCATTATCAGCAGATTATATTTTTTGTTATTCGCCTGATGCTGAAACTGTACGGTTGCCGCCTTTAGGGATTGATGTTCGTTCATGATGCGTCTCCAGTTGTCATCGAAACTGAATTACATAACGCTTTCCGATAACTGTATAATCAAATCATTTCTGATTTTAATAACTATCTGGAATGCAAAATTGAACATCCGGTTGCTTAAGGCTTTTGTGATACTGGCTGAAAAAGGAAACTATGCCGATGCGGCGCGGGCGCTGTTTATCTCGCAACCGGCCTTGACCAAACAGATTAATCTCCTCGAATCCCTGGTGAATATCGCTCTATTTTCACGAGGGCGTCACGGCGCAGTCCTGACGGCTGGCGGTAGACGTTTGCTGCCAGAGGCTGAGAAAGTGGTCAGGCAGACCCAGTTATTGATGCAACATGCTGAGCGGGTATCAAAAGGGGTCGAGGGGCATATAAGTGTGGGGTTCGGTCTCTCAAGCTTTTATCTGGCACCACGTTGTATCGCTGACTTTCGTCGGGACTATCCGGGAGTAGAGATGTCATTGACGGATCTTCCCTCCTTCCAGCAGTACGAGCTTTTACAAAATGATGAGCTTCAGGTCGGTTTTGTCAGGGTTCCGCCCCCCGTGGCGCTTGAATACCTGCCGTTATTTACCGAGCGGTTGGTTCTGGTTGCACCGGCAACATCGCCGACAATGCCTGCGGCTGAGTGGCTAACGAAACGTCCCCTGTTGCGCCTGCATGATGAGCGGGGGCAGGGTTTAAATACGCAGATCGACCGTTTTCTGCACGATAACGGTCTTTTCATCTCATCGACTCAACTGACTGATGATATACAAACCATCGTTGCGATGGTGATTGCGGGGATCGGTGTTGCCATTCTGCCGACCAGCGTTACGCATATCGCGCCCCCGGAACTGGTGATTATTCCGTTAACGGGGGAGTCAGTCAGCTGGAAGGTCGGCATCGCCTGGGACGCAAGCAAGGAGGATGTCATTCGCGACAACTTTATTGCCAGTATACGAAAGGGTATTTCCGTCGATGGCGGGGAATGATTCCTTCGGGAGCCATCCCGCACGACCTGGATTACTGACGTAGCGGCTGCGTTTCCGGCCCACCTAAACTCCGCCGCCATGCCCCGGGCGCCTGACCATACTGGCGCTTAAAGCTGCGGTTGAAGGACTGCTGAGAGTCAAAGCCCAGGGCGATCGCCACGTTTAAAATTGGTTCATCGCTGCGGGTTAAGCGCTCAACCGATTTTTGCAGCTTTTGCGCACGAATATACCCGGCGAGGGGATAACCCGTATGTTCTTTGAACAGGCGCTGGAGGTGCCATTTTGAGTAGCCGGATCGCCTGGCGACGGACTCAATGTCCAGACGGCTATCCAGGTTGTTGTCAATCCAGTCGAGTAAATCATGCATAAATGCGCCAGTGTTCATCTGGTTACCCTCACACAGTCTGTCTAAAAGTATCTTTATCTGTTGCATTTAAAGGTGGCCCGTTTTTATATGAATTGCAAGTTTTATTGTTGCATTTAAATCCTTGCGCCAAACGGGTCTTTTCTCTCTGACTCGAATAGCACATAAAGTGCAACAATTATTCTTGCACTTAGTTAAGCGCCTTCCTACAATCGCCGCAAATAATGTATTCATTATTGTTACAGTTTTGTGGCGATGAACGGCACAAATGGCCCTTAAGCCAGCCCGGACAAAGGAAGTGGCGCGGCATCTCCCGCGGCGTCTTGTCCGGCGGCAACAATTACCGGAATAAAAATAATGAGCCTGCAAAAAACCAGGGGTAACTTGCATCTGAGCGCGCTGGGGGTCATGTTGCTCGCCGTGCTGCTCGTCGGATGTGATAACAGTGTCGCGCAAAATGCTGCACCACCTGCGCCTGCCGTCAGCGCGGCTGACGTGGTTGTGAAATCCATTAGCCAGTGGGATAGCTTTAACGGTCGGATTGAAGCGGTGGAAAGTGTTCAGTTACGTCCGCGCGTCTCCGGCTACATTGATAAAGTGAATTACACCGACGGCCAGGAAGTGAAGAAGGGCGAGGTGCTGTTCACCATTGACGACAGAACCTATCGTGCGGCGCTGGAGCAGGCGCAGGCGGCACTGGCGAGAGCCAAAACGCAGGCCAGCCTGGCGCAAAGCGAGGCTAACCGTACCAATAAACTGGTCAATACCAACGTGGTCTCCCGTGAAGAATGGGAGCAACGTCGTTCGGCTGCCACCCAGGCACAAGCCGACATTCGCGCAGCCCAGGCGACGGTAGACGCCGCACAACTCAACCTGGATTTCACCAAAGTCACCGCGCCTATTGAGGGTCGCGCCAGCCGGGCGTTGATCACCAGCGGTAATCTGGTCACTGCGGGTGATAGCGCCAGTGTGCTCACCACGCTGGTCTCGCAGAAAACGGTTTACGTCTACTTTGACGTGGATGAGTCAACCTACCTTCACTATCAAAACCTCGCCCGCAGCGGGCAGGGCGCGTCCAGTCATCACACGGCGCTTCCGGTAGAAATTGGCCTGACGGGCGAGGATGGTTATCCCCATCAGGGCAAAGTGGATTTTCTGGATAATCAGTTAACGCCGAGTACCGGCACCATCCGGATGCGTGCGCTGCTGGATAACGCGCAGCGTCAGTTCACGCCTGGGCTCTTTGCCCGTGTGCGCCTGCCGGGCAGCGCTGAATTTAACGCCACATTGATTGACGATAAAGCGGTGCTGACCGATCAGGATCGCAAATACGTGTATATCGTGGATAAAGAAGGAAAAGCACAGCGTCGCGACATTACGCAGGGGCGTCTGGCAGACGGTTTACGCATCGTGCAGCAGGGGCTGAACCCTGGCGATAAAGTCATCGTCGAGGGTTTACAAAAAGTGTTCATGCCGGGGATGCCGGTTAACGCGAAAACCGTTGCCATGACAGCCAGCACCGCCCTTAACTGATCCCTTACCTGAGAATCCGACCCATGGACTTTTCCCGTTTTTTCATCGACAGGCCAATTTTTGCTGCCGTACTGTCGATTCTGATTTTTATCACAGGACTGATCGCCATCCCGCTGTTGCCGGTGAGCGAATATCCTGACGTGGTGCCGCCAAGCGTTCAGGTACGCGCCGAGTACCCGGGCGCCAACCCGAAAGTGATTGCCGAGACCGTGGCGACGCCGCTGGAAGAGGCTATCAACGGCGTTGAAAACATGATGTACATGAAATCCGTCGCGGGCTCGGACGGCGTACTGGTGACCACCGTGACTTTCCGTCCGGGGACTGACCCCGATCAGGCGCAGGTTCAGGTGCAAAACCGGGTCGCACAGGCCGAGGCGCGTCTGCCGGAAGACGTGCGACGTTTAGGCATCACGACCCAGAAACAGTCGCCAACGCTTACGCTGGTGGTGCATCTGTTTTCGCCCAACGGTAAATACGACTCCCTGTATATGCGTAACTACGCCACGCTGAAGGTGAAGGACGAGCTGGCGCGTCTGCCCGGCGTCGGCCAGATTCAGATATTCGGCTCGGGCGAATACGCCATGCGCATCTGGCTGGACCCCAACAAAGTGGCGGCACGCGGGTTGACCGCTTCGGATGTGATCACGGCGATGCAGGAACAGAACGTACAGGTTTCTGCCGGGCAGTTGGGTGCCGAACCGCTGCCGAAAGAGAGCGATTTCCTGATCTCCATTAACGCCCAGGGTCGTCTGCATACTGAAGAAGAGTTTGGCAACATTGTCCTGAAAACGACGCAGGACGGTACGGTTGTCCGCCTGCGCGACGTGGCGCGTATCGAAATGGGCTCCGGCAGCTATGCCCTGCGTTCTCAGCTGAACAACAAAGACGCGGTCGGGATTGGTATCTTCCAGTCTCCGGGGGCAAACGCCATTGATTTGTCTAACGCGGTACGCGCAAAAATGGACGAACTGTCCACGCGTTTCCCGGCAGATATGAAGTGGGCGGCACCTTACGATCCGACCGTTTTTGTACGCGATTCCATTCGTGCGGTGGTACAAACGCTGCTGGAAGCGGTGGTGCTGGTGGTTCTGGTCGTGATTCTGTTCCTGCAAACCTGGCGCGCGTCGATCATTCCGTTGATCGCGGTGCCGGTCTCTGTCGTGGGGACGTTCAGCATTCTCTACCTGCTGGGCTTTTCACTTAACACCCTGAGTCTGTTCGGGCTGGTACTGGCTATCGGTATCGTGGTGGACGACGCCATCGTGGTGGTGGAAAACGTCGAGCGAAATATCGAAGAGGGCCTGACTCCACTTGCGGCGGCGCATCAGGCGATGCGTGAGGTTTCGGGGCCGATTATTGCGATTGCGCTGGTGCTGTGTGCGGTGTTTGTGCCGATGGCATTTCTTTCGGGCGTTACCGGGCAGTTCTACAAACAGTTTGCGGTGACGATCGCGATTTCAACGGTGATTTCCGCCATCAACTCGCTGACGCTTTCTCCGGCACTGGCGGCTCTGCTGTTAAAGCCACACGGCGCAGCGAAAGATTTTCCGACCCGGCTTATTGACCGTCTGTTCGGCTGGATTTTCCGTCCGTTTAACCGCTTTTTCCAGCGCAGCTCGCACGGCTATCAGGGGCTGGTGGGCAAAACGCTCGGACGACGCGGCGCGGTATTTGCGGTTTATCTGCTGCTGCTCTGTGCGGCGGGGGTGATCTTTAAAGCGGTACCCGGCGGCTTTATTCCGACGCAGGACAAGCTGTACCTGATTGGCGGCGTAAAAATGCCGGAAGGCTCGTCACTGGCGCGCACCGATGCGGTGATCCGCAAAATGAGCGAAATCGGAATGAACACCGAAGGCGTGGACTATGCGGTGGCGTTTCCAGGGCTGAACGCGTTGCAGTTCACCAATACGCCGAATACCGGAACGGTCTTCTTTGGCCTGAAACCTTTCGATCAGCGTAAACACTCTGCGGCGGAAATTAACGCTGAGATCAACGCAAAAATCGCGCAAATTCAGGAGGGCTTCGGTTTCTCCATCCTGCCGCCACCCATTTTAGGGCTGGGTCAGGGGTCGGGCTATTCGCTGTATATCCAGGATCGTGCGGGACTTGGGTATGGCGCGCTGCAAAACGCGGTGAACTCGATGTCGGGTGCGATTATGCAAACGCCGGGGATGCATTTCCCGATCTCGACCTATCAGGCTAACGTACCGCAGCTGGATGTGCAGGTCGATCGTGATAAGGCGAAAGCGCAGGGCGTGTTGCTGACCGATCTTTTCGGGACGCTGCAAACCTATCTGGGCTCGTCGTACGTGAATGACTTCAACCAGTTTGGGCGTACCTGGCGCGTGATGGCGCAGGCCGATGGGCAGTTCCGTGACAGCGTGGAAGATATCGCTAATTTACGCACCCGTAATAACCAGGGCGAAATGGTGCCGATCGGCAGTATGGTGAACATCACGACCACCTACGGGCCGGACCCGGTGATTCGCTACAATGGTTATCCTGCGGCGGATCTCATTGGCGATGCCGACCCTCGCGTACTCTCGTCCACACAGGCCATGACGCAGCTCGAAGGCATGTCGAAGCAGATCCTGCCAAACGGGATGAACATAGAATGGACAGACCTGAGCTTCCAGCAGGCCACGCAAGGTAACACCGCGCTGATCGTCTTCCCGGTCGCCGTTCTGCTGGCGTTCCTGGTGCTGGCGGCGCTGTATGAAAGCTGGACGCTGCCGTTGGCGGTGATCCTTATCGTTCCGATGACGATGCTGTCCGCGCTGTTTGGCGTCTGGCTGACCGGGGGCGATAACAACGTGTTCGTGCAGGTGGGTCTGGTGGTACTGATGGGGCTTGCCTGTAAAAACGCGATTCTTATCGTGGAGTTTGCCCGCGAGCTGGAAATGCAGGGCAAAGGCATTATGGACGCCGCGCTGGAGGCCTGCCGCCTGCGTTTACGCCCGATTGTGATGACCTCCATCGCCTTTATTGCCGGGACGATACCGCTGATCCTGGGCCACGGTGCAGGTGCGGAAGTGCGCGGCGTTACCGGGATTACCGTCTTCTCCGGGATGCTGGGCGTGACGCTGTTTGGTTTGTTCCTGACACCGGTGTTCTACGTGACGCTGCGTAAATTCGTGACGCGCGGCAAAGTGGAAAGGGAAGTGCTGCCTGCGTAAGGACCTTGCAGATAATAAAAAACCGCCTTCAGAGTGAAGGCGGTTTTTTTTCGCAACAGGGAAAGCGTTAAGACGTTTTTTGATACTGGGCTAAAAGCTCGGGGAGCGGATCACATCCGCTAGTATCGGCGTTTTTCACCGCATCGAGGGCGCTTGCCACGGTATGGCGGGCTAATACCGCTAACGACGCCTGCTCAGCTTCTTCAGAAATCGATTTAAAGTACCAGCAGGCGTTAGCGCTGACCACGCAGCGGGCCGGAACCTCAGGGCGCGACGCCCACAGCTTTTTATCTTCGATAACGGACAGGTAGATGTCACGCAGGGTGATCTCTTCCGGCGGGCGACCAAGATGAATTGAGCCGTTACGGCCAAGCGTTGAGACGATAATGCCGTCACGCGTCAGCGGAACCATCAATTTGCGGATGAAGCTCGGATTGGCTTCCAGGCCGTAGGCCAGAATGGCACTCGTCGAACGTTCACCCAATTGCTCCGCCATCGCTACGCTGAGAACCATCTGCAAAGCTGTCGGGAAGCGGTAATCTAGCATTTTTCTATCCTGGGTTGCGGTGAATCTTGTTCTTTTTGGCACCGCAGAGGTGAATAAGCAATAAACAACAATATAACAAATACGGTAATTATTTTGAAGCAATCTGCGGCATTCGTGATCGAACATCAGATTCTTTTCACGCGATGCGAGTGGTAGGCCGGCGGTCTGTTGAGACCACAGTACCCTTACCGCCTGCACCCTTTATCTGACAACACACATCGGCCTGCCTGATATCGGCTCGGGGTGTATCTCCGTTTCCACGCTGAATACGGTCCTCAGCAATCCCGTGTTCATCACCTCTTCTGGGGTGCCCTGCGCCATAACCTGTCCGTTCGCCATGACCACCAGATTATCGCAATACCGGCTGGCCTGATTAAGGTCGTGCAGCACGGCGACCACCGTTTTCCCTTGAGTCCGTAGCTCGCCCATCAACCGCATCAGTTCCACCTGGTGATTGATATCGAGATAGGTGGTTGGCTCATCGAGCAGTACCACGGGCGTATTCTGGGCCAGGACCATCGCCAGAAATGCGCGCTGGCGCTGGCCGCCGGAAAGATCGGTTAACCGACGATCGGCAAGATGATGGATCCGGGTCTGGCTCATGGCGGCATTGACCCGCGCATTGTCTTCAACGGAAAGACGCCCCCAGAGTGACAACCACGGGTTGCGACCGTACGAAACCAGCTCCTGGACGGTGATCCCCTCTGGCGTTAAATGGTGCTGCGGCAGCAGTGCCAGCCTGCGTGCCAGCTGGCGCGATGAGAGCGTGTCGATGGGATGATCACCCAGAAATACGCTGCCGGACTGCGGCCTTAACAGCCGCGAAAAACAGTTTAACAGCGTCGATTTCCCACAACCGTTAGGGCCGAGCAGGGCGGTAATCTTCCCTGCTGGCAGTACGAGTGAAACGCCGTCAAGCACCTTGTTTGTCCCGTAACTGACCGTCAGATTTTCAGTTCGTAATGTCATTTATCGCATTCTCACAAGCAGCCAGACAAACCACGGCGCGCCGATAATGGCAGTTAGCACGCCAGCCGGAAGTTCCAGCGGGGGATGAATAATTCGGGCCAGCAGATCGGCAACCACCAGCAGCAACGCACCTGTCAGGGCCGAAATGGGCAACAGCCAGCGGTGGCGTCCACCGGTGATGCTGCGCACCATATGCGGCACCACGAGACCAATAAAGCTAATCGGTCCGCAGACGGCCACGCCGGTCGATGTCATGGCGACAGCCAGTAGCAAAGCCCGTAATCGGGTACGCGGCACCGACACACCGAGCGTGGTGGCGCGCGCATCGCCCAGTGCCAGGAGGTCGAGATCGCGGCAAAAACCCAGGCTCAGCGGCAGAAACAAAATCAGCAGCGGGACGGCAATCTTCACAAAGCTCCAGTCACGGCCCCATAAGCTGCCGGTCAGCCACAGCAGGGCGCTGTTCACATCCTGTGGGCGCGAGAGCATCAGATAATCCGTCAGGCTGGCCCAGCAGGCAGAAAGCGCGATCCCCGTGAGCGCCAGCTTCATCGGCTGGCTGGTATCCGCCAGCATTTTCAGCAGGATCAGGCCCGCCATACCACCGGCAAAGGCCAGCAGCGGCAGGGCAATCACGGGGAGTGAAGGTAAGAGAAGCAGGGCGCCCACAGAGGCAAGGCTGGCGGCATGGCTTACGCCGAGAATATCCGGCGATGCCAGAGGGTTACGCACGATCCCCTGCACCAGAACGCCGGCCACCGCGAGGGCGGCACCGACAAACAGCGCCAGCAGCAATCGCGGCAAGCGGTACGCCGTTAACACGTAATGATACTCGCGCCCGGTTTGCCAGTCGGTCAGCAGGGCGCGCCAGGGAACGGTGATCACCCCCATTTGCAGCGACAGCGCCGAAGTACCTGCCAGCGCGAGGGCGATGAAAATGACGATCGCAATTTTCATCCGCGCCTCCTGACCAGCCAGACAAAGCAGGGGGCACCAATCAGAGCCACCACTGCCCCGGCGGGCAATTCGCCGGGGAAGGCCAGCGCCCGGGCCAGAACATCCGCCAGTAGCATTAACGTGGCGCCCATCAGCATACTCATCGGCAGGACCTTGCGCTGATCAAATCCCACCCAGAAGCGAGCCAGATGCGGCATCAGCAGGCCGATAAACGCCACCGGGCCTGCCACGCTGACACATGCCCCTACCAGAAGCAGCACCAGAATGTTGATGATCAAACGTAGCTTCGGCAGATTTACCCCCAGCGTACTGGCGGTGCTGTCGCTGACGTTAAGCAGGTTCAGTTGATTAGCCAGCAGCAACACCACCGGTACAGCAACCGCCACCATCGGGAAAAGCTGCCAGAATTCCTGCCAGCGTACGTGGGATACGCCCCCTGCCAGCCAGTAAAAAATGCCGTAGGCGTGATCTTCCGTCAGCAGCAGGGTGATGCGGGTCAGGGCCATACAAAAAGCCGAAAACGCGATACCCGCGAGGATCAGTTTGTTTCTGTCCTGGGTATGGCGAAATCCACCGCCCGCGGTCATCACCAGCAGCCAACTTACGCCGCCACCGCAGGCGGCGATAAAGGCGATAGAGTATCCCGTCACGGGCGCAGGGCTGATGGCACTGGTGAACGCCATCGCCAGCGCCGCGCCGCTGTTAATGCCGAGTAACGAAGGGGAGGCCATTGAATTATGCGTCAGGGTCTGCAGCAGGGTTCCTGCGAGAGCCAGACTTGCGCCGATCAGAATGGCAGCCAGGCTTCGCGGCAGCCGAAGGTTTTGCACCAGCGCTTGTGCAAGCGTCGGCGCATGGCCCGGCAGCAGGGCGCGGATGGCATCACCGCCAGAAACAGGAATGGCCGAGTAGCAAAACAGACTCAGCCAGAAAATGGCGATAAGCGCTGCAAGGGGAAGCCCCCAGAGCAGCGCCGGATGTTTGAGAGGGATCATTTCACATCGGACAAAGGCTGGTGATGAAAGATTTTTACTGTGTCGCTGGCAATACGTTCGGCGGCGAAAATGCCGCGCATTCGCGCCCAGGCGTTACTGTCGACCGACGCCGTCTGCTGTTTTTGCGCAGCGGTTAACATCTGCCACAGCGGGTCTTGCTGCCAGCGTTTCACGATGCTCTCCTCGCGATAGTGCGCGACCAGCAGCCATGCAGGATTGAGCGCCAGCAGCTGTTCCAGGCCGATGGATGGCATAGACGAACCTGCCATTGCCGCAGGCACCGTCAGCCCCAGCGAGGTCAGGACGCTGCCGGTATACGTCTCCTGCGTATGCAGGTTGAACTGCTGCTCCCGGGACGTACCGAACAGTACCAGCGTGCCTTTTGGCAACTGGCTGGCCCATTTTGACATCTGTTGGTTGTGTTGCTCCAGACGTGACTGCATCTGTGCCTTTTTGCCAACAACCTCGCCGATGATGGCCGCAGACTGAAGATTTTCAGCGTAGGTTTCATTGCGAGACTTAAGCAGCAGCACCGGGGCGATTTGCCGTAAGGCGCTGAAAATGCCCGCATGGCGGCTGCTGTCAGCAATGATCAGATCCGGTTTCAGCACGCTGATGGCTTCTAAACTCGGCTGGGCACGCGTGCCGACAGACTGCCAGGGTTTCAGATGTGCGCGAACCTCTGGAAGAATGCGCGTGGCATCGTTATCGTCGGCAATGCCGACAGGACTGACATCGACGGCGGCCAGCGCGTCCGCGAACGACAGTTCCAGCACCACGATCCGCTGTGGCGTTTTATCAAGCGTAAAGGTGCCATTTTCGTCCTGAACCGTGGCGGCAAAGACGTGGCTGGTGACCAGCAGCAGAGCGGCGAAGAGTGTACGTAATGATATGAACATATGAATTGCCTGTGTCGGGTGGTGCTTCGCTTACCCGACCTGCAAAAACAGAATGCAGGCCGGGTAACCAGAGTTTATAACTTCAACGAGCCCTGCATATACAGCGTGCGCGGCTGGCCTGCGTAGATGCCTTTGTTGTTGTCGTCGTAAGAGCGGGTGAAATAATCCTGGTCAAAGATATTTTTCACACCGAACGCCAGGTTCAGGTCTGCCATCTGCGGACCAAAGTCATACGCCACGCGCGCGCCCCAGAGCATGAAGCCGGGGATGCGGCCGGTGCTGCCATCGGCGCTCTCTTTAACGGTGTTGGCATTATCTGCAAACTGGCTGGACTGGAAATCGCTGTTCAGGTTGAATGTCCAGCTGCCTGGCTTGTAATCCACGCCCAGCGTGCCTTTGTGTTTGGGTGAGAACGGCACCTGGTTGCCGTAGGTGTCGCCTTTCTCGCGGATCTCGGCGTTGACGTATGCATAGCTTGCATAGACAGAGACGTTATCGAGCGTGGGGGTCAGCGTGCCGAGGTCATAACGCGCCTGACTTTCCAGCCCGGTATGGCGCGTTTTACCACGCGCGGTAACGGTGTCGTTGGTCTGGTTGGAGTCGTACTGATTATTAAAGTTAATCAGGAACAGCCCTATTTCCGCCGTCAGCGCGCCATCGTCGTAACGTGTTCCGAGCTCCCAGGTTCGCGCTTTTTCCGGTTCCACATTGCCGCTTTGCACAGCCTTGCCAATTTGGCTGTACTGTACGGTGCCGAACGAGCCTTCGGTGTTTGCATAAAGATTCCAGCTGTCAGTGAGGTGATAGAGCACGTTTAACGCCGGAAGTGGGGCGTTATAGCTCACTTCCTCATGCGTGCCTTTGATGGCGTTGTTCTGGTATGACTCGATATGTTCAAAGCGCATACCCGGTGTGATAGTCCAATTGCCCACGTCAATTTTGTCATCCAGATACCAGGCGTGCGCCTCGGTACCGGAACGGGTGTCGCGATCGTACGGGCTTGAGCCGGACGGTAGCTGCCCGCTGCTGGTGGCGGTGTAGTAACGCATTTCATGCGTGGATTCATTCACATATCGGTAACCGACGCCCACCTCATGTGCGCTCGGGCCAACCATAAAGCTCTGGCTGTAGCGCGGTTCAATGCCGCGTACCCAGTAGTTACGCGGTGAAAGTGTGATGCGTTTGCCCTGTTCCAGGTAGCCGCTGCGTAGGGTTTCGGTGTAGAAGCCCTGAATATTGAATTTATGCTGGCTGTCCGGCTGGAACTGATAGCCGAGGCTTGCCAGCTTGCGACGCCCCCAGAAGCGATCGTAAGGGCGCGTGGATTGCCAACGATCGGCATCGTAATCCGCGCGAGACAGGCCGCCTGGCATGTCGGCTTCCCCGTCGTAATATTGCAGCAGGCTGTTGAAGGTATGGACCTCGTTCGGCGCATATTTGCTTTTCAGCATCAGGTCGTCGATGCGCGTTGCGCTGTGCTCACGCCAGTCGCTGCCGCGAGTGCCGGAGTAAAGCAGGGCGGTCCCAAAACCGTTATCCGCCGTGCCGCCCACCATCAGGTTGTGCGTCTCTTTTGGGTTATTTTGTGAGGACGTCGGGCTGAGCTGGCCTTCCACGCCGGTTTCGATACCGAAGTCTTGCGGAATGGCGCGGGTGACAAAGTTCACCACGCCGCCCACGCTTTGCGGCCCGTAACGCACTGCGCCACCGCCGCGTACCACGTCGATGGCATCCATGTTGCCGAGCGAGACAGGCGCCAGTGAAAGCTGCGGCTGGCCGTAAGGGGCAAAGGGTACGGGAATACCGTCCATCAGTACGGTTGATCGGCTGGCAAGGCGCGGGTTCAGGCCGCGAATACCAAAGTTCATCGCCAGATCGTGGCTGCCGGTACCGTTGTTCTCCGGCGCAGTGACGCCAGGGATACGATTCAGCACATCGCGCATGGTCGTCGCGCCGGTTTTGGCGAAATCCTCACGGCGGATAACGTCACGCGCGCCAGCATGTTCGAAGACGTCGTTTTCGCGCGCGTCCCCTAGCCAGTCGCCCACCACGGTAAGGTTATCCTCTTTCGGTGTGGGTGCGTGCTCCAGCGTCCAGCTGTTATTCCCCAGCGCTTTCACCTGCAGACCGCTACCGTTCAGCAGCTGTTGCAGACCGGTTTCGATGTCGTAGTCACCGTGAAGACCGTGACTCTGTTTGCCGCGCGTCAGGCTGGCGTCCACCGACAGGGTCATTCCGCTTTGCGCGGCATACTGGTTAAGGACTTTGTCGAGCGAACCCGGTGCGATATCAACCTGCGCTGCGAAGGCGGATAACGATAGCCCGGCCAGCGGCAGCAGGCTCAGGCGAATTGCGTAAACCAAAGGTGTTGTTTTGCGAAAAACGCGTAAAGGCGTCATACCTTCTCCATCATCATTTTTGTTGTGTTCATCTATGAGTCGAACGAGAAGGGGAAAAGGGACAATGGAAATGAGAATTATTTTTCTTACACGGCTGAAATATTGACCCAATACCGCGTAACTGACTGAATTTTAACTGGAAGAGTCTTCGCGATAACATTCAGAATGGCATCGGTATCTTTCAGCGGGAAAGTCCCGCTCAGGCGCAGCCCGGCCACTGCCGGATCACAGCGCAGCACGCCGTGGCGATAACGGCTCAGCGTGGCAATCACCTCACCCAGCGGTTTATCGCTGAAGCTCAGAACGCCCTGAGTCCACGCGGCGCTTTCATCATCCGTTGAGGTTATTACACCCAATTCCGACGCGCTAAACTGCAGGCACTCGCCGGCACTGACAATGCGCTTTTCCTGCGGACGGTTTGCCAGTAAGACTTCAACAGCGTGTTGTTGAACGGCGACGCGCGTGACGTTGTCCTGCTGGTAGACGGTAAATTCTGTGCCTAACGCGGTGAGCTGGCCCTGGCGGGTCATCACGCGGAAAGGTCGCTGCAGAGCATCTTTTGCGGTGCTGATGGCAATTTCGCCATACCAGAGGTGGACAGCGCGCTGATGCGCATCAAAACGAACGTCAGCGGCGCTTTGTGTGTTGAGCGTCAGCAGCGAGCCATCTTCCAGCCGCTGATGGCTGACCGCGCCTTTAGCGGTGCGGTAGTCCGCGCGAAGACCTTCACCGGTTTCGGATTGCCAGAGCTGCCAGCCGCCGCCCACGCCGAGCAGCAACAGCAGTCCTTTCATGACGTGACGACGAGTAAGGCGCGTATCGTGCAGCGCCCGGCTGGCGACATTGGCCGGAACCTGGCTGAGCTGACTGCGCAGGTTTTCAACCTGTTGCCAGGCCCACTGATGATCCTTGTCCTCTTCATACCACTGTTGCCAGCGCGCTTCCTGCTGCGGACTGACGCGCTCGCCGCTCAATACGGCATACCAGTGTGATGCCGAGCGCAATGCCTGGCGGCGAGAATCGGTGACAGAAGCGTTCACAGGCCGTGCTCCAGACGAAACAGCAGACAATGTTCGATAGCCTTTGCCACATACTTTTTCACCGAGCTGACGGAGACCCCCAGGTTCAGCGCGATCTCGCTGTATGTCAGACCATCCAGTTGTGAAAGCAAAAACGCTTCGCGTGTTTTTCCGTTTAACCCGTCCAGCATCCTGTCGATCAGTTGCAGGGTTTCGACCTGACTTTCGCGTTCCTCGGGCGAAGGCGCCAGCCCCTCCGGCATCAGCGCCAGCATCTCCAGATAGGCTTTTTCCAGCGCGTTTCGGCGGAACAGATCGACCATCACGCGTTTGGCGATAGTGCACAGGAATGAGCGAGGATCGCGGATCGTCGAGAGCGTGTCGCTGCCCATTACCCGCACAAAAGTGTCCTGGGCAATGTCATCTGCATCAAAGGCCGACTGGAGTTTGTGCGTCAGCCAGCTTTTTAGCCAGCCGTGATGTGAGCCATAAAGCGACTCGAGCGTTAAGGAAGCAGTGGTAGTGGCGCTGTCAGACATGCGGAGTGCATCAAAAGTTAATTATCACGCGCTTATATTAATATGAGAATGGTTATCATTACAATTGGAAATAAAAATGTGTGTCGTTGTGTTTTTTAACGTGTTGTTTTTTCGATAAATGTTATGAGGTGGGGAGTGGCACGCGTTTGATGTGTTTGTGGCTGAAAGTGCCCAGTGGCATCGCGCTTTGCGGTATCTGTGCGGGCGTCTATTTTTCGGTAGGGTGGGCGGCATACTCTATTGTAGAAGTGTGCCAACATTACATGGAGAAAAGCATTACCGGAGAATAACGTGTTCGGAAAATTATTATTAAACTACATGCCCGGTTTACAAAATTTATTAGCCTACGATAAAAGCTGGTTAAAACATGATGTTAAAGCGGGGTTATCTGTTGCGGCTGTAGCGCTACCCGTTGCTATTGCTTATGCCGAGTTGGCGGGTGTTGGGGCAATCGTAGGGCTGTATTCATGTGTTTTACCGATGATAGCTTATGCATTGTTTGGTTCTTCACGTCAGCTTATTGTTGGCCCCGATGCAACAACCTGCGCGGTAATTGCGGCCGTCGTGTTTCCTCTTTCTGCCGGAAATCCTGAACTGCACTGGCAACTGACGATCATTATGACCTTGATGATGGGCGGATGGTGTTTGCTTGCCAGTAAATTTCGCCTGGGCGCACTGGCCGATCTGCTTTCTCATCCCATTCTTACCGGTTTGCTTAATGGCGTAGCCGTGACGATTATTGTCGGGCAATTAGGCAAGGTTTTGGGAATCAAGCTTGATGAGGCACAGGTTATTGAGAAAATAATTGCCTTGCCAGGCCGAATTTCAGACAGCCATTTATTAACCTTCGGGCTATCACTTTTAACGTTAGCTATTTTAATGGTTATCAAAACGTATCGCAGCCACTGGCCAGCACCGTTGATTGCCATTGTGATAACAACGGCACTGGTATGGGGAACATCTGCACAACATTATGGTATTGCCACTATTGGAGGGGAAGGGTTCCAGCCTGGTTTACCTGTCGTTAACTGGGCAGCGTTCCAGCCGGGTCCGATGCGTGATTTAGTTATCCCGGCGCTGAACCTGGCTTTGGTCAGTTTTGTCAGTCTGATGCTGACCGCTCGCAGTTTCGCCGCGAAAAATGGCTATGAAATTAATGCTGATGCGGAGTTCAGAGCTCTGGGTATTGCGAATATCATGTCGGGATTATCTCAGGGGTTTGCGATCAGCGGAGCCGACTCACGGACTGCAGTTAATGATTCCACTGGGGGAAAAAGTCAGCTGGTTTCCATTATCGCAGCCTTACTTATTGGAGTCGTAGTGGTATTTTTCACTCAGCCGTTACAGTTTATCCCGGTATCTGCATTAGGTATTGTTCTAATGTATGCATCGTGGTCATTGATTGATTTACGTGGATTATGGAACCTGAGACGAAGAAATAAACAGGCATTTCGCCTGGCCTTTTTCACGTTTGGCTGTGTTTTAATTATCGGCGTTATCCAGGGGATAGGTCTTGCGGTGTTGCTTGGCTTGTTACAGTTCCTGCGAACAGTCTTTCGTCCCTCTGAGCATTTACTGGGAACGGATGAAAATGGAATGATTCATTCATTAGGGAATACAACCGATATTAAAATGGTCCCGGGCGTGCTGATGTATCGATTTAACTCCCCGTTGACCTATTTTAATGTGGCTTATTTTAAACGTCGGGTACTGAACTTAGTTGATGGCGCAGCATTACACCCTAAATGGGTGGTCATTGATGCCGTTGCCTGCTTCACTTATTCAGATATCAGTGTCCTGGCAACCATTAATGAGCTAAAGCGTGACCTGAAAAGTCGACAGATTACGTTAATCCTGGCGGGCAGGAAAACGGAATTAACACGCTGGTTTAAAGAAAGTCGGCCAACAATGAATGATGATGACATGCTTCTTGCGCCAGACCTCTATTTGGCACTCCGGTTCATTCAAAGCAAAGAGAGTGTAAGTGAGAGTGAGTCAGGCGGTGATGTATAGGGTTAAAAGTTGAATATACCTTCCAGGTTACACGATTTTTGAAAGGAGTCCGATAGTGCTGATCTACAACGTTTTTGGACGACATTTCTGCTTCACGAGCATTTTTCGTTCCTGTACCAGCCAGTTTTGACTCACTGGTCCGCCAACCCACAGCGGACCCGCAATCCTTATTTAATCCGCTTCCCATCCTTATCAACCACCTTCTCCCCGTCCTCCTTGGTAAAGGCTTGCTGCTGTTGAGAGGGCAGAATATCGAGCACCACTTCAGACGGACGGCACAGTCGCGTTCCGATCTCAGTGACCACAATAGGGCGGTTAATCAGAATCGGATTTTCCAGCATCAGCTCAATCAGCTGATCATCGGTGAACTTATCCTGTGCCAGGTGAAGTTGCTCGTAAGGTTCGACATTTTTTCGCAGTAGCTCACGCACCGAAATTGCCATATCCGCAATCAGTTTTATCAGCTCGTCACGCGAGGGTGGCGTTTCAAGGTAATAGATAATAGTGGGTTCAGTGCCGCTGTTGCGGATCATCTCCAGCGTATTACGCGATGTTCCGCATGCAGGATTGTGGTAAATGGTGATGTTGCTCATTTCAGATTCTCGTGGTTAAGCGAAAGAGAGACGCAGCGCCAGTGCGGCGAGCGTCACTAACAGGACGGGCAGCGTCATGATGATCCCCGTACGGAAATAATACCCCCAAGTGATGGTCATATTTTTCTGAGCAAGGACGTGGAGCCAGAGCAGCGTAGCCAGGCTACCGATTGGCGTGATTTTTGGCCCGAGATCGCTGCCAATCACATTGGCATACACCATCGCCTCTTTGATGACGCCCGTCGCGTGGCTGCCGTCAATCGACAGTGCGCCAATTAATACGCCCGGCATATTATTCATTACCGATGACAGGAACGCTGTAATGAAACCGGTGCCCAGCGTCGTCACCCACAGCCCATGCTCTGACAGAGTATTCAGCACGTCAGACAGAGAGCGAGTGAGACCAGCATTCCTCAGGCCGTAGACCACCAGATACATGCCCAGTGAGAAAATCACAATCTGCCAGGGCGCGTTGCGCAGGACCTTTCCCGTATTAATCGCATGTCCTCGCTTCGCGACGGCGAATAAAATCAGAGCACCCGTGGCGGCGATTGCGCTAACAGGTAATCCCAGTGGTTCAAGGACGAAGAATCCGGCCAATAAAAGCAGCAGAACTACCCAGCCCGCTCTGAAGGTGGCCAGATCTTTAATGGCGGTCGCTGGGACTTTTACCTTCGCTAATTCATAGGTCGAAGGAATATCTCTGCGGAAAAACAGGTGCAGCATCGCTAACGTCGCGGCGATGGCGGCAATATCGACCGGCACCATAACCGATGCGTATTCGGTGAATCCGATATTGAAGAAATCGGCTGAGACAATATTCACCAGGTTCGACACAATCAGTGGCAGGCTGGCGGTGTCGGCAATAAACCCGGCGGCCATTACGAAGGCCAGCGTCGCCTGGGGGCTGAAACCCAGCGCCAGCAGCATGGCAATAACAATGGGTGTCAGAATTAAGGCTGCGCCATCGTTGGCAAACAGCGCCGCTACGGTAGCGCCCAGCAGAATAATCCAGGTGAATAACAGTCGTCCTCGACCCTTGCCCCAGCGAGCAACGTGCAGCGCCGCCCACTCAAAGAAACCGGACTCATCCAGCAACAGGCTGATGATTATGACGGCAATAAAAGTGGCGGTGGCATTCCAGACGATATTCCAGACCACGGGAATATCACCGATATGAATAACTCCGCACGCCAGAGCCAGAACCGCGCCCAGGGAGGCGCTCCAGCCGATACTCAGCCCTTTTGGTTGCCAGATAACCAGAACCAGGGTGAACAAAAAAATAACTCCAGCCAAAAGCATGGCGTACTCCATTACATCTGAATAAGTGAATGTATCAGGGGTGGCTTAACACTTTCCTGGCGACAATGATTTTATCTTTTCACGCGTTTCTTCGCGCAGACAGTTCCAGCTGGTATCGATAGTAGTAGCAGCCCACACAGGCATGTTGGGTGACAGGCGGTAGTAAACCCATTTTCCTTCTCGACGATCGCTGACGAGCGAATACTCACGTAATATCGCCATGTGGCGCGAGATTTTGGGTTGAGATTCTCCGATGGCCGCGCAGAGATCGCAGACGCAGAGTTCGCCAGACTCACGTAGCAACAGCACGATAGACAATCTTGTTTCATCGGAGAGCGTTTTGAACAGCTGAAGAGGATGTAGCATTTTCAGTCTCAACGTTAGTGTGATTACACATATGCTAAACCATATGTGTAATCTTTGAAAGCGTTGGGATCAGATTGAGGTTAACGCCTAACGCCGCTCCTCATATTTGCTGCGTTTATGCTGATATAACAGTTCGTCCGCCTTGTGCATTGCTGTTTCCAGGGTATCTCCGCGCTGCAACTGATAGCCCCCCCAGGAGAAGGAGACCAGTTTTTCTGGATCAATGGAGAGCAACTGTTCTTGAACGCGCGCAATCACATCGCGCGTTTTAGCGAGGTTAGAATCAATGAGGATCAGGGCAAATTCATCACCACCCAGACGTATTCCATAATCACTTTTACGGATTGACTGCGCCAGGGCAAGGCCCAGGAACTGAATCGCTCTATCGCCCATGTGATGGCCTAATGTGTCGTTGATTCTTTTCAGTCCGTCGCTGTCGATAGCCACCGCCGTCACGGGAATATTTCGCTCTACGATTGAACGAATAATCTGCTCCAGCTCAGGGGTAATCACTTTGCGGTTATAAAGCCCGGTCATGGCGTCGGTAATATTATCCCGCGACAGCGATCTCTGGCGGTTAAATTGCTGACGCGCATATCGCAGCATCAGCCAGGTGGCTAAGACATAGAGCACCACCAGCCAGATATTTGCCATCACCACATAAATCGCGTCCAGCTTCGCATGCAAGGTGTAGTACTGCGTCATATCATCTTTATAATTAATGATATCCCGCGACTTCAGTATTGGCTTATGGAAGATGATATTCCCGCCGGTGGTATTGTCGGTGACATACAGGGAGAGAAATTTCCACAATAAAGGGCGATCTGGAGTAATGAATGAGGTGGCCAGATCGTGAACAGTAATGTCGGTGATCAGCAGCCCTTTGATTTTTCCGTCCAGGAATACTGGCGTGATCATACTGATAATATTTTGCTTCGTATAACCATCGTTATAAATATGCGTCACAATATTCTCGCCCTGGATCAGATCTTCCAGCGCGTTATCATCAATGGTAATGGTGTGCGCACTGTGCACAATATTTATCCTGTTGTCATCGGCAACTAGCCAGTTGTTAAAGGCGTAGTCAAAGGTGTTCACCAGATGGTTGATATAAATATAGTTGTGCGCGAGGTCAATATAATAGCGGGTGTTATTAAACTCGTAGCCCGTATAGTTGGAAAAGCTGTATTTGGACGAAGCAGCGGTCTCCATCTCATTGATGACGGGCAGGGCGGGCACATCCCGGCTCCACGCTTCGCAGGCTTTATTTCGTGTCTGAAGGGTGCCCTCCAGGTTAACGATGGTTCTTGCCACCAGATTAAAACCGAAAATGGCGCCGACCGTTTCAATGTGCTGGCAGAGTAATTTGGCTTTTTCCTCGCCATACGAGCCTGAATCTGCCTGTTTAGAAAAGGCGCGGGATAAGCGAAAGGCGATATCCTGATTGATGAACTCTTCATGGAACAGCGCAGACTTGCCGTTTTCGGCAATATATCCCATATAGTTTTGAAGGTTTCTTACTTCATGTAAAACAAGGGCGGCGAAAATTGAGGTTGTGCAGGCAATAATAATAATCGCCGCACTGATATATTTACGTTGTGACAAGATGGATAACTCCCCTGTAATACCACCTAAGAAATTTCGTAAAGTATAGCATCTCAGCGATCGTAAGAATTTGACCCTCAACATTCTTCAGTGGCGCTGATATCGGTGATATCAGCGCGTTGTGTGTTACAAACTGCCGGTTCCGCCATCAACCAACAGTTCTGTTCCCACCGTATAGCTTGATTCATCGGACGCCAGATACAGCGCGGCCTTCGCCAGTTCCGTTGGCGTGCCCATCCGCCCAAGCGGAACCAGGCTTGCGATATCACCCTGTAGCGCTTTCTGCGCCTCTTCGCTCAGCCCCAGTTTGTTCAGCGCTGGAGTAGCAACCGGCCCAGGACTTAAGCCGTTAACGCGAACCCCGCGCGGCAGTAATTCCGCTGACAGCGTTCTCGCCAGGGATAACAGTCCGGCTTTGCTGGCGGCATAAACACTGCTGGTGGGAAGGCCGATGCGGGCGCTAACCGAGCCACATAAAATCACCGAAGAGGGATTGTTCAGCAGCGGCAGCAGCGCCTGAACCAGAAAGAAGGGACCCTTGAGATTGATGCTCATCAGCCGATCCCACGCCTCCTCGCGCCACTCCTCAATAAGACCGTGCGTCACATCTCCGGCGTTGATAAACACCGCATCCAGCCGCGACCAGCGAGTGGCGAGGGTGTCTGCCAGCTGCTGTTGCGCGGAAATATCACCGGCGTCGGTGGCGATCACCCAGGCGTTATCCCCTAATATTCGTTGCGCCTCGGCCAGTGTTTCCGGGTTACGTCCGGTCACCGCGACGTGTGCCCCTTCGGCGATAAACACCTGCGCCGTCGCCAGACCGATGCCGCTGGTGCCACCCGTAATAAGCGTATATTTACCTGCTAAACGACTCATGTTTATCTCCTGAAATGTCACTGGAGAAAGCACTATAGAAACGTTAGTATCCAAAAGAAACTAGGTACCATTTGGATACTAATGAGGCGAACGGTGTGCTATGGCGGAAATACTCGACCCGACGTGTGAAAAAAATTCTGCGACTGAATCCTGCCCGATGACCCAGTTTGTCAGCCTGATTTCGGGCAAATGGGCGATCCCCATTCTGTATCGGCTGATCGTCCTCAATGCCCCGGTGCGCTTTGGCGATCTGCTTCGCGCGGCTGCACCGATCACCCAAAAAGAGCTGACCAAACAGCTGCGCTTATTTGAACAGCGTGGGCTGGTGTCGCGGACGATCTTTCCGGAGATTCCGCCGCGCGTGGAATATCAGATAACGGATTTAGGACTTACGCTACAGAGCGCGCTCTCCCCGCTGGCCGCCTGGATGCGGGAATATGGCGACCAGCTGGAACGTTAATTAGCGCGTCAGATAGCGCGGCGCCGGAACGCCGGTCCGCGCACTATTGAACAGGGCTAGACGCGCCTCTTCATACCGCTCCCAGAGCTGCACATCATGCATCGGCGGAATCGTGATCAGTTCACCTTGATCCAGCCCGGCCAGTGCCGCATCCACCATATCATCCGTGGTCATCACCGAACCTTCCGGCAGATCGTTCATGGAAACGCCTGAAATTTCCCAAATCTCCGTCGCAGTTGCGGCAGGTAACACCGCCTGAATACGCACGCCACTGTCGGCAAACTCTTCCTGCAATCCACGCGTAAAGTTCAGCACCCAGGCTTTGGTGGCGCTATACAAAGCACTGCCCGCCCGCGCGTGAATCGACAGCACCGAGGCGATATTAATCAGCGTACCGCGATTGTTCTGTGCCAGGCGCGGCAGGATCGCCAGCGTCAGACGCATCAGGGCCGTGGTATTTAAGGTATTGATGGCCTGGTGCGAGGCTGCGTCACTGGCGAGAAACGGGGCCATTTGCGCCGTGCCTGCGTTATTGACCAGCGAATCGATCGCCGTATTGCTGTGCAGCACTTCCTCAACGGCGCGGATCCCCGTCTCCTGCGTCAGATCGGCGACCAGAATCTCGACATTAACGCCATACTGCTCGCGAAGCTGTGATGCCAGGGTGTTCAGGCGATCTTCCCGACGAGCAACCAGTACTAGATTAACGCCTCGAGCGGCGAAACGATCGGCATACACTGCGCCAATGCCGGATGATGCCCCAGTGATCAACGCGGTAGAGTGTTGGGTAGTCATTGCGTGTTACCTCAAAGCAAAGTGGGTTAATTGGTTTCAATATGAAACCTAATTTACTGTGAGATATTTGGTTTTATAATGCAACCAATTGACGGAAATTATTTTTGATCTGCGCTCAGGGCGGTGAGGGAACCGTGTCTAAGAGACTGAAAGAGAAGGGTTAGGGAAGTTTCGGGATCACATCTTCCGGCGCCAGTTCCCGACCATCCTGAGCGATAAGCGTCAGTTTACGCAGCGGTTGACGATGTTCTGCGTCCACCAGTACGCTGCCCAGCTCGTTTTCGGCAAACAAATGTTCATTGCCCCACTGGGATAACGCCACCAGTACCGTCTGCAAAGCGCGGCCTTTTTCGGTCAGCACATACTCCTGCCAGGCGCTGCCATCGGAGGCGGGCTGTAAAATCAGGATGCCTTCTTCTACCAGCAATTTGAGGCGGGTGGCGAGCATATTTTTGGCGATCCCGAGGCTTTTCTGAAATTCCCCAAAACGCTTCAGCCCACGCAGGGCGTCGCGTACGAGCAGCAACGACCACCAGTCGCCGATAATATCGAGCGAACGGGCGACAGGACAGGTACTCTCTTCAAGACGGGTTCGTTTCACGCTGGCTCCTCGGTTGATAGTTTTATTATAAAACCTTTTTTCGCTGCCGTAAAAAGCGTTATCTATCACTTTGAGAAATGGTTCCCGGAAATTTGTCATCAATCTGTCACAATCAGTTTGACGAAAATAAACTTTGAGGAAAAAGGGATGAGAAAAGCACTACTTGCTATCGCAGTGGCTGGCACTTTAACAATGACCTCTGGCGCGCAGGCGCAAACGGCCCCGGAAGGCTATCAGCTACAGCAAGTTTTAATCATGAGCCGCCACAACTTGCGCGCCCCTCTGGCGAACAACGGCAGCGTGCTGGAACAGTCAACGCCGGGTAAATGGCCTGAGTGGGATGTCCCAGGCGGGCAGCTCACCACTAAAGGTGGCGTGCTCGAAGTGTACATGGGCCATTACATGCGTGAATGGCTGGCCGAGCAGGGGATGGTGACCACCGGAGAATGTCCACCGGCAGACGCGGTGTACACCTATGCCAACAGCTTGCAGCGTACCGTCGCAACCGCCCAATTCTTTATCACTGGCGCCTTCCCAGGGTGTGATGTTCCGGTTCACCATCAGGAAAAAATGGGCACGATGGACCCAACCTTCAACCCGGTGATCACCGACAATTCACCGGAGTTCCGCGAAAAAGCAGTCAAAGCGATGGAAACCGAGCGTCAGGGCATGAAGCTGGATGAGAGTTACAAGCTACTGGAGCAGATCACCAAATACACCGACTCCCCGTCCTGCAAAGAGAAAAAAGTGTGTTCTCTGACGGAAGCCAAAGACACCTTTACCGCCGACTATGAAAAAGAGCCGAGCGTCTCCGGCCCGCTGAAAGTGGGTAACTCGCTGGTGGATGCGTTCACGTTGCAATATTACGAAGGCTTCCCGCTGGATCAGGTGGCATGGGGCGAAATCAAAACTGACCAGCAGTGGCGCGTGCTGTCACAGCTGAAAAATGGCTATCAGGATTCACTGTTCACCTCCACCGAAGTGGCGCGTAACGTCGCCAAACCGCTGGTGAAATACATCGATAACGCACTGGTGACCGATCAGGCGAAAGCGCCAAAAATCACCGTGCTGGTGGGGCATGATTCAAACATCGCGTCGCTGCTGACGGCGCTGGACTTCAAACCGTATCAGCTGCATGACCAGCACGAGCGTACGCCGATTGGCGGGAAGATTGTCTTCCAGCGCTGGCATGATAAAAACGCGAATCGTGAGCTGATGAAAATTGAGTATGTCTATCAAAGCTCAGAGCAGTTGCGGAACGCCGATGTGCTGTCGTTGAAATCTCCGGCGCAGCGTGTGACGCTCGAACTGAAAGGCTGTCCGGTGGATACCAACGGATTCTGCCCGATTGATAAGTTTAATACGCTGATGAATGACGCGGCGAAGTAAGGTAAAACCCCCCGCGACTGCGGGGGGAACGATTAGACGTTTTTACGTTCGATGGTTTGCTCGCCCCAGAAGAGCGAGTCTTTGTCTGTTTTATCGAAGGCACGGACCAGCACTTCATCGCTCCCGTCCTCCCAAATTTTCTCCGCCAGCTTTTCATCATATTTCGCGACTTCAAAGATGGCCTCGGCAATTTCTGGAGAGGTATTGCGTAAACTTGCCCACTCACCGACGTGATGAGCTTTAGATTCTTGAGTTGGCATGCTTGTCCTCCTGTTGAGGTTAGCCGTTCAGTTTTTTAGCGAGGCTCGCGACGTGCTCGCCCTGATAACGAGCGATGGCCAGCTCTTCCTGGCTTGGCTGACGCGAACCGTCGCCGCCAGCAATGGTGGTGGCACCGTACGGGGTACCGCCACGAACCTGTGAAACATCAAATAATTCCTGCGCGCCGTATCCGATGGGCACAATCACCATCCCGTGGTGCGCAAGGGTCGTCCAGGTTGAGGTAATCGTCTGTTCCTGGCCGCCACCGGTCCCGGTTGAGCTAAAGACGCTGGCGAGTTTCCCGTACAGTGCGCCGGAAGCCCACAGCCCGCCGGTCTGATCCAGGAAGGTGCGCATTTGCCCGGACATATTGCCGAATCGCGTTGGGGTGCCGAAGATGATGGCGTCATAGTCGGCCAGTTCTTGTGGCGTCGCCTGCTGGGCATTTTGCGTTTTGCCACCGGCTTTCAGGAACGCTTCGGCATTCATGGTTTCTGGTACGCGTTTCACCACGACCTCAACCCCATCCACTTTGTTAGCGCCTTCCGCCACCGCATGAGCCATGGTTTCAATGTGTCCATACATGGAATAATAGAGCACCAGAACTTTTGCCATCTTGCATCACTCCTCGATTGTGGTTTCTGGCAGCGAATCGCTGCGTTCATTTAAAGATAAGACGCCTCGGCCAGACTGCAAATCTTAAAGCCATTTCTTTGATTTATAACAAGATATTTAGGAGCTTTCTTTGTAGCAATATGAAACATTTTTAGCGAATCGGCTTTTCTGAATGATAAGAGGAGCTTATTGGTGACGGCGGCAAGATCTCACACGAACGGCTGATTTCATGTTGCAGAATATTACCGTTTACTGGCTGGATCGGCTCATTCCACTAAGCTTAGTTTCACGCGGCGCAGACAAAGGCTCTGGCCTTGTGCCGTCAGGTGAAAGAATCCTCTTTTACTGAATGCAGTATGATGTCTAATGTTTCACACTCTGGAGGTTAGAGATGGCAAACCATCGTGGTGGGTCAGGTAATTTCGCTGAAGACCGTGACAGAGCATCAGAAGCAGGTCGTAAAGGTGGCCAGCAGAGCGGGGGCAACTTCAAGAATGACCCGCAGCGTGCATCTGAAGCTGGCAAAAAAGGGGGCAAAAATAGCCACGGGAGCAACAATAAAAGTTAGTTGTTCTCCATTTCAGTGTCACCCAACCTGAAATATCCCCCTGCCGCCGGGACTCCCGGCGGTTTTTTTATTTGTGCAACATTGAACTGTAACCAAAGGCATCGCACACTAGCGGATTAACTCTTGCTGTCGGTGTCCCATGTCCTCCTCTCGTTATGCCTTCTCCATCAAACCTCAGGAAGCGATCCTGATTCTGATCACCATGTTCTGGGGCGGAACCTTCCTCGCCGTACAGTATGCCGTGACGCTCAGCGATCCGTTTTTCTTCGTCGGGCTACGTTTTGCCACGGCGGCGCTTGTGGTGGCGCTTTTCTCACTGAAAACCCTGCGCGGGCTAACGATGAAAGAACTGCAGGCCGGCGTGGCGATTGGGGTGTCGATAGCGATGGGTTACAGCCTACAGACCTGGGGTTTACAGACCATTCCCAGCAGTAAATCCGCATTTATTACCGCGATGTACGTTCCGCTGGTGCCGCTATTGCAATGGCTGTGTCTCGGCAGAATGCCGGGGCTGATGTCTTGCGTAGGTATCGTACTGGCATTTATCGGCCTCATTTTTCTCGCCGGACCGGGGGACAATCTGCTGGCGATGGGGCCGGGTGAAATCATCACGCTGATCGGCGCGGTGGCGATTGCGGCAGAAATTATTTTGATCAGCGCCTGGGCCGGAAAAGTGGACGTCAAACGCGTGACCGTTGTACAGCTTGCAACTGCGTCAATCGTCGCATTTGTGGCGATGGTTCCTGCAGGCGAATCCGTTCCACCGATCTCCACCGGGCTGGTGGTCGTGGCTTTAGGTCTGGGTATTTTCAGCGCCATTATCCAGGTGACAATGAACTGGGCGCAGCGCAGCGTTTCCCCGACGCGCGCGACGGTCATCTACACCGGCGAACCGGTCTGGGCCGGGATTTTCGGTCGTCTTGCGGGCGAGCGTTTGCCGATGCTGGCCCTGCTTGGTGCGGCGTTTATTGTGGTGGGCGTTTTGGTGAGTGAGTTAAAGTTAAAAAAGAAAAAGACACTGTCGCAAACTGACAACGCGACAGTAAACCAGGAATCCTGAGATTTTTGCCCGGTGGCGCTGCGCTTACCGGGCCTACAAAAGAAACGTAGGCCGGGTAAGGCGAAGCCGCCACCCGGCGCAAACAACCGGCTCCATCAAGAATCCTGGCGTACTACCTCAGCCTGAGAGATCTCCGCCGTCCGGCGACTCAACAACGCATTCAGCAAAATCGCGCCAAAGGTGGCCGTCCCGATCCCACCCAGCGTAAAGCCGCCGATGGTCAGCGCGAAATCACCCGCACCCAGCACCAACGTGACAGCGACCATGATCAGGTTGCCGTTCTGGTTGAGATCAACACGGTTCTGCACCCAGATTCGCGCACCCGCCACGGCGATAAGGCCAAACACCACAATCGATGCACCGCCGATAACCGGGGCTGGAATGGTGTGGATCAGCGCGCCAAATTTCGGTGAGAAGCCCAGCAGCAGCGCAATCACCGCTGCAGCGACAAACACCAGCGTGGAGTACACCTTGGTCACGGCCATCACGCCGATATTTTCGGCGTAAGTTGTCACGCCGCTGCCACCGACCGAACCCGACAGCATCGTGGCCAGCCCGTCACCGACAAACGCGCGGCCCATGTACGGGTCCATATTGCGCCCGGTCATTCCGGCGACTGCTTTCAGATGGCCTAAGTTTTCCGCCACCAGAATCACTGCCACGGGAGCAATCAGCATCATCGCCTGTCCGCTAAAAGTGGGGGATGTGAAGTGCGGCAGACCAAACCACGCGGCATTTTGCACCAGCGAAAAATCAACCTGTTTGCCGAGGCCGAAAACGCTGGTCATCAGGGCATAGACCAGACACGCCGCAATCAGCCCGACCAGAATCAACAGCCGCTGAATCATCCCGCGCGTGAATACAGCCACCAGACCAATACACAGCACTGTCATTACGGCCATCCAACTGTCAAACGACGATGCAGACACCCCTCGAACCGCAATCGGCGCGAGATTCAGGCCAATCGCCATCACCACCGCGCCAGTAACGACCGGCGGCATCAGGCGTTCAATCCATCGGGTGCCCATCTTCATCACGGCAACGCCTATCAGGGTGTAGACCAACCCGCAGGCGATAATCCCTCCGAGTGCGACGCTCAGATTCGGGTTGATCCCCTGACCGTTAAAACCCGTGGCGGCGATCACCACGCCGACAAAGGCAGCGCTCGATCCCAGATAGCTCGGCACGCGCCCACCGGTGATGAAGAAAAACAGCAGCGTGCCGATGCCCGACATTAAAATCGATAAATTAGGATCAAGCCCCATCAGAATAGGCATCAGCACCGTTGCGCCAAACATCGCGACCGCGTGCTGGACGCCCATCACCACGGTGGGTACCAGGGGAAGTCTTTCATCCGGCGCGACCACGCCGCGTTCAGTGGAGGTCGATTTCAACTGCCAGTGGGGAAAACCGAACAAAGCCATGAGCTGTCTCCTTAAGGAGGGTTAACAGGCGGGTCGCAAAAGTGCGTGATAGCCGCGATCAAACCACACCAGTCCCTGCGGCGCGGGGTGGCGTGTAATCGATACAATGTCGCAAAAAAGAATGTCGTGCGTGCCGACGCTGACTATCTGGTTGATGCGACAGTCAAATGACGCCAGCGCGTCTTCGAGCCGTGGACAGCCGGTTTCTCCTGTCTGCCAGTTTGCCGCCGCGAAGCGTTGGTCCATCGGCGTTTTGCCGCCAAACAGGTTCGATAGCGGCTCTTGCCCGGCGCTCAGCGTATTGACGCACAGGGTTCGGTTTTCGTTAAACGCTGGCCAGACGGCCGCGCCGCGATTCAGGCACACCAGCAGGGTGGGCGGAGAGTCGGTCACGCTGCACACGGCGCTGGCGGTAAATCCGGCCTGACCGGCAGGACCGTCAGTGGTGATAATGTTCACCGCCGCGCCGACGCAGGCCATTGCGTCGCGAAAGGTTTGTTGATCCGGTACGTTCATGTTTGCTCCTTACGCCAGCCCGCAGGCATCTTCAAAAGTCAGACGCGGCAGACGCCCATAAACTTTGCTGGCGTCGCCGTAGCCGATGTTGATCAGCAGATTGCTTTTAAGAGAGGTTCCGGTGAAAAAGGCCGCATCCACTTTTTGCGGATCAAAGCCTGACATCGGCCCGGTATCCAGCCCCAGCGCGCGACAGGCGAAGATCAGATACGCGGCCTGCAGCGAGCTGTTGCGAAACGCCGTCTCCTGCGCCAGCTCCGGGCTGGAGGTAAACCAGCTGCGGGCATCGCCGTGGGGAAACAGTTCCGGCAAGCGCTCATAAAACTCGCTGTCCCAGGCGACAATCGCCGTGACGGGCGCGGCCAGGGTTTTCGCCAGATTGCCGCTGGAGAGCGCCGGGGCCAGTTTCTCTTTGCCTTCCGGCGTGCGGATAAACACGATCCGTGCGGGCGAACAGTTGGCGGAAGTCGGCCCCCATTTCATCAGGTCGTAGATCTCGCGCAGCATCTCATCGCTGACCGGAATATCCTGCCAGCCATTGTGCGTGCGCGCCTCGGTAAACAGCGTTTTTAGCGCGATTGGATTGATGGCTTCGCTCATCTATAAAACCCTTTCTTGTGCATGCAGCAGACTGGCCAGCCCGTTTTGCAGCAGCGTGTTAAACGTCTCGGGATCGGTGACGTTGCAGGCGTGTCCGCCCTGGCGCATCACCACCTTTTCACTGTGGGGCAGCGCGGCGTGCAATTCGGTGGAACAAACGGCGGGCACCAGCAGATCATCAGTAGAGCAGATAACCAGTACCGGGCAGCGAATACGCGCCACATCCCGGCTGAAATCCGCCTGCTTAAGCGCCTGGAGACGCTTAAGCAGATTAGGTTTTCCCTGAAAGTGGGCGAGGGCCAGCGCCTCTTCCGCTTCCATTCGCGGCGCACGGGCCGCCATCCAGTCGGCGGGATAGAGGAACAGCGGCTGCGCTTCCACCCAGGCCTGTGCACCGCCCGCGTGCAGCAGGCGTTCGCGGATCTGGAAACAGCGGCGAGTATGGGCGTTCAGCTTCAGCCAGCCGTTGATTGATACCAGTGCGCTGACAGACTCAGGGCGATCGAGCGCCAGTTGCAGCCCGACCAGCGCACCGAGCGCATGGCCGACCACGCAAAAGCGCTGAATGCCTGCTTGTGCCAGCGCCTGATACAGCTCGTCTGCCATCTGTGCCACAGAGTAGTTCTCGGGCAACGCTTCGGGGTTATTTCCGGTCCCGCGCTGGTCGTAGCACACCACCTGATACTCCTGCTCCAGCACCGCTAACTGCGGCAGCCAGTAACTGCCACCGCCGCCTAACCCGGCGATCAGCACCACGACTGGCGCATCGACAAAGGGGGTCGGTGAAAGCGATATTTTCATGGCAACCTCACTTCCCAATGTGCGCAATAGTGGCGATCTCAACCAATGCTTCTGGCTTCACCAGCCCGCACTGAATGCAGAATCGCGCCGGTTTGTCGCCGGGGAAAAACTCGGCGTAGATTTCGTTAATCGCGGCGTAATTTTTCCAGTCGGTGATAAAGATGCTGTTGAAGGTCACATCCTCCATCGTGCCACCCGCCGTTTCGATAACGCTTCTGATAGTTTCCAGAACGTGGCGGGTTTGTGCCTTTGGGTCGTCGGGCCAGACCACGTTATTCTCTTTATCAAAGGGCAGCGTACCGGAGACATACACCACGCCATCGGCGAGCGTGCCAGGCACAAAGGGCGCAATCGGCGTGCTGGTGCCAGCGGGAATGATCACAGATTTCGGCATAGTATTGCTCCTCAGGCAATTCGGGCTAACGACGGCGGGGAGACGGCAGCGCAGAACTCGGCGACGGTGCTGACCCAGCCAAAAAAGGTTTCGATATTGAACAGGGCGGCTTTCTGCGCGAACTCCGGCCCGGCCTGGTGCGTGGCGTCTGCCAGCACCACGCCGAAATACTCGAGGAAAAAGCCGTCGCGCAGGGTCGATTCCACACAGACGTTGGTCGCAATGCCGGTAAACACCAGATGGCGAATGCCACGGCTGCGCAACAGGCTGTCGAGCGGGGTGTTGAAAAAGCCGCTGTAGCGCGGTTTCGGCAGCACGATATCGCCAGGCTGCGGCACCAGTTCGTCGACCAGCTGATAATCCCAGCCACCTTTTGCCAGCAGTTTCCCCTGCAGTTCTGGCTGTTTGCGCATGGTTTTCAGGGCGTTGGATTTATGGAAGTTTGGCGAGCCGGGGCCACCGGCTTCAACGTAGCGATCGTCCCAACCGTTCTGGAACCAGACGATCAGCATTCCCGCCGCGCGTGCGGCGGCCACGGCGATATTGATATTGTCGATAACCGGTCGGGTGGCGGAGACGTCAAATCCGGCCAGATCCAGATAGCCGCCCTGGCTTGCGTAGGCGTTTTGCATATCCACCACAATCAGCGCGCTCTGTTCCGGCGTAAAAGTGATGGCTTCCGGGCGTGCATCTAATGAAATCATTACGCCACCTCCTGCGTCAGCGCCGGGATATGTGCGCGGCACTGCATCAGCGGCTGGATGCGCTCGCCAAAGGTCTCAACGCCCATAAGAAAATCATCAAAGGTTAACAGCACGCCTTCGGCACCCGGCACGCTGGCGACGTCATCGAGCATCCGCGCGACGCTGGCGTAAGACCCGACGAGGGTGCCCATATTGATGTTGACCGCCGAGGTCGGGTCCGCCATCTGGCGCACGTTGGTGTCTGACCCGGAGCGGGTATCTTTTTGGCTCTGCTCCGTTAACCAGCTCAGGGCTTCCTCGTCGGCTCCCGCCTTGTAGTGCTCCCATTTGGCGCGCGCGGCCTCGTCGGTTTCGTCGGCGATGACCATAAACAGCACGTAAGATCCGACATCGCGCCCGGTCACTTCCGCCGCTTCTTTCATGCGTGCGGCGGTGGGGGCGAAGGCGGTGGGGGTGTTGACGCCTTTCCCAAAGCAGAAGTTGAAATCTGCATGCTGCGCGGAAAATGCCATCCCCGCGTCGCTCTGTCCGGCGCAGATTACCTTCATCGGCGTGGAGGGCTGCGGGCTGACGCGACAGTCATTCATGGTGAAGTAGTCGCCTTTGAAATCGCTCTTGCCGGTGCCCCACAGATCGCGCAGGACCTGTACGTATTCGGTGAGATAGTCATACCGACGCGAGAAATACTCATCGCCCGGCCACAGGCCCATCTGCTCGTACTCTGGTTTTTGCCAGCCGGTCACCAGATTCACGCCGAAACGCCCGCCGGAGATGGAGTCAATGGTCGATGCCATACGCGCCACAATCGCTGGGGGCAAGGTGAGGGTGGCGGCGGTGGCGTAGATCTGAATGCGCGACGTCACCGCCGCCAGACCCGCCATCAGAGTGAAAGACTCCAGATTGTGATCCCAGAATTCGGTTTTGCCGCCGAAGCCGCGCAGTTTGATCATCGAGAGTGCAAAGTCGAAATGGTAATGCTCCGCCTTTTGCACAATGGCTTTGTTCAGCTCGAAGGTCGGCATGTACTGCGGCGCGTGGGAGGAGATTAGCCAGCCGTTGTTGCCGATAGGGACGAATACGCCAATTTTCATCACGAACCTCTCTTCATCTCAGTGTGGGGTGAAAGTCAGACGTGGCGCTGCATCCTGCATTTCCTGTTCAGCCTCGTGATAAGGGTTTTGCAAAGGGGATGCCAGTTTTGAAAAGCGCAATGTTATTAACGTGTTAACTGATAGTTGTTGAAAAGATATCGAACAAAGTGGACTAAATGGTCAAAAGCAATGCACACAAAACAGGCAGTTATGCGCGATCGAGGTGCAGAATGTCGTGAGAAGCGAGGGGTTTTGCTATGCTAAACGCACATTTTCAAGGAGAGCAGGCATGACACAAGGCGCAGTGCAGACACCAGGTAAACGTTCGCGGGCGGTGAGCGCCAAGAAGCAGGCCATTCTGAAAGCCGCGCTGGAGACTTTCTCGCAGTTTGGCATCCACGGCACGCGCCTGGAGCAAGTCGCGGAATTGTCGGGCGTGTCGAAAACCAATCTGCTGTATTACTACCCGTCGAAAGAGGCACTGTATATCGCCGTACTGCAACAAATCCTGGATATCTGGTTGGCACCGCTGAAAGCGTTTCGCGAAGAGCTCGCGCCGCTGGTGGCGATCAAAGAGTACATTCGCCTCAAGCTGGAAGTGTCCCGCGACTATCCGCAAGCCTCAAAACTGTTCTGCATGGAGATGCTGCAGGGCGCGCCGCTGTTGCAGGCGGAACTGACGGGGGATTTAAAGCAGCTGATCGACGACAAATCGGCGATCATTGCAGGCTGGGTGGCGAGCGGAAAGCTGGCCCCGATCGATCCGCAGCACCTGATCTTTATGATTTGGGCCTCGACCCAACACTATGCAGACTTTGCCAGCCAGGTCGAAGCCGTGACCGGAAAAACGCTCCAGGATGAAGCGTTTTTCCAGAGTGCGGTGGATAACGTGCAGCGCCTGATTATTGAAGGGATCCGCCTGCGTTAATTACCGGGCGGCAGCGGGCAGCTTAAATCGCCTTCCTCGCACTGCATTAATGACGCCAGATACGCCTCGCGCTCGGCGGTTTTCTCGGTCATGCACTGATTGATAATCATCGGCTGTACGCTTCCGCCTTCGCTGCCGGAACCGGCAAACGCGCAGTCGGCGTCACGCAGGGCAATCCACGCCTGCTGCGCTTTTTTCAGCAACTCTTTCTGTGGCGCAGCGGCCCGTTTCATCGCGGCCTGATAGGTCTGATTCAGTTTTTTATCAGCGGTCTGATACTGCTGCGCGGTGCAGGTGTTCAGGTCGGTCTGTGTGCTGGCACTGGCGCATTCATCCGCCAGCGCGCTGGCGCTGAGCAGCAGTGCTGCTCCGACAATCAATACTCGTTTCATTTTACCCTCCGTATAAAAAAGCCGGATGCGCTGCGCTTATCCGGCCTACGATTCTTATTTTAGCTGCACAATTAACCGATTGTCATCAGGCTGGCGTTACCGCCTGCGGCAGCGGTGTTGACGCTGAGCGAATGCTCCACGTACAGACGCTCAAGCAGCAGGTTGGTTTCGCCACGGGCAAAGCCCTGCACCGAGACAATCGCGCCGTCGCGCGCCGCGACCAGTTCGCACAGTTCGCGCAGCTGATCGGAATCGCCGTGGTAGATCACCGCGTCGAAAGCCTGCGTAGTAATCACGTCCGGTTTGGCAAACGTGATACGCGCGGAGACCTCTTTCGGCAGCTGTTTAGCCAGGTCACGATGCAAACCATCTTCCGGCCACAGCACTTCACAGCCTGTTGCCGCAGCGGCAGCCAGCTGAACCAGCGTATCCTGTTCGTTATCGGCGATACACAGCACGCGCTCGCGCGGCATCAGTGTCCAGGTGTTGCGCTCTCCGGTCGGGCCTGGCAGCAGACGCTGCGTACCCGCCTGCGCCTGCTCGCCATACTGCTGGCAAATGGCGCGCAGTTCCGGGCGATTTTCTGCCCATTTGACGAGGGCTTCCAGCGGTTGGGTGATCAGCGTTTTGAGCTGTGCATCCACCGGACGTTCTGCATCCTGACGCGCCAGGGTCACGCCGAGCGCATTCTCAGGGCGGTTCGCCAGCAGACGGTACAGATACAGCGGACCACCGGCTTTCGGACCGGTGCCGGACAAGCCTTCGCCGCCGAACGGCTGCACGCCGACGACTGCGCCAACCATGTTGCGGTTCACGTACAGGTTGCCGACTTTCGCGCTGCCCGTCACCTGAGCGATGGTTTCGTCGATGCGGGTATGCACGCCGAGTGTCAGGCCGTAGCCGGAAGCGTTAATCTGATCGACCAGCGCCTCCAGATTGTTACGGCTGTAGCGCACGACGTGCAGCACCGGGCCGAAGACCTCTTTTTTCAGCTCGTCGAAGCTGGAGAGCTCAATCAGCGTCGGCGCAATAAAGGTGCCGGTGTTCCATTCGCGGGCGTCTTCGCTGTTTTCGCGAACCGCCTGGAAGACCGGACGGCCTTTGGCTCGCATCGCCTGAATATGTTGTTCGATGTTGGCTTTCGCTTCGGCATCAATCACCGGGCCGATGTCCGTGGTCAGACGGCCTGGGTTACCCATCCGACATTCGGCCATCGCACCGCGCAGCATTTTCAGGGTGTGGTCGGCGATATCATCCTGCAGACACAGGACGCGCAGGGCAGAGCAGCGCTGTCCGGCGCTGTCAAAGGCCGAGGCCAGCACATCCACCACCACCTGTTCGGTGAGTGCGGAGGAGTCAACGATCATCGCGTTCATGCCACCGGTTTCGGCGATCAGCGGCGTCGGACGACCCTGTGGATCGAGACGCGTCGCAATGTTGCGTTGCAGCAGCGTCGCTACTTCGGTGGAGCCGGTAAACATCACGCCGCGCACGCGGGTGTCGGACGTTAGCTGAGCGCCGACGGTTTCCCCACGGCCCGGCAGAAGCTGCACCACGCCAGCCGGTACGCCGGCTTCGAGCAGAATGTTAATACCCTGGGCGGCAATCAGCGGCGTCTGTTCAGCCGGTTTCGCCAGCACGGTGTTACCCGCGGCAAGGGCGGCCGCGATTTGGCCGGTGAAGATCGCCAGCGGGAAGTTCCACGGGCTGATGCACACCACCGGGCCGAGCGGGCGATGAGTTTCGTTATCAAAATCGTTACGTACCTGACCGGCGTAGTAGTGCAGGAAGTCGACCGCCTCGCGCACTTCGGCGATGGCGTTGCTGAAGGTTTTCCCGGCTTCGCGTACCAGAATGCCAATCAACTGCTGCATCTGGCCTTCCATCAGAATCGCGGCACGTTCAAGGATTGCAGCACGTTCCTGCGGCGGCGTCGCAAACCAGATTGGCGCGTTGTTCACCGCATTTTCCAGCGCCATTTCAACTTCTTTAGCGGTGGCTTCGCGGGCAAACCCGACGATATCTTTCGGCTCCGCCGGGTTGATCACCGGCTGCATGTCGCCTGCGTCTACGGGCTGCTCAAGGATCGGTTTCGCCTGCCATTTTTGCAGGGCGCTATTCAGCAGAGCAGAAGAGAGGGACGCCAGACGGTGTTCGTTCGCCAGATCTAGACCCGCAGAGTTGGTACGGTCGCTGCCGTAAAGTTCGCGCGGCAGGGCGATTTTCGGATGCGGCAGACCGAGCTGGCCTTCCTGCGCCGCCATTTTTTCCACGGCCTGCACCGGATCAGCGACCAGCTCGTCGAGCGGCAGGGTGGTGTCGGCAATACGGTTGACGAAGGAGGTATTGGCGCCGTTTTCCAGCAGACGACGCACCAGATAGGCCAGCAGCGTTTCATGGGTGCCGACCGGGGCATAAATACGGCACGGTCGGTTCAGTTTGCCATCGGCCACTTTCCCGGTGACCTGCTCGTACAGCGGTTCACCCATGCCGTGCAGGCACTGGAATTCGTACTGGCCCGGATAGTAGTTCTGTCCGGCCAGGCTGTAGATCGCCGCCAGCGTATGGGCGTTGTGGGTGGCGAACTGCGGGTAGATGAGGTTTGGCACGCCGAGCAGTTTTTTCGCGCAGGCGAGGTAAGAGACGTCGGTGTAGACCTTGCGGGTGTAGACCGGATACCCCTCCAGACCGTCCATCTGCGCGCGTTTGATTTCGCTGTCCCAGTAAGCACCTTTTACCAGACGGATCATCAGGCGGCGACGGCTGCGCGAGGCGAGGTCAATCAGATAATCAATCACAAACGGGCAGCGCTTCTGGTAGGCCTGAATAACGAAGCCGATGCCGTTCCAGCCCGCCAGTTCCGGCTCGAAGCACAGTTTTTCCAGCAGATCGAGGGAGATCTCCAGTCGGTCGGCCTCTTCGGCGTCGATGTTAATCCCGATGTCGTACTGGCGCGCCAGCAGGGTGAGGGATTTCAGGCGCGGGTAGAGTTCGTCCATCACGCGGTCGTACTGGGCGCGGCTGTAGCGCGGGTGCAGGGCGGAGAGCTTGATGGAAATCCCCGGACCTTCGTAAATGCCGCGACCGTTGGAGGCTTTGCCAATCGCGTGGATCGCCTGCTGGTAAGAGACCATGTACGCCTGTGCGTCGGCGGCGGTCAGGGCCGCTTCACCGAGCATGTCGTAGGAGTAGCGGAAGCCTTTGTCTTCGAGCTTGCGGGCGTTGGCCAGCGCTTCGGAGATGGTTTCGCCGGTGACGAACTGTTCGCCCATCAGGCGCATCGCCATGTCCACGCCTTTGCGGATCAGCGGTTCGCCGCTCTTACCGATAATGCGGTTCAAAGAGCGGGAGAGGTTGGCTTCGTTGTGGGTAGAGACCAGTTTGCCGGTAAACAGCAGGCCCCAGGTGGCGGCATTGACGAACAGCGACGGGCTACGGCCAATGTGCGAGTGCCAGTTGCCGTTGCTGATTTTGTCGCGAATTAAGGCATCGCGCGTGGCTTTGTCTGGAATACGCAGCAGCGCTTCTGCGAGGCACATCAGCGCCACGCCTTCCAGCGAGGAGAGGGAGAACTCCTGCAGAAGCCCTTGCACCATTCCGGCGCGGCCGCTGGCGGATTTCTGATTACGCAGTTTGTCGGCGAGCTGATACGCCAGGCTGTGCGCCTGAGAAGCAATCGGCTCTGGCAGACGGGCCTGCTCCAGCAGCATCGGCACGGCGTCGGTTTCGGCACGACGGTACGCGGCGGTGATCGCCGCGCGGCTGACGGATTGCGGCAGGATCTGTTCGGCAAAATCGAGGAACGGCTGGTGGTTCTCTTCGGCGGCGGCGACGGCGTCTTCGCTTTCATTCGCGGCACCGGCCAGCAGAGCAGGCAGTTCTGGTAAATCGTCTTCGGTTTCCAGACGTTCCAGATAATTAAAAATAGCCTGCTTAATTAACCAGTGCGGCGTGCGGTCAATGCGGGTTGCAGCGCTCTTAATCCGTTCGCGGGTCGCGTCATCCAGCTTAACCCCCATGGTGGTCATGCCCATGCCAAAACTCCTGTTGATCTGTAGTGATGTTCGGTCGTTAGCGTGAAATATCCACCATGTTGCAACTTTGTGCAACCGTGTTAAATGTGACCTGGTCTGCAAGCTGAAAAATGAATGGATTGTTAAGCATAAGTTAGCTGGAAAATAAGGCGGAATTCTGCGTGTGAAGCCTGTTTTTATGCGGCAGTTAACACTTTTAAAAGGTGCAACCCGTAAAAGCGTGAGCGAGTGCAACCTATATAAAAGACGTATGAAACCAGGGATGAATTTGATGTAAATGCAGTGTTAAATCATTTGTGCATGAGGAGCGCTTACGGCAGGATACGCGCGCCCAACCGAAATACACTCATCATCACCCCGTTCCGGTGATGGAATAATTAAGGCAACCGGGAAGGTTGTCGCTCGACATTTTTGGAGATTTTAAATGGCAATTAGCACACCGATGCTGGTGACATTTCTCGTTTATATTTTTGGCATGATCCTGATAGGGTTTTTGGCATGGCGATCAACCAACAGTTTTGACGACTATATTCTGGGCGGGCGCAGTTTAGGGCCGATGGTCACCGCGCTCTCTGCCGGTGCTTCCGACATGAGCGGCTGGCTGCTGATGGGTCTGCCGGGCGCGATTTTCATCTCTGGTATTTCAGAAAGCTGGATTGCGATTGGCCTGACGGTCGGCGCATGGGTTAACTGGAAGCTGGTGGCGGGGCGTTTGCGCGTTCACACCGAAGTGAACAACAACGCCCTGACGCTGCCGGACTACTTCACCGGTCGCTTTGAGGATAAGAGCCGTGTTCTGCGCATCATTTCCGCGCTGGTGATCCTGGTGTTCTTCACCATCTATTGTGCCTCTGGCATCGTGGCCGGTGCGCGTCTGTTCGAAAGCACCTTCGGCATGAGCTACGAAACGGCGCTGTGGGCCGGTGCGGCCGCCACCATCATCTACACCTTCGTCGGTGGTTTCCTGGCAGTCAGCTGGACCGATACCGTGCAGGCGAGTTTGATGATCTTCGCCCTGATCCTGACGCCGGTGATTGTGATTTTCACCGTCGGCGGATTTGGCGATTCGCTGGAAGTGATCAAACAAAAGAGCATCGAAAACGTCGATATGCTGAAAGGCCTGAACTTCGTGGCGATTGTTTCGCTGATGGGCTGGGGTCTGGGCTATTTCGGTCAGCCGCACATTCTGGCGCGCTTCATGGCGGCGGATTCCCACCACACTATCGTTCACGCGCGTCGTATCAGTATGACGTGGATGATCCTGTGTCTGGCGGGCGCGGTGGCGGTCGGCTTCTTCGGCATTGCCTACTTCAACAATAACCCGGCGCAGGCGGGCGCGGTGAACCAGAACGCCGAGCGTGTGTTCATCGAGCTGGCGCAGATCCTGTTTAACCCGTGGATTGCCGGGATTTTACTGTCGGCGATTCTGGCGGCGGTGATGTCGACCCTGAGCTGTCAGCTGCTGGTCTGCTCAAGTGCGATTACCGAAGACCTGTACAAGGCCTTCCTGCGTAAGGGCGCGAGCCAGAAAGAGCTGGTGTGGGTCGGGCGCTTTATGGTGCTGGTGGTGGCGCTGGTTTCCATTGCGCTGGCGGCAAACCCGGAAAACCGCGTGCTGGGCCTGGTGAGCTACGCGTGGGCGGGCTTTGGTGCGGCGTTTGGTCCGGTGGTTCTGTTCTCCGTACTCTGGTCACGCATGACCCGTAATGGTGCGCTGGCGGGGATGATCATTGGTGCGGTGACGGTTATCGTCTGGAAACAGTTCGCGTGGCTGGGTCTGTACGAAATCATCCCTGGCTTTATCTTCGGCAGCATCGGGATTGTGGTGTTTAGCCTGTTGGGCAAAGCGCCGTCGGCGTCGATGCAGGAACGTTTTGCTGAAGCGGATGCGCATTACCACACGGCACCGCCGTCGAAATTACAGCCGGAATAAGTTTTGCGGTCTTAAGCCCGGTGGCGCTGCGCTTGCCGGGCCAACAAAACCCGCAAATCCGTAAAATATGTAGGCCGGGTAAGCGTTAGCGCCACCCGGCTTTTTTTGTATCAGAACTGCACGCACACCGGCAGATCAACCCGCATCACCGATTCCTGTGCAAACCGCGATTTATAAATCCCACGTAACGCTTCGATATTGCTCTCACTCTGGGCGTCTTTCCCGTGGATCAGCATCAACGCTTTGCTTGGCTCACGCGCCACTTTCCCGTCGTTGCCCAGCCATTGACCGCGCGCATCAAACACCGTTAAGCCATCGCGAAAACGCGGCGTCACGTCCTGATCGACAAACTGCTGCCACTCCTGGCCGGTGATCGCCGCACCTGCCGGACGATTCAGGCCGAAATAGAGGGTGGTTTGCTGCATCTGGTTATCCGCTTTACAGGTGACGTCGGCCACGGTATGTGATGGGGCGTTGCAGCCTGCCAGCAGGAAAAGCGCGGCAGCCATAAGCCCGGTTTTGATGGTCATTGTTCGGTATCCTCGTTGTTCGAAAAAAGCCGGGTGACGCTAACGCTTACCCGGCCTACGGTTTTGTAGGCCCGTGCAAGCGCAGCGCCGCCGGGCAAAACATCAGAGCACCAGCCCCGCAAAGCTCGCCGACAGCAGGCTCACCAGTGTTGCGCCGTACACCAGGCGCAGACCAAAGCGAGACACCACGTTGCCTTGCTTTTCGTTCAGCCCTTTGATCGCACCGGCAATAATCCCGATAGAGGCAAAGTTAGCGAACGACACCAGGAAGATGGAGAGAATACCCAGCCCGCGTGGTGTCATCTGACCGGCAATTTTTTGCAGCTCGATCATTGCCACAAATTCATTCGCCACCAATTTGGTCGCCATAATGCTGCCCGCATTCAGCGCATCACTCAGCGGAATACCCACCAGCCACGCCAGGGGATAAAACACATAGCCGAGGATCTGCTGGAAGCTCATGCCAAATACGCTGGAGAACAGGGCGTTGACCGCGCTAATAAGGGCAATAAAGCCAATCAGCATCGCCAGAATAATCATCGCGACTTTAAAACCGGCCAGAATATACTCGCCCAGCATTTCAAAGAAACTCTGCGATTCGTGCAGCTTTTCCAGTTTGATTTCAGGTTCGGCTTCCGGGCGTGTCGGGTTGATGACCGACAAAATAATAAAGGTGCTGAACATATTGAGGATCAGCGCCGCGACCACATATTTCGCATCCAGCATGCTCATATACGCGCCGACAATGGACAGCGAAACGGTCGACATCGCTGTGGCCGCCATAGTGAACAGGCGTCGAGAGGAGAGATCGCCCAGCACGCCTTTGTAAGCAATAAAGTTTTCCGACTGGCCCAGAATCAGCGAACTGACGGCGTTAAAGGATTCCAGCTTCCCCATACCATTCACTTTGGACAGCAGCGTGCCGATGACGCGAATAAAAATCGGCAAAATTCGCCAGTGCTGGAGAATACCAATCAGGGCAGAGATGAAAATAATCGGGCAGAGTACGCCAAGGAAAATGAATGCCAGCCCTTTTTCGCCCATCCCGCCAAAGACAAAATTGGTGCCTTCAGCGGCAAATTTCAGCAATGATTCGAAGAAGCCCGAGACATATTTAATCGCGAAAAGACCGCTCTCGGCATGCAGGAAAAAGAATGCCAGCGCAATTTCAATCACAATAAGCTGCAAAATATAGCGAATACGAATTTTTCGGCGGTCGAAACTCACCAGCCAGGCGAGCGCAAGAATAATCACCAGCGCCAGCAGGAAATGAACAAAGTTATACATTTTTAGATTTTCAGCAGGTAAACGAAGCGCTTATTTAGCCATAGGGCACTGGAGCCGTAAATGGGCATTTACGTTATAACTTATATACATAACGGTAACGAGCGTAACTATTAACTGGCGATGGGTTTACAACTCGTCATCAAAACCCAACACATTTCGCTTGTTTTTCTTTCTGCCGTAATGATAATCACTATCACAGTTATTTACCTTTCTTTGCACCAGTTGACCGCGATAAACATTTAAGGTGTCGGCATGTTTGTTCCATTTCTCATTATGTTACGTGAAGGTCTTGAAGCGGCCTTAATTGTCAGCTTGATCGCCAGCTATCTGAAGCGCACCCAGCGCGGCCGCTGGATCGGGGTGATGTGGATTGGCGTGTTTCTCGCCGCTGCACTCTGCCTGGGGCTTGGGATTCTGATCAACGAAACCACCGGTGAATTCCCGCAGAAAGAGCAGGAGCTGTTCGAAGGGATCGTCGCGGTGATCGCCGTGGTGATCCTCACCTGGATGGTGTTCTGGATGCGCAAAGTGTCGCGCAATGTCAAAGTTCAGCTGGAGCAGGCGGTCGATAACGCCCTGCAAAAGGGCAATAACCACGGCTGGGCGCTGATCGGCATGGTCTTTTTCGCCGTCGCGCGTGAAGGTCTGGAATCCGTGTTCTTCCTGTTGGCGGCATTCCAGCAGGACGTGGGGATCTGGCCACCGCTTGGCGCGATGCTCGGCCTGGCGACCGCGGTGGTGCTCGGCTTTATGCTCTACTGGGGCGGTATTCGCCTGAACCTCGGCGCGTTTTTCAAATGGACCAGCCTTTTTATTCTGCTGGTAGCAGCAGGGCTGGCCGCAGGGGCGATTCGCGCCTTCCACGAGGCGGGCCTGTGGAATCACTTCCAGGACGTGGCTTTCGATTTCAGTAACACGCTCTCCACCCATTCTCTGACCGGCACCCTGCTTGAAGGTATCTTCGGCTATCAGGAAACGCCGAGCGTCAGCGAAGTGGCGATGTATTTCATCTATCTCATTCCGGCGCTGGTGCTGTTCTTTATGCCATCACGCCCCAGTACTCAGCCGTCGCGTACTGCGCCCTGAAGTGCTTCGTGTTGTTTATACATACTTTTAGAAAGGGAAGGGTCATGGCAATTCAATTTCGACGTACTGCGTTACAGGCAGGTGTGGCAGCGCTGTTTGCTTATGCGTTCTCTGCGGGCGCGGCGGATGTGCCTCAGGTAAAAGTTACCGTGAACGACAAACAGTGTGAGCCGATGACCATCATGGTCAACAGCGGTAAAACTCAGTTTATCATTCAGAACCACAGCCAGAAGGCGCTGGAGTGGGAAATCCTTAAAGGCGTAATGGTGGTGGAAGAGCGTGAAAACATCGCCCCTGGCTTTAGCCAGAAGATGACCGCCAACCTGCAGCCGGGCGAATACGACATGACCTGCGGCCTGCTGACCAATCCGAAAGGCAAGCTGATCGTGAAAGGCGAAGCCACGGCGGATGCGGCGAAAGGCGAAGCGCTGCTGAGCCTGGGCGAGGCGATCACCGCCTATAAAGCCTACGTGACCAAAGAAACCGCTGACCTGGTCGCCGGGACCAAAGCCTTCACCGACGCGGTGAAAGCGGGTGATATCGAGAAAGCGAAATCCCTGTACGCACCGACGCGCCAGCACTACGAGCGTATCGAACCGATTGCTGAGCTGTTCTCTGACCTCGACGGCAGTATCGACGCCCGTGAAGATGATTACGAGCAGAAAGCCGCCGATCCGAAATTCACCGGCTTCCACCGTCTGGAAAAAGCGCTGTTTGGCGACAACTCCACCAAAGGGATGGAGAAATACGCGGAGCAGCTGAACACCGACGTGCTTGATCTGCAAAAACGCATCAGCGAGCTGGCCTTCCCTCCGTCAAAAGTGGTGGGTGGCGCGGCGGGCCTGATTGAAGAAGTTGCCGCCAGCAAAATCAGCGGGGAAGAAGACCGCTACAGCCACACCGATCTGTGGGACTTCCAGGCCAACGTTGACGGCGCGCAGAAAATTGTAGACCTGCTGCGTCCGCAGCTGCAGAAAGACAACAGCGAACTGCTGGCGAAAGTGGATGCCAACTTCAAGAAAGTGAACACTATTCTGGCGAAGTACCGTACCAAAGACGGGTACGAGACTTACGGCAAGCTGACCGATGCCGACCGTAATGCGCTGAAAGGCCCAATCACCACGCTGGCGGAAGATCTGGCTCAGCTGCGCGGCGTACTGGGTCTGGACTAAGCATCATGAGTAAACATCAAGAAGTCGAGGTGGCGGAACCTTCGCGCCGTCGACTGTTAAAAGGGGTGGGGGCGCTTGGCGGCGCGCTCGCTCTGGCGGGCGGTTGCCCGGTGGCGCATGCGGCCAAACCGCAAAGCGCGCCGGGGACGCTCTCCCCGAATGCCCGTATGGAGACGCAGCCGTTTTACGGTGAGCATCAGGCCGGCATTCTGACGCCGCAGCAGGCGGCGATGATGGTGGTGGCGTTTGACTCGCTGGCGAGCGATAAAGCGGATCTGGAACGTTTGTTCCGTTTGCTGACCAGGCGCATTGCGTTTCTGACGGCGGGCGGCCCGGCGCCGGAAACACCAAACCCGCGCATGCCACCGATGGATTCAGGCATTCTGGGGCCGTTTATCGCCCCGGATAACCTGACCGTGACGGTCTCCGTCGGGGAAACGCTGTTTGACGCCCGCTACGGACTTACGAAACACAAGCCGAAAACGCTGCAAAAGATGACGCGTTTTCCGAATGATTCGCTCGACGCGGCGCTGTGTCATGGCGATCTGTTGCTCCAGATCTGTGCGAACACCCAGGACACGGTGATCCACGCCCTGCGCGATATCATCAAGCACACGCCGGATCTGCTCAGCGTGCGCTGGAAGCGGGAAGGGTTTATCTCCGACCACGCGGCGCGCAGCCAGGGGAAAGAGACGCCGGTTAACCTGCTTGGATTCAAAGACGGTACGGCGAACCCGGACAGCCAGGATACGACGCTGATGAAAAACGTGGTCTGGACCACGGCGGATCAAGGCGAACCGGCATGGGCGCTGGGCGGGACCTATCAGGCGGTGCGCATCATCCAGTTCCACGTCGAATTCTGGGATCGTACGCCGCTGAAAGAGCAGCAAACTATCTTCGGTCGTGACAAGCAAAGCGGTGCTCCGCTGGGCATGAAGAATGAGCACGATGTGCCGGATTACGCCCGCGATCCTGATGGCGATACTATTGCGCTCGACAGCCATATTCGTCTGGCAAATCCGCGTACGCCAGAAACGCAGGCGAACCTGATGATGCGTCGTGGCTACAGCTATTCGCTGGGCGTGACCAACTCCGGACAGCTCGATATGGGCCTGCTGTTCGTTTGCTATCAGCACGATCTGGATAAGGGCTTTTTAACCGTGCAGAAGCGGTTGAACGGCGAGGCGCTCGAAGAGTACATAAAACCTATCGGTGGCGGCTATTTCTTTGCCCTGCCGGGTGTGCGCGACAGTAACGCATATCTCGCTCAAGGGCTGATCGAAGCCTGATAATCCTCCCCGCCAGCCGCGCGGGGAGATTATTTTTTCCTATGACCGCCCCTGTTATATTTCTGTCATATTTCTGTATGAGACTGAACTCAGCTGCAGGGCGAGTCTGAAAAAGTTGCGTTCAGGTAAAATAGTTGTTGCAATTGTGATAAATCCTGATGTACTTAATATAAGACAGCGGTAGTTCCCGGCAGTGATAACGATTCACTATGGAGATCGCGAATGGTTGGGTCCTGTTCTGGACATGGTAAACACAACAACCGCAGTACCCAGCGCGGAGGCTCTGACTCCGGCAGCGATTTCTTCACCACAAAATTCTCCTCCCCACTACCTCAACAAAACTTACCCGACGTGCAGAGCGGTGCGCATAGCCGTTCGGCATCGTCATTCCAAAAGGCAAGCAATGGCTTACAAGGAAGCCAAACTTCAGATGTTAGTTCAGATAATCGCGCTGCCAACGGCGCGTGTGATGAATACCAACAACTCAAGGTGCTATCCATGGGAAGACAAAAAGCAGTGATCAAAGCTCGTCGCGAAGCAAAACGTGTGCTGAGACGGGATTCACGTAGCCATAAACAGCGTGAAGAAGAATCGGTCACCTCGCTTGTGCAGATGAGTGGCGGCGTAGAAGCAATTGGCATGGCGCGGGACAGCCGTGATAATTCCCCAATTGCTGCCCGCAATGAGGCTCAGGCGCACTACCTGAATGCTATCGAGAGTAAACAGCTTATCTTCGCAACCGGTGAAGCGGGCTGCGGGAAGACGTGGATAAGTGCGGCCAAGGCGGCGGAGGCTCTGATCCATAAGGATGTGGACAGAATTATCGTTACCCGTCCGGTATTGCAGGCCGATGAAGATCTCGGCTTCTTGCCCGGCGATATGTCAGAGAAGTTTGCCCCGTATTTCCGGCCAGTCTATGACGTGCTGGTTAAACGCCTGGGCGCTTCCTTTATGCAGTACTGCCTGCGACCAGAGATTGGCAAGGTAGAAATCGCGCCGTTCGCCTATATGCGCGGACGTACATTTGAAAATGCGGTCGTCATTCTCGACGAGGCTCAGAACGTGACCGCTGCGCAAATGAAGATGTTTTTAACGCGCCTCGGGGAAAACGTGACCGTTATCGTCAACGGCGATATCACCCAGTGCGACCTGCCATCTGGCGTCAAATCGGGGCTGAGCGATGCGCTGGCACGTTTTGTGGAAGATGACATGGTTGGGGTGGTGCGTTTCAACAAAGATGACTGCGTACGTTCGGTCCTGTGCCAGCGTGCGCTGCTTGCCTACGACTGAATTGATTATTGATGACAAAGCCCGGGAAACCGGGCTTTGCTTTCTAAAGCGATAAACGACAGACGAAAAAAAAGCCCGCATTTTCATGCGAGCTCTTCTCTAAATATGGCGGTGAGAGAGGGGTTCGAACCCTCGATACGTTGCCGTATACACACTTTCCAGGCGTGCTCCTTCAGCCACTCGGACACCTCACCGTATTGTTTCGCTGCCTGACCTCTCGGGGGCAACGGGGCGCTACTATAGGGAGTTGCGCTAAAACGGTCAAGCAAATTTTATGCCTGAGTGGCTGTTCGGTTAAGCAATAATCACCTCTGCCGGTTTACGTTTAAATCTGACCAAAACGACCGGAATTGAAATCGCGAATGGCGTCATTGATTTCCGTTTTGGTGTTCATCACGAACGGGCCGTAACCCACAATCGGCTCGTTTAACGGCTCGCCCGCCATCAGCAGCACTTTCGCGTCGCTGCTGGCCTCAAGATGCAGTTTTTCCCCGTTCTGGCTGAGAACCACCAGCTGAGCTTCACCGGCCTGGGTAGAACCGTTCACCGTGATGTTGCCTTCGACCACCACCAGCGCGGTGCTCCATCCGTCCGGCTGATTCAGGGACAAATGGCTCCCTTGCTGCAGGGCAATGTCCCACACATTCAGCGGTGAGAAAGTATGCGCCGGGCCTTGATTATCGCCATAACGACCGGCAATGACGCGCAGCTCGCCGCTGTTATCCGGCAACGCAATGACCGGAATATCCTCTTTGGTGATGCTCTGATACCCCGGAGTGGCCATTTTGTCCTTCGCCGGAAGGTTGACCCACAGCTGCATCATTTTCAGCTCACCGCCCTGGCGGGTGAAGGATTCAGCGTGAAACTCTTCATGCAAAATACCCGCGCCGGCGGTCATCCACTGCACGTCGCCGGGACCAATCACCCCGCCTTTGCCGGTTGAATCGCGATGCTCCACTTCGCCGGCGTAAACGATAGTGACGGTTTCAAAGCCACGATGTGGATGCTCACCCACGCCACGCTTCACGCCGTCACCGGGGAAAACGTGTGGGCCTGCATAGTCCAGCAGCAGGAAAGGGCTCAGTGCTTCGCCGTGAGTTTGATAAGAAAACATCGAACGTACCGGAAAGCCATCGCCAACCCAGTGGGAACGCGGTGCGGTGTAGACGCCAGTAACCTGTTTCATCTTTTTCTCCTGCTGTTCGGTTGATGTGTATTAGCTTATATTTGACACTAATAACCCGGTAGACTGTTAAAGCAATACTCAGTGTTCCATAAACAGAACGATGGAGGCGGGATGCAGGATCTCAATGATTTTGCGTGGTTTGTGAAAGTCGTGGATCACGGTGGCTTTGCGGCGGCCGGGCGGGCGCTGGATCAGCCGAAATCAAAACTAAGCCGACGAATTGCTCAACTAGAAGACAGTCTGGGCGTGCGATTAATACATCGCACCACGCGACAGTTTACGGTGACAGAGGTTGGACAAACATTTTATCAGCACTGCAAAGCGATGCTGGTGGAGGCGGAGGCGGCTCAGGAAGCGGTCGCGGCGCTACAGGCAGAACCGCGCGGCGTGGTACGGATAACATGTCCGGTCACGCTCTTGCATGTTCATATCGGGCCGATGCTGGCCCAATTTATGGTGCGTTACCCAGGCGTGACGTTGCAGCTGGAAGCCACCAACCGCCGCGTCGATGTGGTGGCAGAGGGTATTGATGTCGCGATCCGCGTTCGCCCTCGTCCGTTTGACGACAGCGATCTGGTGCTGCGCGTTCTCGCCGATCGTGGACACTGCCTTGTGGCGAGCCCGCAGCTCATCGCGCGACTGGGCAAACCGACTATGCCTTCCGAACTTAGCCAATGGCCTGGGTTGAGCATGGGGGAGGGCAAACAGCTTCACAAATGGGCATTGGCCGGGCCTGACGGGGCGAAAGCGGAGGTTCACTTTACGCCGCGTTTTATCACCACCGATATGCTGGCACTGCGTGAAGCCGCAACGGCAGGCGTGGGCGTAGTTCAGCTGCCTGTTTTAATGGTCAAGGAGCAGCTTGCGCGCGGGGAACTGGTCAGAGTCCTGAACGAGTGGGAGCCGCAAAGGGAAGTGATCCACGCGGTATATCCGTCGCGTCGCGGACTGCTACCTGCGGTACGTGCGCTGGTGGATTTTTTGGCCTCGGAATATGCGCGGATAATCGAAGAGTAATGACATTCATACAGACGAAAAAAAGCCCGCATTTTCATGCGAGCTCTTCTTCAAATATGGCGGTGAGAGAGGGGTTCGAACCCTCGATACGTTGCCGTATACACACTTTCCAGGCGTGCTCCTTCAGCCACTCGGACACCTCACCGTATTGTCATCCCGTTGTTGCTGGGACGGGCGCTAATGTAAGTAAAAGGGGCACTGGCGTCAATCAACTTTTTCAGATATTTGGCGCGTTTAGACAAAGTTTCAGCAATGTGATTCCTGAATGTGCTGAAAGCGCTTTTTTTATCAACAACACAGTCGGCGGTTTATTTGTTATCCTGATAATCCTCTTGAAAACACCTAAAAATCATCGCAATAAAAAGGCAGGAGTCATTATGGATATCATCTTTTATCACCCTACGTTTGATACTTCTTACTGGATCAAAGCGCTGTCGGAAGCCATTCCCGGCGCGCGCGTTCGTGAGTGGAAGCGGGGCGATAACGAACACGCTGATTACGCTCTCGTCTGGCATCCGCCGGTGGAGATGTTGCAAGGGCGCAATCTGAAAGCGGTGTTTGCCCTCGGCGCGGGCGTGGATTCCATCCTGAGTAAGTTAAAAGCTCATCCAGAAATGTTGCCAGAACATATTCCCCTGTTCCGGCTCGAAGACACCGGTATGGGCCAGCAAATGCAGGAATACTCGGTGAGTCAGGTATTGCACTGGTTCCGCCGATTTGACGATTATCAGGCGCTCAAGCTGCAGTCGCGCTGGGAGCCATTAGCCGATTATCAGCGCGAAGATTTTACCATCGGGCTGCTGGGCGCGGGCGTGCTGGGATCGAAAGTGGCGGAAGCGCTGGCCCCATGGGGATTCCCGCTGCGCTGCTGGAGTCGTACGCGCAAAGCGTATCCTGGCGTAGAAAGCTTTGCCGGTCATGACGAACTGCCAGACTTCCTGAAGGGCACGCGCGTACTCATCAACCTGCTGCCGAACACGGCAGAGACGGTAGGGATTATCAATAAAGATGTGCTCAATCAGCTGGCGGATGGGAGCTATTTGATGAACCTGGCGCGCGGCATTCATCTGGTCGAAGCGGATCTGCTGTCGGTTCTGGATAGCGGCAAGCTGAAAGGCGCGATGCTGGATGTCTACAGCCGTGAACCGCTGCCGGTGGAAAGCCCGCTGTGGGCGCATCCGCGTGTTGCTATGACCCCGCATGTGGCCGCTGTCACGCGTCCGGCGGAAGCGGTGGACTATATTGCCCGCACCATCGGCCTGCTTGAGCAGGGGAAACCCGCGACCGGGCAGGTCGATAGACAGCGCGGCTACTAACGACGGTAACCCGGCATTCGCCGGGTTTTTGCTAATAAACGCCGGGCAGACCTGCTATTCTTTGGATAAAACACCAGAGGAGAGAGAGATGTATCCCGTTGACCTGCATATGCACACCGTCGCCAGCACCCACGCGTACAGCACCCTTCATGACTACATCGCCCAGGCCAAACTGAAAGGGATTAAGCTTTTTGCGATTACCGACCACGGTCCTGATATGGCAGATGCGCCGCACTACTGGCACTTTGTGAATATGCGCATCTGGCCTCGCCTGGTGGATGGCGTCGGGATTTTGCGTGGTATCGAGGCCAATATTAAAAATACGGACGGTGAAATCGACTGTACTGGCCCGATGCTTACCTCTCTGGATCTGATTATCGCCGGTTTTCATGAACCGGTATTTGCGCCACAGGATAAAGAGACGAATACTCAGGCGATGATCGCGACGATTGCCAGCGGCAACGTCCACATCATTAGCCACCCTGGTAACCCTAAATTCCCGATCGACATTCAGGCAGTTGCGCAAGCGGCAGCAAAACATCGCGTGGCGCTGGAGATTAATAACTCCTCCTTTACTCACTCGCGTATTGGCAGCGAAGCCAACTGTCGTGCCGTTGCGGCAGCCGTACGTGACGCGGGCGGAATGGTGGCGCTGGGTTCTGATTCACACACCGCGTTTACGCTGGGTGAGTTTGGCGAGTGCCGGAAAGTGTTAGATGAAGTAGGGTTCCCGGAAGAGAGAATATTGAACGTAACGCCGCGTCGGATGCTCGATTTCCTTGAATCGCGCGGAATGCCTGTTATCCCTGAATTTGCTGAACTTTAATATTGTAATGGAACAATGAAATGAACGAGTTTTCAATCCTTTGCCGCGTACTGGGCACCTTGTATTATCGCCAGCCGCAAGATCCGCTGCTGGTGCCGCTCTTTACGTTGATTCGCGAAGGCAAGCTCGCGGACAACTGGCCGCTGGAGCAGGATGAGCTGTTGCAACGCCTGCAAAATAGCTGCGATATGCAGCAGATTGCAGCGGATTACAACGCGCTGTTTGTGGGTGAAGAGGGCCGTGTTTCACCTTTCCGCTCGTCATGGGAAGAAGGTGCGACGGAGTCTGAAGTTCGCGCATTCCTGTCCGAGCGTGGAATGCCGTTGAGCGATGCGCCAGCCGACCATATTGGTACGCTCCTGCTGGCGGCGTCGTGGATTGAAGACCATTCAGGCGATGATGAAAGTGAAGCCCTGGAAACGCTGTTTGGCGATTACCTTCTGCCGTGGTGCGGCGCTTTCCTCGGCAAGATTGAAGCACATGCTACGTCTCCTTTCTGGCGCACGATGGCGCCATTGACCCGCGAAGCCATTTCCGCAATGTGGGACGAATTGCAGGAAGAGAACGAAGAGTGATTTACGTCACATTGTCAATGTAACGGTACATTTCAACTTGCATAAAATGTGCTTGTGATCTCATTTCAATGGCGCGTTTCTGATAAGATGCGCGCCATGAACATACTTCTTTCTATTGCCATTACGACAGGTATTCTCTCCGGGATTTGGGGATGGGTTGCCGTGTCTTTGGGACTGCTCAGTTGGGCGGGGTTCCTTGGCTGTACCGCCTATTTCGCCTGCCCACAGGGTGGCGTGAAAGGGCTGTTTATCTCCGGTTGCACCATGATGAGCGGCGTTGTCTGGGCATTGATAATCATGCACGGCAGCGCGCTGGCGCCACACCTGGAAATCGTCGGCTACATGATGACGGGCGTTGTGGCTTTTCTGATGTGCATTCAGGCAAAACACCTGCTGTTGTCGTTTGTTCCTGGAACCTTCATTGGCGCCTGTGCGACCTTTGCCGGGCAGGGCGACTGGAAAATGATTATTCCGTCGCTGCTGCTGGGGCTGGTGTTTGGCTACGCGATGAAGAACAGCGGGCTTTGGCTCGCGGCACGACGAGAGCGTTCGCAGAATCTCCCGGAATTAAGCAAATAAAAAAGCGAGGCCACAGAGCCTCGCTTTTTATTGGTGCGTTCAGAATCAGGATTCCGGAGGCACCGACATTTCACGGTATTTCACCAGGACTTCATTTTTCACGTCATTTTTATTTTGCAGATCCCACAGACCGCGATCGATACCGTCGTTAATCAGGAAAATAACCCCTGTTTCAATGGCCGACATCAGGCACATCATAACCGGCTCATTCGAGGTATATCCGATTTCGCCTTCCAGAAGACGCTGGTAGTCAATAAAGCGGAATACACCGGCCTGGACTTCATACGAGAGAATCGTTTTGCTGGTAGTGACCGAGGATAATACTTCACCGGTGCTTACGTTAACCACGCGCAGATTGACAGCAATTTGGTCGAGCTGGTATTGCGTATCAGCCCCGATACCGAAATAACGCGCCCCGACACCGCCCGATTTCACATTACTTTCATAGCCGATAATCGACCCTTCAACCATTACGTTAGCAGCAACCAGCGATTGCAACGGTACGCGGTTGTTAACCTCAACCGTGCCATTCTCCTGCGCGGCACGAATGATTTTGCGCTCGTTCAGCAGGTTTTGCAGGCCCTGACGTTCAAGAGGAATAAACCAGCGAGAGTCCTTAAGCGCAGTCACCAGCATCGCGGTGGCACTCTGTGGAACCGCCGTCGAGAAGTTACTCGCCGGATACGGTTTAAACTGGCCGGTTTCATCCTGAATGTTGTAGACCGAAACAAAAATCTTACCAGTAGGAGAGGGCAGATGAGTCAGATCGCGATAGCTTTGCGCCCGAGGCATGAGTGTGGGCTTCGCGGCTTCTTTAGGTGGAGCAGTTAAACAACCGCTCAATAAGCACACTGCAACAAGTATCAGAAAGCGCTGCATGATTGTTGTCCTTATCTCGTTGTTGTTTAGAAATCAGTTGAATTGGTGGCGAGACCTGAAACCTGAATGGTGGAAGTTTTCCCCGTTTTCCGGTCGGTCACATTCAACTGCAGTTGCCCGTCTTTATTCGCAATATCGACAATAAAATCATTGGTCACCATGCGACCCGGTTTGCCGGTATTAATATTCGTTAATAAGCCACCTAATATTTGCGACTGAATAGCCTGAGTGAAGTTATCCAGTGCCGACGGTGTTTCTATACCGAGATCATCGTTATAACTGGGATCTTTGTAGGAGTTCTGGGCCTGGGCTTCATTGAGTAAAAAAGCCCCGTTGTTCGGATTGCCGCCAAAATTTGGGTTACGGAACTGGAAGGTCATATTCCCGGCCCAGCTTAACGGTGCAATCAACATTAGCGAAATAACTGTGTGTGCGAGACGCATTACAGCCTCCGGATCATATATAGCTAAAATTCATCTTTTGCTAAATCGCCAGTGCCTAACAGAGCCTTATCTATTTGCAGACGATTTACCGCTTCTTCAGTTTGTGCCAGTGCAAAACTGATGTTTTTGTCAAAGTCTCTTTTCGTGGGGAATAAAAAGGTCTGGTAAATAACGTCCTGATTAACCGTTATTGTTATCCAGCTTCCCCATCGAGCACTGGGTCGCTCATTGATCGTTAAGTTGCCAGGATAATCACTTTCCCATTTGTCGCTAAAAGCCCGATAAAAATCGTGGCCGATTGAGGAGACGGTGTGGTCAGTTAATAGTCCGGGAACTTCCACTTCAACAGCGTGAAGATTTCCGGCAGCAAGCAGAAAGCCGACTGCCGCTATCCAGCTCGACGTGCGTTTCATGTTGTTAACGCCTGAGGTTATCGTTTGCCCATGAAACAGCCTGAGTTCTGTTTTTAACAGCTATCTTCTTGAAAAGATTATAGAGATGAGTCTTCACTGTATTTTCGCTGATAAATAACGAACGGGCGATTTCAATATTTGAAGAACCAATGCGTAATTTATTCAGAATCTCTTTTTCGCGATGCGTCAGCAAAGCGGATTCTGAGCTGTTATAGCGATAATTTCCGGAGTGAGTGATGAGATAGCTGGCCAGCTTTTGTGAAAAGTAACACTCTCCACGTAAAATCCCTTGCAGCCCATCTACCACTCTCGTCTCGTCTTCAGTGACGTAAAAGACGCCATTGATATGCGGCCAGCTTTCAATATCCCGGAAGGGATACTCATCAGGTGTATTCAATAATAGCGCGCGGATATTATTGTTTTTCCTGCTTAAGTTATCTTGCCAGTAATGGATAAGCTTTTTATCAGCTTCCATCATATCGAAGAGAATAATGCTGCCAGGAGCAATATCATCATAAGAACGTTGAATATTATGCAATTTCCCGTTCAGTGACAGAGATTGCTTCAAATGCTGTAATAATGCTGTCGCTTGTAAAGAAGGCTTTGTGATCAACAATAATGTATGACCATGTAAACTATGGACTTCATTAAACATGATGAAACCCCACTTTTTTATAACACCCGGCAGTTGTCCCCCGATATATTCAAGGGGACCCCAGAAGTACTGACAGATGTTGCACTGCTGTATGTAGAATCAGACCATAACCTCCAGCAGGAGGTAAATATGAAAAATAATTCGTACTGCTGATTTCAATCTAGCTATTACGATTTTTAAATCAAGTGTTAATGGTGTAACAAGATGTAAAAATCAATATTAATTTGTGAATTTAAGGGGCTGTGAATGTTTGCGAATGATAAAAAAGTTGTACATGAGAATAATGCTGCACACATTTTAAAAATCATACAAATTATTTTAATTGTTTGATTTAAATGGATATGTGTTATTTATAATTTGTTTATAACAGGTATGAGAACGATGAAATCTCTAAGACTTTGCCTGCTAAGTGAAAGCACTTAAGAAATCGAGTGAGTTGTGACGAGTGTGTCTGGTGTTGAACCTCGTGACTGTCAAAGTGCCGTCATTCAGGGGATGCACGCTCCCTGTTAAGCTGCGCAAGTGTAACCGTGAAATATTTTATAAAAAACTAACTTACGCTTCTGTCTGAGAATTTTGGCATTAATTAATACTTTGAGGTGATCGAGGGAATGAAAATAACACTCGCGGGTGAGATATTTAAATTGTTTCGATAGACATACTCTTCATCGTAACGCAGCGTTAACAAAAAACGAATCGCGTTAACACCGAGAAGTTTATTATTTCCAGGTCCAGGTGACAACATGAAAAACAAAACGTTATTTATGATGTTTACATTACTGGGTGCGCCTGGGTTATCAATCGCGTCAGGCCCGGATTTGGCAAATTCGGAATTTAACTTCGCGATTAATGAATTAAGCAAGTCTTCATATAATCAGGCAGCCATTATTGGTCAGCAGGGTTCAGGTAATAATGCTGAAGTTCGTCAGGGCGGGTCTAAATTACTGTCCGTTGTTTCTCAGGAAGGTGTAAACAACCGAGCGAAAGTTGATCAATCAGGGACTTATAACCTTGCTTATATCGATCAGGACGGCAACGGCAACGATGCGAGTATTAAGCAAGGGGCTTTTGGTAATACCGCGATGATTATCCAGAAAGGTTCGGGTAACAAAGCGAATATTACGCAGTATGGTACGCAAAAAACAGCAGTTGTAGTACAGAGACAGTCGCAAATGGCCATTCGCGTTATCCAACGCTGACTATTTCGACGACTTAAATCAATCCGATGGGGGTTTACGATGAAACTTTTCAAAGTGGCAGCAATTGCAGCAATCGTAGTTTCCGGTAGTGCTCTGGCTGGTGTGGTTCCACAATATGGTGGCGGCGGTGGTGGCGGTTGGGGTGGTGGCGGTAATAATAGCGGCCCGAACTCAACTCTCAGCATTTACCAGTACGGCGGCGGTAACTCAGCTGTTGCTCTGCAATCTGACGCGAAAAACTCTGACCTGACTATTACTCAGCATGGTGGCGGTAACGGTGCTGACGTAGGACAAGGTTCTGATGACAGCTCTATCGATCTGCTGCAGAAAGGCTTTGGTAACAGTGCTACCCTCGATCAGTGGAATGGTAAAAACTCCACTATGGAAGTCAAACAGTTCGGCGGCGGCAACGGCGCGGCAGTCGATCAGACAGCTTCCGGCTCAACTGTAACTGTGCACCAGGTTGGTTTCGGCAACAACGCGACTGCGCATCAGTACTAATATCGAATCTGTACTATAAAAAAACAGGGCACTTGCCCTGTTTTTTTTCGGGAGTTTATCATGCACACCTTATTACTCCTTGCCGCACTCTCCAGTCAGATTACGTTCAAAACAACGCATGACGGGGAGATGACGACCATTATTCCTCAGGTCATATTGACTGAGCCCTGCGTGTGTCAGGTGCAAATTATCTCTTCACGTCAGGGACAGGGCGGACAAAGTACCTCCAGCCAACGCAACACGCTGTCTATTCCCGCTAATCAGCCCATTGATTTAACCCGGCTTAGTTTAAATATCGGCCCTCAAGATTCTGTAAAAATTGTCGTTAATGTATCTGACGGGCAATCGCTACATTTATCGCAACAATGGCCGGGTTCCGAATGAAATATTCACGAAATCAATATATTGGATAATTTGGCGGTTCCCAATGAATGTTTCTATGATGTTAATAAGGAATGCATGACCCCTCAGGGATGATCTCTCATTGAGGAGCCAACCATGGCAGCGTCCACAGTAAAATGTATCTTTGCGGCAGCTATTATCGCTTCAACGGCCCTGACACCAGCGTTTACAGCAACGTTAGTTAACGGCGGCGTGATTCATTTTCGCGGGGCGATAGTTGAAGATCCGTGTGAAATATCCCCTGCACAGCATCAGTTTGCGCTGTCTTGCCCACATGAGGGGCATATGCAAACGACTCAGGTAAGTTATCGGGACGCGCTCAGGGGGAATAATCCCTACCCGAACATTGCCACTGTCAGCATGAAATACATTAACCCTGAAAAAACACTAGGCGTTGTACAAATCGATTATCGTTAAACATCAGCTCTCCCGCCTTCGGGCCGGAGGGCTTTTCCAATCAATCTCTTCTTCCCAACCGACCGCTGCTATACACTTAATTAATAGATGGGCAGTAGTAGAGGGTTGGATATGAAACCGCAAATTGAAGTTGTTCTCGGGGATATCACCACGCAGCACGTGGATGTCATTGTCAATGCAGCCAATCCATCACTGATGGGGGGAGGAGGCGTTGACGGAGCCATTCATCGCGCGGCCGGACCGCAACTGCTGGAAGCCTGTAAAGTTGTCCGTCAGCATCAGAGCGAGCTGGCGCCGGGCCATGCGGTGATTACCGTTGCGGGAGATCTCCCGGCTAAAGCGGTGATTCATGCCGTCGGCCCGGTATGGCAGGGCGGGGAAAATCACGAAGCGAGAAGCCTTGAAGATGCATATCTGAATTCTCTGCGTCTGGCTGCCGCCAATGGCTATAAAACGCTGGCCTTTCCGGCGATTAGCACCGGCGTTTACGGTTTTCCAAAGGCCGCAGCGGCGGCGATAGCGGTGGCGACAGTTTCAGACTATCTCACCCGTAAGCCACTGCCGGAGCGGGTATACTTTGTTTGCTATGATGAAGAAAATGCCCAGCTATACCAGCGACTCCTTACCCAACGGGAACAAGAACTCGGCGCATAACACGCGGCTCGGGCGAGCGATCTCGCCCGTCAACGCCGAACATCCGGGGCTGTGCGGTTTGCTGCCTCTGGATGACAGCCTCGACGCTTTCGCCTGCCGCTATCGGCTGGCGGAAATGGCGGAGAAAACTCTGGATGTGCAGTACTACATCTGGGAGGACGACATGTCGGGGCGGCTGCTGTTTTCGGTGCTGCTGGCCGCCGCATCGCGCGGAGTCCACGTCCGATTGCTGCTGGACGACAATAATACGCAGGGGCTGGACACATTCCTGCGTTTACTTGATTCACACCCCAATATTGATGTTCGCCTGTTTAATCCTTTCTCTTTCAGAACGCTGCGTGCGCTGGGTTATCTCACCGATTTCGCCCGATTAAATCGCCGTATGCACAATAAAAGTTTCACCGTAGATGGCGAAGTGACCATCATCGGTGGGCGAAATGTCGGGGATGCCTATTTTGGAGCCGGAGAGGCGCCACTTTTTACCGATCTGGATGTGATGGCCATTGGGCCGGTGGTGGCAGATGTGGCTGACGATTTTGAACGCTACTGGACCAGTGCCTGCGTCGCTACTCTGAAACAGGTGCTTGACCTGTCGGAAGAAGAGATTGAATCGCGCCTCCAGCCTCCTGATGACTGGTATCAAAATGACATTGCCCAACGGTATCTGAATAAACTGGAATCCAGCCAGTTCATCACCCATCTTGAAGCACGCGATTTACCGCTCATCTGGGCTAAAACGCGGCTGCTCAGCGACGATCCACGTAAAGGATTAGGGCGAGCGAAACGCCATTCCCTGCTGCCTGCGCGCCTGATTGATGTGATGGGGTCCCCGGTCGAACATATCGATATTATTTCCTCCTATTTTGTCCCCACTCGCGCAGGCGTGGCGCTGCTTCTGCAGATGGTGCGCAAAGGTGTCAAAATCGCCATTCTCACCAATTCACTGGCGGCTAATGACGTGGCGGTAGTACATGCAGGATATGCACGCTGGCGTAAAAAACTGTTGCGCCACGGGATTGAGCTGTATGAGCTGAAACCGACACAAGATTTCGTGCCGGGGCTGAGGGATCGAGGATTGACGGGGAATTCTGGCTCCAGTCTGCATGCCAAAACATTCAGCATTGATAACGAGAAAGTGTTTATCGGTTCGCTAAATTTTGATCCGCGCTCAACGATGCTCAATACGGAAATGGGCTTTGTGATTGAAAGCGAAGTCCTGGCGCGGCTCATCCACCGTCGTTTTCTGAAAAGCCGTCAGCAGGAGGCGTGGCAAATCCGACTGGATAAATTCGGACGCTTGAACTGGGTTGAGCAAAAAGAGGGGCAAGAAATTGTTCTGAAGAAAGAGCCCAAAACGCGTTTCTGGCAACGAGTGCTGGTGCGCCTGGCGTGGTGGCTACCGGTCGAATGGCTACTGTAATCGCGCCGGAAGAGCCGGCGCGAGAAGGGAATCAAGCCGTTTTGTTTTGCGGTTTACCGGAAAACAGGAAACGCAGAAGCGGAATTCGCAGATGAACTTCATACAGCAGAATGGCGATGCCCACGACAAACACCAGGCCAGTGAAAAAGCCTAATGCATTAGAACTAATGTGCGGGGTGATGTATGCACCAAAAAAGAGCGTCAGCGGGTGGTGAACCAGGTAGATAAACAGTGAAGCATTCACAAAATAGGTCACACGCGTTGATTTGAAATTCAACAGACGATGCCCCAGCGCAAAAACCACATTCACCATCCACAGCCCCAGCAGCATGGTAATCACGCTTTCCGTTTCATACATCCACGCATCGCCGCTGCCGTAACGCTGATTCAGCAGATAGGCGGCAAACGCCAGCGCAGAGCCGACAGCGCACCACGGCGACGGAGTGGTGAACATATCTTTGAGCTTCGGTGCGATAAAGGCCAGTGCGCCGAGCATAAAGAAAGGGATGTAGAACAAGGTTTGCATCACCACGAAGTTAAACAGCCCATCGCTGAGCACCGGCGGATAAACCACAAACAGAATACGGCGGATCGCGCCGTAGGTGATTCCCAGTGCTAAGAAGAGCAGGGAAAGTTTCGCCCAGGTTATATTGGGAAAGTGCGATTCGTGATGTCGACTCAGTTTGCGGCGTAACTTGCTGAAAATCCACAAACTGACGGTGGTCATCACCACCAGCACCAGCAGGAACCACAGATGTGATACCAGTTCCCAGACCAGGGTGTTGTATTTTTCGTAGAACGTTAGATTCTGCCAGTTATCCGCTTTGCCTTTGACGTACTGCAACATGATGAACTGGGGCAGCGTGAGCAGCGGGATGGCGGTCAACATCGGGATGCCGACGCGCTCTACGCGCACTTTCCACCAACGTTTGATGGGATAGCGCAGAAACAGCATATAAGAGAAATAGCCTGAGATGACGAAAAAGACCTGCATCCGGAAGGAGTGAATAAAGTCGTTGAACAGTGTCAGCCACCATGAGGGCTCTATACTGTTTACATGCCAGGTGTGGCTGGAGTAAATCAAAGAGATGTGAAAAGGGATCCCCAATAGCATCAGCCATGCCCGGATCGAGTCGAGGAAATATTCACGTTGTACAGGTACATTGGTCATATAACTTTGTGCATTCTCAGACTTTTCGCCTTATCCATAAGACTAATAGTGGTTACATTCGAAGCCAACCCTACACCAAGACCGACACCCTGTCTCCAGGATAAGCACGCAAAGTGAAGAGAGGGTCTTCTGATTGCTTAATCCATGAGCCAGCGCGCTGAACAAAGCAGTGATAATGTTGTCGGATTGCCTGAATTTCCAGTAAAATGGATCGGATCGAATTAAGCACACAAAGGGGGAAGTGCTTACTTATTATGAAACATAAATCACAAATGATAAAAATGCGTTGGTTAGGTGCTGCAGTATTGTTGTCACTGTATACCTCTTCTGCATGGTCTTTTTCCATCGATGATGTCGCAAAACAGGCAAAATCGTTGGCTGATAAAGGCTATGAGGCGCCAAAAAGTAACCTGCCCTCCGTCTTCCGCGATATGAAGTATGCGGACTATCAGCAGATCCAGTTCAATCACGACAAAGCGTACTGGAATAACGTTAAAACCCCGTTCAAGCTTGAGTTTTATCATCAGGGTATGTACTTCGACACCCCGGTTGCCATTAATGAAGTGACGGCAACTGCGGTACGTAAGATCAAGTACAGCCCGGATTATTTTAATTTTGGCGATGTGAAGCACGACAAAGACACGGTTAAAGATTTGGGATTTGCGGGCTTCAAAGTCCTTTACCCCATCAACAGCAAAGATAAAAACGACGAAATTGTCAGCATGCTGGGGGCCAGTTATTTCCGCGTGATCGGTTCTGGTCAGGTTTATGGCCTGTCTGCGCGCGGTTTGGCTATCGACACGGCGTTACCGTCGGGTGAAGAATTCCCGCGTTTTCGTGAGTTCTGGATTGAGCGTCCAAAACCAACCGATAAACGCCTGACTATCTACGCACTGCTGGACTCTCCGCGTGCCACGGGGGCCTACCGCTTTGTGATCATGCCTGGCCGTGATTCGGTCATTGACGTGCAGTCCAAAGTTTATCTGCGCGACAAAGTGGGCAAACTGGGCGTAGCACCGCTGACCAGTATGTTCCTGTTTGGGCCGAACCAGCCGTCTCCGGCAACCAACTTCCGCCCGGAACTCCATGATTCCAACGGTCTGTCCATTCTTGCCGGCAACGGTGAGTGGATCTGGCGTCCGCTGAACAACCCGAAACACCTGGCGGTCAGCAGCTTCGCAATGGAAAACCCGCAGGGCTTTGGTCTGTTGCAGCGTGGTCGCCAGTTCTCCCGTTTTGAAGATCTCGACGATCGTTACGATCTGCGTCCAAGCGCCTGGGTCACACCGAAAGGGGACTGGGGCAAAGGGAAGGTCGAGCTGGTTGAGATCCCAACCAACGATGAAACTAACGACAACATCGTCGCTTACTGGACTCCGGATCAGCTTCCGGAAGCTGGCAAAGAGATGAACTTCAAATACACCATTACCTTCAGCCGCGATGAAGACAAACTGCATGCGCCGGACAACGCGTATGTGATGCAAACTCGCCGTTCTACGGGCGATGTGAAACAGTCCAATCTCATTCGCCAGCCTGATGGTACCGTGGCGTTTGTAGTCGATTTCGCCGGTCAGGATATGAAAAAACTGACGCCGGATACGCCTGTGACGGCGCAAACCAGCATTGGTGACAATGGTGAAATCGTTGAAAGCTCCGTGCGTTACAACCCGGTGACCAAAGGGTGGCGCTTAACCCTGCGTGTGAAAGTGAAAGATCCAAAACAGACCACTGAAATGCGTGCTGCGCTGGTCAATGCCGATCAGCCGCTGAGTGAAACCTGGAGCTATCAGCTACCTGCTAATGAATAATACATCTGAATACATCGATGCCATGCCGCTGACAGATATTGAAAAAGCGGCGCTGCCAAAGAGCGACATCCGCGCGGTTCATACCGCGCTGGATGGCGATCATCACGAGTTTACCCGTGATGACGATACGCCACTGGGATCAGTCAAGGCGCGTCTGGAGCAGGCCTGGCCGGATTCGCTGGCAGAAGGGCAACTGATTAAAGACGACGAAGGGCGCACACAGCTGAAGGCTATGCCGAAAGCAACGCGCTCTTCCATGTTCCCGGACCCGTGGCGCACCAACCCGGTTGGGCGCTTCTGGGATCGTTTGCGCGGTCGCGATGTGACACCGCGCTATCTGTCTCGCCTGACGAAAGAACAGCAGGCGTCCGAGCAGAAATGGCGTACCGTGGGCACTATTCGTCGTTATACCCTGCTGGTATTGACGCTGGCGCAAACCGTTGTTGCAACCTGGTATATGAAAACCATCCTGCCTTATCAGGGCTGGGCGATGATTAATCCTGCCGATATGGTGGGACAAAATCTGTGGGTTTCATTCATGCAGTTGCTGCCGTACATTCTGCAAAGTGGGATCCTCCTCCTCTTCGCGGTGTTGTTCTGCTGGGTCTCGGCCGGTTTCTGGACCGCGCTGATGGGCTTCCTGCAACTGCTGATGGGGCGTGACAAATACAGCATTTCGGCATCAACGGTCGGGGATGAAGCCTTAAATCCTGAGCACCGCACGGCGCTGATCATGCCTATCTGTAACGAAGACGTCGACCGTGTATTTGCGGGCCTGCGCGCCACCTGGGAGTCTGTGAAGGCGACCGGAAATGCGGCGCATTTCGACGTCTACATCCTGAGCGACAGCTACAACCCGGATATCTGCGTTGCCGAGCAGAAAGCGTGGATGGAACTGATCGCAGAAGTACAGGGCGAAGGGCAGATCTTCTACCGACGTCGTCGCCGTCGTGTGAAGCGTAAAAGCGGTAACATCGATGACTTCTGCCGTCGCTGGGGAAATCAGTACAGCTACATGGTGGTACTGGACGCCGACTCCGTGATGACCGGTGAGTGTCTGACCGGGCTGGTGCGTCTGATGGAAGCGAACCCGAACGCCGGGATCATCCAGTCATCGCCAAAAGCGTCTGGTATGGACACCTTGTACGCGCGCTGTCAGCAGTTTGCGACCCGCGTTTACGGGCCGCTGTTTACTGCCGGTCTGCACTTCTGGCAGCTGGGTGAATCTCACTACTGGGGTCACAACGCCATTATTCGTGTACAGCCGTTCATCGAACACTGTGCGCTGGCACCGCTGCCGGGCGAAGGTTCATTTGCCGGTTCCATTCTGTCCCACGACTTCGTGGAAGCCGCGCTGATGCGCCGTGCAGGCTGGGGGGTGTGGATTGCTTACGATCTGCCGGGTTCTTATGAAGAGCTGCCGCCGAACCTGCTGGATGAACTGAAACGCGATCGCCGCTGGTGTCACGGCAACCTGATGAACTTCCGTCTGTTCCTGGTAAAAGGGATGCACCCGGTTCACCGCGCCGTGTTCCTGACCGGGGTGATGTCGTATCTCTCTGCGCCGCTCTGGTTTATGTTCCTGGCGCTGTCGACGGCATTGCAGGTCGTGCACGCTCTGACTGAACCACAGTACTTCCTGCAACCGCGCCAGCTGTTCCCGGTGTGGCCGCAATGGCGTCCTGAGCTGGCGATTGCGCTGTTTGCCTCGACCATGGTTCTGCTGTTCCTGCCTAAGCTGCTCAGCATCATTTTGATCTGGTGCAAAGGCTCGAAAGAGTTCGGTGGTTTCTGCCGCGTGACGCTTTCCCTGCTGCTCGAAGTGCTGTTCTCAGTACTTTTGGCTCCGGTGCGAATGTTGTTCCACACCGTGTTTGTGGTTAGCGCGTTCCTTGGATGGGAAGTGGTCTGGAACTCACCGCAGCGTGATGATGACTCAACGCCGTGGGGCGAAGCCTTTATGCGTCATGGTTCGCAAATGCTGCTGGGTCTGGTGTGGGCTGCAGGTATGGCGTGGCTGGATTTACGTTTCCTGTTCTGGCTGGCACCGATTGTGTTCTCGCTGATCCTGTCGCCGTTTGTCTCCGTTATCTCCAGTCGTTCTACGATGGGATTACGCACTAAACGCTGGAAACTGTTCCTGATCCCGGAAGAGTATTCCCCGCCGCAGGTGCTGGTGGATACCGATAAGTATCTGGAGATGAACCGCAATCGCTCGCTGGGTGATGGTTTTATTCACGCGGTCTTTAATCCGTCGTTTAACGCCTTAGCCACCGCAATGGCAACGGGCCGTCACCGCGCCAGCCAGGTGCTGGAGATCGCTCGCGATCGCCACATCGAACAAGCGCTGAATGAAACGCCGGAAAAACTGAACCGCGATCGCCGTCTGGTGCTGTTAAGCGATCCGGTGACCATGTCGCGTTTACATTACCGCGTCTGGTCCGCGCCGGAGAAATATTCGTCGTGGGTAAATTATTACTCGACGATAACGCTTAATCCGCAGGCCCTGAAGGCGAAGTAAGCAGAACGAAAATGAAAATACCGGCCAAGGCCGGTATTTTTTTACATGAGGTTTTAATGAGAATACTCATCGTGGTGATAATGGCGCTTATGCTGACCGGATGTGGCAGCATTATCAGCCGCACTATTCCTGGTCAGGGTCATGGCAACCAGTATTATCCCGGCGTGCAATGGGATGTCCGCGACTCCGCATGGCGCTACGTGACAATCCTCGATCTGCCATTTTCGCTGGTCTTCGATACGCTGTTGTTGCCCATCGATGCCCAGCACGGCCCATATGAATAGCGTGAATTAACGCTCATCCCACTCGTCCGCTGCGGTTTGCCCTTCTTCGGTATCCAGCGGCGGTTCAAGCTGAAACTCACCCTCGTCCCATTCGTGAAGGGTGTTTTCTTCAAGCCACTCTTGGCGCAGTTCGATCTCTTCATACTCACCATCGAAAACCGCCTGAGCGGCTTCACCGCTCAGCACCGGCAGACATTCTCCGTCTTCACCCTCGTCGGCGAAGAATTCGGCCTGCCACATAATATCGCCATCCTGCAGGACATATTTTTGGATATTGAGTTGCTGAATATCCGCATCTTCGGCTTCGACGCCAGAATTGTCAGCGAGAAATTCTTCACGAGCGGCGTCAATAGCTTCTTCCAGCGTGGCATACATGGTCATCGGTTTCTCCCTGTGATTCGCAGTGGTGTTCAGGGAAATAATAGCTGATTCTCTGATTTTGCAAGTATGAATGCGCCAATAAGTTATCAGGAGGATGCATTAAGCGCGGGCTGCGAGGCGCGGGCCAGGCTCCACCAGGAATAAATAGCGTTAAACAGCACAACGAGGGCCGTGACGATAAACACGGCGCGGAAACCATAACTGGCAGAGATCCCTGCACCAACCAGCGGCCCTGTGACGTTGCCGATATCACGGAAAGACTGGTTATAGCTGAAGATCCGTCCGGCAATTTGGTTTGTGGAGTTGTAGACCAGCAGCGTTTGCACCGCAGGGAGTAGCGCCCCGTCTGCAGCACCGAGCAGGAAGCGCAATACGCCCAGTTGCCACGGCGTCTGTACGAACGACATGGGGATCAGAAGCAAGACGGAGATAATCAGTGCGGCAATCAGAATTTTTTCCGGGCCGATGCGATCGCCCAGTTTCCCGAGACGCGGGGCACTAAGCAGCGCGGCGACACCAGGCACCGAGGCAATCATCCCACTGATAAAAGCGATATTGCTGACGTTACCCGCTAACTCGCGAACGTACAGTGTCAGTATTGGGGCGATAGAACCGGTCGCCACCTGAATAATCATCGTCGTGACAAACAGGCTTAATACCAGTTTTGGATTTTTCAGCGAGCCGATAACATCGCGGGCATGCAGCATCTCTTTCTTTGGCACCGGAGTGAAGTTTTCCCGGATAAAGAACGCCGTCAGCAGGAAGCAGGCAAAAAGGACGCTGGCGGTAATGAAGAACACGGGACGCAGACCGTAGCTATCGGCCATCAGGCCGCCAGCAAGCGGGCCCAACAGTGCGCCGCTGACTGCGCCAGTCGATAACGTTCCTAGTGCCCAGCCGCTTTTATGACGTGGGATTTGTGTGGCGATCAGCGCGTTAGCGTTAGGCACAAAACCACCCAGTAATCCCAAAAGGGCACGCAGGATCAGAAACTGCCAGATGTTTTGCGCCAGCCCCATCAGCACCATGATGATGGCCATGCCGAGGGCCGAACGCAGGAGCATAATCTTGCGCCCCTTACGATCGGCAAGCCCACCCCAGAAGGGGGACGCGACGGCTGAAAACAGGAAGGTGATACTGAACACCAGGCCAGACCACATGTTCAGCGCGCTATGGCCAGTCACGCCGAGGTGTTCGACGTACAGGGGCAGAAAGGGCATGACCAGGCTAAAACCGGCACCGGTCAGAAAACAGCCAAGCCAGACAACAATGAGGTTACGCTTCCAGTTTATGGGGGCATCTGAGGGCGACATAGCAATCCGTAACGCAAAAAAAGAAGGTAATAAGCCTGCTAATTATGCGCCTGAGTGATGATTGCTGCAATGCGAAGGGCTTTTAAAGCTAAAAGTGGATGCGGCCTGAAAGACCGCATTGCGATTAATAGCGCGAGGGTTCGCCTTCTGGGCGTGTTTTGAAACGACGATGCAGCCACATATATTGCTCAGGGGCGAGCATGATGCATTTTTCCACGATGCCATTCATCCATCTGGCCGTGGTTTCTGCATCTTCGAGCGGCGGTGTGCATTCCGGCTCAAGCATCATTAACTCGTAGCCTTTTCCGTCGGGTTTACGACGCGGAACGAACGGCACGATAGCCGCTTTTGACATCTTCGCCAGCATCCAGGTTCCGGTGGTGGTCGCCGTTTTTTCGACGCCAAAGAAGGGGACGAACACGCTGGATTGCTTACCATAGTCGTGGTCCGGCGCGTACCAGATCACTTCACCGTTTTTTAGCGCGCGGATCATTCCTTTAAGGTCTTTACGATCAATCATGCTCTTATTGGAACGCATACGGCCCCAGGTTTGTAGCAAGTCGATGACCGGATTGTCATTCGGGCGATACACGCCGATTCCCGGTGCTTGCATGCCGAACATCCGTGCCCCGATTTCGAGGGTGAGAAAATGAATCCCAATCAGCAGCACGCCGGTTTTTTGCGCTTGCAGTGTATGCACCGGTTCCATGCCCGTACCGGTCACTTCGAACCAGCGCGCCATACGTTTGTCTGACCAGAACCAGGCCATTCCCGTTTCCATCAAACCCATACCGACGGATTCGAAATTTTTCCTGATCATGCGGTGGCGCTCTTGCGCACTCATTTCTGGAAAGGAAAGTTCCAGATTTCGATTCGCAATTTTGACGCGCCGTTTCATGTAGCGCTGAGCGATATGACCGAGGCCGCATCCAACACGATAAATCACCGGGTAGGGCAGTTGAACCAGCAACCATAAAAGGCCGACGCCAGACCAGATTGGCCAGTAACGCGGGTGGAGCAGCTCCATAGAAAATTTGGGTAATTGGGTCATGTCTTTCCTGTCTTTTTCGTCCTTATGCAATCATTCTCGCATTTTTTAAAACCATAACCAAAACGAATGAGTTCCAGATGAGCGCTTTTACAGCAATTGTTGCGACATTATTTTTTGGATGAGGAAAATGTAGCGCAAAATATGGGGATGTAAATTCTCATTGTATGCTATATGATGCCGCCGATTTTCTTTCTCTTAACGATTGCAGGAACCGTACACCATGCCAGTGTTACACAACCGCATTTCGAATGAGACGTTGAAAGCACGCATGCTGGCGGAAACCGAAGCGCGTGTAACGATTTCATTCTACAAATATTTTTCTATCCCTGAGCCGCAGGAAACCCGCGACGCACTGTATAAAGCCTTCGAAGCGCTGAGCGTGTTTGGCCGCGTTTACCTGGCTCATGAAGGCATCAATGCCCAGATCAGCGTGCCAGAAAGTAAAGTCAGTGCTTTCCGCGATTTTCTTTATGGTTTTCACCCGGCATTCGACAATCTGCGCCTGAATATCGCGCTGGACGATGATGGGAAATCCTTCTGGGTGCTGCGCATGAAAGTGCGGGAACGTATCGTAGCGGATGGAATTGACGATCCCTCGTTCAACGCCGCAGATGTTGGCGAGTATCTGAAAGCGGCTGAAGTTAACGCCATGCTGGACGATCCGGATGCGGTGTTCATCGATATGCGTAACCACTACGAGTACGAAGTGGGGCACTTCGAGAACGCGCTGGAAATTCCGGCGGATACCTTCCGCGAGCAGCTTCCGAAAGCCGTCGAAATGATGCAGGAACACAAAGATAAAAAAATTGTGATGTACTGCACCGGCGGCATTCGCTGTGAAAAAGCCAGTGCCTTTATGAAACACAGCGGTTTCAACAAAGTCTGGCATATTGAAGGCGGGATTATCGAGTACGCTCGTCGTGCGCGTGAGCAGGGTTTACCGGTGCGCTTTATCGGTAAGAACTTTGTCTTTGACGAGCGTATGGGCGAGCGTATTTCTGAAGACATCATCGCGCATTGCCATCAGTGCGGAACGCCTTGTGACACCCATACGAACTGCAAAAATGACGGCTGCCATCTGCTGTTTATTCAGTGTCCGACGTGTGCGGAGAAATTCAGAGGATGCTGTAGCGAACTGTGTAGCGAAGAGAGCGTGTTGCCTGAAGAGGAACAGCGCCGCCGTCGCGCAGGACGTGAAAACGGCAATAAGATCTTCAATAAATCACGCGGTCGTCTGAATACTAAACTCGGTATTCCTGATCCGGAATAACCCGTAATATCCCGGCTGCATCGCGCGGCCGGGATAGTGTTGCACTACTTCTGCTGTACGCCTTCCACGGAAATAATCAACTCAACGTCCTGCGATGCCGGACCTAAATCGGTGGTAATGTTAAAATCTTTCAGATGGATTTTACCCGCGGCCTCGAAGCCAGCGCGCTTGCCGCCCCACGGATCATCACCCTGACCAATGAGTTTTGCGTCGAGTGTAACCGGTTTGGTCACGCCATTCAGCGTCAGGTTGCCGGTAATATCCAGCCCTTCACCATCCTTTTTCACTGCCGTTGAGGTGAATGTCGCCTGCGGGAATTTCGCCACATTGAGGAAATCTGCGCTGCGCAGGTGTTTATCGCGCTCGACATGGTTAGTATCCAGGCTGGTCGTGTTAATGGTCACATTCACTTTGTCCGCTGCGGGATTCTTCTCGTCAAAAGTAAAGGTGCCATCGAAATCTTTAAATGTGCCATATAGCCAGCTATAGCCCAGATGCTGAATACGGAAATTAACGAAGGCGTGTTGGCCCTCTTTATCAATTTTATAATCAGCCGCCACGGCAGAGCCGGTGGCAAATACCAGAGAACCTAACGCGATACCCAGCAGGTGTTTTTTCATTTTATACTCCAGAGTCAACCGACGATCGGCCCAGCATGCGCTTGAGCGTGGCGTCTTTATCGATGAAATGATGTTTAAGGGCCGCAAGGCCGTGAAGGACAGATAAAATCACGACGCCCCAGGCAAGCCATAGATGCACCTGGCCCGCCAGATCGGCCTGAGAGCCGGCGTCCGCGAGAGTTGCCGGAACGTCAAAAAGACCAAATACGCTAATCGGTTTGCCGTCTGCGGTGGAAATCAAATAGCCGCTGATCAAAATGGCAAACAGAACCCCATAGAGCGCGATGTGCGCACCCGCCGCGCTAATCCGCGTCAGTTTGCTGTAGCTTTTCAGGGGCGGTGGTGGCGGAGAAAAGTGGCGCCAGACGAGTCGAACGACCAGAGTCATCATCAGCAGGATGCCAATGCTTTTGTGCAGTTCAGGAGCCTGATGGTACCAGCCGTCGTAATAGCTCAGCGTCACCATCCACAAACCTAAGCCGAACATGCCATAAACCGCGAGGGCAATTAACCAGTGCATTAGCATGGATATTAATCCATAGCGTGCAGAAGAATTACGCAGTTGCATAAAGATGACCGTCCCTAATTAATTTGAAGGGTAAAAATGGCCTGTGAATAATATTATTGCAAATGATATTTAAGTATTAGGATTATTCATTTTTCTATTTCAGTTATTTTGATTGTATCTTTGCATTTTGATTCAATGTATTCGTGGTTGAAGTGGTTTTTTGACATCTTTACTGGCTTGCGGAGTGGGTGTTGGTTATCAAATAATTTGCGGTAGTTTCAGTTAATATAAAGTATTGTCAATTATTGTCAGCGCATCTTTTCAGAAAAATACAATATAAATAACATCGATGATTGCCAGTGCGGACCATAATAAAATATAGAGCATCAAATGCTCGCGTATATTATTAACCAGATAATCAAAAATCCTGCGCATCATTTCTGCTACCGACGATATAAAAAGAAAGGCTCCGAATCGTCGGAGCCTGAAGACAAGATTATCCGCCAAAACGCGCGAGAGAGAAGGGCGTCAGATCAAACTGTGGCGCGATTCCCTGAGCAAACTGCGCGGCTATCTCACCCAGCACAGAGGCAAATTTGAACCCGTGGCCGCTCAGCCCGGTGATCAGCAGCGTGGTGCTATGGCCTGGCAGCGTGTCGATGATGAAATCTTCATCTGGGGTGTTGTCGTAGGTGCAGGCGGCACCGTAGAGCAGCCCACCTACACCCGGCAGCACATGGCGTAAGAAGCTAAAAGCCTCAGAACCATCGCCCGGTAAATCACCAAACGGTTTGCGCTCTTCCGGTGAGGAGATGATTTGCCCGCCGTTATGCTTGCCAATTTTGAGCGCATCTTTCTCGGACGGGAAGCCGTAGAACTGATCGCCGTTCGGCAGTTCGCCCGTAAACGCCGGGAATTTGTTCTGCGTACTAAAACGGCCATCGGCCTGGAACCACGAGAAGACTTTACGCACTGGCTGAATCGGTAACTCAGGCATCAGCTTCGTGACCCATGTTCCGGCGCTCACCAGCAGGCGAGAAGCCGTGTATGGGCCTTCCGGCGTATCTACGGTCACGCCGTCGTCATGATGATGAATGGCGGTCACCGGGCAGTTAAACAGCTGCGCACAGCCTGATTGTTCTGCGAGGGATACCCAGGTTTTGATCGCGGTTTCGCAGTGCAGCACACCGGAGTTGGCTTCAAACAGCCCGATGTAATCTGCCGGGACAGTGATTTCTGGCCAGCGTTGGGAGATGGCACTCGCATCGAGGCGCTCAACGTCCAGATTGAACTCACGGGCGCTATGTTCGACGTTTGCCAGAAATTCCGAATGCGCAGGGCCGAGATTCACCACACCCGTGCGCTCAAAAATCTTATCCTCGCTCAGGGCTGATAATTCGTCCCATAGCGCTTGTGCTCTAAGCACCAGCGGAACGTAGCGCTCGCCTTCACCATAGGCGTGGCGAATAAGGCGGGTGTCGCCGTGGTGGCTGCCCTCTGCGTGCGGAGGAAGGTGGGCATCGATCATCAGGACGTTCAGGCCAGCTTTGGTGGCGTAATAACCCGCAGCAGAACCGACGGAGCCGCTGCCTAAAATAATCAAGTCGTATTTCATGAGAATCTCTTAAACCAGGACTTAAGTTTGCAGAGTAAATAAGATGAAAGGCTTATTCAAGGGAGAAATAAATGAGGCACCGTTAAGGTGCCTGTTGAGTGAATGTAGGGCATAACATTAATGCCGACGATACTCATTTTCCTGGTAGTCGCCAGACTCTATTTTGGCAATGCCTGCCTCTAAAATAGAAATAAACTGGCGTGCAACATCTGTGGTCAGCCACAGTGTCTGACCAACTTCCGCTTCTTCACGGCTAGGCTGATTCGGGGTCTGGTAGTGCAAACGCAGCATCAGTGCATCGTAGCTGTCTACGGTACTGATATCCCATCCAACAAGCGGATGGGTCTGGATGACTTCATTATTCTTTTCCATCATAACCCCCGTAATACGTGTGATAAGACAACGACTGTGAGGTTCAATGCGTGTTTTTCTGAAGCAACTTCAGTATATCAATAAATAAGGGATCTGCAGGGGAAAATAAACAGGCAGCAACACATTTTTGTGCTTTTTAGGATTGTTTGAACAATAAACCGGCATCTTATTCACGTTTTTTTAAGAAGATACGCAATTAATTTGAACTTATTTAAAAAGGATAAAAAAAGCCGGGGCGACCCGGCAAAAAATGACAATGAGAGAGAAATAATTAATCTGTGATGAACCAGTCGTCGGCGCTTTCCCACGTTTCTTGCAGGATTTCGCTAATACGATCTTTATCATCTTTTGCCCCACCGAGTACGGAGAGATTATTGGCGGTGGCGTAACGGACGGTGACGGCTCCTTCGCGATCGGGGAAGGTGTCGTTGATGCGTCGGGATAATTCTCCGGCCAGCGCGTCCAGCGCGCCAGCAGGCAAAACGGTTGTTTTGGCGATAGTCACTTCAATACGCATAATTGCCCCCTGTGTAACGTACTGTTTATTTATACAGGCATTGTATAAGACATACAACAGGGGGCGACAAAAATTAGCGTTTAACTGTCCAGTTCACCGTTTCACCGGCCAGGAATGGGATCAGCGTGTCATCTGTCAGAGCGATGGATTCTTCGACCTGACTCTCTTTACGCTCCAGTTCGATAAAGGTTTCATTCACCGGCAGACCGTAGAAGCGTGGACCATTGAGGGAACAGAAGGCTTCGAAGTGTTCCAGCGCGCCCATCTCTTCAAATACGGTGGCGTAGCTTGCCAGCGCCGTTGGGGCGTTGAAGCAGCCCGCACAACCACAGCTGGCTTCTTTACGATGACGAGCGTGCGGCGCAGAGTCGGTCCCGAGGAAGACACGGGTAAAACCGCTGGCAACCAGCTCACGCAGCGCCTGCTGGTGGATATTACGCTTGAGGATTGGCAGGCAGTAAAGGTGCGGGCGCACGCCGCCGACCAGCATGTGATTGCGGTTGAACATCAGATGCTGTGGGGTAATGGTTGCGGCCAGCAATTCGTTACCGTCGCGCACGTACTCTGCCGCATCTTTGGTCGTGATGTGTTCAAAGACCACTTTCAGCCCTTGCAGACGCTGGCGCAGCGGCTCCATGACGGTCTCAATGAAGCGAGCTTCACGATCAAAAATGTCAATGTCAGGATGCGTGACTTCGCCGTGGATCAGTAGCGGCATACCCAGTTTTTCCATGCGCTCCAGCACTGGCATAATCGCGTCTGTGCTGGTGACGCCGTGACTGGAGTTGGTCGTGGCATTGGCCGGATAGAGCTTGGCGGCGGTAAACACGCCCTCTTTAAAGCCGCGTTCCACCTCGTTCGGATCGAGGGAATCAGTCAGATAGCAGGTCATCAGCGGAGTAAAATTGTGGCCAGCAGGAACAGCGTCGAGGATGCGCTGGCGATAGGCGATCGCGGCATCAACGGTGGTGACTGGCGGAACCAGGTTAGGCATGACAATCGCGCGGCCATAGATTTCGCTGGTGTAGGGGACAACGGTTTTCAGCATGTCACCATCGCGCAGATGGATATGCCAGTCGTCAGGGCGGCGGATTTTCAGAACCTGGGGATGTGCAGTCATTGATATGCTCCGGCTTATCAGGAATCAGTCATAAGGATGGCTGTTTTTGCCGGACACAAATCATATGCGGAAACGTTTTCGTTTGCACACATTTCCGTAAAATGTGCGTGTAAAAAAGGGCGCCTTAGCGCCCTCAGTGTTAATCCGTGAACGGAATGATAATTTCACCCGGTTTCACTTCGATGCCCTTGGCATATTTTTTCGCCAGGGCCTCGCCTTTGCTTCGGTCTTCGCTCAGCACATACGCAGGCTGCTGATTAAAATAGTTGCGCAGCGACTGGTTCAGATACGGCATTAGCGTTTGCAGCACCGGTTTCATTTTTTCCGGCGTCACTTCGGCGTCCACGATCTCCATCTCTTGCAGATAAATCGCGCCTTTTTCTTTGTTGAACACCGGCAACGCTTTCAGCTTCAGTTTGATGTTGGCTTTCTGGCTGCCGAAAAGAGAGTTCATATCCAGTTTGGCATCACCTGACAGGGTGACTTTGTTTGGCTCTTCTCGCCCAATCTGGCTGACGAGATGATTCAGTACGATATGGGCATCGGCAACGCCAGGTACGCCGATATCCTTAGAAAAATTATTGTGTTTTTCCAGCGCCTGATTAATTTCCTGCTCACTCACGCTGTAGTGGGTAAGCTGGTTACAACCGACCAGCAGGCCACTGATAACGAAAGCAGCAGCAATGACAATCTTCTTCATGGGGTTCCTCAACATGATGTCGGCGCGTATGTCCTGACGCCTCAGTATGTCAGGCGGGTATAGCAGATACCAGCAGAAAAACCTGATAATCAGGGGCGAAAGAGGACCTTTCGCCCGAAGTGTTTCTTTATGCACCCGGCTCCAGCATGCCGCTGGTACTGCGTTTTGGGCTGAACTGCCACCACAGAGCGATGAGCGTAATAAAGCCCACGACGCCCAGCATCATCCACGGTAACTCGGGTTGATTTAATTCTTTGCCCGCATCAAACAGCCAACCGCCACCGGCGTATCCCAGCGCGCCGCCAAAGGCCAGACCCAGACGGCTAAAGCCCATGTAACTGCCACGGGCGCGGGGATCGGCAAGGCCCGCGCTGAGTGTTTCACGGGCCGGTTCAGCAATGATCGACCCAATGTAAAAGGTACAAATCAGAATAAACAGCTGTTGCAGAGTGCCGACTAAACCAATCGGCATCATGCTCAGAGTCATCAGCAACAGGCCTGCCATCAGGCGATGCTCAAGACGAAAACGTTTTTCACTCCAGCGCGCGATAGGGTAGAGCAGGGTAAGCGACAGGCAGGCTTCAATGGCGTACATCCATTTGACCGCCGCAGGCGATCCCGCGATGTCGTTGACCATAATCGGTAGCATCAGCATGACTTGTACTGCCAGCATGTAATACCCGGTCAGTGTCAGCACATAAGTGACAAACCGTTTATCCGCCAGCACGCGACCCAGCCCTTCGCGGACCGGCGCTTTCACCGTCGAGAGTTTCCACGCCGGCAGCAGCCAGGCGTTAAACCCAGCGCACAGGATAAACAGGACCGCGCCGGTGGCACACACCAGGCGGAAGTCGTATTGCAGCAGCCAGCTGCCGAGCAGCGCACCGACCACCGCACCGGCGCTGTCCTGCATCATCAGCAGGGAGAAAAAGCGACCGCGATGCTGCGGGCGAATCAGTTTGACAACCAGCGCGGTGCGCGGCGGGTCAAACAGGGTGCCGCCAATCCCGGAAAGGAAGCAGGAGAACCACAGTAGCCACGGATCGTGAGCGATACCCATGGTGGCAAATCCTGCTGCACGCAGCAGCATGCCGGTAACGATCATCGGTTTTGCGCCAAAGCGGTCGGCAATCGCACCGCCAAACACCCCCAGCCCCTGCTGGACAAACTGACGCAATCCCAGCGCAATGCCGACCATTAATGCCGCCCAGCCCATTTGATCCACAAAGCGAATGGAGATCAGCGGGAACACGACAAAAAAGCCGAGCACGACCAGCATGTTATCGACGAGCAGGAAATATTTACCCAGGCTCCTTGCCTGTGATACGCGGGACATCTTCCCTCCAGAGGGGAAATACACCTCATCTTTCGGGCTTTCCAAAAAGGAGCCTGAAGACTTAGATGTATATAAAGGTGAGCACGCTAATATTCTGCGGGGTTAGCGTCTTTTTTCCCACCCATCCAGCGACAATATTTTTTTATCAAAAGGGTGGTTTGATTCAGCTTTTTAATCGAATTTTGTGAAATCAGTAAAAAAGGATATGTCACTGTTTTCACAGAAAGCACAGGCACAGGTATAGTAAAGCTAACAGCTAGATCAGAAGTGACGGGAAGGAGTGGTATCGATGTTTGGCTATCGCAGTAATGTGCCAAAAGTGCGCCTGACAACAGACAGACTGGTCGTCCGTCTGGTGCATGAGCGTGATGCCTGGCGTCTGGCGGATTATTACGCCGAGAATCGTCAGTTTTTGAAGCCCTGGGAGCCCGTTCGGGATGAAAGCCACTGTTATCCCTCTGGCTGGCAGGCTCGCCTGAGCATGATTGCCGAATTTCACAAGCAGGGCAGCGCTTTTTATTTCGCCCTGCTGGACCCGGAAGAGAAAGAAATTATCGGCATTGCCAATTTTTCCAACGTGGTGCGCGGATCGTTTCACGCCTGTTACCTCGGCTATTCCATCGGTCAGAAATGGCAGGGACAGGGATTAATGTTTGAAGCCCTGACCAGCGCGATACGCTATATGCAGCGTTCGCAGCACATTCATCGCATCATGGCCAACTATATGCCGCACAATCAGCGCAGCGGCGATCTGCTGGCGCGCCTCGGGTTTGAGAAAGAAGGCTATGCAAAAGAGTATCTGTTGATCGACGGCGAGTGGCGTGACCACGTGCTGACGGCGTTAACCACCAAAGAATGGACCGCAGGTCGTTAAGGAGAAAAGATGAAATACCAGTTAACTGCCACAGAAGCGCGCGTCATTGGCTGCCTGCTGGAAAAACAGGTCACCACGCCAGAGCAATATCCGCTGTCAGTCAATGCGGTAACGATGGCCTGCAACCAGAAAACCAACCGTGAACCGGTGCTCAACCTGAGCGAGCATGAGGTGCAGGAGCAACTGGATGAATTGGTCAAACGCCACTACCTGCGCACCGTGAGTGGGTTTGGTAATCGCGTCACCAAATATGAGCAGCGTTTTTGTAATTCCGAATTTGGCGATCTAAAACTGAGCAGTGCCGAAGTGGCGGTGATCACCACCTTGTTATTGCGTGGGGCGCAAACGCCGGGTGAATTACGATCCCGCGCAGGAAGAATGCATGAGTTCAGCGATATGCAGGAAGTGGAGCAAACGCTGGAAAATCTCGCGACCCGTGAAGATGGCCCGTTCGTCCTGCGTCTGGCGCGTGAGCCGGGCAAACGCGAAAGCCGCTTTATGCACTTGTTTAGCGGGAATGTACAAACGCTGATTAACGTCGTAGAAGCGATCGCGCCTGCGGATGACGAATCGCTGACTACGCGCGTCGAAACACTGGAAAACGAAGTGGCTGAGCTGAAACAACGTCTGGATTCTCTGCTGGCACATCTGGGAGATTAACAGTGACAAAATTACGCATTGGCGTGGTCGGTCTCGGCGGGATCGCGCAAAAGGCCTGGCTGCCGGTACTCAGTGCCGCAACGGACTGGACGCTGGTGGGCGCATGGTCGCCGACGCGCGCAAAAGCGCTGCAAATCTGTGAAACCTGGCGAATGCCGTATGCAACGTCGCTTCTCGACCTGGCGCGAGAATGCGATGCGGTATTTGTCCATACCTCAACGTCGACCCACTATCAGGTCGTGACGGCGCTCCTGAATGCCGGTGTTCACGTTTGTGTAGACAAACCGCTGGCGGAAAATGTGCAGGATGCCGAGCGTCTGATTGAACTGGCCGCTCGCAAAAACCTGACGCTAATGGTCGGGTTTAATCGCCGCTTTGCTCCGCTCTATCAGGATCTCAAAACTCGACTTGACACGGCGGCGTCGCTGCGAATGGATAAACATCGCACTGACAGCATTGGTCCAAACGATCTGCGCTTCACGCTGCTGGACGATTATCTTCACGTGGTGGATACCGCGCTGTGGCTGACCAATGGCCATGCACAGCTGAAAAGCGGTACGCTGCAAACCAACGATCAGGGCGAAATGGTCTATGCCGAACACCATTTCTCGGTGGACAATATTCAGCTGACAACCAGTATGCACCGCCGTGCAGGAAGCCAGCGTGAATCGGTACAGGCCGTGACCGATGGCGCGCTTTTCGACGTGACAGATATGCGCGAATGGCGTGAGGAGAAAGGGAGCGGGGTGGTGACCCGTCCTATCCCAGGCTGGGAGAGTACGCTCGAGCAGCGCGGCTTTGCCGGATGTGCGCGTCACTTTATCGAGTGCGTGCAAAATCAGACAGTTCCTGAAACATCGGGCGAGCAGGCTATTCTGGCCCAGCGCATCATCGAAAAGCTTTGGCGCGAGGCGATGAGCGAGTGAAAACAGTTTAATCCCTGTAACATCTGCGGATAGTAATTCGCTTAAATACGGGTAGACTAAGCGCCTCTTTTCACGCCTGCATTGCAGGCGTTTTGCCGTGTGGTTGTGGAAATTCACGTTAATGAACTTATTAAAATCGCTGGCCGCAGTCAGCTCGATGACCATGTTTTCTCGCGTGCTCGGTTTTGCGCGCGACGCAATTGTCGCCAGGGTATTTGGCGCGGGATTGGCCACTGACGCCTTTTTCGTGGCGTTCAAATTGCCTAACTTGCTGCGCCGCATCTTTGCTGAAGGGGCATTCTCGCAGGCCTTTGTGCCGATTCTGGCGGAATACAAAAGCAAGCAAGGCGAAGACGCGACGCGGGTGTTTGTCTCGTACGTTGCGGGCCTGCTTACGCTGGCGCTGGCGGTAGTGACGGTTGTCGGGATGCTGGCCGCGCCGTGGGTGATCATGCTGACCGCGCCGGGCTTTGCCAATACGGCGGAGAAATTCACGCTGACCACGCAGCTGCTGCGCATTACCTTTCCTTATATCCTGCTGATTTCGCTGGCCTCGCTGGTGGGTGCAATCCTCAATACCTGGAACCGCTTCTCCGTTCCGGCATTTGCGCCGACGTTTTTAAACGTCAGCATGATCGGTTTTGCCCTGTTTGCCGCGCCGCATTTTAATCCACCGGTGCTGGCACTGGCGTGGGCGGTGACCGTCGGCGGCGTGCTGCAACTGGCGTACCAGCTTCCGCATCTGAAGAAGATCGGCATGCTGGTGCTGCCGCGCATTAACTTCCGCGATGCGGGCGCGATGCGCGTGATCAAGCAGATGGGCCCGGCGATTTTGGGTGTTTCCGTCAGCCAAATTTCCCTCATTATTAACACCATTTTTGCCTCCTTCCTGGTCTCCGGTTCGGTGTCGTGGATGTACTACGCCGACCGTCTGATGGAGTTCCCGTCCGGCGTGCTGGGCGTGGCGCTGGGGACTATTCTGCTACCGTCGCTGTCGCGCAGCTTTGCCAGCGGTAATCACGATGAATACTGCCGTCTGATGGACTGGGGTTTGCGTTTGTGCTTCCTGCTGGCGTTGCCTAGTGCGGTGGCGCTGGGGATTCTGGCGAAACCTTTAACCGTATCTTTATTCCAGTACGGTAAATTCAGCGCCTTTGATGCCCTGATGACCCAGCGTGCGCTGGTGGCGTACTCCGTCGGCTTGATGGGATTGATTGTGGTGAAAGTGCTGGCGCCAGGCTTCTATTCGCGTCAGGACATTAAAACGCCGGTCAAAATTGCGATTGTCACTCTGGTGATGACTCAGCTGATGAACCTTGCGTTTATTGGACCGCTGAAACATGCCGGTCTGTCGCTGTCGATTGGTCTGGGGGCGTGTCTGAATGCCGGACTGCTGTACTGGCAGCTGCGCAAACAGAAAATTTTCACTCCGCAGCCTGGCTGGTTGAGCTTCCTGATTCGTCTGCTGGTGGCGGTTGTGGTGATGGCAGCGGCGCTGGTGGGCATGATGTACGTGATGCCAGAATGGTCCCTCGGCACCATGCCGTATCGTATTCTGCGCCTGATGGCGGTGGTTGTGGTCGGGATTGTGGCCTACTTCGCGACGTTGGCGGTTCTGGGCTTTAAGGTGAAAGAGTTCGCTCGCCGCACGGCATAAACGACTAAAGGGGAGTCACCTGATGGTGCTCCCCGTTCCCTGCTTAATCGCTCTGGCGATTAAATCGAAATCTTCTTCCCGCCGCCGCGCGAACTGGATGTCTGGCCATTTGCGCCATACAAACCCGGCTCCTGATGAGGTTTCAACACCTCAAGCGCCTGCTGATTGCGTTCAATTTGTCCTTCTAACAGCCAGCCGTTGTGCTGGTTGAGATCGCGAAGGTGCTGCGTTTTTTCGGTAATGGTCTGCCAGCGCTCAACGATATCATCATTGGCACTCCGTCGCGGGTCTTGCTCCGCGCGACGCTGCTGCTCCAGATAATCCAGAGTTGCCAGTAGCGAGCTTTTATCTTCAGTAATGCGCTGCAGGGCGCTGCCACTAATATGACCTGCAGAGAGCTGGTGTTGCTCGGCATCCATCACCGTCTTCAGATCGTTCAGGACTACCGTCATTTGATCCAATATTTCTGACAGTCGACTCATGCGGTTATTTACTCTGAAGGAAGTTCTGTGTTTCCTGAATCAGCGCATCAGCAATTTTGCTGGTGTCCATTTTCAGTTCACCGTTACGAATCGCCGTTTTCAGCGCTTCGACGCGTTCCATATTGATATCGTTGGTGCCCGGCTGCATCAGTTTGGACTGCGCATCACTTAAGGTGACGCTGGTACTGTTGGCCGTGGACGATTTTTCCAGACGCGCTTTAAGGGCTGGCGTGTCGTTCGTTTCGCGAGGTTGTACAGTGCTAACCGGCTTCAGGGGCGATGTACGATCAATGCTCATTGTGTTGTCCTCATAGAGGTTCGCGGCGTTGGCGCCTGACATCTTCATTTGTTGATTATTTATCGGCAGCCGCCGCGAAATCTTTAAAAAGATTATAGGTTAATCAGAATATTCCCATCAGAACCGACGGTTCCGCTTACCACCTGACCTGAAGACATCCTTACGCGTGCGTTTTGGGCGACGGCAGCATTGTTCAGCGCCTGGCCCTCGCTATTGACGCTAAAGCCATCTCCGTTCGCCACCACCATCACGCGCTGTCCGGCTTTAATGCGCCATGCCTGACGCAGCATTGAGAGCTGTATGGCTTGTCCCGGCGCTAAATCGCGCAGACTCACGGAGTCCTGCGCCTGATTAATATCCAGCATTGTGCGTGGCGGAAGCTGATCCAGACGGCCACGTTTTAATTCGACATTGCCTGGCTGTAACACGCTGCCACGGGCGATTGATTGGGCGGCGACAACGTAATTTCCGGTCGCCTGTACCGTCACCTGTAAAAACCGTTTTTCGTTATTGCAGCGTGCGAGCACGTTCACGTTGCCCCACAGCTTTGTGCTGCCACTGACACTGAACGAAGGTTGCTCGCAGGACGGCAGAAGGTTGGGTTGCGTACGGACGTTAACCGAGACCTCATCGCTAAACCCGGCCAGTCGCTCGGCAAAAAATGCCGTCAGCTGGGCATTAAGATCCGCTGCCTGTGACAGGGGGCTTAACAGCAGTAGGGTTGCGGCAAGGCCACTTTTGAACGTCAGCATCTCAAATTCCCGTGGTTCCTGGATTTAACAGGATTCTACCCTTTAGGGTTTCTCATCAACGCAACAAATAGCGACGCATTTTGCGTTTATTCCGTCGATAAGGCGTACGGGTTGAGATTTAAGCTACATGCTGAAATTTCGCCATCAGCGGAGGAGACATGCTCGATAAACTCGACGCCGCGTTACGTTTTCAACAGGAAGCGCTCAATTTGCGCGCCCAGCGGCAGGAGATCCTGGCCGCCAATATCGCGAATGCCGATACCCCGGGGTTTCAGGCGCGCGATATTGATTTTTCCAGTGAGCTTAAAAAAGTCATGGAACGTGGCCGGGCTGAGGGTACGGGTGTTGCCCTTGCGCTGACGTCTGCACGCCATATTCCCGCTCAGGCGATGACTGCGCCTTCCACCGATTTACTTTACCGCATCCCCGACCAGCCATCTCTGGACGGTAACACCGTCGATATGGACCGGGAGCGCACCCAGTTTGCCGATAACAGCCTGAAGTATCAAATGGGGCTAACCGTGCTCGGTGGACAGATTAATGGCATGAAGACCGTCCTGCAGGGGGGCAACTAATTTATGGCCTTACTGAATATTTTTGATATCGCGGGTTCAGCGCTGACCGCTCAGTCTCAACGTCTTAACGTGGCCGCCAGTAACCTGGCGAACGCCGACAGCGTGACCGGACCGGACGGCCAGCCCTATCGTGCCAAACAGGTTGTCTTCCAGGTCGATGCTGCGCCGGGCGCGGCAACCGGCGGCGTGAAAGTCGCCGATGTGGTTGAAAGCCAGGCACCGGACAAACTGGTGTTTGAGCCAGGCAACCCGCTGGCGGATGCCAACGGCTACGTCAAAATGCCCAACGTCGATGTGGTCGGCGAAATGGTGAACACCATGTCAGCGTCACGCAGCTACCAGGCGAACGTTGAAGTGCTCAATACCGTGAAGAGCATGATGCTCAAAACGCTCACTCTCGGCCAGTAAAGGAGACACGAATGTCCATCGCCGTCAATGTGAATGACCCGACCAACTCCGGCGTCCAAAGCACCAGTACGTCTACGGGCTCCAGCTCGCTGACCGGTAACAGCGCTGCCGATTTACAGGGCAGCTTTTTGACGTTACTGGTTGCGCAGTTGAAAAACCAGGACCCGACGAACCCGATGCAGAACAACGAACTGACCACGCAGCTTGCGCAGATCAGTACCGTCAGCGGCATTGAAAAACTCAATACCACTCTGGGCTCTGTCTCCGGTCAAATTGACAACAGTCAGTCTCTGCAGGCGGCCAACCTGATCGGTCACGGCGTGATGATCCCAGGCACAACTATCCTTGCAGGCACCAGCACCACCGACGGAACCAGCACCACCACGACCACGCCATTTGGCGTTGAGTTGCAGCAACCGGCCGACAAAGTGACCGCCACCATCACCAACAAAGACGGTGTTGTGGTGCGTACGATCGACATTGGTGACCTGAAAGCGGGTGTGCATACCTTTACCTGGGATGGCAGCCTGACCGACGGCACAACGGCGCCAAACGGTTCTTACAAAGTGGCGATTTCCGCCAGCAACGGGACGACTCAGCTGGTGGCTCAGCCACTGCAATTCGCCCTGGTGCAGGGTGTAATTCGTGGCTCTGATGGCAACAAACTGGATTTGGGTACTTCTGGTACCACCACACTCGACGAAGTTCGGCAGATTATTTAAGCCTTAACACTTATCAGGAGTAAGTCATGGCCTTTTCTCAAGCGGTCAGCGGCCTGAATGCTGCGGCCACCAACCTGGACGTCATTGGCAACAACATCGCCAACTCCGCGACCTATGGTTTCAAATCCGGTACTGCGTCTTTCGCGGACATGTTTGCCGGTTCTAAAGTGGGTCTGGGCGTTAAAGTTGCGGGTATCACCCAGGACTTTACCGACGGCACCACCACTAACACTGGCCGTGGGCTGGATGTGGCTATCAGCCAGAACGGTTTCTTCCGTATGGTCGATGAAAACGGTTCTGTGTTTTACAGCCGTAACGGTCAGTTCAAACTCGACGAAAACCGTAACCTGGTGAACATGCAGGGCCTGCAGCTGACCGGCTACCCGGTTGCTGGTACACCACCATCCGTTCAGACCGGTGCGAACCCGCAGGCGATCTCGATTCCAAACACGCTGATGGCGGCGAAGTCCACCACCACCGCGTCTCAGCAGATCAACCTGAACTCCACCGATACCGTGCCTACCGTGACGCCTTTCGACCCGACGAACTCGGATTCCTACAACAAAAAAGGGACCGTCACCGTCTTCGACAGCCAGGGTAATGCGCACAACATGAACCTGTTCTACGTCAAAGACACCGCAGCGAACAGCTGGAAGGTCTACTCCCAGGACGGTAGCGTAGCGGGTAGCACTCCTGCACTGGCGACCACACTGACCTTTAACGCCAGCGGCGTTCTGACCGGCGGTGGCCAGGTCAATATCACCACTGCAACCATGCCTGGTGCAACGCCTGCGACCTTCGCGATGAGTTTTACCAACTCCATGCAGCAGAACACCGGCGCGAACAACATCGTGGCGACCAACCAGAACGGCTACAAGCCGGGCGACCTGGTGAGCTACCAGATCAACGACGACGGCACCGTTGTGGGTAACTACTCCAACGAACAGACTCAGGTTCTGGGCCAGATCGTGCTGGCGAACTTCGCCAACAACGAAGGTCTGAAATCCGAAGGTGATAACGTCTGGTCTTCCACTCAGTCCTCCGGTGTTGCACTGCTGGGTACTGCGGGTTCCGGTAACTTCGGCACGCTGACCAACGGCGCGCTGGAAGCGTCCAACGTCGATCTGAGTAAAGAACTGGTGAACATGATTGTCGCGCAGCGTAACTATCAGTCGAACGCGCAGACCATCAAAACCCAGGATCAGATCCTCAACACGCTGGTCAACCTGCGTTAATCGTCTAACGGGATGATGTCATGGATCACGCAATATATACGGCGATGGGCGCAGCCAGCCAGACGATGAATCAGCAGGCTGTGACCGCCAGCAACCTGGCGAATGCTTCAACGCCGGGCTTTCGTGCACAGTTGAATGCGCTGCGTGCCGTGCCGGTCGAAGGGCTGTCGTTGCCGACGCGTACGCTGGTTATCGCCTCAACGCCGGGTGCCGATATGACGCCGGGCCAGATGGATTACACCTCGCGCCCGCTGGACGTTGCACTCCAGCAGGACGGTTGGCTGGCGGTGCAAACGGCGGATGGCTCCGAAGGCTATACCCGCAACGGTAATATCCAGGTTGATGCCACCGGCCAGATGACCATTCAGGGCCATCCGGTGATTGGCGAAGCAGGCCCGCTGACCGTGCCGGAAGGTTCGGAAATCACTATTGCAGCGGACGGGACCATTTCGGCGCTGAATCCGGGCGATCCGGCCAACACCATCGCCCCGGTTGGAAAACTGAAGCTGGTGAAAGCCGAAGGCAATGAAGTGACGCGCGGCGACGACGGGATGTTCCGTCTGAGCCAGGCAGCACAGGCCACGCGTGGCCCAACCCTGCAGGCCGACCCGAGCATTCGCGTGATGTCCGGCGTGCTGGAAGGCAGCAACGTCAAACCGGTTTCCGCGATGACCGATATGATTGCCAGCGCCCGCCGTTTCGAAATGCAAATGAAGGTTATCACCAGCGTGGATGAAAACGCCGGCCGTGCTAACCAACTGCTGTCTATGACTTAACAGGATTTCCTATGATCAGCTCTTTATGGATCGCGAAAACCGGTCTCGACGCGCAGCAAACCAATATGGATGTCATCGCCAACAACCTGGCGAACGTCAGCACCAATGGTTTTAAGCGTCAGCGTGCCGTGTTCGAAGATTTGCTTTATCAGACCATCCGTCAGCCGGGCGCGCAGTCGTCCGAGCAGACCACCCTGCCGTCAGGGCTGCAAATTGGTACCGGTGTGCGTCCGGTGGCGACCGAACGTCTGCACAGCCAGGGCAACCTGTCTCAGACCAACAACAGCAAAGACGTGGCGATCAAAGGCCAGGGTTTCTTCCAGGTGCAGTTACCTGACGGAACCTCAGCTTATACCCGTGACGGCTCTTTCCAGGTTGATCAGAATGGCCAACTGGTGACAGCCGGTGGTTTTCAGGTTCAGCCTGCGATCACCATTCCGGCGAACTCCCTGAGCATCACTATCGGGCGTGATGGCGTGGTGAGCGTGACGCAGCAAGGGCAGGCCGCGCCTGTTCAGGTTGGGCAGCTTAACCTGACGACCTTCATGAACGATACCGGTCTGGAAAGCATTGGTGAGAACCTCTACACCGAAACTCAGTCTTCCGGTGCGCCGAATGAAAGTACGCCGGGCCTGAATGGTTCAGGGCTGCTGTATCAGGGCTATGTCGAAACCTCTAACGTCAACGTGGCGGAAGAGTTGGTCAACATGATCCAGGTTCAGCGTGCGTATGAAATTAACAGTAAAGCAGTGTCGACGACCGACCAGATGCTGCAAAAACTGACGCAACTTTAAGGTGTGTCCGGTGCGGTAACCCGCACCGGCTCCCTGTTTTCGAAGATGAAGGCAATGCAAAAAAACGCGGCGTTTCGTTATCCAATTCTGACTGTCCTGGCCGTTACCCTGAGCGGTTGCGCCTTGATCCCGTCAAAACCTTTGGTTCAGGGTGCGACTACCGCCCAACCCGTTCCCGGTCCGACGCCGGTGGTGAACGGCTCCATTTTCCAGTCTGCGCAGCCGATTAACTACGGTTATCAGCCGCTGTTTGAAGACCGTCGACCGCGCAACGTCGGCGATACACTGACCATTGCGCTGCAGGAAAACGTCAGTGCGAGCAAAAGCTCCTCGGCGAATGCCAGCCGCGATGGAAAAACCAACTTTGGCTTTGATACCGTTCCGCGCTATCTGCAGGGCTTGTTCGGCAATGCGAGAGCTGATGTGGATGCCTCTGGCGGCAACAGCTTTAACGGTAAAGGCGGCGCCAACGCCAGCAACACCTTCAGCGGCACGCTGACGGTGACAGTTGACCAGGTTCTGGTTAACGGCAATTTACACGTCGTGGGTGAAAAACAGATCGCCATTAACCAGGGCACTGAATTCATTCGCTTCTCCGGTGTGGTTAACCCGCGCACCATCAGTGGCACCAACACCGTACCGTCTACCCAAGTGGCGGATGCGCGCATTGAGTACGTCGGTAACGGCTACATCAACGAAGCGCAGAATATGGGCTGGCTGCAACGCTTCTTCCTTAATTTATCGCCGATGTAAGCGAGGTGACCTATGTTTAAATCCCTCTTCGCGATGGTGTTGGTGCTGGTGACAACTGTCGCCCAGGCTGACCGAATTCGCGATCTCACCAGTGTACAGGGCGTACGTGAAAACTCATTGATTGGCTACGGCCTGGTCGTCGGCCTGGACGGTACAGGCGACCAGACCACCCAGACGCCATTTACCACTCAGAGTTTGAACAACATGCTGTCCCAGCTCGGGATCACCGTCCCGACGGGCACCAACATGCAGCTGAAAAACGTGGCAGCGGTAATGATTACCGCATCCTACCCGGCCTTTGCGCGCCAGGGACAGACCATCGACGTCGTCGTTTCTTCGATGGGTAACGCCAAAAGTCTGCGCGGCGGTACGTTGCTGATGACCCCGCTGAAAGGGGTCGATAGCCAGGTGTATGCGCTCGCGCAGGGTAACATTCTGGTCGGCGGTGCGGGTGCATCGGCGGGCGGGAGCAGCGTGCAGGTGAACCAGCTGAATGGCGGGCGTATTACCAACGGGGCGATTATCGAGCGTGAACTGCCGACGCAGTTTGGCGCCGGGAATACCATCAATTTGCAGCTGAATAATGAAGACTTCACGATGGCGCAGCAGATTGCCGACACCATCAACCGCAGCCGTGGTTTTGGTAGCGCCACGGCGCTGGATGCCCGCACCGTGCAGATCCGCACGTCTTCCGGTAGCAGCAACCAGGTGCGCATGTTGGCCGATATCCAGAATATGGAAGTCAACGTCCCGCTTCAGGATGCCAAAGTGATCATCAACTCGCGTACCGGTTCGGTGGTCATGAACCGTGAAGTCACGCTGGATAGCTGTGCAGTAGCGCAGGGCAACTTGTCCATCAGCGTCAGCCGTTCGGCGAACGTCAGCCAGCCAGATACGCCATTTGGTGGCGGTCAGACGGTTGTCACGCCGCAAACGCAGATTGACCTTCGTCAGAGTGGCGGCTCGCTGCAAAGCGTGCGCTCCAGCGCCAACCTGAACAACGTGGTCCGCGCGCTGAACGCGCTGGGTGCGACGCCGATGGATCTGATGTCGATTCTGCAATCGATGCAAAGTGCAGGATGTCTGCGCGCCAAACTGGAAATCATCTAATGCTGGGCGATAGCAAACTGATGGCAAGTGCGGCCTGGGATGCCCAGTCGCTCAATGAACTGAAAGCCAAAGCAGGCACCGATCCGGCGGCGAACCTCCGCCCGGTCGCCCGTCAGGTGGAAGGGATGTTTGTGCAGATGATGCTGAAAAGCATGCGTGAAGCGCTGCCGAAAGACGGTATGTTCAGCAGCGATTCGACGCGACTCTACACCAGCATGTATGACCAGCAGATTGCCCAGCAGATGACATCAGGTAAGGGACTTGGCCTCGCCGATATGATCGTCAAGCAGATGCAGGCGGCGCAAGGTGTTCAGCCAGAAGAACAGCCGCAGCAGGTGCCGATGAAGTTTGACCTTGAAACGGTGACCAGCTATCAGAACCAGGCGCTGACGCAGATGGTGCGTAAAGCGATGCCCAAAACGACGTCCAACAGCGATGAACCGCTGTCGGGCGACAGCAAAGACTTCCTCGCTCAACTTTCGCTCCCGGCGCGTCTCGCCAGCGAGCAGAGCGGGGTGCCGCACCACCTGATTCTGGCGCAGGCTGCGCTGGAGTCCGGCTGGGGCCAGCGCCAGATTCGCCGTGAAAACGGGGAACCTAGCTTTAACATTTTTGGCGTGAAGGCGTCGTCAGGCTGGAAAGGGCCGACCACGGAAATCACCACCACCGAATTTGAAAACGGCGCGGCGGTGAAGGTTAAAGCCAAATTCCGCGTTTACAGCTCTTATCTTGAAGCCTTGTCTGATTATGTCGGGCTGCTGAGTCGAAATCCGCGCTACGCAGCGGTCACTCAGGCTGCGACGGCGGAGCAGGGTGCACAGGCATTGCAGAATGCAGGGTATGCGACCGACCCACAATATGCCCGCAAACTGACCGGTATGATTCAGCAGCTTAAAGCGATGGGCGAGAAAGTCAGTAAAGCCTACAGCACCGATCTCGAAAATCTGTTCTAAAGCCTCAAGTTTGCGCGAGCGGTGTCGATAATCCTTATCAGGACTCGTGTCTGAAAGTTTACAAGGAACCTCAATGTCCAGTTTGATTAACAGCGCCATGAGTGGCCTCAGTGCGGCACAGTCGGCACTGAATACTGTGAGTAACAACATTTCCAGTTATAACGTGGCCGGGTATACCCGCCAGACCACGGTGCTGGGTGCATCGAACAGTACGTTGACCGGCGGCGGCTGGGTGGGTAATGGTGTTTACGTTTCCGGCGTGCAGCGTGAGTATGATTCGTTCATCACTAACCAGCTGCGTGCGGCACAGACCCAGAGCAGCGGCCTGACCACGCGTTATCAGCAGATGTCGAAAATTGACGACGTGCTGTCTGATACCACCAATTCCCTTTCCACAACGTTGCAAGGCTTCTTTACCAGCCTGCAAACGCTGGTCAGCAACGCCGAAGATCCGGCCGCGCGTCAGACCGTACTCGGTAAGGCTGACGGTTTGGTGAATCAGTTCAAGACTACCGACCAGTATCTGCGCGACCAGGATAAGCAGGTGAATACCGCTATCTCGACCAGCGTCGATCAGATCAACAACTATGCCAAACAGATTGCTAATCTGAACGATCAGATTTCACGTCTGACCGGCGTCGGGGCTGGCGCTTCTCCTAACAATTTGCTCGATCAGCGCGATCAGCTGGTGAGCGAACTGAATCAGATTGTAGGCGTGGAAGTTGCTGTTCAGGACGGCGGGACTTACAACGTCTCATTCGGTAATGGTTACAACCTGGTGCAGGGCAGCACGGCGAACCAGCTCGCGGCTGTTCCATCGAGTGCTGACCCAGCACGTACGACCGTGGCGTTTGTCGATTCTGTAGCGGGTAATATCGAGATTCCCGAGAAGGTGCTGAACACCGGCTCATTGGGCGGTCTGTTAACGTTCCGCTCGGAAGATCTGGATAAAGCACGTAATACGCTTAACCAACTGGCACTCTCTTTTGCGGATGCGATGAACCAACAGCATGCTAAAGGGTTTGATGCTAACGGAGATGCGGGCGGCAAGTTCTTTGATATCGGCTCTCCGGCCGTCATTGGTAACAGCAAAAATAGCGTACCGGGTGCGACGATGACCGCATCCGTTGCAGACAGCACTAAAGTTCAGGCGACGGATTACAAGCTCGAATTTAACGGTACCGACTGGACCGTCACCCGTACTTCTGACAAAACGTCATTCACGGCGACGCCAGACGGCAGCGGGAATATGACCTTCGATGGCATAACCGTCAACGTCAGCGGCTCTGCGGCAACCAAAGACAGCTTCACGGTAAAACCGGTTGTGGACTCTATCGTCAATATGGATCTCGCCATTAGCGATGAGTCAAAACTGGCAATGGCAGGTTCTGCGACCGGCGGTGAGAGTGATAACCTCAACGGTAAAGCACTGCTTGCGCTGCAAACAAGCAAAGTGGTTGGCGGTAATAAAAGCTTTAACGATGCCTATGCGTCGCTGGTCAGCACCGTTGGTAGCACCACCTCTTCACTGAAAACCAGTGCTGCAACCAAAAATAACGTAGTGACGCAGTTGAGCAATCAGCAGCAGTCTATCTCCGGGGTTAACCTCGACGAAGAGTACGGCAACCTGCAACGCTTCCAGCAGTATTACCTCGCGAATGCGCAGGTGCTGCAAACAGCCAGCACGCTCTTTGATGCGTTAATTAATATTCGCTAAGGCCGAGGTCAACGATGCGTATTAGTACCCAAATGATGTACCAGCAAAATATGCGCGGGATCACGGATTCCCAAAGCAAATGGCTGGGTTATGGCGAACAAATGACGACGGGCAAACGGGTTAACCGTCCGTCGGACGACCCGATTGCGGCGTCACAGGCGGTGGTGCTGTCGCAGGCGCAGTCGCAGAATAGCCAGTATGCACTGGCGCGAACTTTTGCGACGCAGAAAGTATCTCTGGAAGAGAGCGTGTTAAGTCAGGTGACGACCGCGATCCAGTCTGCTCAGGATAAAATCGTTTATGCCAACAACGGTTCATTGAGTGATACCGACCGGGCATCGGTAGCAACCGATCTGCAGGGTATCCGCGACCAGTTGGTAAACCTGGCGAACAGCACGGATGGTAATGGCCGTTATATCTTTGCGGGTTTTAAAACCGACACAGCGCCATTTGATCAGACAGACGGTACCTATAAAGGCGGCAACACAGCTATCACTCAGCAGGTCGATTCTGCACGTGATATGCAGATTAGCCATACCGGTTCCGATGTGTTTGATAAATTTACCAGCAACGCAAAACCAGAGCCTGCCGGAAGTACGCAGGAAACCAATCTTTTCAAAATTCTGGATACCGCTATTGCGGCACTGAATACACCGGTTGCTGGCGATCAGGCGAAAACAGATGCTCTGGTGGCAAGCATTGATAAAGCCAACCGTGGGTTAAGCAACTCGCTGGATAACGTGCTGACCGTGCGCGCCGATCTGGGCACCAAACTGAATGAACTCGATAAGCTGGATGCGTTGGGTGATGACCGTGCGCTGGGCCAAACTCAGCAGATGAGCGACCTGGTTGATGTTGACTGGAACTCGGCGATTTCGTCTTACACCATGCAGCAAGCGGCGCTTCAGGCATCCTATAAAGCATTCAGCGATATGCAGGGAATGTCCCTGTTCCAGCTTAACAAGTAACAATTTTAGCCTCTTAAAACATGTCTTGAAACTGGATATGTTTTGTCTGCCCAACCCGGAGATTCCGGATTGGGCTTTTTTTTTAAAGATTTTGTACTTGCATAGCCATCACTCGGGCATTTTCTATCAGGCGAATAATGAGTGCTATTGCCCCACAGACAGTGGCCAGGGCCACGACGCCTTGCCAGCCTGCCACGGCGTACACTTTGCTCCCCAACGCCGAACCGAGTGCCATCCCAATAAAGACCACGGTAAACAGTAGCGCATTAAGTCGCCCACGAGCCTGTGGCTCGAGGCTATAGACCAGATTTTGATGTGCGACCAGGCTTGACTGCAATCCGAGATCAAAACCGACGGCTGATATCGCAATCAGAACGAGCTGCCCGTGGGTGCCTACTGCGGGCATCAGGAACATCAGTGCAAACGACACGGTCACCAGCGCAGCACCGAGTTGGGTGACTTTGCCTGCACCGAGTTTATCTGCAAGATTTCCTGCCAGCGGGGCGGCAAGCGCGCCTGCGGCTCCAGCGACACCAAATCCACCTGCGACTGCGCTACCGAGGTGATACCGTTCCAACAGCATCACTGCCAGCGTTGACCAGAACGCGCTAAATGAAATGGACAGAAAACCCTGAGCCAGTGCTGCACGGCGCAGGGCCGGATAGCGACGCCACAGGTGTTCCATTGAGCGCATCAGGGCTGGGTAGCTGAGCGTGGAGTGAATTGTAAAGCGCGGTAACACGGCCCACATTACCACCCCGATAAAGGCGATGCTGACGGCAGCCAGTTGATACATCACGCGCCAGCCGAAGGCTTCGCCCACCACGCCGCTGACGGTTCGGGATAGCAGGATGCCCAGCAGCAGACCGGTCATGACCGTGCCGACGGTTTTTCCCTGTTTGCCCTCCGGAGCAAGAATGGCTGCGGCGGGGACAATATCCTGCGCCATTGTCGCAGCCATGCCGATCATCAAGCTTGCCAGCAACAGCGAATGGAGTTGTCCGGTCACACTACAGCCGAGAAGAAAGAGCGCCAGCGCGGCACTTTTGATAAGAATTAACGTCCGGCGATCGTGACGGTCGCCCAGCGGCAGGAGAAACAATATACCCAGCGCATAACCCGCCTGTGTCAGCGTCGGGACCATCCCCATACCCTCAATACTCAAGTGCAGATCGGCGCCCATTAAGGGTAAAAGCGGTTGAGCATAATAAATGGATGCAACGCTGAATCCTGCGCCAATCGCAAGGATAAAAACAACCCAGCGGCTGGTGGTCTGAGTGATAGTGGTTGTGTTCATTAGGTGTACCTCATTCATGGAATGAGGCTATTTTTCAGCAATGACACTTGAGGTGGTAGCCAGCGGGGTGGTAAAACATCTATACGCGTAACGTATAGCAAGAATGATAATGAAACGAACAGAGCGTATAGATAGAGTCGAATTAATGCGGACCTTTGTGCGCATCGTGGAATCAGGATCGCTTTCTGGTGCCGCCCGACATATGGAAACAACCCAGGCGACCGTCAGCCGACGGTTACAATCACTGGAAACACTTCTCGGCGTGCGATTATTGTTGCGTACCACACATGCGACGAAGCTCACTGATGATGGCGAACGTTGTTATCAGCACGCCAGAAAGGTGATCGACAGCTGGCTGGCGCTTGAGGATGAAGTAGGGCAATCCGAGGATGAACCGGTCGGCACTCTTCGTGTGAGAGCGCCTCATGCTTTTGGTCAGGAGCAGCTTTTGGTGCCTTTGAGCCAATTTTTAACCCGCTATCCGCAGCTGTCCGTTGACTGGATGCTCAATGACAGAACCGCTGATTTTCTGAGTGATAATATTGATTGCGCGATCCGGGTGGGCGCGGAGATTGATCCAAATACGGTTTCGGTATTGCTGGCCGAAGTCCCGCGCTGCGTTGTTGCGGCACCTTCTCTGTTGGCACAGTACACCGCGCCGGAGACACCTGAGGATCTTTGCGCATTCCCGTGGATAGCGCTCAAAAGTTTTTATCATCAGCATATCGAACTGTTTGAGGGGATGTCTGAGCCACCAAAACGCATTGCTATCTCCCCGCGTCTGAGCACCGACAGCCTGTATGTTACACGCAACATGGCGCTGAGCGGATTAGGCCTGGCGGTGGTATCGAGCTGGACGGTTGAAGAGGATATTCGTGAGGGGAGGCTAATTCATGTGTTGCCGGGCTGGCAACCGGCTGCGCTTCCGGTTCATTTGGTTTATCCGTGGTCGCGTTATTATCCGGCACGCTTAAGACGTTTTCTGGAAATGATGCGTGAAGTCATGCCGCAAATAGCCGGAATGCGCAAACCCATCCCGTAAAAAAGAGGCAAAAAAAAGCCGACCCTCAAGGTCGGCTTTTCGTTATGACAGCGAGTTATTCAGCTGGCTGTGGGCGTGTCGCCGGAGCGGTTGCCTGGTGAGTGGCGCTATGACCACCCGCAGAACCACGGCCATCGAAATCGAACGCAGGGCGCACCCAGTCACTATGACGTGGCGCTTCTGGTACGTATTCCGGTGCTGGAGCACGCGTCATCGGTGCAGTCGCATAGTGATGTTCAACCACTGCGGCAACAACAGGCTCTGGTTTTACAACCGGGGCTGGAGTCGGTGCTTGTGGCTCAGGAGTCACTTCAACAGGCTGTTCAACAACCGCTTCTGTGACAACCTCTTCTTCCACCACTGCTTCAGCGGGCTGAGCTTCTTCTGCAACCTGTTCAGCCACCACGGTATCTTCCTGGGCGATGAACTGCGGCTGTTCGTCTACCGGCGCAGCAATCACTTCCGGATGCGTGGTTTCGATTTCAGCGGTTTCAACAACCGGCTGAGGCTCGATAACTGGCGCAGACTCTACAACCGGCTGAGGTTCAGCAACGACCTGCTGTGTCTCTTCAACCACAACGGCGGCAGCTTCAGCCACTTCAACTGGAGCAGCAACGATTGGCTCAATGGCTTCAGGGGCCACGTTTTGCTCTTCAAACTGCTGTTCCTGAGGACGTGCAATCGGATAGCGGATAAAGACTTTACCGGAGGCCAATTCTGGTGACGCACAGGCCACGGTCAGAGGCATCGGAGACTGAGTTGGGTAACGCTCGTCACGATAGCGACGACGACGCTGACCGCTCACGCGCAGGTGGCGCGGAGAGCGACGGGAGCGACGTGGCATACCGTTGTTATCACGTGCTTCACCGTTGTCATCGTGCTCAGGAGTCGCTTCAACAACTGCAGGCAGATCCAGTTTTGCCAGCTGTGTGTTCTGGGCGGTTTCAACAACCGGTTCAACAACAGGGGCGATAACCTCAGACTGCTCAGTCTGGAAACGAACTTTCTGCGACAGTTGACGCTGCTTACGGCGCGGCATGACCTGGACGCGTTCTTCCTGCTCAGCATCTTGCTCAACCGGCGCTTCGGTGTTAACAACTTTCGCTTCCTGCTGCGCCTGACGTTTATCGTCATTGCGACGGCGGTTGCGTTCGCGACGCGGCTGCTGCTGGTCGTCACGCTGTCTGGTGTTTTCAGACTCATCGCCCGCTGTCTGGCGGATTTCACGATCTTCCACTTTTTGCTGCTGTGGCTTCTCGCGACGGTTGCGACGGTTGTCTTCGCGCGCCTCACGACCTTCGTTATTGTCTGAACGGTTATCGCGATTATCGCGGTTGTCACGATTATCGCGGCGATCGTTACGATCGTTACGGTCATTACGATCGCGACGGTTGTTCTGACGTTTACGACGATCCTGCGGACGCTCTTGCTTCTCTTCCTTCGGCGCAACTTTAGGTTGTTCCGGTTGAGGTTCTTCGCTGGCGAACATTTTCTTCAGTGCGCCGAAGAAACGGCTCAGCAAGCCAGGTTCAGACGGTGTAGCGTTAGCTTCTGCCGCAGGCTTCTGCGCAGCAGATTTCGCTGGCGCTTGTTCCAGGGCAGGAGCCGGAGGCGCTTCTGGCATGATGAAAGTCGCCAGCGCCGGCTGTTCAGGCAGTTTGCGCTCTGCAGGCTCTGCATCAGACGGCATTGCCATCTCTTCTTCATGCAGTTTCGGCAGCAGGTAGCTCAGGGTGCTGGTCTCTTCGCCTTTGCGCACGCGCAGGACAGAGTAGTGCGGGGTTTGCATCTGATCGTTTGGCACGATGATGCAGCGCACGCCGCCCTGACGCGTTTCAACGGCGCTAACCGCTTCACGTTTTTCGTTCAGCAGATAGGAGGCAATAGGTACTGGAACAATCGCGTGAACCTCTTTGGTATTCTCTTTCAGCGCTTCTTCTTCGATGAGACGCAGAATGGAGAGAGAGAGAGATTCATTGTCACGCACGGTACCCGTACCGCTACAGCGAGGGCAGACGTGATGGCTTGATTCACCCAGTGACGGGCTCAGGCGCTGGCGCGACATTTCCAGCAGGCCAAAGCGAGAAATATGGCTGATCTGGATACGTGCACGATCCTGACGAACGGCTTCACGCAGACGGTTTTCCACGGCGCGCTGATGGCGAACCGGAGTCATGTCGATGAAGTCGATAACGATCAGGCCGCCCAGGTCGCGCAGACGAAGTTGACGGGCAATTTCATCTGCAGCTTCAAGGTTGGTATTGAAGGCCGTTTCTTCGATATCGCCGCCGCGAGTTGCGCGTGCGGAGTTGATGTCGATAGCGGTCAGCGCTTCGGTGGAGTCGATAACGATAGAACCGCCAGAAGGCAGGCGCACTTCACGCTGGAAGGCGGATTCGATCTGAGATTCAATCTGATAGTGGCTGAACAGCGGGATTTCACCGGTGTACAGTTTAATTTTGCTGGTGAAATCCGGACGACCCAACGCTGCGATGTGCTGGCGAGCCAGCTCAAGCACTTTCGGGTTATCAATCAGGATCTCGCCGATGTCCTGGCGCAGGTAGTCACGGAACGCACGTACAATGACGTTACTTTCCTGGTGGATCAGGAATGGCGCCGGGCGGTTTTCTGCTGCTTTCTGGATGGCTTCCCAGTGCTTCAGACGGAAACCCAGGTCCCACTGCAGCGCTTCGGCAGATTTGCCAACGCCTGCGGTACGCACGATGAGGCCCATGCCATCAGGCAGTTCCAGACTCGCCAGCGCTTCTTTTAGCTCGGTACGGTCGTCGCCTTCGATACGGCGGGAGATACCGCCCGCACGCGGGTTGTTCGGCATCAGAACCAGATAGCTGCCTGCCAGACTGATAAAGGTGGTCAGCGCAGCGCCTTTGTTGCCGCGTTCTTCTTTATCAATCTGAACGATAACTTCCTGGCCTTCGCGCAGCACATCTTTGATGTTCGGACGACCGTGGGAGTTGTAATTGGCAGGGAAGTATTCGCGGGCAATCTCTTTCAGAGGAAGGAAACCGTGACGCTCAGCGCCGTAATCGACGAATGCGGCCTCAAGGCTTGGTTCAATGCGGGTGATTTTGCCTTTGTAAATGTTCGCTTTTTTCTGTTCGTGTCCAGGACTTTCGATATCCAGATCGTACAGACGCTGCCCATCCACAAGGGCGACACGCAACTCTTCTTGCTGAGTTGCGTTGATTAACATTCTTTTCATCGTAACTTACTCATTATTCTTACATTGACGACTAAGCTGCGGGCAAGGTGACGCTTTCCGGGGTATGAACCGATGGCCTCGTGACTATTGACGTCGCCAACCTCACGGTTGTCGCGCGCTTAAGAGGCGCAAAGTGTCGGTTGCCTGTATTTCATACGGAAATACAGCGCGATTATTCAGGGGAACAGCCTGGGAACACTCTCCAGAGAAGATTCCATTTACCGGTAAGTACTGCAACCCGCAGCCCGCTAACTGTCTGAAAGATCAATACGTCTTACGCCATTGCTGCGTGGATGATCGGTCAGACAAAATGGGTCATTCCGTCGACATCCTTACAAAACCCGGATTTAACGCGGAAAACGGCTTCATTATTCCATTGCTAACCCAGATATAGCAAGATGACTTTTACCATTTATCACCCGGTTACTCACAGTTTCTTCACTTCAACGAGATGATTGGTTTAATAACCGCCAAATCGATTGCGCGCGAAGAACACTGCCCGGATGAAAGTAAATATAAGCATAGAAAAATGAGTGGCGCTAATGCGGATCGATATTTAGAATCGCCAACCATGAAAACAGAGACTCCATCCGTAAAAATGGTTGCTATCGCTGATGACGAAGCGGGGCAACGAATCGACAACTTTTTGCGCACTCAGCTGAAAGGCGTGCCAAAAAGTATGATTTATCGCATCTTGCGTAAGGGCGAGGTGCGGGTGAACAAAAAACGCGTCAAACCTGAGTACAAACTGGAAGCGGGCGATGAAGTTCGTATTCCGCCAGTGCGTGTCGCCGAACGTGAAGAAGAGGCTGTTTCGCCGCATCTGCATAAAGTGGCGGCGCTGACTGACGCTATTCTGTATGAGGACGATCATATCCTCGTGCTGAATAAACCTTCTGGTACAGCAGTACATGGTGGCAGCGGTTTAAGTTTTGGCGTAATCGAAGGTCTGCGCGCGTTGCGCCCGGAAGCGCGTTTCCTTGAGCTGGTTCACCGTCTGGACCGCGACACCTCCGGCGTTCTGCTGGTGGCGAAAAAACGCTCTGCTTTGCGTTCGTTGCATGAACAGCTGCGCGAGAAAGGGATGCAGAAAGACTATCTGGCGCTGGTACGAGGCCAGTGGCAATCCCATGTCAAAGTGGTGCAGGCGCCTCTGCTGAAAAATATTCTGCAAAGCGGTGAGCGCATCGTGCGCGTTAATAGCGAAGGCAAGCCGTCAGAAACTCGCTTCAAGGTTGAAGAACGCTATGAGTTTGCGACGCTGGTGCGCTGTAGCCCGGTTACCGGACGAACGCATCAGATTCGTGTGCATACGCAACATGCCGGACATCCGATTGCGTTTGATGACCGCTATGGCGATCGTGAATTTGACAAGCAGTTGGTTAAAACAGGGCTGTCTCGCCTGTTCCTGCACGCCGCTGCGCTGAAGTTTACCCATCCTGGCACGGGTGAAATCATGCGCGTCGAAGCGCCGCTGGATGACCAGTTGAAGCGCTGTCTGAAAGTCCTGCGCGGCTAATTTTTGCCCGGCGGCGCTACGCTTGCACGGGCCTACGGGATTGTAAGTCGGGTAAGCGTAAGCGCCACCCGACGATTCCCCCGCACAGTGCATTCCTGGGCCGGGTAAACGCAGTGTTACCCGGCAACATTCATGCAGAAAGCGGATTACAGTGTTCGCGCCTCAGCATCTGGCACAGCGCAATCAGCGGCAGGCCGACCAGCGTATTCGGGTCGCGTCCGTCCAGTTTCTCAAACAATGCAATCCCCAACCCCTCGCTTTTAAAGCTCCCTGCACAGTTAAGCGGGCGCTCTTTACGCACGTAATCCTCAATCTCCTGCTCGCTCAAATGACGGAAGTGAACGTCAAAAGGTTCGCATTCGGTTTGGAGATGGCCTGTAGCGGAGTTGTAGAGCGCGAGGCCCGTGTAAAAGGTGACGATCGAGCCACGTGCTTTCATTAATTGCAGACGCGCGTTCTCTTCGGTATGCGGTTTACCCGTAATTTCCCCGTCCAGCACGCAAACCTGATCGGAGCCTATAATCAGGTGATGTGGATAACGTTCGGCAAGGCTTTGCGCTTTCTCTTGCGCCAGTCGTAACACCAGATGGCGAGGAGATTCAGCAGGTTGCGGCGTTTCGTCCGTGACAGGCGCGGCGCATTCAAATGGCACGCCTAACTTTTCAAGCAACGCACGGCGGTAGGGTGAAGTGGAAGCAAGCACGAGATTTGGCATATTTTTTTCACCAGATATAGCGTATCGATGCCAGCCATTTTAAACTACAGGCCGCAATGTGTGCGAATAATTGGCAAAAGGCAGCCCTGGTTGCCTTTTTCTTTGACTCTATGACGTTACAAAGTTAATATGCGCGCCCTATGCAAAAGGTAAAATTACCCCTGACTCTTGACCCGGTTCGTACGGCTCAAAAACGCCTCGATTATGACGGTATCTATACCGCCGATCAGGTCGAACGTATCGCCGAGTTTGTGGTCAGTGTGGATACTGATGTGGAATGCTCCATGTCGTTCGCTATCGATAACCAGCGCCTTGCCGTTTTAACCGGTGATGCAAAGGCCACGGTAACGCTCGAATGCCAGCGTTGCGGGAAACCGTTCACCCGTCATGTTCACACAACGTATTGTTTCAGTCCGGTTCGTTCAGACGAGCAGGCTGAGGCACTCCCGGAAGCGTATGAGCCGATTGAGGTTAACGAATTCGGTGAAATCGATCTGCTTGCATTGGTTGAAGATGAGATCATCCTCGCCTTGCCGGTAGTTCCGGTGCATGATTCTGAACACTGTGAAGTGTCCGACGCGGACATGGTCTTTGGTGAATTGCCTGATGAAGCGCAAAAACCAAACCCATTTGCCGTATTAGCCAGCTTAAAGCGTAAGTAATTAAGGAGTAAGGTCCATGGCCGTACAACAGAATAAACCAACCCGTTCCAAACGTGGCATGCGTCGTTCCCATGACGCGCTGACTGCAGTTACCAGCCTGTCTGTAGACAAGACTTCTGGTGAACAACACCTGCGTCACCACATGACTGCCGACGGTTTCTACCGTGGCCGCAAGGTAATCACTAAGTAATCACGCGCAAGCGTGATGAAGCTTAGTGAGGCATTCCCCGTGAAAGCGGGGGATCCACCGAACCGGGCAGTGAAACTATCTTGACACGTCTAACCCTGGCGTTAGATGTCATGGGAGGAGATTTTGGGCCTTCCGTGACAGTGCCTGCAGCATTGCAGGCACTGAATTCTAATTCACAACTCACACTTCTTTTAGTCGGTAATCCCGATACCATCACGCCATTACTTGCAAAAGCTGACTTTGAACAACGTTCACGTCTGCAGATTATCCCTGCGCAGTCAGTTATTGCCAGTGATGCCCGGCCATCGCATGCGATCCGCAACAGTCGCGGAAGCTCAATGCGAATTGCGCTGGAACTGGTGAAAGAAGGGCGGGCTGAAGCCTGCGTCAGCGCCGGAAACACCGGTGCGCTGATGGGGCTGGCGAAATTAATGCTCAAACCCATTGAGGGGATTGAGCGTCCTGCGCTGGTGACGGTATTACCGCATCAGCAAAAGGGCAAAACGGTTGTGCTGGATCTCGGCGCCAACGTAGATTGTGATAGTACGATGCTGGCCCAGTTTGCCATTATGGGCTCGGTGCTGGCAGAAGAAGTCGTGGGGATTGTGAATCCCCGTGTGGCGTTGCTGAATATCGGCGAAGAAGAAACCAAAGGTCTGGATAGCATTCGCGATGCCGCAGAATTGCTAAAATCCATGCCGTCAATCAACTATATTGGCTATCTTGAAGCTAATGAATTATTGACCGGCAAGACCGATGTTCTGGTGTGCGATGGGTTTACGGGCAACGTAACGTTAAAAACGATGGAAGGGGTGGTTCGGATGTTCCTTTCACTGCTGAAATTGCAGGGCGAAGGGAAAAAAAGGTCCTGGTGGCTGATTTTATTAAAGCGTTGGTTACAAAAAAGCCTGACGCGGCGATTCAGTCACCTCAACCCCGACCAGTATAATGGCGCCTGTCTGTTAGGATTGCGTGGCACGGTGATTAAGAGTCATGGTGCGGCCAATCAGCGAGCGTTTACCGTCGCGATAGAACAGGCAGTGCAGGCGGTGCAGCGACAAGTCCCACAGCGGATTGCCGCTCGCCTGGGATCTGTATTAGCAAAAAGTGACTGAGCGTACATGTATACGAAGATTTTAGGTACCGGCAGTTTTCTGCCTGAACAAGTGCGAACCAACGCCGATCTGGAAAAAATGGTAGATACGTCTGACGAGTGGATTGTCACGCGCACAGGTATCCGTGAACGCCGTATCGCCGGTCCAGATGAATCTGTTACGACTATGGGCTATGAAGCGGGCGTCCGCGCGCTGGAAATGGCCGGTATTGATAAAGAAGAGATCGGGCTGATCGTGGTTGCCACCACGTCAGCACCTAATGCTTTCCCAAGCGCAGCGTGTGAAATTCAGAACAAGCTGGGCATCAAGGGTTGTCCGGCGTTTGATGTCGCTGCTGCCTGTGCCGGTTTTACCTATGCACTGAGCATTGCCGATCAATACGTGAAGTCCGGCGCGGTGAAATACGCGCTGGTTATCGGTGCAGACGTGCTGGCGCGTACCTGCAACCCGGAAGATCGTGGAACCATCATTATCTTTGGTGATGGTGCGGGCGCTGTACTGTTAGGTCAGTCAGAAGAGCCGGGCATTATCTCGACGCATTTACATGCTGATGGACGTTATGGCGAACTGCTGACGTTGCCGAATGCCGATCGTGTCAATCCGGATAACTCCATTTACCTGACGATGGCAGGCAATGAAGTGTTCAAGGTTGCGGTAACAGAACTGGCCCATATTGTCGACGAAACGCTGGAAGCGAACAATCTGGAGCGCTCTGCTCTGGACTGGCTGGTACCGCATCAGGCGAACCTGCGCATTATCAGCGCCACGGCGAAAAAGCTGGGCATGTCCATGGATAACGTTGTTGTGACGCTCGATCGTCATGGCAATACCTCTGCGGCGTCGGTACCGTGCGCGTTTGACGAAGCGGTACGCGATGGACGAATTAAACGAGGCCAACTGGTCTTGCTTGAAGCCTTTGGTGGCGGTTTCACCTGGGGCTCCGCGCTGGTTCGTTTCTAATTAAGGATTAAAAATGACGCAATTTGCTTTCGTGTTCCCAGGTCAGGGTTCTCAGGCCGTTGGGATGTTGTCTGATTTAGCAGCGCAATACCCCATTATTGAAGAGACTTTCCGTGAAGCTTCTGATGCTCTGGGTTACGATCTCTGGACGTTGACTCAGCAAGGTCCTGCTGAAGAACTGAACAAAACCTGGCAGACGCAGCCAGCGCTGCTCACTGCGTCCGTTGCGCTGTGGCGTGTATGGCAGCAGCAGGGTGGCAAAGCGCCGGTATTGTTAGCCGGTCACAGCCTGGGCGAATACTCTGCGCTGGTGTGTGCAGGCGTTGTCGCCTTCGCTGATGCGGTACGTCTGGTCGAAATGCGTGGTAAATTCATGCAGGAAGCCGTGCCAGAAGGCACTGGCGCCATGTCCGCCATTATTGGTCTGGATGATGCGTCTATCGCTAAAGCCTGTGAAGAATCTGCTGAAGGACAGGTGGTTTCTCCGGTAAACTTTAACTCGCCAGGTCAGGTTGTGATCGCGGGTAACAAAGAAGCCGTTGAGCGTGCGGGTGCTGCCTGTAAAGCTGCGGGCGCGAAGCGCGCACTGCCGCTGCCGGTGAGCGTTCCGTCTCACTGTGCGCTGATGAAACCGGCTGCTGAGAAACTGGCTGCCGAGCTGCAAAAAATCACTTTTAACGCACCGACAGTTCCGGTTGTGAACAACGTTGATGTGAAATGCGAAACAGCGCCAGAAGCGATTCGCGATGCGCTGGTTCGTCAGCTTTACAGCCCAGTGCAATGGACCAAAACCGTTGAGTTTATGGCCTCACAGGGCGTTGAGCACCTGTATGAAGCAGGCCCAGGTAAAGTTCTGACCGGTCTGACTAAACGTATTGTTGATACCCTGACTGCATCGGCTATTAACGAGCCAGATGCCCTGTCAGCGGCACTCGCGCAATAAAAGAGGATTACCATGAGTTTTGAAGGAAAAATCGCGCTGGTCACGGGCGCAAGCCGCGGTATCGGACGCGCCATTGCTGAAACACTGGTCGCGCGCGGCGCGAAAGTCATTGGTACGGCGACCAGCGAGAATGGCGCTCAGGCCATCAGCGAATATTTAGGTGCAAACGGTAAAGGTCTGATGTTGAATGTGACCGACGCTGCATCTATCGAATCTGTTCTGGAAAATATTCGCGCAGAGTTTGGCGAAGTGGATATTCTGGTCAATAATGCCGGAATCACTCGCGACAACTTACTGATGCGAATGAAGGACGACGAGTGGGACGATATTATCGAAACCAATCTGTCATCTGTATTCCGTCTGTCAAAAGCGGTAATGCGAGCTATGATGAAAAAGCGTCATGGCCGTATTATCACTATCGGTTCTGTGGTTGGTACCATGGGAAATGCTGGTCAGGCCAACTACGCTGCGGCGAAAGCGGGTCTGATTGGTTTCAGTAAGTCGCTGGCGCGTGAAATCGCGTCACGCGGAATTACTGTAAACGTTGTTGCTCCGGGCTTTATTGAAACGGACATGACGCGTGCGCTTTCTGACGATCAGCGTGCGGGTATTCTGGCGCAGGTTCCTGCGGGCCGCCTCGGCGGTGCTCAGGAAATCGCCAATGCGGTTGCATTTTTAGCCTCTGACGAAGCGAGTTACATCACTGGTGAGACTCTCCACGTCAACGGCGGGATGTACATGGTTTAACCACGATCGAAAATATTTGCGTTATTAGGGCGAATGGCCTCAAAATAACGTAAAATCGTGGTACGACCTGCCGGGATTTAGTTGCAAATTTTTCAACATTTTATACACTACGAAAACCATCGCGAAAGCGAGTTTTGATAGGAAATTTAAGAGTATGAGCACTATCGAAGAACGCGTTAAGAAAATTATCGGCGAGCAGCTGGGCGTTAAGCAGGAAGAAGTTGTGAACTCCGCATCCTTCGTTGAAGACCTGGGCGCAGATTCTCTTGACACCGTTGAGCTGGTAATGGCTCTGGAAGAAGAGTTTGATACTGAGATTCCGGACGAAGAAGCTGAGAAAATCACCACCGTTCAGGCTGCCATTGATTACATCAACGGTCACCAGGCGTAAGTGAACATCTCCAGGCGGTCATTCGACCGCCTGAGTTTTATCTTTTTTAGTCCCACGAATCCCTTTTTTTATCCCTCCCTGGAGGACAAACGTGTCTAAGCGTCGTGTAGTTGTGACCGGACTTGGCATGTTGTCTCCTGTCGGCAATACCGTAGAGTCCACCTGGAAAGCTCTCCTTGCCGGTCAGAGCGGCATCAGCCTAATCGACCATTTCGATACTAGCGCCTATGCAACGAAATTTGCTGGCTTAGTAAAGGATTTTAACTGTGAAGAGATTATCTCGCGCAAAGAACAGCGCAAGATGGATGCCTTCATTCAATATGGAATTGTTGCAGGCTGGCAGGCCATGCAGGATTCTGGCCTGGTAATTACGGAAGAGAACGCAACCCGCATTGGTGCCGCTATCGGCTCCGGGATCGGTGGTCTTGGTCTGATCGAGGAAAACCACACATCTTTGATGAATGGTGGCCCGCGTAAGATCAGCCCGTTCTTCGTTCCGTCCACGATTGTTAACATGGTGGCAGGTCATTTGACCATCATGTTCGGCCTGCGTGGCCCAAGCATTTCTATCGCAACGGCTTGTACCTCTGGTGTGCATAACATCGGTCAGGCTGCGCGTATCATCGCTTACGGTGATGCAGATGCTATGGTTGCCGGTGGTGCTGAAAAAGCGAGTACTCCGCTAGGCGTGGGTGGTTTCGGTGCAGCGCGCGCGCTGTCTACCCGCAACGAGAATCCTCAGGCGGCAAGCCGTCCGTGGGACAAAGACCGTGATGGTTTTGTTCTGGGCGATGGTGCTGGCATGATCGTACTGGAAGAGTACGAACACGCGAAAAAGCGTGGCGCTAAAATTTATGCAGAAATTATCGGTTTCGGCATGAGCAGCGACGCTTACCACATGACGTCTCCACCGGAAGATGGTGCGGGTGCGGCACTGGCAATGGTTAACGCGATCCGCGATGCGGGTATCGAACCAGGTCAGATTGGCTATGTTAACGCCCACGGCACCTCGACGCCGGCTGGCGACAAAGCAGAAGCTCAGGCCGTCAAATCCGTATTTGGTGATGCAGCAAGCCGTATTATGGTGAGCTCCACCAAATCCATGACTGGTCACCTGCTGGGTGCAGCAGGCGCAGTAGAGTCCATCTACTCGATCCTTGCACTGCGCGATCAGGCTGTTCCGCCAACCATCAACCTGGATAACCCGGATGAAGGTTGTGATCTGGACTTCGTTCCACACGAAGCGCGTCAGGTTAGCGGTCTGGAGTACACCCTGTGTAACTCCTTCGGCTTCGGCGGCACTAACGGCTCTCTGATCTTTAAAAAGATCTAAGGCCCGCTGCCAGGTAGCGTTAAATAAAAAGGTCCGCATGTCGGGCCTTTTTTATTCAGTTTTCTTCCCTTGTTCTGCATTATTCATCCTGCCAGACTAGTGAGTCACGCAAAAGGAGTCTCTATGTTCTTAATCAATGGCCATGAGCAGGATACTCTGCCCGCCAACGACAGGGCGACCCAGTTTGGCGATGGCTGCTTCACAACAGCACGTATTGCTGACGGCAACGTTTGCCTGCTCGAGGCGCATATCCAGCGTTTACAGCTGGCGTGTGAAAGGTTGCTGATTCCCTTTAAACAGTGGGCTGAACTTCAGCGTGAAATGATCGACATGGCGAAGGGCAACTCTCGCGGCGTGCTGAAAGTCATTATTAGTCGTGGCGCGGGCGGGCGCGGGTACAGCGGTGCCAGTTGCCTGAACCCCACTCGAATCCTCTCCGTTTCAGCGTATCCCGCACATTATGACCTGTGGCGACGCGACGGCATCAGCCTGGCGCTCAGCCCGGTTCATCTGGGGCGAAACCCACTCCTGGCAGGAATCAAACATCTCAACCGGCTTGAGCAGGTTCTGATTCGCACTCATCTTGAACAGTCAGACGCCGATGAGGCGCTGGTTCTTGACAGCGAAGGGCTGATTACGGAATGCTGTGCGGCTAATTTAATGTGGCGACAGGGTAGCGATGTCTTCACGCCAAAGATTGACCAGGCCGGTGTCAATGGCATCATGCGGCAGTTTTGTTTGCAGCACCTGGCACACTCTGGTTTTCGCGTTGTCGAAGTTCACGCTGGTGTTGAGTCATTGCTGACAGCTGATGAGGTCGTTGTCTGCAATGCATTAATGCCCGTTGTGCCGGTTCGTGCTTACGGTCAGTTGCAATGGTCATCGCGTGAGTTGTACTCGTTTTTAGCCCCACTGTGTGAGCAAACAAAATAGTCATGAAAAAAATGTTGCGCTTTGTCCTCCTCCTTCTCGTCGTGATGGGTCTCGCCAGCGGCGTAGGAGTCTGGAAGGTTCGTCAGATGGCGAACAGTCAGATCCTGATTAAAGAAGAAACCGTCTTCACGCTGAAAGCGGGCACCGGGCGCTTAGCGCTGGGCGAGCAGCTTTATGGCGATAAAATTATTAACCGTCCGCGCGTTTTCCAGTGGCTGCTGCGCCTTGAGCCAGAGCTGTCGCATTTCAAAGCCGGGACCTACCGCTTTACACCAGGTATGACGGTGCGCGAGATGCTGGAGCTACTGGAAAGTGGCAAAGAGGCGCAGTTCCCGCTGCGATTCGTGGAAGGCATGCGCCTGAGCGACTATCTGAAACAGCTGCGCGATGCGCCGTACATCAGCCACACGCTCAAAGATGACAGCTATGCGACCGTCGCAGACGTCCTCAAACTTGAACATCCAGAATGGGTGGAAGGCTGGTTCTGGCCCGATACCTGGATGTATACCGCCGGTACGACCGATGTTGCGATTTTGAAGCGCGCGCACAAAAAAATGGTGACCGCCGTCGAAAAAGCCTGGGAAGGGCGCGCGGAAGGTCTGCCGTACAAAGATCAAAACCAGTTTGTGACTATGGCCTCTATCGTCGAAAAAGAGACGGCCGTGGCGAGCGAGCGCGATCAGGTGGCATCAGTATTTATTAACCGTCTGCGTATCGGTATGCGTTTGCAAACCGACCCGACGGTGATTTACGGCATGGGCGAGAGCTATGCCGGAAAGATAAGCCGTAAGGACCTCGAGACGCCAACGGCGTATAATACCTACGTGATTAGCGGTTTGCCGCCAGGCCCAATCGCCACGCCGAGCCAGGCATCACTGGATGCTGCCGCGCATCCGGCACATACACCGTATCTCTATTTTGTGGCTGACGGAAAAGGGGGGCACACCTTTAACACCAACCTTGCCAGCCATAATCGCTCTGTTCAGGACTATCTGAAGGCACTTAAGGAAAAAAATGCGCAGTAATTACATCGTCATAGAGGGGCTGGAAGGCGCCGGGAAAACTACCGCACGCAACGTGGTGGTCGACACACTGAAAGAGCTGGGCATCGCGGAGATGGTCTTTACCCGCGAGCCGGGCGGTACTCAGTTGGCCGAAAAGCTGAGAAGCCTGGTGCTGGACATCAAATCTGTCGGCGACGAAGTGATTAACGATAAAGCCGAAGTGCTGATGTTTTACGCGGCACGCGTACAGCTGGTCGAAACGGTCATCAAACCTGCGCTGGCAGAAGGGCGCTGGGTGATCGGCGATCGCCATGATCTCTCTACGCAAGCCTATCAGGGCGGCGGCCGCGGTATCGATCAGACCATGCTTGCGACCCTGCGTGATGCGGTATTAGGCGATTTTCGCCCTGACCTGACGCTGTATCTGGATGTCACCCCCGCAGTGGGCCTGAAGCGCGCCCGCGCCCGTGGTGAACTGGATCGCATCGAACAAGAGTCTCTGGATTTCTTTAACCGTACTCGCGCGCGGTATCTTGAACTGGCGGCGCAGGACAGCTCAATTCGCACCGTCGATGCGACGCAATCCCTGGAAGACGTCACCCGTTCTATTCGCGAAACCGTTATTGCATGGGTACAGGAGCAGCAGGCATGAAATGGTATCCGTGGCTGCGCCCGCACTTTGATCAGCTGATTAGCAGCTATCAGGCCGGTCGGGGGCATCATGCGTTACTGATTCAGGCATTACCCGGCATGGGCGACGATGCTCTGATTTATGCTATGACCCGTTTTCTGATGTGTCAGCAGCCGGAAGGTAGTAAAAGCTGCGGCAAATGTCGTGGCTGTCAGCTGATGCAGGCGGGTACGCACCCGGATTACTACACGCTGGAACCTGAAAAGGGCAAAAACTCGCTCGGTATTGATGCCGTGCGTGAAGTCAGCGAAAAACTGTATGAGCACGCGCGTCTCGGCGGAGCGAAAGTCGTCTGGTTAAAAGACGCTGCGCTCCTGACGGAGGCGGCGGCGAATGCGCTACTTAAAACGCTGGAAGAGCCGCCAGTGAATACCTGGTTCTTTATGTCCTGTCGCGAACCGGGTCGATTACTGGCCACATTACGCAGTCGTTGTCGTCTTCATCACCTCGCTGCACCGCAGGAAGCATGGGCCTTAACCTGGCTTGAACGAGAAGTGACGGTGTCACAAGATGCAGCGCTGACGGCTCTGCGTTTAAGCAGTGGGGCGCCCGCTGCGGCGCTAGAGCTGCTGCAAAAAGAGACCTGGGCGCAACGTACACAGCTTTGCGATGCCCTGAGCGCTGCGCTGGAAAGTCGCGACTGGCTGAGTTTGCTGAGTGCACTAAACCACGAACAGGCTCCCGCGCGCCTGCACTGGCTGGCATCACTGTTACTGGATGCGCTCAAGCTGCAACAAAGCGCGCAGCTTCTCAGTAACGCCGACGTCTGGCCGCTGGTGAATACGCTGGCGAATCATCTTTCGGGTCCCATACTGTGTGCGATTCTCCACGACTTCAGCCTGTGTCGTGAACAACTGTTAACCGTAACCGGCGTGAATCGCGAGCTATTACTCACGGACCTGTTACTGCAAATCGAACATTACCTGCAACCAGGCACGCTGCTGCCTGCTTCCCATCTCTGAGAGAGACATTATGTTTTTAGTCGACTCACACTGCCATCTCGATGGCCTGGATTATCAATCACTGCATAAAGACGTGGACGATGTGCTGGCGAAAGCCGCCGCCCGCGATGTGAAATTCTGTCTGGCAGTCGCCACGACGCTGCCCGGATATCGCGCGATGCGCGATCTGGTGGGTGAGCGCAACAACGTAGTCTTCTCCTGCGGCGTGCATCCGCTCAATCAGGATGAAGAGTACGACTTCGAGGACCTGCGGCGGTTGGCGGCGGAAGAGGGCGTGGTCGCGATGGGTGAAACCGGGCTGGACTATTTTTACACGCCGGAAACTAAACCCCGCCAGCAAGAGTCCTTCCGTAACCACATTCGTATCGGGCGTGAGCTGAATAAGCCCGTTATCGTTCATACTCGCGATGCGCGCGCCGATACTCTGGCTATCCTGCAGGAAGAAAAGGTGACGGATTGCGGTGGCGTACTACACTGTTTCACAGAAGACAGAGAAACGGCGGGAAAGCTGCTTGATTTAGGGTTTTATATCTCGTTTTCCGGGATCGTGACGTTCCGTAATGCTGAGCAACTACGTGATGCTGCGCGTTATGTGCCTCTCGACCGGATTCTGGTGGAGACAGACTCGCCTTATCTGGCACCGGTTCCGCATCGCGGCAAAGAAAACCAGCCAGCCATGACGCGAGATGTGGCTGAGTATATGGCCGTCCTGAAGGGTGTCAGCCTCGAAGAACTGGCGCAAGCCACGACGGAAAACTTCGCCAATCTGTTCCACATCGCACCCTCCCGCCTGCAATCTGTTTGAAACACCTGTTTTTTTTAGGCTCGTAATTAATAAACAAAGCGAGTAAAGTTCACCGCCTTATTTAGGGCGGTGACGGTGTTTTTTGACATATCTGGAAATGGTTTTTGTAAATTACTGCAAGTTTTCCGAACGTCTTAAGCTGAAACGTGATAGCCGTCAAACAAAGTCACAGGGATTTATTTTACCCTGTGTAATAAATAAAGGACGCTTAGATGTCCTGTCCACGGCGCGGTTCTCCCCCCGTGCCCATGCGTGAAAGCGTAAAAAAAAGCACAAATACTCAGGAGCACTCTCAATTATGTTTAAGAATGCATTTGCTAACCTGCAAAAGGTCGGTAAATCGCTGATGCTGCCAGTATCCGTACTGCCTATCGCAGGTATCCTGCTGGGCGTCGGTTCTGCAAACTTCAGCTGGCTGCCAGCCGTAGTTTCACACGTGATGGCCGAAGCAGGCGGTTCTGTTTTTGCTAACATGCCGCTGATCTTCGCGATCGGTGTCGCTCTGGGCTTCACCAATAACGACGGTGTATCTGCTCTGGCCGCAGTTGTTGCTTACGGCATCATGGTGAAAACCATGGCTGTGGTTGCGCCACTGGTTCTGCATTTACCTGCTGAAGAGATCGCAGCGAAACACCTGGCGGATACCGGTGTTCTCGGCGGTATCATCTCCGGTGCTATTGCAGCCTACATGTTTAACCGCTTCTATCGCATCAAGCTGCCTGAGTATCTGGGCTTCTTCGCGGGCAAGCGCTTCGTACCGATCATCTCTGGTCTGGCTGCGATCTTCATGGGCGTTGTGCTGTCCTTCATCTGGCCTCCGATTGGTACGGCTATCCAGACCTTCTCTCAGTGGGCTGCATACCAGAACCCGGTAGTCGCGTTCGGTATCTACGGTTTCGTTGAGCGCTGCCTGGTGCCATTTGGTCTGCACCACATCTGGAACGTTCCTTTCCAGATGCAGATTGGTGAATACACCAACGCCGCAGGTCAGGTATTCCACGGTGATATTCCACGTTACATGGCAGGTGACCCAACTGCAGGCAAACTGTCTGGTGGCTTCCTGTTCAAAATGTACGGTCTGCCGGCTGCTGCAATTGCTATCTGGCACTCTGCTAAACCAGAGAACCGTGCAAAAGTGGGCGGTATCATGATCTCCGCAGCGTTGACCTCGTTCCTGACCGGTATCACCGAGCCGATCGAGTTCTCCTTCATGTTCGTTGCGCCGATCCTGTACGTAATCCACGCGGTTCTGGCAGGGCTTGCATTCCCTATCTGTATCCTGCTGGGTATGCGTGACGGTACGTCCTTCTCTCACGGTCTGATCGACTTCATCGTTCTGTCCGGTAACAGCAGCAAACTGTGGCTGTTCCCAATCGTTGGTGCGTGCTACGCAGTAGCGTACTACACCATCTTCCGCGTGCTGATCAAAGCACTGGACCTGAAAACTCCAGGCCGTGAAGATTCAACTGACGATGCGAAAGCGACTTCTACCAGCGAAATGGCTCCTGCTCTGATTGCAGCTTTCGGCGGCAAAGAAAACATCACTAACCTGGACGCGTGTATCACTCGTCTGCGTGTGAGTGTTGCTGACGTGACTAAAGTTGACCAGCCGGGTCTGAAAAAACTGGGTGCAGCGGGCGTAGTTGTTGCAGGTTCGGGTGTTCAGGCAATTTTCGGTACTAAATCCGATAACCTGAAAACCGAAATGGATGAATACATCCGCAGCAACTAAGTTGTGACCTGGGGAGACTAAGGCAGCCGAATGGCTGCCTTTTTTATTGTGCCCAAACACAAGCCCGGTGGCGCTGACGCTTACCGGGCCTACGATTTGTAGGTTGGGTAAGCGTAGCGCCACCCGACAATTTCCCCCTGGCACAGCACACAAAAAAGGGAGCCAAACGGCTCCCTTTGTCATCACTGCATACTTAGAAACTGTAGCTTCCGCTCACAGAGAAGTTACGCGGCGCACCATACACACCGTAGGAACCCAGGTAGTCGTAATACTCCTCGTCGAACACGTTGTTCAGGTTGCCCTGCACGGAGAAGTTTTTGGTGACCTGGTAGCGGGTAAAGAGATCCACCACGGTATAACCGTCCTGAGTAATCTGCTTCACGCCGTTCGGGCCGTTATCGAGATCTTGCCAGGTTTTGTTCTGCCAGCGAGCGCCACCGCCCACGGTCAGCTCAGGCAACATTGGCAGCTGGTAACGGGTAAACAGCTTCAGTGAAGTGCGTGGCTGACTCGGGTTGACTGCCGTGCCATCTTCATCGTCGGCAATGTAACGACTTCCGCCGAAGGTCAGCTGCCAGTTATCGGTTAACGCTCCGTTCAGCTCGAACTCGATACCTTTGCTGACGGTACCGTCTACGGATTTATAGGCGGTTTGACCACCCGAACCAGGGATAGGTGTCCCGGTAGGCACTGCGACGTTATCCTGTTCGATACGGAAAACGGCAACCGTCGCAGTAAGGCGCGTATTGAACCAATCACCTTTCACACCGGCTTCATAGCTCTTACCGGTCGTTGGATCGATAAAGTTACTGTTGATATCACGTTGGCCAGATGGCTGGAAAATTGAGGTATAGCTTCCGTAAATCGACCAGGTATCGTCGATGTCATAGACCAGACCCGCATACGGCGTGACCTCATGGAACTTAGCGTTACGGATTTCATCCGGTTTACGCTCCAGGTTGTACTTGGCGCTCCATTCGGTATAACGCGCGCCAAGGATCAGGTGCAGCGGATCGGCCAAAGAGAGGCGGGTGGCTGCGTACACTGATTTCTGACGGATAACGTCACGCTGGTACAGCGCGAAGTCAGACCAGGTCGGATTGGCCAGCTTGCCGTTGTAGTCATAAATACTGCCGACATCCATCAGGCCATAGTTGTCATTCACCGGATAGGAGTTGTCATAGTTATTGCGCTGACGGCTGTAGCTGCCGCCAAACATCGCTTCATGCTGACGCCCCAGCAGCTCATACCCGCCGCGCACGAAGGCATCCACCGAATCCTGTTTACGCTCGCCCCTGTTCCAGCCGCCCCAGGCACCCTGGAAACTGGACGCATCGTACAGGCCGGTGGTTTTATCTGGATAACCATCGATGTACATCAGCTTGCTGTCAAAGTTGGTTTCGGCGTGCATGGCGTTAACTTTAGCTTCCCAGCCGTTATCAAAGCGCTGCGTCAGGTTAGCAAAGACCTTCGTGGAGTCGTTGTTGGAATAGGTCCAGTCGGCTGCGGTGTTAAAGCCGCGACGGAAATCGGTTTTGCTGCCATCGCTGAACATAGAAGGGAAACCGCCCCACGTTGGGCTGTCTTCTTCGCTTTCCTGATAGTCATATCCCAGAGAGAGGGTAGTGGAGTCGGTAATGTCTGCATCAAGGATGCCGGAGACGAATTTCTTGCGGTAGTGATTACGCTCAACCCAGGAATCCCGGTCCTCGTAACCGGCGATCACGCGGCCGCGCACATTGCCGGATTCCGTTAGAGGTGCCTGCAAGTCCATCACATAACGCTGTTTATCCCAGCTGCCATAGGTGGCGGAGACGTTACCTTTAAATTCTTTGCTGTCCGCATGCTTACGCACCATATTGACGTAGGCAGATGGATTACCCGTTCCGCTCATCAGCCCGGCGGCCCCGCGTACCACTTCGATTTTATCGAAAATAGCAGTGTCACCTGCGGTATCACCGAAGTTCCAGCGGCTGTCGAGGAACGTCGGCATATCTTCATAGGCGAAGTTACTGATAAAAAATCCACGGGCAAAGAAGTTGGTACGGCTGGTATCGATGCGGGAGGCACTCACTCCGACGGTGTTATCCAGCACCGCGCCGATGGTATTGAGTTCCTGGTCCTGCATACGCTGCTGGCTGATCACGCTGACCGACTGCGGAATATCGCGCGGAACCAATAATAACTTGGTGCCGGTGGTGGTGGTTTTGACGCTGTAGTCCTGATCCTGCGCGCTATTCTGATCTTGCGCGTTATCTGCACCGTCAACGACAACGGTATCTTCTGGATTGGTCTCAGCGAAACTTGCGGTCGGCATCAATGCCATAGCAATGCAGGCTGCCAGCAACGTTGGTGTTGCGGCAGGCTGACGTTGCCCATCCCTGGTGTGATTAATGAAAGACATCATCAAACCCTTTCTGAGTGAATGGAAAATTATCTGCCCCAGTCCCGATAACGGTCGGAGGTCATTTCTATGTTGAAAATGCGCATGAAAATGCAAATGCGAAATATACGCATTTGAATTAACCATGTAAACAGATGTAACCATTTCACCTGAAATTATGTTTCAGTAATTTCTGGGGGCACGATGGTCATTCAGCGACCATCAATCACACGAGAAGGAAAGAAATCACGGGATAAGGTTGAAAGGACAGGAGAAACTCGCTCATACTCTTGTGTTGTGTCACGGGCAATACGCCGCACGTCAGCATTTGCCACTCACGTCACGCCAGATTAAACAAAAAAAGGAAAACGTCATGGCTGAAGAAACGATTTTCAGTAAAATTATCCGCCGTGAAATCCCGTCGGATATCGTGTATCAGGATGAACTGGTCACGGCTTTTCGCGACATTTCACCTCAGGCTCCGACACACATCCTTATCATCCCCAATATTCTGATTCCGACCGTCAATGACGTGAAAACTGAGCATGAAGTGGCGTTAGGCCGTATGCTGACGGTAGCGGCAAAAATTGCTGAGCAGGAAGGGATTGCCGAAGACGGATATCGTCTGATCATGAACTGTAATCGTCATGGTGGGCAGGAAGTTTATCATATTCACATGCATCTGCTGGGCGGTCGTCCGCTGGGTCCGATGCTGGCGCATAAAGGTCTTTAATATGCAAAGAGGGCGTATTGCTGTTCTGGCTCTGACGATGGTACTGGTGGGCTGTAGCGCCCGCCCCGCGATCCCTGTCAGCGATGAACAAACGCTGGTGATGGAGTCGTCGGTTCTGGCTGCGGGCATTACCGCTGAAGCGCCGTCGCTTACGGTCAGCGAAATCCAGCCGTCGGCGTCCTCTAAGCTCTATAACGAAAGACATGAGCCCGTCACCGTCCACTATCGGTTTTTCTGGTATGACGTAAGAGGCCTCGAAATGCATCCACTTGAAGCGCCGCGCAGCGTCATCATTCCGGCGAATTCGTCGGTCACGCTTTATGGCAGCGCTAATTATCTGGGTGCGCATAAGGTCAGACTTTATCTTTATTTGTAGGGGTGAACCTTGATTAAGAATTTGGGCCGTTACGCGCTCGTTACCGCTTTTGCGCTGTTCCTGTCGGGGTGTATCAACCGTACTGAACAGCAACCCGCGCCCGTTGATGAGGTTAAACCCGGCACTGAACAGCCGGTGACGCCAACGGAACCTGTCCCGACGGTGCCATCCGTTCCAACGATTCCTGAACAACCGGGGCCGATTGAACATCCTGATCAAACGGCACAACCGACGCCGCGCGTGCGCCACTATGACTGGAACGGTGCCATGCAGCCGATGGTCGGAAAAATGCTGCAGGCTCAGGGTGTCACCGCAGGCAGCGTGCTGCTGGTGGATAGCGTAAACAATCGCACTAACGGCTCGCTGAATGCCGGTGAAGCCACGGAAACGCTGCGCAATGCGCTGGCGAATAATGGCAAATTTACGCTGGTTTCCGTGCAGCAGCTGTCAGTCGCCAAGCAGCAGCTGGGTCTGTCACCGCAGGACAGCCTGGGCTCGCGCAGCAAGGCTATCGGCATTGCCCGCAACGTCGGGGCGCAATACGTGCTGTATTCCAACGCCACGGGTAACGTCAATACGCCAACCCTGCAAATGCAGCTGATGTTGGTCCAGACCGGTGAGATTATTTGGTCAGGTAAAGGTGCCGTTACACAACAATAACGCCACGCGCGAAGCCATTATTTCGCGCTATTTTCCGCAATATCGCCTCATCGCGCCGCAAGCCCACGCCGGGTTTAGCGGCGCGAGTTGCATTATTGAGCACGGTGATCGCCGTCTGGTTTTACGCCAGCATCACGATGCGAGTGGGCCAGCCTTCGCTTTTCGCCGTCAGTACCATGTCCTGAAACGCCTTCCCGCAAATCTGGTTCCGAAACCGCACTTCTTTCATCATGGCTGGATGGCGGTGGAGTATCTTGTGGGCGAGATCAAATGCGAGCTTCCCGATACCCAAATGCTGGCGGGCATGCTGTATTATCTGCATCAGCAATCTCGCCTGGGATGGCGCATCGCAATCTTACCGCTGCTTGACGATTACTGGCAGCGGGCCGCGCCTTCCAGACGATCGCCATTCTGGCTCGCCACGCTCAAACGCCTGCATCAGCGCGGTGAACCGCAGCCCCTGCGCCTGGTGCCGTTGCATATGGACGTTCATGCCGGAAATATCGTGCATACCCCAACGGGAGAACGGCTGATCGACTGGGAGTACGCAGGCGATGGCGACGTGGCGCTGGAACTGGCGGCGGTCTGGATGCCGTCAGAAAACGCCCGGCGGGCTTTGGTTCAGGCCTATGCCAAAACGGCGAACATGGACGCGTATCAACTGCAACAGCAGGTGCAGCGCTGGCGGCCCTGGGTTTTGATGATGATGGCCGGATGGTTCGAATTGCGCTTTCAGCAATCGGCGGACAAACAATTTATTGCGCTGGCAGATGACGTCTGGCGTCAGTTACAAACTAAAGGATAAGAGAGGTTCGTGTGGGTCCAGTAATGTTGGATGTCGAAGGGTATGAACTGGATGCGGAAGAGCGCGATATTCTGGCGCATCCGCTGGTGGGCGGGCTGATTCTGTTTACCCGCAACTATCACGATCCCGCGCAGTTGCGCGAGTTGGTCCGCCAGATTCGTGCGGCGTCCCGCAACCGTCTGGTGGTTGCGGTCGATCAGGAAGGCGGACGCGTGCAGCGTTTTCGCGAGGGCTTCACCCGTCTGCCGGCGGCACAATCTTTTGCTGCGCTGCTGGGTACAGAACAGGGCGGCAAAATGGCGCAGGACGCGGGCTGGCTGATGGCGAGCGAAATGATCGCGATGGATATTGATATCAGCTTTGCCCCGGTGCTGGATGTTGGGCACATCAGCGCCGCAATTGGCGAGCGCTCTTACCACGAAGATCCGCAGATTGCGCTTACGATGGCGACGCATTTTATTGACGGTATGCACGACGCCGGAATGAAAACGACCGGGAAACATTTCCCTGGGCACGGCGCGGTCACAGCGGATTCCCACAAAGAGACGCCGCGCGATCCGCGTTCTGAAGCCGATATTCGAGCTAAAGATATGTCGGTGTTCCGCTCGCTGATTACCGATAACAAACTCGACGCCATCATGCCCGCGCATGTTATCTATAGCGATGTCGATCCACGTCCGGCCAGCGGTTCCCCGCACTGGCTCAAAACCATTCTGCGCCAGGAGCTGGGCTTTAACGGCGTGATTTTCTCCGACGATTTGTCGATGGAAGGAGCGGCGATTATGGGCAGCTACGCCGAGCGCGGTCAGGCGTCACTGGATGCAGGTTGCGATATGATCCTGGTCTGCAATAATCGTAAAGGGGCGGTTAGCGTGTTGGATAACCTGTCGCCGATCAATGCTGAACGTGTTACACAATTGTATCATAAAGGTTCATTTAGCCGTCAGGAGCTGATGAGTTCGGCTCGCTGGAAGACAGTGAACGCGGAGCTGGAAGCACTCAATGAGCGCTGGCAGGCACACAAAGCGGGCCAATAAACCCCTCTCGGAAGGCGTCGTGTGGTGAGGAAACAATGATCATTTATTTGCACGGTTTTGATTCGAACAGTCCAGGTAACCATGAGAAAGTGCTGCAACTGCAGTTCATCGACCCGGACGTGCGGCTGATTAGCTACAGCACGCGCCATCCGAAGCATGATATGGCGCATCTGCTCAAAGAAGTGGACAAAATGCTTCAGCTCAACGTTGACGATCGCCCGCTGATTTGCGGCGTGGGTCTCGGCGGCTACTGGGCAGAGCGAATCGGTTTTCTCTGCGATATTCGCCAGGTGGTTTTCAATCCTAATTTGTTCCCTGATGAGAACATGGAAGGCAAGATTGACCGCCCGGAAGAGTACACCGATATTGCCACTAAATGCGTGAGCAATTTCCGCGAAAAGAACCGCGACCGCTGCATGGCGATCCTCTCCCGTCACGACGAGGCGCTCGATAACCTCCGCGCGGCAGAACTGCTGCATCATTACTATGAAATTGTCTGGGACGAAGAACAGACCCACAAATTCAAAAATATCTCCCCGCATCTACAGCGCATCAAAGCCTTCAAGACCCTGGGTTAATCCCCTCTGACTGTCTCAAAGCCCGGCCACGTAAGCGTGCCGGGCTTTGTCTTTGCTACAATTGAACAATTTTCAATCATCAAAACTTGATTCATATCAATTTTGGTATGACCAATGCGCCTTGCGTGTTATTCTCAATACCGTTGAATGGTTTCAGTGCTGTAACCTGTTGTTAATTAAGGGTTATTATCATAACTTTTAATTAACAATTGGTTAATAATTTAGGGGGTCACATTGACTACGCCATTGAAAAAGATAGTGATTGTAGGCGGCGGTGCCGGTGGGCTGGAGCTGGCTACGCAACTCGGCAAGAAGCTGGGACGTGGCAAGAAAGCCAAAATTACGCTGGTCGATCGCAACCACAGCCATCTGTGGAAACCGCTGCTGCATGAAGTCGCCACCGGTTCTCTGGATGAAGGTGTCGATGCCCTGAGCTATCTGGCGCACGCGCGTAATCATGATTTCCAGTTCCAGTTGGGTTCGGTGATGGATATCAACCGCGAAAGCAAAACCATTACCCTGGCAGAGCTGCGCGATGAAAAAGGCGAGCTGTTGGTCCCTGAGCGTAAACTGCCGTACGACACGCTGGTCATGGCGTTGGGCAGTACCTCAAACGACTTCAACACCCCAGGCGTGAAAGAAAACTGCATCTTCTTGGATAACCCGCATCAGGCGCGTCGTTTCCACCAGGAAATGCTGAACCTGTTCCTGAAATACTCCAACAACCTCGGTGCCAGCGGCAAAGTGAACATCGCGATTGTCGGCGGCGGGGCGACGGGCGTGGAGCTTTCTGCGGAACTGCACAACGCGGTAAAACAGCTGCACAGCTACGGCTACAAAGGGCTGACCAACGAAGCGCTGAACGTGACGCTGGTCGAAGCGGGCGAGCGCATTCTGCCTGCACTGCCACCACGCATTTCCGGTGCTGCGCACAACGAGCTGACCAAAATGGGCGTGCGTGTTCTGACCCAAACTATGGTCACCAGCGCTGATGAAGGCGGTCTGCACACCAAAGGCGGCGAGTATATTCAGGCTGACCTGATGGTCTGGGCGGCTGGCATCAAAGCGCCTGATTTCATGAAAGAGATCGGCGGGCTGGAAACTAACCGCATTAACCAGCTGGTGGTCGAGCCGACGCTGCAAACCACGCGCGATCCGAACATTTTCGCCATCGGTGACTGCGCATCTTGTGCACGTCCTGAAGGCGGATTTGTCCCTCCTCGCGCGCAGGCCGCGCACCAGATGGCAAGCCTGGCGCTGCACAACATTCTGGCGCAGACCAAAGGCAAAGCGATGAAGTCTTACGTTTATAAAGACCACGGCTCGCTGGTGTCTCTGTCTAACTTCTCCACCGTAGGCAGCCTGATGGGTAACCTGATGCGCGGTTCGATGATGGTTGAAGGGCGTATCGCGCGCTTCGTCTACATCTCGCTGTACCGCATGCACCAGGTCGCGTTGCACGGCTATTTCAAAACCGGCCTGATGATGCTGGTAGGCAGTATCAACCGCGTCATCCGTCCCCGCCTCAAACTGCACTGATCCTTCAGTCCCTCCGGGCCTCCGGAGGGATTTTTAGCATTTCCTGCTGACAATATCCGTCAGGGTGCTTAAGAGTTCTCTGAAACGCGCTGGTTTTCATTTCACTCCTCTATTTTTGAGCGTTATTCCGATAGTCGACTCTTGTCTTTGATTGCAAAATTGTTACCAATAGCAACAAAGGAGGAAGTCCCGTGAATAAATCTATGTTGGCGGGTATAGGGATTGGCGTAGCTGCGGCGCTGGGCGTGGCAGCAGTGGCCAGTCTGAACGTGTTTGAACGCGGCCCGCAGTACGCACAAGTTGTTTCAGCCACACCGATTAAAGAATCGGTGAAAACCCCTCGTCAGGAGTGCCGCAACGTCGCGGTGACCCATCGTCGTCCGGTGCAGGATGAAAACCGCATCGCAGGCTCCGTGCTAGGGGCGGTCGCGGGTGGCGTAATCGGTCATCAGTTTGGCGGCGGACGCGGGAAAGATGTCGCGACCGTGGTCGGCGCACTGGGTGGCGGCTACGCCGGTAACCAGGTCCAGGGCGCGATGCAGGACGGCGATACCTACACCACCACGCAGCAGCGCTGCAAAACCGTGTATGACAAATCAGAAAAAATGCTCGGCTACGATGTGACCTACAAAATTGGCGATCAGCAGGGCAAAATCCGCATGGATAAAGATCCGGGTACCCAGATCCCTCTGGATAGCAACGGTCAGCTGGTTCTGAATAACAAGGTGTAAAAAAAGCGGTATTTTTGAATTTGGCTCCTCAAACGCTCAGGCTGAGGAGCCTTTTTTTCGCCTGTCAGAAGGTCAGGGCGTAGTTCAGACCGAAGGTCCGTCCGCGGCCTTTATACTCGTACAGCGCCGCATTGCCGTAGGTTGGGCTGTAGAGCAGCGGAGCACGCTGTCCCCAGACGGTGGTGTACTCTTTATCGAGCAGGTTTTCGACGCTAAACGTCAGTTTGCCCAGTGGGAGCTGATAGCTGCCGATAAAATCAACGGTATTGTAGCCATCGATTTTATTGCCCGACGCATCGCTCAGATCGAATGCCTGCTGGGTTTGCAGGCGCAACGCCCACGGTTCTGGCGCCCAGCCGACGTACGCCGTGGCTTTGGATGGCGACGCCTGCGTCACGTCCCATTTCTCCCAGGAACCGTTGGTTTTAATCTCGGATTTCAGGACGTTGAAGTTCCCGCCTAAACTCCAGTCGCTATCAGGAATAAAGTAATCCACCGCCCCTTCGACGCCGTAAATCCGGCGCTTTTGCGGATTCACATCAATAGTCATATCGGCACGATTGATATCAATAGATTTATCCGACACGGAGTAGTAGGCCGCAATCTGGGTGCGCAGCTGATCGCCGGTAAAGCGCCAGCCCAGCTCATACGAATCAACTTTAATTCCTTCGAGTTTTGCATCATTCGGATTCACGCTTTTACCGAGCGCCAGATGGCCTTGTGCATCCACCAGTTTATAGGCGCCGTTGCCGTAATACTTCCCTGGGTCCGGTAATTCAACGCCCTGGGAGAAGTTAAACCACACCTGCTGGCGCTCGGTAAGGTGCGCCAGAATACCCGCGTTAAAAAGGAAATTATCGTAATCGGTTTTGCCGCCTGGAATCGCGTCGGCGGAGAGCGCATCACCTTTGGCGATTGTTTGCTGCTCTTTATAGCCGATGAAATCGTCGACGCGGTTTTCCGTCCACTGATAACGCACGCCGCCGCTGAGGGTGAACACGTCATTAATGTCGTAGCTGTTTTGCAGGAACGGCGCGAAGTTAGTAATGCTGTAGCCCGGATAGCGGCCCGTGCTGTAAGCCGACTGGTTGTTCATGCCGCCAGAAGGAACGGAATTGGCCAGATCGAAGAACATCTGATTGGAATCGAAGGTTTCATGGTCAGCATCAATACCCCAGGTGAGCTGCCAGCCGTCGAGCGGTGTGCTGTTCAGCGTCAGCTTGGCGCCATACTGGTCGGTATTTTGCTCGGAAGCGGAGAAGCTGGAGATTTGCCCTTTAGCCACCGTCGGGAAAGGATAAAAACGCAGAGATTCATCGCGATAATAGATCTGCCCGACCAGTTCCTGCCCCCAGAAATCGGTGTCGGAATATTGCAGGCTAACCAGATGACGCTCGGTGCCAGGGATACGGTCAGAGCTAAAGCCGCTGGAGGTGCGAGCCGTGCCATTGCCGGTGACGGCGCTCATATTCTTGTCCAGATACAACCCGTAATCATCGTCACCCTGGCTTTTGTAATACTGCGTGACCAGCTGTAGCTGACGGGTTTCGTCAATTTCAATCGTACCGGTGCCCATCACGTCCAGACGATCCGAATGCTGCAATCCGGTCTGGGTATTGTCGAAGGTGAGTGCATCACCGTTACCGTCGTACCAACCGCCAAAGCGCTGATAGGCTACGGACAGGCGGCCCGAGGCGTGATCGTTGCCACCGCTGACGGCAGCAGCCACGCGCTCATCGCGGTCATCACTGTTGTTAAAGCCGCTTTTACCGCCCAGTTCCAGGTCGATCTGGGTTTCCGGCTGGCCTTTTTTGGTGACGATATTAATCAGGCCGCCGGTACTGCCGCCGCCATACAGTGAAGTGGAACCGGAAATAACTTCAATGTGCTCGACGTTAAACGGGTCAATAGAATCCAGCTGGCGGCTGTCGGTACGCGACGAGTTCAATCGCACGCCGTCGATCAGCACCACAATCGCGCGGCCACGCATGTTCATTCCGTAGTTGGTGCGCCCCTGGCTGCTGACGTCCATGCCAGGAATCAGTTGGCCGAGAATATCCTTGAACTCTTTCCCGCCCTGAACCTGTTGTTCAATCTCCTGGCCTTCGATAATCCACGTCGTCTGAGCCATTTCGGCGACGGTGCGATGGCTACGGTTGGCGCTAACAATCAGATTGTCTTCGTTTTTTTGTTCTGCATACAGCGGCATCGCGATGGCCAGTAGAACAGGGTTGAGCACCCAGAGGCTCTTCTTCATCATCATTCCTTGTTGAGCTTTTGCTCTTTGTTTTCGGCAGGTCAAATTACACAATCGAAACATTGTGAAATAAATGTAAACACGAATAGTGCCGAGAAAGAGTCTCATTATCAACCCGCTGAATTAAGAGGGTTTACAGGATAAGAATTTAAAAGGAGGGGGAGAGGACAAGAAAAAGGGCGGTGACCCGCCCTGATAATCAGAGTTTGAGCAGCTCAGGCCAAAGGCGCAGGGTGGTGCGGGAGATACTTTGCAATTTTTCCAGGCTTGCGCCTTCGCGCGCGCTGATCGACATCCCCTGAAGCACACAGCTTAAAAATTGTGTGAGTTCGAGGGGATCGCAATGCGCCGGGATCTCACCGCGTTCTTGTCGCTGGCGTAGAAACGCGCCCAATGTCTCTTCCTGCATCGCATGGCGCGATTTCACGGTATTAGCGATATCTTTCGACGCGGCGGCAAGCGTGGCGGAAGTGTTAATCATGAAACAGCCCGCTGGCGTGTCTTTGCTGGTAAAGCAGGCCGAGATGGCCGCGAAGTAATCCTGCAAGGCTTGCTCAACGCTTTTCTCTTCGCAAAACAGCTGAGCTTCGTGTTTGGCCGCGAAACGCGTGATGTAGCGATCCAGCACTGCGCGGAACAGGCCTTCTTTATTGGTGAATTCTGCATACAGCGTCGGGGCTTTAGCGCCCGTCGCTTCGACCAGGTCGGAGAGCGAGGTGGCTTCATACCCATGCTGCCAGAAGAGTGTCATGGCCTTATCGAGCGCCGCATCCCTGTCGAACACTTTCGGTCGGCCACGGCTTTTTTTTACGCAACTCGTGACGTCGGTTGTCATTTGCCGTTGTACCTGTGTTGGTTTGTTGAATGATCATTATAAAAATTATAGCCACCCGCGACCAGCACTGATTTCACAAAAATAAATTAATCATATGGGTATGAAAAATAAGAGGTTTTAAATTAATTTAATGGTCATTATAAAATTATGTTGACGTGTGACCTGGATCACATCTATCATTTACCTATCGATCGTTAAGTAAATAACTAACGACCTCCCAAATTCATCTGTTAAAGGCTAATAATCATGAAAACTATCAACACTCTTATCGCTGCTGCTGTACTGAGTTCACTGTCATTCGCAAGCTTCGCGGCTGTAGAAGTGCAGTCCACCCCGGCTGACCAGCATAAAGTCGGTACTATCTCTGCAAATGCAGGCACCAACCTGGGTTCACTGGAAGACCAGTTAGCACAGAAAGCAGAAGAAATGGGCGCGAAATCATTCCGCATCACTTCTGTAACCGGTCCGAACAACCTTCACGGTACCGCTGTTATCTACAAATAAGCCTGGCGTAACCCTCATATATGCCACTGCTATAAAAAAGGCCCTGCTGAAAAGCAGGGCCTTTTTTCGTTCTATCTATTCTTAAAGCGCCTGTTGCCCTACATCGTGATGCGGTGTGACATCCACCGGCATTCCCGAGCGAACGTCCATCGCTTTTTCCATCACTGCGCTATCTGCACGGGCCTTGAAGGTCTGCATCGCGGCGTTAAGCGTAATCGGCAGCGTTTGTGGATCATCACCAATGTTCTTCGACAGCGGCTGGTGAATCTCCACCAGACGTCTCCCGCCCGGCTCTTCAGACACTTTGATCGGTGTGTTGATAATATTGACCTTGGTTCCTGGTGTTATCACGCGGAACAGCGTCTCGATATCCCCGTCGCGCAGGCGAATACAGCCAGAACTCACGCGCATCCCGATACCAAAATCAGCGTTGGTGCCATGCAGCAAATAGACGCCACCGTAAGCGGCGAGGCGAATGGCGTGATGACCCATTGGGTTATCCGGACCCGCCGGAACCACGGCAGGCAGATCAATCCCCTGGGCTTTATAGCGCGCACGAATATTGGCCGTCGGCGTCCAGGTTGGGTTGGCGCGTTTATCCGAAACGGTGGTCACCATCGTCGGCGTCAGGGTGTCGCCGCCCAACTGACCAATCCCGATGGGATAAACCGTCACTTCACTTTTACCCGGCGGGTAATAATAGAGGCGCAGCTCGGCGAGGTTAATCACCAGGCCTTCGCGCGGTGCATCAGGCAGCAGCGTTTGCAGCGGGATGGTCAGGACGCTGCCGGGGCGCGGTACGTAAGGGTCGACACCAGGGTTGGCCTGTAACAATGCCAGGAAGCCGACGTTGTATTTTTTGGCAATCGCCTCCAGCGAACCGCCATCATTTTCCACCACGTGGAAGCGGTTCTCGCCTACCAGACGGCTTCCGGCTGGGGGCAGAGGCCAGGTATTAGCCCGAGCGGGCAGGGCGATCGCGACGGTTGCCGCGAGAGCAAAAAGGGTTATCCAGCGAGTAAAACGCAGAGTCATCATCACCAATATCCACAATAATATTCAGGTTATTGTTATGTAAAAGTTAATTGCTGATTATGACCAACAGGCGTGTCGGGAAACGCAGGGGAAGTGCAAAGAGTTTGTAAATATTGCCCCGGCAGACGTCACGCAGCCGGGGCAGACAGCAAGATTACGCCGCCGCGTTCTCTTCTAGCTGACGCATAAAGTTTCGCACCCACTCCATGCGCGTTTTACGATCGCTCAGTTCCTGCATGAACTTCAGACGCGTTGGACCATCGAGGCGGAAATGCTGCGGCTGTTTTTGCAACAAACCAATAAGCCAGATCGGATCGACGTGATTTTTCTCCGCAAATTCAATCACACCGCCCTTATCGTTGCCTTCGAGCTTACGAATCCCCAGCTTCTGCGCCAGCTGGCGCAGGCGTGCAATATCGAGCAGGTTACGGGCCGCATCTGGCAGCAGGCCAAAACGATCAATCAGCTCGACTTTTAGCTCCTCCAGCTCGGTTTCTTTTTTGGCGCTGGCGATGCGCTTATAGAACGACAGGCGCGTGTTCACATCCGGGATGTAATCATCCGGCAGCAGGGCAGGCATACGCAGTTCCACCTCTGTTTGCTGGCTAGTAAGATCCTCCAGGGACGGTTCACGGCCTTCTTTCAGCGCATCGACGGCATTTTCCAGCAGCTCCATATACAGCGAGAAACCGATGGTTTCCATCGAACCACTTTGATCTTCGCCGAGCAGTTCACCGGCGCCACGGATCTCAAGGTCGTGCGTCGCCAGCGCGAAACCGGCGCCCAGATCTTCCAGAGAGGCGATTGCTTCCAGACGTTTTTGCGCGTCAGTGGTCATCGCTTTCGGATGCGGTGTCAGCAGCCAGGCGTAGGCCTGATGGTGAGAACGCCCGACGCGCCCGCGCAGCTGGTGAAGCTGTGCCAGACCGAAGTGATCGGCCCGTTCGATGATGATGGTATTCGCCGTCGGAATGTCGATCCCGGTTTCGATAATCGTGGTGCAGACCAGCACGTTGAAACGCTGGTGGTGGAAATCGTTCATCACCCGCTCCAGCTCGCGCTCGCGCATCTGGCCGTGACCGATGGCAATGCGGGCTTCGGGCACCAGCTCCGCCAGCTTATCTGCCGCTTTCTGGATATTTTCAACGTCGTTGTAGAGGTAGTAAACCTGGCCGCCGCGCAGCACTTCACGCAGGATCGCCTCGCGCACCACCAGGCTGTCGTATTCACGCACAAAGGTTTTCACCGCCAGACGACGGGCAGGCGGCGTGGCAATAATCGACAGATCGCGCATCCCGCTCATCGCCATATTCAGCGTACGCGGAATCGGGGTGGCGGTGAGCGTCAGGATATCCACATCCGCACGCATCGCTTTGATACGCTCTTTGTGACGCACGCCGAAGCGGTGCTCCTCATCGACGATCAACAGGCCTAAATCTTTCCACTTCACATCGCTTTGCAGCAGCTTGTGGGTGCCGATCAGAATATCAATTTTGCCTTCGCTTGCCTGCTCCAGAATCTGCGTCTGCTCTTTGGCACTGCGAAAACGCGACAGCATCTCAATGCGCACCGGCCAGTTGGCAAAGCGGTCGCGGAAGTTGTCATAGTGCTGCTGGGCCAGCAGCGTGGTCGGCACCAGCACCGCGACCTGTTTATTGTTTTCCACGGCCAGGAAGGTGGCGCGCATCGCCACTTCGGTTTTGCCGAAGCCAACGTCACCGCACACCAGGCGATCCATCGCCAGCGGCTGACACATATCGCTGAGTACGGCGTTAATGGCCTGGGCCTGATCCGGCGTGGTTTCAAACGGGAAGCTGTCACAGAACAGCTGATATTGTTCTTTATCGTGCTTAAAGGCGTAGCCCGTTTTCGCCGCGCGCTGGGCATAAATATCCAGCAGCTCGGCGGCGACATCACGCACTTTTTCAGCGGCTTTCTGGCGCGCGCGCGTCCAGGCATCACTGCCCAGTTTATGCAGCGGGGCGCTCTCTTCCGCGCCACCGGCGTAGCGGCTGATCAAATGCAGAGAAGACACCGGTACGTAGAGTTTTGCGTCACCGAGATAGGTAATTATCAGGTATTCCGCCGTAATGCCGCCCGCTTCGAGGGTGGTCATTCCCGCATATCGCCCAACGCCATGTTCCAGATGGACAATGGGCTGGCCGACGTGCAGTTCTGCCAGGTTACGGATCAGCGTATCCGGGTTAATAGTCCGACGATTGTCCTGACGACGTCGTGCCACACGTTCGCCGAGCAGATCGCTTTCGCAAATCAGCGCCCGGTTATTCAGGGTATCGATAAATCCGTGTTCGGCTGAGCCGATCATCAGATAGCGCCCATTATCAGCGGCTTCATCGAGGCGCAAAATGCGTTTTGGCGACACTTTGATGCGGGCCAGCAGTTCACCCAGAGCTTCGCGGCGGCCTTCACTCTCGACCGAGAAAATCACCGGGCCGGTGAAGTTTTCAAGAAACTTGCGCAGATTATCCAGCGGCGATTTTTGCTGCGCCTGAACGGAGAGGTCCGGCAGTGTCTTAAACGCCAGGTTAGTGTTGGCGGCTTTGTCCGGCAGATTTTCTGTTTTGAGCTGAACGCGCGGCCATTTTTTCAGTTCTGAAAACAGCTCATCGGTACGTAGCCAAAGCTGCTCTGGCGGGAGCAGTGGGCGCATCGGGTCGACACCACGATTCTCAAAACGGGCGCGGGTTTCACTCTCAAACCGGGTGGCGCTGGCCTCCAGATCGCCGGTATTGACGATCAGCGTTTTGGCCGGGAAATAGCTGAACAGCGCCGGGAGCGGCTCGCTGAAGAACAGTGGCTGCCAGTATTCAATCCCCGCAGGCAGCGTACCTTTGCTGACCTGCTGATAAATGTGTTCGGCATCGCGCTTCACATCGAACTTATCGCGCCACTGGCTGCGGAAAAGCTCGATGGCGGTTTTGTCGGTCGGGAATTCGTGTGCTGGCAGTAAATTAATCGCTTCAACCTCTTCCAGCGTGCGCTGGGTGTCGGGGTCAAAGACGCGCAGACTGTCGATTTCATCATCGAAGAAATCCAGGCGATACGGCTGATCGCTGCCCATCGGGTAGAGATCCAGCAGTGCGCCGCGCGTGGCGTATTCGCCGTGCTCCATCACCTGATCTACGTGACGATAGCCCGCGCTGTCGAGCTGCGCACGCAGCGCATCGCGCGACAGGCGCTGGCCTTTTTTCATCACCAGCGCATGACCGTTCAGGAAGCTGTGCGGGCAAACTCGCTGCATCAAAGTGTTGACCGGAACGATCAGCACGCCGCGCTGCATTGACGGCAGTTGATAGAGCGTTGAAAGGCGCGAGGAGATGATCTCCTGATGCGGGGAAAAACTGTCGTAGGGCAGCGTTTCCCAGTCAGCCAGGTTGAACACCAGGCTGTCGGTAAACTGGCGGATCTCGTCGTGCAAACGGAGCGCATTTTGCATATCGGGGGCCACGAGGACCACCGGTCCAGAGTGACGCTCAACGATCTCTGCCACCAGCGTGGCGCAGGCAGCGCCCGTCAGTTCGCCTAGCTGGCGCTGGTCGCCCGCTTTGTTGGGCAGGGAATAACGGTATTGTTCAGGCATGGCTTTGTCAGAGTCTCTTATGAGTTTTGGGACATATCACTGATACGCAATGTCTTTATTATCCTTGATCGTTTTGCATTAGCAAACCGGAACCGCACAGAGCGTGAATTCGCCCCCGGAAGAGGGCGAAGGGAAGGGTTAGCGCGTGGCCTGAACCGGTGCGAGACGGGCGGGAGGAGCAAAGAAAACGTCACCAAACAGGGCGCTGGAGACTTTGCGCGCGCCCAGGCCAAACAGCGTACACACCAGAAGGCTGATGAATGGGTAGACCAGAATCAGGCTCAGCTCGGCCCACACCGGCCAGGTCCCGGCGTTGAGTTGACCAATCAGGAACAGGCTAAACATTTCAATTAAAATGCGATGGGTGGTGTAAATCGCAATGGTATTCGAGCCGACGACGTTCAGCAGATTGCTCGGATGGACGGCATAACGCTGCTCGACGCTGTAAAAGAGTTTCATGATCAGCAGAATCGACAGAAGCGACAGCAACAGGGGAACATTGGCAAACCACAGCACCACCGAGACCGCGCCAAATGCCACAACCGGCAGCCAGGTGCGGCGCATCGCCATCCCTTTCATCCACTCCATCAGCTGCGCGCCGTACCAGGCCCCAAGGCTGTAGTAGATCATATTGCGCACCACGCTGTTCATCCCCCACCACGGCAGCGGCAGGAAATTAATCGCCACGCTCGCCAGGGCCATGAACGCCAGAACCGGCAATTTCCAGCGGCTGAGCAGTTTGCACAGGATGAAATAGACAATCAGCGCATAGAGATACCACAGGCTGGTGCTGGCGGTGAGCATGGCACGCATAAATTCGCCGATCGAACCTGCGTATGCGGCGTTGGAAGAGGTGGCTAATTCACGCTCCGGCGCAAGCCATGCGTTAATGTGGCTCAGCGCTTGCCACTGCAACACGCCCCACAGCGCCAGCACCCAGACGATACTCCAGATTCGCTTATCCAGGCTGATTCGCCAGCCTACTTCATCGATATAACGACGAATAAGATAGCCCGAAATAAAGAAAAACACCGGCATACGAAACGGTGCGAGATAGAGATTAAAATAGACCCAGCATTTGGCGAGCAGACCGGACAGCGGGTGTTGTAGCCCGTTCAGGTGAGGATAAAAGGTGATCACCGAGTGGTAAATCACCACCAGGCAGATACACAGCCCCTTTATCTGATTAATCCATAATGCTTTTTGTTTCATCGGTCTTCGAACCTTGTTTTGCCATAAAAGAAGCCGTTAATCCTGGGCGAAGGGGCCAGAGATGTAACGGGTAACAGTCTGTATCAGGACGATTTTCAGAAAAGGTGGAGAATGGCGCGTCTCTCGGGAATATTGATTCGTGAAGTAGCGTGATGATTTCTCAGACTTTTTCGCCAGAATCATTACCAAAGCTTACGGTTTCAGTCATTTACGCTTAACGGATTCGCTTATATACTCGTGGGTCTGCTATCAGCAACCAGACGGATTTCATGTATCAACCTGTCGCACTCTTCATAGGCTTACGCTACATGCGTGGGCGCGCCGCGGACCGCTTCGGTCGCTTTGTCTCCTGGCTTTCCACTATTGGCATTACGCTTGGCGTGATGGCGCTAGTGACGGTTCTTTCCGTGATGAATGGCTTTGAGCGCGAGCTGCAAAATAACATTCTGGGGCTGATGCCACAGGCGGTTCTCTCTTCGTCTAATGGCTCGATCAACCCGCAACAGCTGCCGGAAAGCGCGGTTAAGTTACAGGGAGTGAGCCGCATTGCGCCGCTGACCACCGGTGACGTGGTGCTGCAAAGCGCGCGCAGCGTGTCGGTGGGCGTGATGCTGGGTATCGATCCGGCGCAAAAAGACCCTCTCACACCCTATCTGACCAACGTCAAACAGACCGATCTTGAACCCGGCAAATACAACGTGATTCTCGGCGAACAGCTTGCCAGCCAGCTGGGCGTCAACCGTGGCGATCAGCTGCGCGTGATGGTGCCCTCTGCCAGTCAGTTCACGCCGATGGGCCGCTTGCCGAGCCAGCGTTTGTTCAACGTTATCGGTACGTTCGCCGCCAATAGCGAAGTCGACGGCTATCAAATGCTGGTCAATATTCAGGACGCTTCGCGCCTGATGCGCTATCCGCTGGGCAACATCAGCGGCTGGCGTTTGTGGCTCAATGAACCGCTGAAAGTGGATACCCTGAGCCAGCAAAAACTGCCGGAAGGCACCAAATGGACGGACTGGCGTGATCGCAAAGGCGAGCTGTTCCAGGCCGTGCGTATGGAAAAGAACATGATGGGGCTGCTGCTGAGCCTGATCGTTGCCGTCGCCGCGTTTAACATCATCACGTCTCTTGGCCTGATGGTGATGGAAAAACAGGGCGAAGTGGCGATCCTGCAAACTCAGGGGCTGACGCCGCGCCAGATTATGGCGGTGTTTATGGTTCAGGGGGCGAGCGCCGGGATTATCGGTGCGCTGCTCGGTGCCGTGCTGGGCGCATTACTTGCCAGCCAGCTCAATAATTTAATGCCGATAATCGGTATTCTGCTCGATGGTGCCGCGCTGCCGGTGGCAATCGAGCCATTGCAGGTAGTGGGTATTGCGCTGGTCGCAATGGCCATTGCGCTGCTCTCTACGCTTTATCCTTCCTGGCGCGCCGCCGCCACTCAACCCGCTGAGGCTTTACGTTATGAATAAGATCCTGTTGCAATGCGACAACCTGTCCAAACGCTATCAGGAAGGCACCGTGCAGACTGATGTGCTGCATGAGGTCACTTTCAGCGTGGGCGAAGGCGAAATGATGGCGATTGTCGGCAGCTCCGGCTCGGGCAAAAGTACCTTGCTGCACCTGCTGGGCGGGCTGGATACGCCAACGTCTGGCGATGTGATTTTCTCGGGCCAGCCGATGAGCAAAATGTCGTCGACGGCAAAAGCCGATCTGCGTAACCAGTCGCTGGGCTTTATCTACCAGTTCCACCACTTACTGCCTGATTTCACCGCGCTGGAAAACGTCGCCATGCCGCTGCTGATTGGCAAAAAGAAACCGGCAGAGATCAACACCCGTGCCAGCGATATGCTGAAAGCCGTTGGCCTGGGGCATCGTGCGAATCATCGTCCGTCTGAACTCTCCGGCGGCGAACGTCAGCGTGTGGCAATTGCCCGCGCGCTGGTGAATAACCCGCGTCTGGTGCTGGCCGATGAACCGACCGGTAACCTCGATGCGCGTAACGCAGACAGTATTTTCGAATTGCTGGGTGAACTTAACGCCTCTCAGGGAACCGCGTTCCTGGTGGTGACCCACGATCTGCAGCTGGCGCGTCGCATGAGCCGCCAACTGGAGATGCGTGACGGTCGTCTGACGGCGGAACTGACCCTGATGGGAGCCGAGTAATGGCTTCATCGTTATCCTTATTGATCGGTACACGTTTTAGCCGTGGTCGCCGTCGCGGCGGCATGGTGTCGCTGATTTCGGTGATCTCCACCGTGGGTATCGCGCTGGGTGTGGCGGTGCTGATTGTCGGCTTAAGTGCGATGAACGGTTTTGAACGCGAGCTGAATAACCGCATTCTGGCAGTGGTTCCGCACGGCGAAATTGAGCCGGTGAATCAGCCGTGGACCAACTGGAGCGAGGCCCTCACTAAAGTCGAAAAAGTGCCGGGCATTGCTGCCGCAGCGCCGTACATCAACTTCACCGGGCTGGTGGAGAGCGGGGCGAATTTGCGTGCTATTCAGGTCAAAGGCGTGAATCCAGAACAGGAAGCGCGTTTGAGCGCTCTGCCACAATTTGTGCAGAACGGCGCGTGGGCGAACTTTAAAGCCGGTGAACAGCAGATTATTATCGGCAAAGGCGTTGCCGATGCGCTGAAGGTCAAGCAGGGCGACTGGGTATCAATCATGATCCCGAACGCCAGTGCCGATCATAAGCTCCAGCAACCGAAGCGCGTGCGTTTGCACGTCACCGGTATTTTGCAGCTGAGCGGTCAACTCGACCACAGTTTTGCGATGGTGCCGCTGGACGATGCGCGTCAGTATCTGGATATGGGCGACAGCGTCACCGGCATTGCCATCAAGGTGAACGACGTCTTTAACGCCAACAAACTGGTGCGTGATGCGGGCGGTGTGACCAACAGCTATGTCTATATCAAGAGCTGGATTGGCACCTACGGCTACATGTATCGCGATATTCAGATGATCCGCGCCATTATGTATCTGGCGATGGTGCTGGTAATAGGCGTGGCCTGTTTTAACATCGTTTCGACGCTGGTTATGGCGGTCAAAGACAAGAGCAGTGACATTGCCGTACTGCGTACTCTGGGTGCGAAAGACGGTCTTATTCGTGCCATTTTCGTCTGGTATGGTTTGCTGGCGGGACTGTTCGGCAGCCTGTGCGGCGTGGTGATTGGCGTGGTGGTTTCTCTACAGTTAACGCCCATTATCAACGGGATTGAAAAGCTGATCGGGCACCAGTTCCTGTCCGGTGATATCTATTTTATTGACTTCCTGCCGTCTGAATTGCACTGGCTGGACGTTATTTATGTGCTGGTTACAGCACTTTTACTGAGTCTGCTGGCAAGCTGGTATCCGGCGCGTCGCGCAAGCCGAATTGATCCGGCGAGGGTGCTAAGTGGCCAGTAATTACGTCATGATTTAGCGGTTTTAGGACCGCCAAATCAGAAAGAGGAATGCGTTATGTATTATGGATTTGATATTGGCGGCACCAAAATTGCGCTCGGCGTCTTTGATGAACAGCTCAAACTGCAGTGGGAAACCCGCGTTCCCACGCCGCGCGAGAGCTACGACGAATTTTTAAACGCGGTCGCCGCCCTGGTGACCGAAGCCGATACCCGTTTCGGCGTGAAAGGCTCCGTGGGGATCGGCATTCCTGGGATGCCGGAAACCGACGACGGCACGCTGTACGCGGCCAACGTTCCCGCCGCCAGTGGCAAACCGCTGCGCGCCGACCTCTCTGCTCGCCTTGACCGCGACGTGCGTCTCGACAACGATGCCAACTGTTTTGCTCTCTCTGAAGCCTGGGACGACGAGTTTCGTCAGTATCCTTTAGTTATGGGACTGATTCTGGGTACTGGCGTCGGCGGCGGGATTATCATTAACGGCAAGCCGATTACCGGGCGCAGCTATATCACCGGCGAGTTCGGTCATATTCGCCTGCCGGTGGATGCACTCGAGGTGGTCGGGCGTGATTTTCCCCTGACGCGCTGCGGCTGCGGACAGCACGGCTGTATTGAGAATTATCTTTCCGGTCGCGGGTTTGCATGGCTTTACGAACACTTCTATCATCAGAAACGTGAGGCCCCAGAAATCATCACCTTGTGGGAGCAGGGCGATGAACAGGCCCGTGAACACGTTGAGCGCTATCTCGATCTGCTGGCGGTGTGTCTGGGCAATATTCTGACCATCGTCGATCCCGATCTGCTGGTGATTGGCGGCGGATTATCCAACTTCTCGGCGATCACCGAGCATCTGTGCGGGCGACTGCCCCGTCATTTGCTGCCGGTCGCCCGCGTACCGCGTATCGAACGTGCGCGTCATGGGGATGCCGGAGGCATGCGCGGTGCGGCATTCCTTCATCTCACCCGCTAGTTATACGAGGTTTTTATGCTGTCGCGTCGGTTAGGTCGACTGAGCCGTTTTCGCAAAACTAAACGCCGCCTCCGTGAGCGCTTGCGCCAGCGGATTTTTTTCAGAGACAGGGTGATGCCAGAAGGTATGGAAAAGCCAAGAGTCGTAGTGTTGACCGGGGCGGGGATCTCCGCCGAGTCCGGAATTCGCACTTTCCGCGCCACTGACGGACTGTGGGAAGAACACCGTGTAGAAGACGTGGCGACGCCGGAAGGTTTCGCCCGTAATCCTGAGCTGGTGCAAACTTTCTATAACGACCGCCGCCGACAGCTTCAGTCGCCGGAGATTGCGCCCAATGCGGCGCATCTGGCGCTGGCGAAGCTCGAAGAGGCGTTAGGCGACCGCTTTCTGCTGGTGACGCAGAACATCGACAACCTGCATGAACGCGCCGGGAATCACAACATCATCCACATGCACGGCGAACTGCTGAAGGTGCGCTGCGCGTGGAGCGGGCAGGTGCTTGACTGGACCGGCGATATCACCCCGGACGATAAGTGCCACTGCTGCCAGTTCCCGTCCCCTCTGCGTCCGCACGTGGTGTGGTTCGGCGAAATGCCGCTCGGCATGGACGAGATCTACAGCGCGCTGGCGATGGCCGATGTGTTTATCGCGATTGGTACCTCCGGGCATGTCTATCCGGCGGCGGGTTTTGTCCATGAGGCGCGCCTGCACGGTGCGCATACGGTGGAACTGAATCTGGAACCGAGCCAGGTGGGCAGCGAGTTTGAAGAGAAGCAGTATGGTCTGGCGAGCGTGGTGGTGCCAGATTTTGTCGAGAAGTTGTTGAAGGGATTGTAAGAGCGCTTTCTCGCTCTTGTAGGCCCGGTAAGCGTAGCGCCACCGGGCATTTTTCAGCTTGCACAGTCGTTTTTTGCCGGGTGGCGGCTTCGCCTTACCCGGCCTACTTGACGTTAGCGACCCGCTTTCAGGTGCCAGATTGAAGGGATTGTAAGGCAATTTCTCGCTCTTGTAGGCCCGGTAAGCGTAGCGCCACCGGGCATTTTTCAGTCGGCACAGTCGTTTTTTGCCGGGTGGCGGCTTCGCCTTACCCGGCCTACTTGACGTTAGCGACCCGCTTTCAACTTCTGATAATAATCTTCATAAATGCGGCTCGCGTCGCCCACGTCGTTTTGCCACTCGCCTTTCTTGACCGTTTCTGCATCCGGATACAGTGACTTATCGTTCGCCACTTCCGGGCTCAGCAACTTGCGGGCCGCCAGGTTTGGCGTGGGATAACCGATGGTTTCGGCCACCTGTTTTGCCACTTCCGGGCGCAGCAGGAAGTTAATCAGCTTCATCGCGCCGTCGACATTTTTAGCATTTGATGGAATCGACAGGCTGTCCATCCAGAAGATCCCGCCTTCTTTCGGCCACACAACTTGCAGCGGAGTCCCCGCCTGACGCGCCACGTAGGCCGAGCCGTTCCACACCATCCCCAGATTCACTTCGCCTTCCATATACGGGTTGGCCGGGTTGTCGGAGTTAAACGCCGCCACGTTGGGCATCAGCTTTTTCAGCTCGTTATATGCCGCCTCAATCTCTTTTGGATCGGTGGTGTTACCGGAATAACCCAGTTTGCGCAGCGCCATCTGGAACACTTCACGCGCGTCGTCAGTCAGCAGCAGGCTGCCTTTGTACTCTGGCTTCCACAGATCGGCCCAACTGGTGACAGTTTTTGGATCGATCTCATCGCTATTCACACCGATAGCCGTCGCGCCCCAGATGTACGGAATGGAGTAGTCATTGTTCGGGTCGAACGGCTTGTTCAGCATCTCCGGATCGAGGTTGCTGAAATTGGTCAGCTTGGTTTTGTCGATCTTCTGGATCATCCCTTCTTTGCGCATTTTGTCGACAAAGTAGGTCGACGGCACTACCAAATCGTACGCGCCGTCTTTGTAGGTTTTGAGCTTGGCATACATGGTTTCATTCGACTCGTAGGTCGAATAGATCACCTTGATCCCGGTCTCTTTGGTGAACTGCTCCAGCAGGCCCGGTGGCACATACTCGGTCCAGTTGTAGAAGTAGAGCGTTTTACTGTCGTCCGCGTGCGCGGCGCTCATGCCGATTGCGAGAGCGCCTGCCGCGAGCAGGTGGCGTGACCATTTTTTCATTTTAACGTCCCCTGAGATTTAGTTGTATCACGAGCAATAAGCTGGCTGGCAATCACCATCACCAGCGATAGCACCAGCAGTATCGTCGCCAGCGCGTTCACCTCAGGCGACACGCCGACTTTCACCATCGAATAAATCTTCAACGGCAGAATTTCATAACCCGGACCGGTGACGAACGATGAGACCACCACGTCGTCCATCGACAGGGTAAAGCTCAGCAGCCATCCGGCGGCGACCGCAGGCATCGCCAGCGGCAGAATGATTTTGCGCAGGATGGTCATTTCACTCGCGCCCAGATCTTTCGCTGCTTCGAGCATCCGCACGTCAAAGCCTTTCAGACGGGAGTAAACCGTCACCACCACGAACGGCAGGCAGAAGGTGATGTGGGAAAAGAGCAGCGACCAGAAGCCAAGCTGAATGCCGAGGAGCATAAACAATACCAGCAGGGAGATCGCCATTACGATGTCAGGCGACATCATCACCACAAACAGCATCCCGCTGACAAACGGCTTACCGCGAAAACGGTAGCGATACAGCGCCACGGCGGTCAGGGAGCCAATCAGCGTGGCAAAGGTCGCGGAGACTATCGCCATCGTCAGGGAGTGCTGTGCGGCCTGCAACAGGCTATCGTTGTTCATCAGCAGGCTGTACCAGTTGGTGGTAAAGCCTTGCCAGTTAATTCCAAATCGCGAACTGTTAAACGAGTTCACGATCAAAATGATAATCGGGATGTACAGGAATGCGTAAATGGCGGACATAAAACCGCCGCGCAGCAGACGACCGATCATTCGAGATCTCCCTTCTTATTCAGCCAGCGGGAGGCATGCCAGTAAACGAGCAGCATCAGCCCCATTACCACCGTTAGCGTAATGCTGGTGGCCGAGCCAAACGGCCAGTCGCGAATGTTCAGGAACTGGCTCTTAATCACGTTGCCGATCAGCAGGTTTTTCGCACCGCCCATCAGATCCGAGACGTAGAACAGCCCCATTGCCGGGAGCATTACCAGCAGACAGCCGGCGATAATGCCCGGCATGGTCAGCGGAATAATGATTCGCAGGAAGGTTTGCAGCTTGCTGGCACCCAGATCGCGTGCCGCTTCGAGCAGCGGTTTATCGAGCTTTTCGATGCTCGAATAGAGCGGCATCACCATAAACGGCAGCAGAATATAGACCAGGCCGATAATCACCGCGCTCGGGGTGAACATGATACGAATCGGTGTATCAATCACCCCCAGCCAGAGCAAAAACTCGTTCAGATACCCTTTGGTGCTGAGGAAAATCTTCAGGCCATAGATGCGGATCAGCGAGTTGGTCCAGAAGGGAACAATCAGCAGAAACAGCAGCAGCGGGCGGATTTTTTGCGGCAGCCGCGCCAGAAACCAGGCGAAGGGATAGCCCAGCACCAGGCAGGCGAGCGTGGCAATCAGCGCCATGTTGAGGGAGTGCAGCAAGACCTCAAAGTAGAGCGGGTCCAGCAGGCGCGCGTAGTTATCCAGCGTAAAGACCAGACTGACGAAGTTCGTATCGTCGCGGGTCAGAAAACTGGTGACAATGATCATCAGGTTGGGCAGAAAAACAAACAACACAAGCCAACCCACGATCGTGGCGATCACCGCGTTCTGGAATTTACTGGTGTTCTTCATCGGCCAGCACAACCTCCCAGCTTTCTACCCAGTTAACGACCATTTTCTGATCGAGCGGATGGTCAAAGTCGGGGTCATCCTCGTTAAAGAACTCACTGACCATCACCATTTTGCCGTTTTCCAGCTCAACTACGGATTCAAGCGTCATACCTTTGTAGTTACGCTCGCGGATGTAGCCGATCAGGCCTTCCGCGTCGGTGGTATCGTGAATTTCATCGACGCGAAGATCTTCCGGGCGCAGCATCACGTTCAGCTTCTGACCTTTCTCGACGGCAAAATTGACGTAAATGTTGCACTCGCGGCCTTCCACGCTGGCACGCACGCGCTGCTCGTCGAGACGCTCAATCACCGTGGCATCAAAGATATTGATCTCGCCAATGAAACTGGCGACAAACAGGTTTTTCGGCTCTTCGTAGATTTCGCGCGGCGTGCCGTCCTGCTCAATTTTGCCGTCGCGCATCACTACGATACGGTCCGACATGGTCAGGGCTTCTTCCTGATCGTGCGTAACGAATACAAAGGTAATGCCAAGCTTACGCTGCAGTGCTTTCAGCTCGTTCTGCATCTGCTTGCGCAGCTTGTAGTCGAGCGCGGAGAGGGACTCATCCAGCAGCAGCAGGCGCGGTTTATTGACCACTGCACGGGCAATCGCCACACGCTGTTGCTGGCCACCGGAGAGCTGATGCGGTTTACGCTGGGCGAACTCGTCGAGCTGAACCATTCGCAGGGCATCGTTCACACGCGGGGTGATTTGATCGGCAGGTGTTTTTTGCATGCGCAGGCCGAATGCCACGTTTTCGAACACAGTCATGTGCGGAAACAGGGCGTAGCTCTGAAAGACGGTATTAACGTGACGATGTTCGGCGGGAACATCGGTGATGTTCTGATTTTCAAGATGAATTTGGCCGTTGTCGACGTTTTCCAGTCCGGCAATCAGGCGCAGAACGGTTGTCTTGCCGCAGCCAGAAGGGCCAAGCAGCGTGAGAAACTCACCGTTATTGATAGTCAGGTTAAGATCGTCAATGACGGTTTTACCATCGAAACTTTTGCTGATCCCCGACAGAAGAACCAGCGGTGACAGTGTTCCTGGTTGTGTATTCAATTTTTGGCGCTGTCCCATATAAACGCGTCGGTGGGTTTACCGACTGCGGGGTTTGTGTGTAACCACCTTGGTGACTCTTAATGAGGGCGGTCATTCTACGGCAAACCACTGAAATCACCAATCCTTGTGACTGATTGATAAGCTACATTTATTAACGAATCACGACAAAATCGAAAATATTCTCGTTTACGGGATAAAAGTGACCTGACGCAATATTTGGGATTTGATGCTTCCTGATAATGTTGTCACAAAAAGTGAGGGTGACTGCATGGAAAAATTACTTGAGCGTTTTTTACAGTACGTTTCGCTGGATACCCAATCTAAAGCGGGTGTCAGACAGGTGCCGAGCACCGAGGGCCAGTGGAAGCTTTTAAACCTGCTGAAGGATCAGCTGGAGGAGCTCGGCCTGGTCAACGTGACCTTGAGCGAGAAAGGCACGGTGATGGGGACGCTGCCGTCGAATGTCAAAGGTTCGGTTCCGGCGATTGGATTCATTTCTCACGTTGATACCTCACCTGATTTTAGCGGTAAGAACGTCAACCCGCAGATTGTTGAAAATTACCGTGGTGGCGATATCGCGCTGGGTATTGGCGACGAGGTGCTCTCGCCGGTGATGTTCCCGGTGCTGCATCAGCTTCTGGGCCAGACCATTATCACCACCGACGGCAAAACGCTGCTGGGCGCGGATGATAAAGCCGGTGTGGCGGAGATCATGACCGCCCTGGCGGTGCTGAAAGGCAAAAACATTCCGCACGGGGATATCCGCGTAGCCTTTACGCCGGATGAAGAGGTGGGCAAAGGGGCGAAGCATTTCGACGTCGAAGCGTTCGATGCGAAGTGGGCTTACACCGTCGACGGCGGTGGCGTGGGGGAGCTGGAGTTTGAAAACTTTAACGCGGCTTCTGTGACCATCAAAATCGTTGGTAATAATGTCCATCCCGGTTCGGCAAAAGGGGTGATGGTCAACGCCCTGTCGCTGGCTTCGCGGATTCATGCGGAAGTGCCCGCCGAAGAAAGCCCAGAGCAGACTGAAGGCTATGAAGGTTTTTACCATCTCACCAGCATCAAAGGCACGGTAGACAGTGCGCAGATGCACTACATCGTTCGCGATTTTGACCGTAAAGCCTTTGAAGCGCGTAAGCGTAAGATGATGGAAATCGCCAAAAAGGTCGGCAAAGGGCTGCACCCGGATTGTTACATTGAGCTGATCATCGAGGACAGCTACTACAACATGCGCGAGAAAGTGGTGGAGCATCCGCACATTCTCGATATCGCCCAGCAGGCGATGCGCGATTGCGACATCGAACCGCAGCTCAAACCGATTCGCGGCGGCACCGACGGCTCGCAGCTCTCGTTCATGGGACTGCCATGCCCGAATCTGTTTACCGGTGGCTATAACTACCACGGCAAACATGAGTTTGTGACGCTGGAAGGGATGGAGAAAGCGGTGAACGTGATTGTGCGGATTGCGGAGTTGACGGCGAAGCAGTGAAAAAACGCCCGGTGGCGCTGCGCTTACCGGGCCTACAAAACCCGAATCGTAGGTCGGGTAAGCGAAGCGCCACCCGACGCCCGGAAAAGGATTTCCCATGTCAAATTACCGCCGAAACTACATCCCCGGTGGAACCTGGTTTTTCACCGTCAATCTGCAAAACCGCCAGAGCGATATGCTCACCCGCCATATCGACCCTCTACGCGCCGCAATCAAAACCATCAAACGCACAAAACCCTTCACGATCAACGCTTGGGTGGTGCTCCCCGAGCATATGCACTGTATCTGGACGCTCCCGGAAAACGATGATGACTATTCGGGGCGCTGGCGGGAAATCAAGAAAACCTTTACCCGCGCGATTGAAATGCGTTACGTGTGGCAACCGCGTTTTTGGGAACATACGATTCGTAATGAAGAAGATTACCGGCGGCATATGGATTACGTGCATATCAATCCGGTGAAACATGGGTATGTCAATCGCGTGGCGGATTGGCCGTTTTCAACGTTTCATCGGGATGTGCGTGACGGTTTATATGTGCAGGATTGGGCGGGAGAACCGGAGGATTTGGTTGCCGGAGAGCCAAAATAAAAGCCGGGTGGCGGCTACGCCTTACCCGGCCTACAAAATCTAACTCGTAGGTCGGGTAAGCGAAGCGCCACCCGACACAAGCAGGCAACTCAGTCCTCGAAGAACCAATACCCGCTGTTCACCAGCGCCGCCAGCATGGCGAGGAAGGACGGATCTTCCAGCGCATCACCGAAGGTTTCTGCATTCAGCACCAGATGGCTGGCAAGGGCTTCCAGCGCGGGACGGTGCGGGGAATCCAGTTTTTCGCCGTTGACGAAAATATCATCGCCAATACGCAGCACGCGCAATCCACCCAGACGGACCAGCGAATCACCCTGTTGCAGGGCATCGTAAATTTCATCCGGCTGATAAGGCGGCTCGGCGGGCGCAACGTCCAGCTCGTGACGTGACTGGCTGACAAACTCGCCAAACCACTGGCGGAAATGCTCCGGCTCGTTAATCAAACCGAGCATCATTTCGCGCAGTTTATCCAGCTCCTGCGGCAGAATGTCGGCAGGATGTTCACGGGCAGGCACGTCCGGGTCGCTGTAGCGATGGCTGCCCAGCTCGCGTTGCAGAACGTAATCCGCAAATCCGCTGATCATCTCGCGACCGCTTGGCGCACGGAAGCCAACCGAATAGTTCAGCGAGTTCTCAAGAGAATAGCCTTCATGAGGGAATCCTGGCGGAATATAGAGAATATCGCCCGGCTCCATCTCTTCGTCGATGATGCCTTCGAACGGGTCAACCTGCAGCAGGTCCGGGTGCGGGCAGTGCTGTTTCATCGGCACTTTATCGCCGACGCGCCAGCGACGACGGCCAGTTCCCTGAATGATAAACACATCGTACTGGTCGAGGTGCGGGCCCACGCCACCGCCCGGAACAGAGAAGGAGATCATCAGATCGTCCATGCGCCAGTCGGGCAGGGCGCGGAACGGATGCATCAGGGCTGCGGTGGGTTCATGCCAGTGGTTAACGGCCTGAACCAGCAGCGACCAGTTGGTTTCACCGAGATGATCATAGCTTTCGAAAGGACCGTGGCTAACCTGCCATTTCCCATCCTGATGGCTCACCAGACGGCTGTCGACTTCGTTTTCCATCGCCAGTCCAGCCAGTTCATCCGGCGAGATCGGGTCGACAAAGTTGCTGATGCCGCGTTTAAGAACGACCGGGCGTTTCTGCCAGTAGCGTTCGATAAATTCGGGCCAGTTAAGTGTTAATTGATAATCCATAATTATATTTCCGCAGGCTCTTACTGACTCGGATTATAACGGAAGCGCAAGAGCCTGAGTGCGACAATCTCGCTTTTTTCACATTCCGCTCTAACTATCGTCAGATGAGGGATGCTGGCGGCCAAAAATGGCGACCATGCGCGCGCCGCCTAGCAGGCTGTCGCTGGTTTCAATTCTGCCGTTGTACTGATCGACAATCTCCTGCGCGACGGATAAACCGACACCCTGACCAGGGCGAAGCGTATCGGCGCGTTGACCGCGATCAAACACCACGTCACGCTTGTTTTGCGGGATACCGGGGCCATCGTCCTCAACGATAATTTGCAGCTCGTCATCGGTCTGGTGCGCAGAAACCTCGACAAATTCGAGGCAATATTTGCAGGCGTTATCCAGCAGATTGCCCATCACTTCCATAAAGTCATTTTTCTCACCAACAAAACTGATTTCCGGCGAAATATCGAGGCTAATGTTCACCCCTTTGCGTTGATAGACTTTATTCAGCGCTGAGGTCAGGCTATCCAGCAGCGGGGCGACGGGGTGCAGTTCACGGCTTAACAACGGGCTGCCGGAGCGCATACTGGCGCGGTGGAGATAATAGCCAATCTGCTGGGAGATACGGCTGATTTGCTCCAGCATTACCGGCTCGGCGTCGTCGACGCTGAGCTTCGAGCTGCGCATCGATCGCAACGTGCTTTGCATCACCGCGAGCGGCGTCTTCAGACTGTGCGTAAGATCGGTCAGGGTGGTACGATATTTATCGTAACGTTCGCGCTCGCTTTTCAGCAGGCGGTTGAGATTTCGTACCAGGCTGGTGAGTTCGCGCGTGGTTTGCGAATTGAGCTTATCCCGGTTGTGTTCTTCGAGCTCGCGGACCTCTTTCGCCAGCGATTCGATAGGACGCAGGCTCCACCAGGCAGCGACCCACAGCAGCGGGATAACCAACAGCAGGTTGGCAGCCAGAACATATACGAACCAGCTCCAGACCATGTAGGAACGTTTAAGCTCTACCGGAATGGTGTCGATGACTACGATGGTGAGCTGCGGCATATCAATGGTCGCCGGGTAGAGATTAATCGCTACCGAGTGCGTCATCTCTGTATTGTCGTCATCCTCACGAATTTCAGCGAGTTCGCGCTGCATGGACTCGTCGTTGCCCAGCAGTGAACTGGTCGCATTCAGATCGGCTTCAATTTCGTGGAATCCGTTAGTTTTAAGCCACTCCGGACGAATGCTTTTTTCCACCCACGGCACATGGCGCTGCGCCCACAGCAACTGACCTTTTTCATCATAAATCAGTGCCATCGTCGGGCTTTGCCGGTTGAGATTTTCCGGCATTTCCACACTGATTCGATTATTTTCCCATTTAGCCAGGGTGTAGAAGAGATTGCTCTCGCCGCGCAGCAGGCGGAATGTGGTCTTATCGAAGCTGACGCTATACCCGACCAGCGCCACCATGCCGTAAGCGAGAGACAGGATCAGCACCACGGCAGCGGTGGCCAGTAAAAAGCGGACCCGCAGCGACAGCGGCAAAAAGTGGCGAAGGATTTTTTTCATTTAGCGTAATTCAAACAGGTATCCCTGACCCCTCACCGTGGTGATGACGTCCTGTGGGTATTGTGCCTGGATTTTTTTACGTAAGCGGCCCATCAGCACATCAATGGTGTGGCTCTCGCGCAGTTCGGCATCGGGATAAAGCTGGAGCATTAAGGAATCTTTGCTCACCACTTTGCCGCTGTTGCGGATCAGCGTTTCCATAATGGTGTATTCAAACGCCGTCAGCTTGATAACTTCGTCGTTGATTGAGAATTCTCGACGCGAGAGATCCACCTGGAATGGCGGAAGGGAGATAACCTGGGACGCCAGACCGCTGTTACGGCGCATCAACGCCTGCATACGGGCGGCCACTTCTTCGATATGGAACGGTTTGGTGACGTAATCATCAGCGCCTGCGCTGAGCACTTCGACTTTGTCCTGCCAGCCTTCACGGGCAGTTAGAACCAGCACCGGAAGAGAGACATCGTGGCTGCGCCAGCGGCGGATCAACGATAAACCGTCTTCATCCGGCAGCCCCAGATCGACGATGGCGATATCGGGCAGGTGTTCATTGAGATAATAATCTGCCTCTTTTGCGTCTTCCGCGTCATCCACCTGATGCCCCATTTCCTGAAGCTGCACTTTCAGGTGATGACGTAGCAATGCATTATCCTCAACAACCAGTACGCGCATCATCTCTTCTCCCTAACATGAATGGTATGAATAGTTTAACGTGATTATGTTGTTACGGGGATAAACATTGCGTAAACCGCAGAGGAAGGAACCCTCTTTCCGGGCGGAAAGAGGGTAAAGGCAATTACTTCAGCTCATCAACCATTTTAATGGCGCGACCGATGTAGTTCGCCGGAGTCATTGCTTTCAGGCGCGTTTTCTCGTCTTCTGGCACGTCCAGACCGTCGATAAACTGTTTCATGCCTTCAGCGTCTACGCGTTTGCCGCGCGTCAGCTCTTTCAGTTTTTCGTATGGCTTTTCAATGCCGTAACGACGCATCACGGTCTGGATTGGCTCGGCCAATACTTCCCAGTTGTGATCCAGTTCGTCCAGCAGACGATCGCGGTTCACTTCCAGTTTGCTCACGCCTTTCAGGGTGGACTGATACGCAATCAGCGCATAGCCGATACCCACGCCGAGGTTACGCAGGACGGTGGAGTCCGTCAGGTCACGCTGCCAGCGGGAAACCGGCAGTTTGCTCGCCATGTGTTGCAGCAGGGCGTTCGCCAGACCCAGGTTGCCTTCGGAGTTTTCGAAGTCAATCGGATTCACTTTATGCGGCATGGTGGACGAGCCGATCTCACCGGCGATAGTTTTCTGCTTGAAGTGGTTCAGAGCCACGTAGCCCCACACGTCGCGGTCGAAATCGATCAGGATGGTGTTGAAACGCGCGATGCAGTCAAACAGCTCGGCGATGTAATCGTGCGGCTCGATCTGAGTGGTGTACGGGTTCCACTGAATTCCCAGAGAGGTCACGAACTCTTCGCTGAACTGATGCCAGTCCACTTCCGGATACGCCGCGATGTGGGCGTTGTAGTTCCCGACTGCGCCGTTGATTTTACCGAGGATCTCAACCTGCTCCAGCTGGCGATACTGACGCTCCATACGGTACGCCACGTTCGCCATCTCTTTGCCCATCGTGGACGGTGTGGCTGGCTGGCCATGAGTACGGGAAAGCAGCGGGATATCACGGTATTGCACGGCCAGGTCTTTCACCGCGTCGATGATTTTGCGCCAGTAAGGCAGCACCACGTCCTGACGCGCAGTCGACAGCATCAGGGCATGAGACAGGTTGTTGATATCTTCAGACGTACAGGCAAAGTGGATGAACTCAGACACCGCGTGCAGCGCCGGTACGCTCTCTACTTTCTCTTTCAGGAAGTATTCAACCGCTTTCACATCGTGGTTGGTGGTGCGCTCAATGGTTTTGATACGCGCCGCGTCTTCTTCGCTGAACTCCGCGACGATTTTATCAAGGTAATCGTTTGCCTGGGCGTCAAAAGCAGGAACTTCCTTGATTGCTGCCTGGGTAGCTAACTTTTGCAGCCAGCGCACTTCAACCTGTACACGGAACTTCAGCAGACCATATTCGCTGAAGATCCCGCGCAGCGCGCTGACTTTATCGCCGTAACGTCCATCGACAGGGGAAACGGCGGTCAGTGAGGATAATTCCATAATTCGCAACTCCGGGAGGTTAACAATGAGCAAGAATTTGTTTTGCCTGAGTCGTCAGGCGATTACGAGAGAACATTAACTGCAGTCGGCCACCGCCAACCTGATGCCACAGCACGGCGGCACGAATCCCGGCCAGCAGCGAGGCGCGGACTTTGGCCTGTACCTGTGGGCTTTGCAGCACGGCAGGGGAGCCGGTCACCTGAATGCGTGGACCGAGCGGGCTGATGACATCGACATAAATCGCGGCCATCGCACTCATCAGGGTTTCGGACTGCAAATCAAAATGGTCAAGCTGACGCTGTAAACCGTCAATGCGGTTGCCGAGCGTGTCCATCGCGCCTTTTGCGCCGCTCAGCTTACGCTCCAGCACCATCAGGCTTAAGGTGTAACGGGTCAGTTCTGCGTTCAGTCCCTGACGATTGCTGGCATTCAGCACGCCGAGCAGGGTTTCGAGGCCGAGGCGAAGATTGGTTTCGCTGCCACCGAACACCCCAAGCGTCGAGCCTGGGTTAAGATCGATAATGCTGTTGAGCGAAACGTGCAGCGCATCAGCGTCGCAATGACCCTGATGTGCCAGCTGTTGCACCAGACGGGCGGACTGGCAAATGCCGGCCAGCGCCAGGGTGATGTCATAATAATTCTTCGCCACACGTGCTCCTTTTGGTGTGCAAACTGTTTATTCGGCCAGCGGCAGACGCTGTTCAATGATCCCGCCGCCGAGGCAAATTTCGCCGCTGTAGAAGACAGCGGACTGGCCAGGCGTGACGGCAGAAACCGGCTCGTCGAAACGCACTTCGATACGTTCGTCATCAATGGTGGTGACGGTGCAAGGGATATCAGTCTGACGATAGCGGGTTTTCACCGTGCAGCGCAGAGTGCCGGTAAACGGTTCACGATCGACCCAGTGCAGCTGCTGAGCGATAAGCCCGACGGACATCAGACGCGGATGCTCGTGGCCCTGAGCCACCACCAGAATATTGTTTTCGACATCTTTATCGACCACGTACCACGGCTCTTCGCTGCCCTCTTTGGTACCGCCGATGCCCAGACCTTTACGCTGGCCGAGGGTGTGGTACATCAGGCCCTGATGCTCGCCGACGTCATCGCCGTCAACGGTGATAATTTTGCCCGGTTGAGCAGGGAGGTAGCGCCCCAGAAATTCGCGGAATTTGCGCTCGCCGATAAAGCAGATGCCGGTGGAGTCTTTTTTCTTCGCGGTGATCAGATCCAGTTCTTCGGCGATTTTACGCACTTCTGGTTTTTCCAGCTCACCGACCGGGAACAGGCTTTGTGCAATCTGTTCGTGACCGAGGGTGTAGAGGAAATAGCTCTGATCTTTATTGCCGTCGAGACCGCGCAGCAGCTGGCTTTTGCCATCGACATCCGCGCGGCGCACGTAGTGACCGGTCGCGATGTAATCTGCGCCCAGGTCTTCAGCGGCGAATTCGAGGAAGGCTTTGAATTTGATCTCTTTGTTGCAGAGGATATCCGGGTTTGGGGTGCGGCCCGCTTTGTACTCTTCCAGGAAGAGTTCGAACACGTTGTCCCAGTACTCGGCAGCAAAGTTAACGGTATGCAGTTCAATGCCGAGTTTGTCGCACACGGCCTGCGCATCTGCAAGATCCGCTGCCGCCGTACAGTATTCCTCGCCATCATCTTCCTCCCAGTTCTTCATGAACAGGCCTTCCACTTGATAGCCCTGCTGTTGCAACAGGTACGCGGAAACGGAGGAATCGACACCGCCGGACATGCCGACGATCACTTTTTTCTGGCTGTTATCTGACATGGAATACTCACGACATTGAACTTAAAGGCGGCGTATTCTATCACGCGCCCCCCGCGTTGGCACCCTCTGTAAACGGCCAGTTAAATTCCGCGATCACCTCAAGCGGCAGGCGGCTACCGGACTGATAGCAGCGAATGCTTTCGGCAACCAGCGGCGAGCGCAGGTTTGGCGCGTTCAGGATCTCCTCTGCTGTCACCCACAGGCAACGGTCGATATCGTCGTCGTGCGGCTCAGTGGCGCACATTTCGTTAAGTTCGACCACAAACAGAAAGCGTAAAAACGGCGTGCGATCGGGCGCGATCCACTGATGCAGACGCACAAAGTGCTGCGGTTCGGCGTGAATACCGGTCTCTTCCCACAGCTCGCGACGCGCGGCCTGAACCAGCGTTTCGTCGGCTTCAAGATGACCCGCGGGCTGGTTCCACAGCGCTTTGCCGTTGATCGTCTCTTCGACGACGAGGAATTTGCCTTCGGCGTGAACCAGGGTGGCGACGGTAACGTGTGGTTTAAACATTGTTTTCCTCGGATAGCTGAATGGTGTATTTCAATATTAATAATTGATCTGGATCACATTTTCGCCGGTGACCTATACTTGCTGAGGTTCTGATTCTCTCACCACCGAGGGTACCATCATGCAGCTTACCACGCGTACTATGCCGCAAAAGAAACGTATCGCTTTAGTGGCTCACGATCCCTGCAAACCCGACCTGCTCAACTGGGCAATCGCTAATCAAACGGCACTTGAGGGCCACACCATCTACGCCACCGGCACCACCGGAAACCTGCTGCTTGCCCACACGCGTTTGCCCGTCCTGGCGCTGATGAGCGGCTCGATAGGCGGCGACCAGCAGCTGGGTTATCTCATCGCGTCGGGCCAGATTGATGTGCTGGTCTTTTTCTGGGACCCGCTGAGCGCGGTGCCGCATCACTCGGACGTGAAGGCGCTGATGCGTCTGGCAACGGCGTGGAATATCCCCATCGCCAGCAACGCCTGCAGCGCCAATTTCCTGATCCACTCGTCGCTCTTTGAGCAGACGTTCGATATCACCGTTCCGGACGGAGATGCGTTCCTCAGCAGTCGCGTATCCCACGTCACGCAAAATGGCGTTCATACGCAGCATCTTTTATAACGAATCTATCGGGATTTCCCGCCACTCACCCGACGCCAGATTGTCCAGCGTCAATGTCCCCATCGCATACCTTATCAGGCGCAACGTTGGAAAACCGACATGCGCCGTCATGCGTCGCACCTGGCGATTCCGCCCTTCATATAAGGTGATTTTCAACCAGCTGGTGGGGATGGTTTTGCGTTCGCGAACCGGGGGATTGCGCGGCCATAACCACTCGGGTTCTGCGACCAGCTCAATACCGGCGGGCAGGGTGGGGCCGTCATTGAGCGTCACGCCATTGCGCAGGGCATCAATCGCCTCTGCCGTCGGTTCGCCCTCCACCTGCACGTAGTAAATCTTACCGGTGCGCTTGCCCGGCTGGGTCAGTCGCGCCTGGAGCTGTCCGTCGTTAGTCAGCACCAGCAGGCCTTCGCTGTCCCTGTCTAAGCGGCCAGCGGCATAAATTCCTTGTAACGGGATGTAATCTTTCAGGGTGCTGCGTCCCGCCTCATCCGTGAACTGCGGCAGCACATCATAAGGTTTATTGAAGATAACCAGCCGCTTCGGTCCAGTGTCAGGCTTTTTTTTGGCGTTGCGTCGCGTGCTGAATCGTTCAACTTGGTGATTTCTAAAAGAAGTTTTGTTCATAGTGTTTTCAGAATGGGTGGATTCGAGCATTATAACGGAAATTCATGAGTGATTGGCGCGAGCCTGATATTCGAGTAGTATGAGCTCGCATATTACAACTCATTAACAAAAAACCAGAAGCGCTCGAAGGAGAGGTTAATGGAAAGCAAAGTAGTCGTTCCGGCGGAAGGTAAGAAGATCACCCTGCAAGATGGCAAACTGAACATCCCTCACAACCCAATCATTCCTTTCATTGAAGGTGATGGTATCGGTGTGGATGTGACGCCAGCCATGATCAAAGTGGTGGATGCCGCCGTGCAGAAAGCCTATAAGGGCGAGCGGAAAATTTCCTGGATGGAAATCTATACCGGCGAAAAATCTACCCAACTGTATGGCCAGGATGTCTGGCTGCCAGAAGAAACTCTGGACCTGATTCGTGATTACCGCGTTGCCATCAAAGGCCCGCTGACTACCCCGGTCGGTGGCGGTATTCGTTCCCTGAACGTTGCGCTGCGCCAGCAGCTTGACCTGTACGTGTGTCTGCGCCCGGTGCGTTACTACGCGGGCACGCCAAGCCCGGTTAAACACCCTGAACTGACCAACATGGTTATCTTCCGTGAAAACTCCGAAGACATCTATGCCGGTATCGAGTGGAAAGCCGACAGCGCCGAAGCCGAGAAAGTGATCAAGTTCCTACGCGATGAGATGGGCGTGACGAAGATTCGTTTCCCTGAACATTGCGGCATCGGCATCAAGCCGTGCTCAGAAGAAGGCACTAAACGTCTGGTACGTGCAGCCATCGAATACGCGATCACCAACGACCGTGATTCCGTGACCCTGGTGCACAAAGGCAACATCATGAAATTCACCGAAGGCGCTTTCAAAGACTGGGGTTACCAGTTAGCGCGTGAGGAGTTTGGTGGTGAGCTGATCGACGGCGGCCCTTGGGTGAAAATCAAGAACCCAAATACCGGCAAAGAGATCGTGGTCAAAGACGTGATCGCCGATGCGTTCCTGCAGCAAATCCTGCTGCGTCCGGCTGAATACGACGTGATCGCCTGTATGAACCTGAACGGTGACTACATCTCCGACGCCCTGGCAGCCCAGGTTGGCGGTATCGGTATCGCCCCAGGCGCAAACATCGGTGACGAGTGCGCACTGTTCGAAGCCACCCACGGTACAGCACCTAAATACGCAGGCCAGGATAAAGTGAACCCAGGTTCCATCATCCTCTCCGCGGAAATGATGCTGCGTCATATGGAATGGTTCGAAGCCGCGGACCTGATCGTCAAAGGTATGGAAGGCGCGATTAACGCCAAAACCGTGACTTACGATTTCGAACGTCTGATGGACGGCGCTAAGCTGCTGAAATGTTCAGAGTTTGGCGACGCGATCATTAAAAACATGTAATCCAGTTAATGGGTTAAATGAAAACGGGAGCCGATGGGCTCCCGTTTTTTTATGTCTGATTGCAATGACTCTTTCGTGAGAGCTGTATTACAGGTATTTCACAGAGATGGTTGCCTGGCCGTCCAGAGGGGTATCATCAGTGATTGCCAGAGTCTTAGAATCCTGGACTGCTGCACCCACTGTCAGATGCTGCGTTGCCACTTCAAATGGAACCGGACTACCCAGATCATCACTGAAGGTGAGGATTCGGGTGCCGTCAGAATGAAGATTAATGCCGGCTCCATTGCCCGGTGTCCAGTTGGCCCCCTCATCTGAAGAAAGCGCAATTTTACCAACGGCCCCGTCAATCATGACATCACCTGTAGTCGGGTTGTCTCTCGCAATAACAGCATATGATCCTAAATCCACATTGTCGGCCGTTTTACCTAAGCCAAATTCAGTGTCCGGGGACGCTGGGTGAGTATCGATTTGAGGAGCTGTATCGACAACGCTATCTGCACGATCGTCAGCGATTGACCATGCAACTTTAGTCGGGCTGGTACAGGTCAGTGTCAGCGTAATATCTTTCTGTCCCAGCTGATTAACTACCGAATTGCTAAGTGAATCAACGGGGATTGCCCCGAAATCCACTACGCCATCAGATGGCAGTGAAGGGGTGCAGGAACCCATAATCAACGTCCCTTGTACTTTCAGTACAGCGGTATCAGCCGCAAATGCTGAGTGAGCAGTAGAAATAACGAGCGCAGCAGCTGCACAGTATTTAAAAATAGTTTTCATGGAATAATAACTCTTCAGTTGGATGATTTAAAAATAAGACACCGTTGTCTTGTTGAACATATTATCTGTATTCTTTCGTAATGGTTCAATTCAATAAGATTGCAGTTATGTATTCAACATTGAGTGTAAAACTGGACTCGTTTTTATATGTATAAGATTGAGATAAACGACATGTTGAAGGCGAGGTGTAAAAAGATGCATTATTCATTGAGGGGAATATAAAAAGTGTGCGGGAGAATAGAGGGCAGGACACAATGGAGGAGAGAGGCTACGGATTGCCTGATAAACCGGTGCAGGCATTCCGTAGGTGAGGTCACAAATAGAGTTGATTACTCGAGATCTTTCACGTCCATCAGCAAACCCTTGCTGAGCAGCACTTTGCCCTCGGACTTGAACTGGGCCAGCATCTTCATCACTGTGCTGCGCGATAGCCCGCTTTTATCGACGATATAGTCAGCCGCTGTGCGGCGTAAACGAATGATCTCTGGCTCGGCTTGCAGCTGATAGAGGCAGTTAATCACCTGGGCGTAACTGGATACCCCGGCCATGTTGTTAACATACTTCAGCATGTTAGCGATGGTCATCATGTGGTTGACTGAAACGCCTTGCCACAGATTTTTTTCATTGATGATTTTCTCTGCCTCCACAAAAGGCAGAAATTCATAGCGGATATCGGTGCAGGCCCGAAAATACAAAAGCGTAGTATCAAAATAGAGGTTGATGCCAAAAATTCGTGGCGCACTGAAATTCACTAACAGGCGGTCATCACTGGGACGACAACCTGAAATGACTCCCTGATGAAAAATGAGAATATTTCTTTCAGTAAAACCGTCCATCGTGACAATCTGATTTTTGCGTTTGGTAAAGATATTTTCTTGCTGTGATAAATTATCAATTAAGAGCTGAATATGTTCTCTGGGATTTAACATAGAATGTTTTCCACTCGTCACTGTTGCCATTAATAGTAGCCTATATTCGAAAGGAGATGTGTCTTTACAGCCACATACGTGAAGCCCATGTTTTTTTACTGGCTCTCAACCTGAACGGTCAAATTTGCCAGTAAATCCTCTTCATCTTGAGGATGTTGTTGTTCGGGTTTCAGCGCTGGTCGAATACGCAAAAGCACAGAAAATTGCTGGCCGACAGGCACTTCGCCGTTACGCACAGGGAGTAGACCGTCATTGTTGAGTACCAACAGTTTTCTCCGATTTCTCTCCTGCTTTGGCTCGAAAGAACCGTGAGTCAGCGTCTTGCCGAGATCAACGGGTTTACCGTCCAGCACCGCCTGTTGAGCGGAAATCAGAATGTCTCCGCTGTCGCCGAAGCGGAAACGTCGCTGTCCAGAGTCATCGCCAATAAACAGCGCCATCTCCTGCGGTTCGCTACAAACGGCGTTCACTCTGACTTCACGTTCATCTAGCATATACACGCCGCCGCGATGGCTGGTTAATTCGCTGTTGCTCAATTTGCCGTAATCCACGGTCGTTTCGGAGACGGTGACATTGCATTCGGCGCGGGCAGCACTTACACAGAGTAATCCGGCCAGCAGTGTCAATGTCAGGATCGTTCGGATTTTCATTTGCATACCCCGTTAATGTTTTCATAAGTCTGATTTGCACCACCCTTTGCCAGGGAATAGCTGATCTGGCAAACGCGCAAGCCGTCTTCATCAGTGAGATAAAGTGCCGGTTTGGCAGAAACGTCTTCCATAAATAGCAGGCCGTCGTCGACTGCAGTGGCAGCGTAGTCACCATTTCCATTCACCACGGTGCTCCCCTTTTTCAGGGTTTTGCCATTCGCCATCTGCACGCGAATCATTGCCCGGTGGACATGCAGCGTGTTGAACGCAACGTGTCCGACGGCACCGCGACCTGCTGCCAGTTCACTGAAACCGTTCTCGACGTCTACATCCTGCGGAAGGGTGTTGGTGTCCAGTTCGACGCGCACTTTGTGATACGGGTTGACGGACGGCACGATGGCTTTGCCCCAGTGATCGGTCCAGACGTCACCCGTTGGGGTGTTGATTCGGGTTCCGGCCAGATCTTTACCCGCATCGATGATGGCGAAGGTGTCTTTAACCGGCCACGGCGAGAAGGTCACACCGTTCTGATGTGCAACGACGCCACCGGAAAGCGCCACACCGTAATTGCGCCCGTCTGGACCGTCGGTTCCGGCGCTTAAGCCTAAGCGCGTATAGTGCAGGTTACTGTTAATTGATCCGTTGAAGCTGTTCTCCCGATCGGCCATATCGCGCTCAGCGGCCAGTGAATAGCTGATGCTCTGACTGATATCCCCGCTGGTCTGCAGTCCGGTATTGGTTTCATGATGGAGGGTGTGCGAATAAGCGCTGACACGATGGCCGCCCAGCGGCATGCTGATATTCACAAACACCGTATCCCCGTTGTCGTCGCTGTTGTTGCGATCATCGTCCTGGTCATCGCTTTTTTGGTTCACAGACCGCTGCCAGCTGACGTTGAGGTTCATGTGGCCAAATGACCTGCCCCATGAGGCGTTCACAAACGCGCTGCCTTCATTTCCCTCAGTGCCCTGGTTCTTTGAGTAACGCAGACTAAAAGAACCCAAATTCGCCAGGGAGTAGTGCAGCCCAGCGGAATATTGCCCTTCGTACTGTTGAAAATTGTCCTCAAGAGAGTCTTCCAGCTCGCGATAGCCCTGGGTGTAACGCGTCATGCTGACATCTGTCATCAACTGACCGGACAAAGCATAGCTGGCTGACAACGTGCTGCTACGGCCTTTTACGCCATGTTTTTGATCCATCGACGTTTTGAAGGTGGTCGATAGCAGCATTTTGTTAAATGGCAGGGTGTCCAACGTTACTGCTGCGGCATCGTAACCTTGCGCAGTCATGATACCAGTACCGATATTGAGCCAGGGTTTGACCCGCCAACCGTCGGAGAGGGTCGCCAGCATCGGCTGACTCTCACCGTCGCCGCTGCTGCGATAGCGGCCCACGGCAGCAGAAAGACCTGAAGGGCTGCTGAGCTGATGACTGTTCACCGCATCGGCTGGGATCACGAAATGATTTTTGCTGCCGTCGGTTTCTGTCACGGCCACGTCCAGCTCGGCGTTACTGCGAATAATCGGCACATCGTTCAGGGTGAACGGACCGGCGGGGACCAGCGTGGAATAGACCACCCGGCCCGCCTGGCGGACTTCAACGCGCGCCTGGGCCGAGCGGGCAATACCTGACACGCTGACACCGCTGCTCCCTTCCGGGCTTAATGCCCCTTCCGGTATAATCTGCACGCCTGAAATCGATGTGCCAGCAAAAATCGAACCACTGGTGTTGATCTGGCCGGCCTGGAAAATTTTCTGGCTATCCACCAGCGTGTGCTGCAGATAAGCGTACAGATTATCGGTGGTTCGTGACCCATTCTCTTCATTCAGAGACTGGCGGCTGCGGAACAGCCAGTCATGCATGTTCAGACCTTCTTCCAGCATCAACTGTTTTGTCTCGCTGCTGTTGCTGTCTGAGGTATTTTGCGTCGCAAAGGCGGTGTAATTGAAAATGCCGGCCGTACCGCCCGTGCTGTAATCTTTGGCCTGGTCGCCTTCGTTAGAGGTATCGATAGCTTCTTGTGGAACGACGAGGTCCAGCTCTTCCTGTGCTGGAACGGGAGTAATCACCGTGCCTGGGAAGGTTTTCGTATAGTCGAAACAGGCATTGCTCTTTTCGTCATCGCTGAGCTTTGCCACTTCACGCGGCACCACTAATGAGGCTCCCTGCAGAAAAGGTGTGGTGGCACACAGCTGGCCATCCTGGCCAAAGGTTGCGGAAACCTTTCCTTTTTTCTCGCCATTCACCACAACAGTGACCATTTTTACGCCGGGTGTAAACTTTGGCGCAGAGGCGAAATAGTGACCCAGAGACGGATCAAGGCCGCGATCTTTCATGATGCTGGTATCAAATTCCAGCGGGGCTTCTGCCGCAGAGGAAAGTACCGGGTACAGACAGCAGAGAACAGCTAACGATAAATAACGATGCGATAACGAAACCATCTCAGAATACTCGGTTAAATTATTTATTCAGAGTGGCGGTGTAGCTTGGGACTTCAATGCCGTAGCGACTGGCCGGGAAGAATTTTAATTGACTATCTCCGGCAAGTGATGTTTTTGCCTGAGCAGTCAGCGTCTGACCCGGAAGAATATACGTTTGCTTAATTTTCATTTGCGTACCTGAAGGCTGAGCCACCAGATTTTCAGCCATACGAACGACATAAGGTGAATCATTTTTAACGGTGACAGTGTTACCGGATGCAGACCATTTCAGCAGTGTCCAGGCATCTTTTACGACCGCAAGACTTGCCGGATGAATCAGTACCGGAATATCCTGACGAATATTAATGGACACTCGGCTGTGATCGCTTTTTGTTTTCGGTGGAATGCCTTCAAAGGTTACGCGCTTCAAATGCTCTGTCGTTAATGGAGCATCAGTTGCCAGAATAAAACGCAGCTGCTGGGTCTGTCCATCTTCGACACGGGTGACGGGTTGGGTGACGGTCAGATGCGTGCCCGTGTCGCCAGGAATATCGACAATATTGGTATATAGAAGGGAAGGATGCGGGTCGGTATTCTTAACATTAATACTGCCGCCTTTATCCTGCTCTTCAATAATAAGCAGCGAGGATTCGGGAACCATCCCCGTTGCCAGTGCAGCGGCGGATTTAATAATAAGTAATAATGTAATAAGTTTTGCAGATTTATTCAGGTGAATCATATTATCTCCAGTCGGTAATTGAATTATATTAAAAGGCGGAGGCTGATGACGAACATCGCTATCCGATGCCGTGCATTCTAATTAGGTGCATTGTCAAAATCAGCTCGAAAATAAATCAAAAATAAAGCCGATTTTGAGTCCGATTTTGCGATCTATTTATTTGCGAGATAGAAAAATAGCGATATATCATTAACTTCTGAGCACATTCGATAAGGGTATTCTTAATATGGATGCTGTATTTACCCGTACTCAAAATGGGAACTGGCAATGATAAAATCATTAATGCGTGCAACAGCGCTTATCCCGCTGCTGCTTTCACCTTATGTCATGGCCGCTGATACCGCGATTATCAAAGTTCAGGCCACACTGATGATGGGTTCCTGCACGCCTTCGCTGGATAACGGCGGACTGCTGGATTTTGGCGGCTTTCCCATTGACCATCTCTATGAAGACACTCCGAGTGGACTGGATACACGCAGTATCAGCCTGCACATTACCTGCTCAGAGCCTGTCGCGCTGGCTTACACTTTTCAGGATGACCGCAGCGATACTCTCGATGGAGGTAGCGCGGATATTGCCACTTATGGATTCGGGATCGGTAAGACGGCAGGCGGCGTTAATATTGGCCACTTTTACCTCTACCTGGTCGGCCCCGATACGCCGGTGGTCAACAATGCCCCGGCACGCACGATCTTTTCTGACAATAACGGCGCAGACTGGAATTTAGCTTCCAGCGCGACCCGAGCCTCAAACAGCGGGGGGAATCTTGCGGCCTTTTCCGATACTCAGGATTTCACCCATCCGCTGGCCGTTGAAACTGCCGAGGTGGAATTGTCGGTCCACCCGATCGTCCAGAGCCGCAAAACGCTGGCCCTGACGGACGACCAGCCGTATGAAGGGCTTGCGACGATAAGCCTGGTGTATCTCTAAGCCTTGTAAAAAGGTGTTGCATTTTACCGGTCAAAAAGCCTGGCGATTAACTTTCTTGTAGCTACGCTTAAACAGGTAACCTATAGCGGGAGGGGTTATGTTGACTCATTCTGAAGCCAAACGGTGGGCGTCGGTAATGCTGAAATCAGCGTTATGCGATGGGATGCAAACGGAGGAGATTTCTCGTCAGGTACACCTGGTCTGCGATCATCACGGGCGGGAGTGTCTGGAGGAGTTAATTGAAGAGATCTTAATTGAAGCAGGACGAATAGGGCCTAAGCACAGCAATGGTGAAATTCACCATCACTAAGCTTCAATATTCTGCTAACCGTTTTCACCCATCACGATGTTCTCACGCTGGATCCGGGAGCGTTTCCGCTCCCGGACAGCCGGTTTAGAAAATTTCCTTCACTTTGAACAGTGACACTGAACGTGACAGCAGATTTGCCTGCTCGTTCACGCCTGAAGCCGTAGTGGCTACCTCTTCGACTAACGCGGCGTTTTGCTGCGTCACATGATCCATCTGGGTGATCGCCACGCGAATCTGCTCAACGCCACGACTTTGCTCTGCCGATGCCAGCGCGATATTTTCCATCATTACGTTAACTTTACTGACCGCTCCGCTGATATCCAGCATCGTCCGGCTGGTTTTATTGGCAAGCTCTGCCCCTTCCTGGATGTACAGCGTTGATTCATTAATCAGTGTCGTTATCTCTTTTGCGGAATCAGTACAACGTCGGGCAAGATTTCTTACTTCGCCAGCAACCACCGCAAAACCACGCCCGGACTGGCCCGCTCGCGCCGCCTCTACTGCGGCGTTAAGCGCCAGAATGTTGGTCTGGAACGCAATACTGTCGATGACGCTGATGATCTCCACCATTTTCTGCGCGCTTTGGCTGATGGCATCCATCTTCTTCATCATATCGCGCATCTGTTCTTCGCCTTCGTTGGCAATCCCGGCGGCATTCTGCACCATCTGCGACGCCTGCAGCGCATTATCCGTGTTTTGTTTTACCGTTGCGGTGATCTGCTCCATGCTCGCCGCCGTCTCGACCACGGCTGCGGCTTGCTCCTCGGTACGACGCGAGAGATCGCCATTGCCGGATGATATTTCCTGCGTGCCAATATTGATGGATTCGACGCCCTGGCGAATAGAGACCACCGTCGAATTCAGCTCCGCCTGCATGGTCTGCAATGCGCCGAACAGCATACCAATTTCATTTCTGTTGGCCACGTGGATATCGCCGGTCAGATCGCCTTTGCCAATATATTCAAAATGCTGAGCCACCTCCTGCAATGGCAGGATCAACATCTTGCGCATCCAGATATTGATAATAATAAACAATACCCCAGCCAGAATAAGCATGGCGATCATAATAAGCAGGGCAAAGTGATAAGAACTGTTGCTGAAATTAATCACCTGGTTGAGATTATGCTGGGTGGTATCGATATATGAATGGTATTCATTATCCCACGCCTGGCGAGCCTGCAAAGTCGCACGACTACTATCGGCTAAGGCGGTTTTGAGTTTTAGCGGATCATTGATGTTGATGACCTGGTCGGTATTATGATTCAACACGCTGACTTGCTGATCGTAGCGGTCTTTCATTCTGGCGCCTACCTCAGGCTCGATAGTTGAAAGACCGGGGATTTTGACAAACATCTGGTACTGCTGAGCGGCAGTCTGCAACTCATTGCGGACACTCTCCTGCACTGCTGGCTCATCGATATCATCGCCGTGGGTTTTTGCCTGTGCGGCGGAATCAATAATAATACGCGCGCGCAAGATGGCATCGCGCACGGCGTTCAGGGCTTTCTGTTCTCCGGCATTATAACTTAACGTTTGAATATCATTATTACTGCGGTGCAGGAAATAGAGCCCAAGACCGCTCGAAAGAATAAGCATTAACGTAAAGGATGTCAGAACGATCAACAGCCCTACGCTGATTTTAATATTTTTCAAAATAAACTCCTTTATAACCTGTGTCGATATAACACCACGCTTGGGAGGGTTATCGGCAGGTGAAAAGGGGGCTTGATTGGCATAAACGACAAAATCAGCCTAAAACGGAAATATGACGTTTACGGTTTTATCTGGTGGGAAAATCGATATTTAAACTTGATGATCCGCATGCGTATGACGAGAGGAGGGGATTTGCCAAAAAAAAGCCCACTAAAAAGTGGGCAAGAAATACTGGAAGCAATGTGAGCAATGTCGTACTGAATACCTGAGTGTTTTGCTCAACTATTCAGTGTTGAGAAAGATAATCTTTCTCAACAAAAGATGCAACCCCATCTTTTGTGTGGCGTGAGATTTTTTATTGGTGATAAAACACGCAAACAAACTTTGTGATGCCTATCACAAATTTCATTTTTGAAATCCTGTGCTATCCTTTTCTGTGTCGTTGATTTGATGACAAAAAACCATACAGAGAGGAAAGCTATGGGAATTTTATCCTGGATTATCTTTGGGCTTATTGCGGGGATTCTGGCGAAGTGGATCATGCCAGGCAAAGATGGCGGCGGATTCTTCGTCACAGTAATTCTTGGGATCGTGGGCGCCGTAGTCGGCGGCTGGATCAGCACCTTGCTTGGTTTTGGTAAAGTCGATGGTTTCAACATCGGCAGCTTTGCAGTTGCGGTGATTGGTGCGCTGGTAGTTCTGTTTGCCTACAGAAAAATCAAAAGTTAAGAGTCAAAACATGTAAAAAAGGCTGCCAGTGAGCAGCCTTTTTTACATGTAATCCATCACCACCAGCCGAACTGGGTGCCCGCGACGGCGACGAGTGCGACGATTAACATAATAATAGTTGTCTTGCGCATTTACGCCCCCGGAGCGGCGTAACCGCCGACAAAAAACCACGTTAAAAAAACCACTGCCGTTATAAAAATAACGACCGGGAAGACAATTCCGATCCTCATAACATCCCCTTTCTGATTTCCTTGCCCGCAGAGTGTACGGGGTTACTCTTCGCGGAGAAAGCGCGTTTTGCGTTTCCCTTTTTTATCCAGATACATCGCCGTATCCGCCGTGCGCAGTGCGCTGTCTGCATCCATTCCGTCTGGATCGACCGCCACGACGCCTAAGCTGGCGCCTGGGTAGACAAGATGCACATTTCCCAGCCAATACTCACCGGCAATCGAGGCGCTGATCTGGGTTCTGAGAATATTAATTTGCGCATTGTCGGCGTCGGTATCGCCCTTGCTCAGACAGGCAACCAAAAATTCATCGCCACCAAGTCTGCCAACAATGTCGTCTTCGGTTTGACCGTCGATCAAACGCTTACCCACCTCAACTAAAAACTGATCGCCCGTCTCGTGACCAAAGCGATCGTTGATGAGCTTGAAATCATCCAGATCGATGTAGGCAATGATGGCATTGCGCTTGAGATGCCGCGCCAGCGAGAAGAGGGTGGTGAGGTTATCAAAAATCGCGCGACGGTTGGGTAAACCGGTCAGCGCATCGGTATAGGAATGTGCGATCAGTGCCGCGTTTGCTTCGCGCAGTTGCATCACCAGCGACTCTTTCTGAATGTACTGAGCAATGAGACCGGCGAAAAGTTGCAGAACCTGCTCCCCCCGGTCGCTCAACGTCTGCTTTTGCGTACTGGCCGCGCAGAGCGTTCCATACAGCGAGCCATCAGCCAGATGAATGGGAATGCTGACATAGGTGGTGATGCCGAGCGCTTTGGCCGCGTCGCAATCCGCCCAGTGTTCCGCCACTTCGTTGCTGAAAAAGCAGTTGCTGTCGATGGCGCGTTTGCACAGGGTGTCGCCCCAGGGCACGCTCAGCCCTTCGGGGATCTGCATCTGTTTGCTGTTACGGGCATAAAGAATGTGCTGCAAACGCGCGTTAATATCGACTTTCGTCAGATAGGTCGATTCCATATCGGTAACAATCTCCAGCATCTCCAGGAGCTGACGCACCAGGCTTTCAAGAGATTGTTCAGTGGCGAGGGTTTCTGAAACACGGGCAAGAATAATATCCGACATGACGTAGGTAGACTCCCATGCAGAAGACGCCAGTATCTGCATGTTGTGCTGAATTTTTCGGCTGAGGCATAGTAGAACACGAATACAGGAAATTTTATATATTGTCGCGGTGGGTGCCGCTGGGCAGGCGAAAAAAAGCCCCGCCGTTAAGTGCGGGGCAAAAGACATCTTGATTACGGAATGATGTTCTCTGGTCATTGAGAACGCAGCCACTATAGGTTTAAAAAGTGCAGGTTTAATGGATAAATCATGGAGAAAATGGCGAAGACTGGGTACGCTTTAGGCTCTGTACATTGAAAGGATATGACAATGCGATATCTGTTACTGGCGATGATTCTGCCGTTAGCCGCCTGTTCGACCCCACCTGAAGCGCCAAAACCCCCGCAAATTGGTATGGCTAATCCTGCTGCCGTGTATTGCGTGAAGAAGGGCGGAGAGCGCGTTCCCGTGCAAAGTCCGCAGGGCGTTCGCACCGAATGCAAACTGCCGGGTGGGGAAGTGATCGATGAGTGGGATCTGTTCCGTCGCGATCACCCAACGCCTGCCTCGTGACAGTTAAGTAGCGACTGCGATACACTTCTCTTTAGGAATTATCTCAGCCCATGCGGCTGGCAACCGACACCGAGAGAGAAGTATGTTTCAGTTAAAACCGGGCAGCCTGTGTATGGTCATTGGCGCCCGCACCGCTGCCGGGCGGCGCAATATCGGCAAATCCGTTGAGCTTTTTGAACTCTGCAAGCCTGGCCTGCGTTTTCTGAATCCGGTCAATGGTGTGATGACCGAACTGCCCGCGAGCGCCGACCGCGCCCTGTGGCTGGTCACTGGCGACGTTTATGCGGTAGATAATCAGCATGGTTTTGCCTTTGTGCGCCCGGAACATCTCCTGCCGCTGACGCCGGATGACGCATCACACACTCTCGACGAATTAACGTTCAGCTAACTGGCGCAGCCAGTCGGCTAACACCAGGGCGTGATTCTGTTGGGTATTCTTTGCGCCGTACAACAGCGTCACGGTTTGGTTTTTAGCGAGGGCTGCAACGCGTTTGCCCTCGTCCATCTGCTGAGCCAGTTCCTGCTGGTACGCCTCGCGAAAAGCGCTGAAATCAATCACTTCACCGTGAAAGGCTTTACGTAATTCGCTGGAAGGCGTCAGCGCTTTGCACCACTCATCAAACGCCAGATCCTCTTTTTTCACGCCGCGCGGCCACAGTCTGTCGACCAGAATGCGATAACCGTCGTCCGGGCTCGTGGCGTCATACACCCGTTTACACTGAATCATTGTCTCTCTCCTCGACCCAGGCGATCAGTTCTGTAAGCTGGTTATCGGAAAATACCTGAATGCCATGTTCACGTAACAGCGCGGCAGCAACGCCCATTCCGGCGCGTTTTTGCCCGCCGAACGTGCCGTCGTAGATCTGTTCGCTGCCGCAGGTCGGGCTGCCGTCGGTGAGAAGCGCGGCGCTGCACTTTCCTTCCTGGGCGGCACGCAACGCTAACCAGGCGGCAAGCTGATAGTGCGCGGTGACATCGCTGCCATCGCTTTCCAGAATCCGCGCGCGGCCCGCCATCACCTCGTGTCCGCTGCCTTTCACAATCTCAGCCGGTAAGCGGGGGATCGACAGTCCCGCCGCCAGCTCCGGGCAGTGCGTCACCAGCCGTTGTTCCTGCTGCCAGCGTTTGAGGGTTTCAGAGATCGCTGCTTTCTCGCTGCCGTTGTAGCGAACCTTATGGCCCATCAGACACGCGCTGACCAGAATTTTGGTTTTCATAAGGTTTTAAATGTTCCGAAGAGGGGGAAATACGCTACCACTATACCACCGGGAATTTTCCCCCTCCAATTTAAGGTATTGTGAACCCTGCAAAAGATCGGTAGGCTGAGGTTCCTTATGTTATCTGATAATTCTTTGGCATATGGAACCTCTTATGGAACTCTCCCCGGTAAAAGACACACTTCGCATTGCACTTGTTGGTGATTACAACCCTGATGTCATTGCTCATCAGGCGATCCCTTTATCCATCGATGATGCTGCTGCCGTGCTGGATTTAACGGCGGATTACGACTGGATTGCCACCACCGAATTGACCAGCCCGGAAGATTTGGTGGGTTATGACGCCATCTGGCTGGTTCCGGCCAGTCCTTATCAAAATGTCGATGGGGCGTTTATCGCCGCGCGCTTTGCACGTGAAAACAGCATTCCGTTCCTGGGGACCTGCGGTGGATTCCAGCATGCGTTGATTGAATACGCACGAAACGTGTTGGGCTGGAGTGATGCGGCACATGCCGAAACCGATACTGACGGCAGAATGGTGATTGCACCGCTGACCTGTTCACTGGTGGAAAAAACCGACACCATCGAGCTTCGCGCGAATACCATTATCGCCAAAGCCTACGGCAGAGAAGAGATTGAAGAAGGTTATCACTGTAACTACGGCGTCTCACCTGAGTTCACAAAAGAGCTGGAAAGCGGTGATATGCGCGTGACGGGCTGGGATGAGCAGGGTGAGATCCGTGCGGTTGAGCTGGTGACGCATCCGTTCTTCGTGGCGACCCTGTTCCAGCATGAGCGTGGTGCGCTGGCCGGTCGTCCTGTGCCGTTGGTGCAGGCGATGCTGTACGGCGCACGCGGCTAAAGGGGCAGGCCGCCCGGCCTGCCGTCAGATTCAATGGGGCGTGATCTCACGGTCGCGCCCGGCAAGCATGCCACACACAGCCATCACCACTCCTGCCAGTGCGCAGGCGATCAGCGGGATCCGCCAGTCGCCCGCCGTGTCATGAATTTTCCCCATCAGTGGAGGCCCACAGGCCGCCAGCAGATATCCTACCGACTGTGCCATTCCAGAAAGTGCCGCCGCCTGATGCGCAGAGCTGGCGCGAAGCCCGATAAACGTCAGGCCCAGAATCATTGTCGCGCCGGAACCAAAGCCATAGACGATAGTCCAGAGCACCGCCTGATCCGGAACAAACCAGAACCCGGCCAGACTCACAGCGCACATCAGAGCCGATAATCCGGCGATACCGCGCTGATCTTTCAGTTTATGCAGCAGCAGCGGTACGGCCAGACCCGGAGCCGCTGTCGCCAGCTGCAGCAGACCGTGCATCGATCCGGCCTCGGTTTCGCTGTAACCGTGGCTGAGTAAAATTGCCGGCAGCCAGCCGATAATCACATAGTAAATCAGGGAGTTAATCCCGAGGAACAGCGTCACCTGCCAGGCCAGCGCCGAACGCCAGATCCCGCGATTATGCAGCGCCCGTGCGCCGGTCAGCGGGGCGGTCTGTTTTTGCCGCCACTGTGGCAGCCACAGAAGTGTCGCCAGCAGCGGGAACACCATCAGCATCAGCAGTGCACCGTGCCAGCCCGCGCCGCTCAACGCCAGTGGAACGATCATCGCTGAACCGAGCGCAGCCGCCGCGCCCATCGTCAGAGAGTAGGCTCCAGTGAGTTTTGCCACCTGGCCTGGGAAATCGCGCTTAATCAAACCGGGGAGAAGTACGTTACCCAGCGCAATGCCGCAGCCAATCACCGCTGTGCCGATAAACAGCAGCGCCGAAGAGGGCAGCGAACGAATACCAATGCCGACGCAAATCAGCAGCATGGCGATAAACAGGCTGCGCTCCATGCCGATTTTGCGCGCCACACCGGCGGCCAGCGGGGAGACTAAGGCAAACGCCAGCAGCGGCAGCGTAGTTAACAATCCAGTCTGGGCGGTCGTCAGACCATAGTCGTGGCGAATCATGTCCAGCAAAGGAGCCGCGCCGGTAAACGTGACGCGTAGCGTGGTGGCAATCATCAGGATGCCTGCGATCAACAGCAGGCGATCTTTGCCGGAAGAGGGAATGGCAGTGGTCATGGTTTTCTCTTACATCGTAACGAGGGCACACAATACCCGTTTTCATCGTTGTTTGAATCAAGCTAAAATGACAGTTAATCGTTTATATCGGACAACTTTATGCAAGGTCTTGGACTCGACGGCTACGATCCGGATAGCCAGCACGATGCGGCAGTAGCGTTTCGCATACGCGTGGTGGAAGACGAACAACGCATTCCTCGCCACCAGCATCGCAAAGGCCAGCTGATCCTCGCCCTGCGCGGGGCGATTACCTGCGAAGTCGAAAATGCGATGTGGATGGTACCGCCGCAGTACGCGGTGTGGATACCGGGGCAAATTCCGCACAGCAACAAAGCCACGCCAGGTGCGCAGCTCTGTTTTCTGTTTATCGAGCCGGGTGCGGTAACGTTGCCGGACCGCTGCTGCACGCTAAAAATCTCTCCGCTGGTGCGCGAGTTGATCCTGACGCTGGCCACCAAAACGCCCGAAGAGCTGGCGCTTCCGGCAACTCATCGGCTGGTGGATGTACTGTTTGATGAAGTTCCACAGCAGCCGCAGGAGCAATTACAGCTCCCTGTTTCGCCGCATCCCAAGATCCGCATGATGAGTGAAACGATGGCCGAAGAGCCCGCCGTTTGGCAGACGTTGGCGCAATGGGCTAATCACTTTGCGATGAGCGAGCGCAATCTGGCGCGGCTGGTAGTGAAGGAGACAGGCTTAAGCTTTCGCCGCTGGCGGCATCAGTTGCAGCTGATCGTCGCGCTCCAGTTGTTGATCGGCGGCAAATCGGTGCAGCAGGCGGCGCAGTCACTGGGATATGACTCCACCACCGCGTTTATCACGATGTTCAAAAAGGGGCTTGGGCAAACCCCCGCGCGCTATATCGCCAACCTGTCTACGATTTCCCAATAAACAGCGATACCAGCCCGGCGGCAATCAGCGGCCCGACCGGCACCCCGCGGAACAGCGCCACGCCGAGCACCGTCCCGACCAAAAGGCCAGCGACGAGAGACGGCTGTGAGCTCATCAGCGTGACGCCGCGTCCGCCGAGCCATGAGACGAACACCCCGACCGCGATGGCAATCAACGATTTCCAGTTCACAAAAGAGTGCAAAAGCGTCGATGCCGGCAGCGTGCCGCTGGCGATCGGGGCCATCACTCCGATGGTCAGAATGATAATCCCAATGGTCAGGCCTTGTTTTTCAATCCACGGGAAAAAGGTGTTGAGCGGGGTAACGCGCACGATAATTAACACCAGGATCGAAATTGCCACCGTGGTGTTATGGCTGACAAAGCCGAGCGCCGCCAGCGCCAGCAGGATCAGCAGAGTAGGGTCAAACATGAGGTTTCCTTGCCAGAAAAAGTAAGCCTGCTTACTTTACCCGCAAAGGCGAGTGTAAACAGGCTTTTATCGACAAATCCCTCATTTTTGGGCGGCTGCCTGAGGTTAATCTATCAACAGTTCAACCAGCGGGCTGCCCGCGCGGATAAACACCGGAATTGTCTCCAGCGCGGCGTCGACCGTAATGCGTTCGCCGCCGCGATAATGTTCGCCATTGAAGGCGATCCAGTTGTCACCAGCAGGCAGCCAGACCTCGCGCTGGCGCTGCCCGGCAGACATCACCGGCGCAACCAGCAGATCTTCACCGAACAGATACTGATCTTCCGTCTCCCAACTCTGTTTTTCCTGCGGATAGTGCCAGAACAGCGGGCGCATCAGCGGGTCGCCGTGCTGATGGGCATTTTCATACAGCGCATCAATGTATGGACGCAGTTTTTCCCGCACCGTCAGCCAGTGCTGCATGATGGCGAAATTTTCCTCGCCGTAGCTCCACAGCTCATTAGGCGAACCGCTATTACACTGCGGAATGCCGTCACGATAGCGCTCTGGCGGCTGGATTTGCGGTTCACGATACCCGTGCATCCGCAGCACCGGGCAGAAAACCGCCCACTGGAACCAGCGAATTAATAGCTCATGGAAGGCGGGATCGTTGACGTTTCCGCCCTGGAACCCGCCGATATCGGTGGTCCACCAGGGTATACCCGCCAGCCCCATATTCAGGCCAGCGGCAAGCTGATTGCGAAACGCATGGAAGGAGGAATGCACATCCCCGGACCAGGCAAGCACGCCAAAGCGCTGGCTTCCGGCCCACGAGCAGCGCACCAGATTCACGATATCGCGCTCGCCGTTAGCGGTTAAACCATCGTAAAAGCCCTGGGCAAAATCACGCGGATAGCGGTTGCCCACTTCCAGCACCGGGCCCGCGTGGTAGCGGTAATTATCAAAATCGTAGGCGCGATATTCCGGCTCGGCTTCGTCCAGCCAGAACAGTTTAATCCCCAAATCGTAGTAATTTTTCTTCACCGTATCCCAGACAAATTCGCGCGCCTGCGGATGAGTGGCATCGAAAAAGGTGGTGTTGCCCATAAAGTCGAGATTCACCTGCACGCCGCGCTCGCTGCTGACCAGCCAGCCTTTGGCCTTCATCTGTGGATAGAGCGGGCTGCGTGCTTCGACGGTGGGCCACACCGAGACCATCAGCTCGATGCCCATCCCGGTGAGTTCTTCCACCATCGCTTTGGGATCGGGCCAGTCAATCGGATCGAAGCACCAGGTCCCCTGATTCGGCCAGTGGAAGAAATCAATCACCATCACAGAAAGCGGCAGGCTGCGGCGACGATATTCCCGCGCCACGTCCAGCACTTCCTGCTGGGTGCGATAGCGGAGTTTGCACTGCCACAGGCCGCTGATAAAGGCGGGCGCAGACGGCGGTGTTCCGGTCGCGGCGACATACTGGCGAGTGATGTCGGCAATACTGTCGCCAGCGGTTATCCAGTAGTCCATTTCACCGGTTACGCGGGCGCGCCACTCGGTCTGGTTTTTGGCGAAACTGACTTCGCCAATCGCCGGGTTATTCCATAGCATGCCGTAGCCCAGATTTGACTGCATAAAGGGCACGCTGGCCTGAGAATTACGTTGGGCCAGTTCAAGATTGCAGCCTTTGAGATCCAGCCACGGCTGTTGATACTGGCCCATGCCGTAAATCCGCTCATCCGGGCGTGATTCGAAACGCACGGTGAGCTGATATTTCCCACCCGCCAGCGGTTTGAACTCGCGCCCGTCCAGCTTCAGCGCGCTGACGTATTTGTCCTGACTCTTTTCGCTGGCGCCAATCCCCACTGTCGAACGCTGGCGCCACATCTCTTCCAGCAGCAGCTCGCCGCGTTGGTTGTAAAACGCCAGTTGGCCTTTCAGATTCAGGGTTGCAGTGATATTGCCATTACGCAGCTTAAGGCTTTCGGCCTGCGCGGTGATCTCCGCATCGTGATGTTCCGCTGGCAGCAGCGCTTGTAACGCATCACTCAATTCCGGCAAACAGGTGGCTCTGACGCGCAGGCTGTTTTTACCCCAGGGTTCGACACGCAAGATCTGGCGTTCAAAACGCCACTCGATGCTGTTGGTATGTTGAATCAATTCACTCATGGTTAATGCGTCCTTTTACGAAAGACTGTGTTTGGCCAGATTGATGGATTGCATGGTGCGATCGTCGAGCTTGTACCAGCGCAGAGTGGCAAACGCGCACAGGGACAGAATGCCAGGCACCACGGTAAAGAGGGCGATGATGCAGTGCATGGCGGTGGAGGTTTGCTCCGGCGCGTTAGCGACATAGCCGCTAAAACCGAGCGTCCAGCCGACGATGGCGCCGCTGATTGCCATGCCGAGTTTGAGCACCGCCAGGAAAGTAGAGAAGATCACGCCATCCATTCGTTTGCCCTGTTTCCACTCGCCGTAGTCGGCGACATCAGCCATCATCACCCACATTAAGGTGGTGGTTGCCTGGTACAACGTGGAGATAATGAAGGTGAGCGGCACCAGCACGGCGACCATTTTCGGTGCGAAGAACAGAGCAATACTCAGCACGCCCGCCAGCACCGCGCAGTAGCCAAACATCTGCACTTTGCTGTAATTGCGTGTCAGTCGTTTTGCCAGCGCGCTGCCTGCCGCTTTACCCAGAATATGTGCGCCGAGCATCCACATAAAATAACTGGTGCTGCCCAGGTAATAGGTCACGAAATACATCATTGCGCCAAGGCGAATAACCCCAAAGCCGATATTGGTTAATACCAGCACCGCGACGACGCGCCACTGATCGTTACGTAATAAATCACGTAATTCTGCGAGGTAATTATTATGTGTCGCCGGGGCGTTAATTCGCTCGCGGGTATTCGCAAAACAGATCCAGAACATAATGACCGCAATGCTGGCCATAATGGCCATCGCCCAGCGATAGCCGAGTAATTTATCGGCACCCCCGATAAATTCGGCCAGCGGCATCATAAAGAAAGTGGATAATGCGCCACCGAGCGTGGCGAGGAAAAAGCGATACGATTGCAGGGAAATACGCGCGTCGTTATCCGCTGTGATCACCGCGCCCATCGAGCAATAGGGAATATTGATCGCGGTATACATCAGCATCATCACGGTGTAGCTGATGGTGGCGAAAATCATTTTTCCGTGCAAATCCAGTGATTCCGGAACCGCGTAGGTGAGCAGGCAGCTCGCCCCGAACGGCAGTGCCAGCCACAGCATCCACGGGCGGAATTTACCCCAGCGGGTCCGTGTGCGATCGGCAATATAGCCCATCGCCGGATCAATAATCGCATCCGCCGTGCGCGCCAGCAGGAACATGGTGCCGACAAATGCGGCGGGTAAACCCACCACGTCCGTATAATAAAAAGTCAGGAAGATAATGACGTTATCCAGCCCTATATGGCTCGCCATATCACCCAACCCATAACTGATTTTTTCTTTACGGGTAATCGTATCGGTCATTATATTCACCCTGCCAGTGTAAGGTTTATTTTTCGGATATTGTGATAGGCAGTGTTAAACAGCGAGGAGGGGTTAACAATTACGAGATTTGGCAATGGAGTTATGGAAACTCTTTTTCGTGATACCGGTAACAAATTATTGTTTAACGGGTTGTGTTTCTCTCTCGCGGGCTATTTTTAACAAAATCGTTTCAGCCTAACATTATTCATCATGCTGACCTGATATTGTCATGTCATTGTCATCTGTAGGGATTAAAAAAGGGTGAATGTTGCAAAAGGGGAATCAACATGAACGATCAAATGTTTGTTGAAACGCTGATTATCTCGTCTTCGTTTTTCACCATTGCGATGATTCTGGTGGCATCAGTGATGTTTCTGGAAAAGCACGACTGACAGCATTGTCAGCCGCGACGTTCAGGAACGGCGAAACGCCACCAGCTCGGGCTGGGCGATGCGCAGATAATCTGCACTGCTCATAATGACCGACTTTTCCAGCAGGCCTGCGTTAAAGGCGATTTCATCATAACGCTCAAACAGGAGCGGATCGGCGACCAGCGTCAGATCGGGATGAAAGCTGAAAGGCGGAATCGCACCAAAAACGCAGGCGGTTAAATCGTCCACTTCCGCCGGGCTTGCCAGCGACGCTTTGATCCCACCAAAATGGCTGGCCAGTTGACTCAAATCGGCTTGTTGATCGGCTGCCAGAATCGCTAAAACATGCTTTTTAACGCCGTTACCCTTAACTTTACACACTAGCGCTTTCGCTCCCTGGCCGAGAGCCGTTCCGCGAATTTCACTGACTGCTTCGCATTTCCCGATGGCCTCATGTTCTACCACCCGATATTGCGCACCCTGTTGTGATAACAGCGCAATCAGCCGTTGATGGGTGGCCGTGCCTCTGACTTCTTCTGACATAATCCTTATTAACCTCCGGTTGTTAAGTCGCGCTAATACATTAGCACATTATTTTTTGAGCGCAGTAATTTCAGCAATATATGTCATATACCCTAAGCTGACAAATATATAGAAACATCCTGGTAATATCTTTTGCAGTCATTCACTCTTTATCAGAGGTATCTATGAACAGGAAGTTCAATGAGATCGACAGTACGTTGCGCGGCTTAAATCATTCGACCGATGCACATTTTAAATGGCTGGTCACAATATTACGCTTTGTTTCCAGTCGTGATATCGAATTAGCGGAAATAACACAGGAAGATGCACACGATCATTGTGAATTTGGTCAGTGGCTAAATGTGCAATTGCAGCAAGAGCGCGAAGATCGTCATTTTCTTCTCGATATTAATATCAAGCACAATCGTGTTCACCAGGCATGTCGGCAAATTTTAAATACCATCGAGAATGATGAGGGCCGTTCTGGCGCATTTGATGCCTTCGAAGCGGCGCTGCTGGAGTTTACTGAATCAATCTCTCTTTATAAACAGCATTTACTGCAATTACGCACCAGCTATGACGCGCTAACGGGCCTGCCGCTGCGGCGTATTCTGGACGAATCATTTGACCGATTAAATGAGGGCGCTGACGGCGCTGGGCTATATTTACTCCTGCTTGATATCGATCACTTTAAAAAGGTGAACGACAATTACGGCCATTTAACAGGTGATGCGGTATTACGTTCTCTGGCGCTGAATCTTGAGGATAATGTCCGCCGGTCGGAATCGGTTTATCGCTACGGTGGTGAAGAGCTTATTATTTTGCTGCGGGCGGAAAGCGACCGGGAAGCCACTGCGGCTGCGGAGCGCTTACGTCATATCATTGCGGCGGTGGAGACGGTGTCCGGCGAACATGTTATTCGCATTACCTTCACCTCCGGTCTGACGCGCGTGCATCGCGGCGAACCGTTGCGCGAAGTGCTGGAGAGGGCAGATATGGCGCTCTATCGCGGGAAACACGGCGGGCGAAACTGCACCATCCTGATTGGCAAGAATCTCGACTGTATAAATGTGAGCCACTAAAGAAAACAGCCAGCGTTTTGCGCTGGCTGTTGGTTTATGCGTTGCTGGTACTTTGTGTGTGGAACAGTTCGCGGAAGACCGGATAAATATCATCCTGGTCACGGATATGCTGCATGGCAAAATTATCGAACATCGCCTGCAGGTGTTCATACTCCCGCCACAGCGTTTGATGCGCGCGACGGGTGATTTCGATATAGCTGTAATACCGCACCACCGGCAGAATTTTCTTCGCCAGTATTTCGTGACAGAGCGGGGAATCATCCGCCCAGTTATCGCCATCGGAGGCCTGCGCCGCATAAATATTCCACTGCGCCGGGTCATAGCGTTCTTTCACCACTTCATCCATCAGCTTCAGGGCACTGGAGACAATGGTCCCGCCGGTTTCCTGCGAGTAGAAGAACTCATGTTCATCCACCTCTTTAGCCTGCGTGTGGTGGCGGATATAAACCACATCCACGTTCTTATAGGTTCTGCTCAGGAACAGATACAGCAGAATATAAAAGCGCTTCGCCATGTCCTTGGTGGCCTGATCCATCGAACCGGAGACGTCCATCAAACAGAACATCACCGCCTGACTGGAAGGTTCCGGACGTTTCTCGTAATTCTTGTAACGCAGGTCGAAAGTGTCAATAAACGGCACGCGATCGATTTTCGCCCGTAGTTCGGCTATCTCTTTGCGCAGCCGTTCTTCCTCCAGCAGCTGTGCCGGTTCCGTGTTTTCTACAACCTTAAGACTGGTTTCCAGCTCTCGCAGTTCGCGACGTTTTCCGGCCGTCATCGCCGTGCGTCGTGCCAGCGAATTTTGCAGGGAACGCACGACGCTGATGTTCGCCGGAACACCGTTGGCGGTATAGCCCGCGCGGTGGGTTTTGTACTCGTTTAACTGACGATGCTGATTTTTCTTCAGGTTTGGCAGCGCCAAATCCTCGAACAGCAGATCGAGATACTCATCTTTGGAAATCTGGAAGACGAACTCATCCTGGCCTTCACCGTCCTGGCTCGCTTGCCCCTGACCGCTGCCCGAACCGCCGCCTCCGCCCTGGGGGCGTTCAATGCGATCGTTCTGGACGAAATGGTCATTACCCGGATGCACGCGATGGCGCAGGCCGCCGCGCCCCTGATGGAACATCGGTTCGCTAATATCATCCGTCGGGATAGAGACGGACTCACCGCTATCGACATCGGTCACCGAACGTTTGTTGATGGCCTCGGAGATCGACTGTTTAATTTGCGCTTTATAACGGCGCAAGAAGCGCTGGCGGTTCACCGTGCTCTTGTTTTTGCCGTTAAGACGCCGGTCAATAAACCAGGTCATATGCCCCCCGTACTGCCAACTTGCAGTGCCTGTAAATGCCGGATGGCGCTTCGCTTATCCGGCCTACGGAACAATGCTTTTGTAGGCCCGGTAAGCGAAGCGCCACCGGGCATCGTTGTTAAGCGTTAAGACGATTTACGCACGCGCAAGTACCATTCGCAGAGCAGACGAACCTGCTTGCGGGTATAGCCTTTCTCCATCATGCGGTCGACAAAATCGTCGTGCTTTTTCTGCTCGTCGGTTGAGGTCTTGGCATTGAACGAAATGACCGGCAACAGCTCCTCGGTATTGGAGAACATTTTTTTCTCAATAACCGTGCGCAGTTTTTCGTAGCTGGTCCAGTTCGGATTCCGCCCGCTGTTGTGCGCTCTGGCACGCAGAACGAAGTTGACTATCTCATTACGGAAGTCTTTCGGATTACTGATCCCGGCAGGCTTCTCGATTTTCTCCAGTTCGGCATTCAGGGATTCACGGTCAAACAGCTGGCCGGTATCCGGGTCGCGGTACTCCTGATCCTGGATCCAGAAATCCGCATAGGTGACATAACGGTCGAAAATGTTCTGCCCGTATTCGGAGTAGGACTCCAGGTACGCCGTCTGGATCTCTTTCCCGATGAACTCGGCGTATTTCGGGATCAGATAGCCTTTGAGGAACTCAAGGTAGCGTTCTGCCAGATCCTGCGGGAACTGCTCGCGCTCGATCTGCTGTTCAAGCACATAGAACAGATGCACCGGGTTGGCCGCCACTTCGGCGTGGTCAAAGTTGAACACGCGGGAGAGGATTTTAAACGCGAAACGCGTGGACAACCCGTTCATCCCTTCGTCGACACCGGCGTAATCGCGATACTCCTGATAGGATTTCGCTTTCGGGTCGGTATCTTTCAGGCTTTCCCCGTCGTAGACGCGCATCTTCGAGTAGATGCTGGAGTTTTCTGGCTCTTTCAGACGCGACAGAATCGAGAAGCGCGACAGCGTTTCCAGAGTTCCCGGCGCGCAAGGCGCATGCACCAGCTCACTGTTGTTCAGCAGTTTTTCGTAAATCTTAATCTCTTCGGAGATCCGCAGGCAATAAGGCACTTTGACGATATACACACGGTCAAGGAACGCCTCATTGTTTTTGTTGTTACGGAAAGTCACCCATTCGGATTCGTTTGAGTGCGCCAGAATGATCCCGTTGAACGGCAGGGCGGAGATACCTTCCGTCCCGTTGTAGTTCCCTTCCTGGGTGGCGGTCAGCAGCGGATGCAGCACCTTGATCGGCGCTTTAAACATCTCGACGAACTCCATCACCCCCTGGTTGGCACGGCACAGCGCGCCGGAGTAACCGTAGGCGTCCGGGTCGTTTTGCGCGTGATGTTCCAGTTTACGGATATCCACTTTACCGACCAGCGCGGAAATATCCTGGTTGTTCTCATCGCCCGGTTCGGTCTTGGCAATCGCAATCTGTTGCAGAATGGATGGCCAGACTTTCACCACGCGGAATTTGGTGATGTCGCCGCCAAACTCATGCAGGCGTTTCGCCGCCCACGGCGACATGATGGTGCCGAGATAGCGGTTCGGGATGCCAAACTCTTTTTCCAGAATTTGCGCATCTTCCTGCGGATTGAACAGGCACAGCGGATGATCGTTTACCGGGCTGCGTTCTCCGTTAGCGCTGAGAACGTAAATCGGCACGCGCTGCATCAGCGATTTCAGGCGCTCTGCCAAAGACGATTTACCACCACCGACCGGGCCGAGTAAATAGAGGATTTGTTTCTTCTCTTCCAGACCCTGAGCAGCGTGTTTCAGGTAAGAGACAATCTGCTCGATGGCATCTTCCATGCCGTAAAATTCTTCAAAGGCGGGGTATCGTGCAACCACACGATTCGAAAAGAGACGGGAGAGCCGTGGTTCGAGAGCGGTGTCGACCATGTTAGGCTCACCGATAGCCATTAATAGCCGTTCTGCCGCATTGGCATAGGCACTGCGATCTTGCTTACAGACAGCAAGAAACTCCTGCAGTGTGAACTCTTCGTCCTTGGCAGCTTCATAGCGCTGGCGATAGTGATCGAATATATTCATGGCATGCCGTCCTTTCGTTTTTTAGCACAGGAAAAGAGCCGTTCGTATGAATAGTGGAGGCTCCTGGAAGCATCTTCACTCCCGCACCTCAGTACCAGAGCAGCAACCCGTGTGCCAGGTCTTGCGCTCTAAACCGCCGGGCGTTCAGCAATTCATCTTCCTAAAATTAAGCGTAGATGGAGTTTGCAAAACTTGCATGCCCTCAGAATCTAATTTCAATGACATATCAATAACTCATCCAAAAAATCTGCTGCGGGAATCAGGACAAAAGTGCGGGTTTCATTGCTTCGTCACAGAAATGAAAGCCTCCGGTCATCTTAAATGATGAAAATAATCGGTTAATTAAACTCATTAGCAGGCAAAAAATTTTGGGATGTGCGGGCAGGGCGGTTACACTTCACCCGCTGATTATTTGACTACAGGAAAGAATGGATTGTGACCAAACTCAAACTTCTGGCATTGGGCGTACTCGTCGCCACGTCCGTTAGCACCGCTCACGCGGCCGAACAGTGGTCCGTTGGCGCAGGCGTCGGCGTTATTAATAGCCCGTATAAACAGTACGATCGTGACGTTTATCCCGTACCGGTTATCACTTATGAAGGCGATAACTTCTGGTTCCGTGGCCTGGGTGGCGGTTACTACCTGTGGAATGACGACACAGACAAGCTCTCCGTCATGGCCTATTACGACCCTAAGCACTTCAAACCAGGTGACAGTGACAGCCATGCGCTGCGCCAGCTCGATAAGCGCAGAAGCTCCCTGATGGCTGGACTGTCTTACGTCCACAACACTCAGTACGGCTTCCTGCGTACTGCGTTGGCCGGCGATACGCTGGATAACAGCAACGGCTTTATCTGGGATCTGGCGTGGCTGTACCGTTATACCAACGGCGCTATCACTCTGACGCCGGGTATCGGTGTGGAGTACAACAGTGAAAACTACAATGACTACTATTATGGGGTATCCCATAAAGAGTCTAAACGTAGTGGCCTGAACAGCTACGACGCTGATGACGGCTGGAACCCGTACCTGGAACTGACCGCAAGCTACAAGTTTGCCAGTGACTGGAATGTGTATGCTTCAACCCGCTACACCCGTCTGAGCGATGAAGTGAAAGACAGCCCGATGGTCGATAAGTCCTGGGCCGGTCTGTTCTCTGCGGGCGTGACCTACAGTTTCTGATTGTGCACTTTCATTGTGCATTCTGTGCATTACAACGGGGCGCTTGCGCCCCGTTTGCATTACTGTGGTGCAGTGAAACCAGGAGAGACGCATGAATGAAAAAACAGTGACTTTTGCCGACCGTATCACGCTGCCGGCGATTGGGCAGGGCACCTGATATATGGGTGAAAACGCCGGTCAGCGGCAAAGCGAAGTGGCTGCACTGCGAGCGGGCATCGATTTGGGTCTGACGCTGATCGATACTGCCGAAATGTATGCCGATGGCAAAGCAGAGGAAGTGGTCGGCGAGGCGATAAAAGGACGGCGCGAAAATGTCTTTCTGGTCTCGAAGGTCTACCCGTGGAACGCGGGCGGAAAGAAAGGGATAGCCGCCTGCGAAGCCAGCCTTCGTCGTCTGGGCACCGATCATATCGATCTCTATCTGCTGCACTGGCGTGGAAACTACGGTCTGGATGAGACGGTCGAGCTGATGCAGGCATTACAACAGCAGGGCAAAATTGGCCGCTGGGGTGTTTCTAATCTCGATTATGACGATATGCAGGAGTTGTGGGGCGTTGAAGGTGGCCCGGCCTGCGCCACCAATCAGGTACTTTATCATCTGGCGTCGCGCGGCATCGAATACGATCTACTCCCCTGGTGTCAGCAGCAGTCGATGCCGGTGATGGCCTACTGCCCGCTGGCGCAGGCCGGACGTTTACGTTCAGGCCTGATGAATCATCCAGCAGTGAATGACATCGCCCGCCAGCATAACGCCAGTGCTGCACAGGTTTTACTGGCATGGGTAATTCACCATCAGGGGGTGATGGCGATCCCGAAAGCATCGTCGATTGAGCATGTGAAAGAGAATGCGAGCGCGTTAGAGATAACGTTTTCTGCCGAAGAACTCGCCCGACTGGATGCGGCGTTTCCGGCTCCGGGGCGCAAAACAGCGCTGGATGTGGTGTAGCGGATTTCACCCCCTCCGCCGGGAGAGGGTGAACGAAAGCCTTAGCGCTTAACGATTTTAATGGTCTGCCCCAGGCGAGACGGTTTGTCCGCGCTGGTTTTTTGCGGTGCGGTTACGCACGCGGTTTCGACGCAGACAAAGGTTTTGTATCCGTCGTCCGGCACGTCTGCCATGCTCACAGAAAGCGCCGGACCTGGGTTCCAGCCCACCACATTGCTGTGATGATGGTGAACCACTTCAATACCGCGGTTGAGCGCTGCATCGTGGATCACGCTGCATGCTTCTGGGTTCAGATAAACGCGGTCGGTGCGATCCGGGAAGGTCTGCACGCCGTCGCTCAGTTTGCCTTCTTTCGCGTTATCCACTTTGTCGATAAAGACATCGCCAAAGCCGCTTACTTTCACATCCGCAATATCACCGACGTTGAAATAGGTGTGCAGGGCGGAAGTGGTTTCAAACTCACCGTGCGCTTCCAGCTCAATTTCACAGGTTTTTCCCAGCTTGAAGCGGGCATACAGCGTGAAATCATGCGGCCAAAGTGCGCGGGTTTCATCGTTGCTTTGCAGTTCGAAAGTCAGCACCGCACCGTTGTCATCTTCATTATGTGCTTTCAGCGTCCACTGTTGGTTACGGGCAAAACCGTGCGCTGGCAGGCCAGCTTCTGCCGCCGGGCCAAACCACGGCCAGCAGATCGGTACGCCGCCACGAATCGCCGCGCCTTTTTTGAACGAGGTCGCAGCAGACAACCACAGGCCTTCTTCTTCACCCTCTGGTTTCCAGGAGAGCAGGTGTGCGCCGTTGAGCGCCACAGAGGCTTTCACGCGTGGATGATCGACGACAATAATATCGGCACCATCAATCTGGCGGCGGGAGAGTACAGGGGTAAGTTGTTCGACTACTGGAAGTGCAAAAATTTTGTGAATCATTACGCAATCCTCTGTCTTTAAGCATAAAAAAAGGCGACCGAGGTCGCCTTTTTGGATCAGTGTCTCATCTCAACTTATTTGGAGATGTGAGCGATCAGGTCCAGTACTTTGTTAGAGTAACCAGTTTCGTTGTCGTACCAGGAAACCAGTTTCACGAAGTTGTCGTTCAGTGCGATACCGGCTTTGGCATCGAACACGGAAGTCAGAATTTCGCCGTTGAAGTCGGTAGAAACCACTTCGTCTTCAACATAACCCAGAACGCCTTTCATTGAACCTTCAGAAGCTTCTTTGATGGCTTTCTTGATTTCTTCGTAGGTCGCTGCTTTTTCCAGACGAACGGTCAGGTCAACTACAGACACGTTTGGAGTTGGAACGCGGAACGCCATACCGGTCAGTTTGCCTTTCAGTTCTGGCAGAACGATGCCAACTGCTTTAGCTGCGCCGGTAGAAGAAGGGATGATGTTCTGGGATGCGCCGCGGCCGCCGCGCCAGTCTTTGTGAGACGGGCCATCAACAGTTTTCTGAGTAGCGGTAGTTGCGTGAACAGTGGTCATCAGGCCTTCAACGATACCGAAGTTGTCGTTGATAACTTTAGCCAGTGGAGCCAGGCAGTTAGTGGTGCAAGATGCGTTAGAAACGATATCCTGGCCAGCATATTTCTCGAAGTTAGCACCTTTAACGAACATAGGAGTGCTGTCTTTAGAAGGACCAGTCAGAACAACCTTTTTAGCGCCAGCAGTGATGTGCTTACGAGCGGTTTCGTCAGTCAGGAACAGACCAGTTGCTTCAGCAACGATGTCTACGTTGACTTCGTTCCATTTCAGGTTAGCCGGGTCACGTTCAGCAGTCACACGGATAGTTTTACCGTTAACAACCAGGTGGCCGTCTTTCACTTCAACGGTGCCGTTGAAACGACCGTGAGTTGAGTCGTACTTCAGCATGTAAGCCATGTATTCAGCGTCTAACAGGTCGTTGATTGCAACGATCTCGATGTCAGAACGTTCCTGAGCAGCACGGAAAACAATACGGCCGATACGGCCAAAACCGTTGATACCTACTTTGATAGTCATATATTCCACCAGCTATTTGTTAGTGAATAAAAGGTTGCCTGTAAAATTACAAAAACCTTACGCAGCGTCAAGCGGAATCGTGTCAATCATTGCGACAAATCAATCCTGCGCATAACCTTTGTGCGACTGAGAGCCTCACTTTCCTTTTGAGCTAGCAACCACATGGGGGCTGCGCCCGGAATTTTAAAGGGCTAACAGGATAAAAATGTGAGATAGATCACAATTGACCGACTGCCGTACGGTAACGCATAAGTTTAGAACAAAAGATCACACTTGGGTGTTAATTTTTTGTTAGAATTCGCCATGAAAAGGTAACTGTTTCTACAGCGAGATCAGAGCATATGTCGAATCAACGTAACCCTGACGAACTCAAAAAAAATCTAACAGAAATGCAGTTCTACGTGACACAAAACCACGGGACTGAGCCCCCATTCACCGGGCGTTTGCTGCACAATAAGCGCGACGGCGTGTACCATTGTCTGGTGTGCGACGCTCCTTTGTTTAATTCGCAAACAAAATACGATTCTGGCTGCGGCTGGCCGAGCTTCTACGAGCCCGTCAGCGACGAAGCAATTCGCTATTTAACCGACTCTTCACACGGTATGCAGCGCACAGAAATTCGCTGTGGAAACTGCGATGCTCATCTGGGACACGTTTTCCCGGACGGCCCACAGCCAACAGGCGAGCGTTTCTGCGTCAATTCGGCGTCAATGAGCTTCTCAGATGACGAAAATGGCGACCAGACCAAAGGTTGAAGAACCGATTCAGCAAATTATTCCATCACAGCGGATTTCTGATGAATATTGATGACATGATTAGCAGCATGACGCCGGAAGTGTATCAGCGCCTGGTGACAGCCGTAGAGCTGGGGAAATGGCCTGATGGCGTGGCGCTGACGGCAGAGCAAAAAGAGAACAGCTTGCAACTGGTGATGCTGTGGCAGGCGCGCAATAACAACGACGCGCAGCACATGACTATCGACACGAAGGGGCAGATGGTCATGAAGAGTAAGCGCGAGCTGAAAGAGGACTTTGGCATCACGCCAAAACCTATCGCCACATTCAAATAACCGAAACCGTAACCGTAGGCCGGGTAAGGCGAAGCCGCCACCCGGCAATAAACGATTGTGCGGCCAGACATGCCCGGTGGCGCTGCGCTTACCGGGCCTACAACGACCTAGTGCTTGATTCCCAACGACGTCGCCAACTGCTTCGCCAGCTGGTTTTGGTCGTCGGCGCCATACTCCCAGAACATTGCGCCACCCAGACCTTTCTCTTTGATGTACTGCGCCTTCAGGTCAACGGAACGCGGGTTCTCATAGGACAAAGCAAATAGCTCCTTACCTTCCGCCGATTTTACCGACAGCCACGGCACTTTCGCCTGGTCGTCCCAGTGCTCGGTAAAGCGTTTCTGCGGATCGTTAATCAGCTTGCTGACGATATCGTTGTATTTCACGTAGGTGTCTTTGCTGAGGTCATAGCCCAAGCCTTTGAACAGATCGATTTCTTGTGCGCTAAAATACGGTTGTGTCACCGGATTTTTCTCGGCGTCGGCTTTGGTCCAGTCGATGCCTGGCTCAACGCTGCGTTTCGGGACTCGTCCATAAAAACCGATCCCCAGATTTACCTGTTCAGGCTTAAGTCCAGCGGCAAGATAATTGTTCACGACAAAATCAGCGCTGTATTTATCTGCCGCTGCCACGGTCGGCCATTTGGTCGAGTCGTACAGATTCGAGTTGAAATACTGCGTGCCGTAGGCCATATCGTAAGTCATCAGATTGATGTAATTCAGATACGGCGCGATCGCTTTCACATCGACCCAGCTTTTCGGGCTTTCCGCGTTCGCGCCCAGGGCAACGGTCACCAGCTTCTCTTTTGGTAATGCTTCGCGGATCTCTTTCAGCAGGGCGGTAAAGTTGGCTTTATCCGCAGGTTGCTTGTCGACCAAACCCCACGCGCCATTTACCGGGTATTCCCAGTCGAGGTCGATGCCATCCAGGCCGTAGGTTTTGACGATATCCTGCACCGAGCGAATAAACACGGCACGGCTCTCTTTGCTGTCCGCAGCGCCGGAGAATCCGCGTGCGCCCCAGCCGCCAACTGAAAGCAGCACTTTCAGATGTGGGTTTTGCTTACGCAGTTCAGGAATTTTATGCAGGTCGTCCATCACTTTCGGTGACAGCCAGATCTGGTGCAATTTGCTGACATCTTTCAGCGCGTCGTTGGTTTCACCGGCTTCGTTGTTGTAGATAAGGCCAAACGAGTAGTTGAGATGGGTGATCTGGCGCACGTCCAGTTTGTCGATATCACCGCCGGGGCCGGCAGTCACATCACCACCGCCGTTAAAGTAGCCGACGGACATCAGATCGGCGGCGAAAAGGTATGGCGCGCAGAGCAGGGGTAATGCTGCCATCACAGGCAATAGCTTCATAACGTATCCTCTTTGACTTAAAAAAAGTAAGCCACATCAGGGATGTGACAAAAAACAGCCAATTGAGGATAGCAGTGCCGCTTCGTTTGTGTTGCGAGGGAGTTCACTTTACAGGAGATTGCCGGGTGGCGGTTTCAGATGGTAGGCCCGGCAAGCGTAGCGCCACCGGGCGTTTACAGGTGCGCGATTACTTCTTATCGATCATCGACTTGAGATTAGCAAAAGGGTTATACGTCGCTTCACCAACGCTTTTCTGTGCATCTTCGCCCGCGACCACCGTTGAGCCGTACAAATCCGCTTCGGTGTATTTGGAGTGCTCATGGTCGTGACAGAACAGGCACAACATCTCCCAGTTGCTGCCGTCTTCCGGGTTGTTTGAGTGATCGTGATCGATGTGGTGGACCGTCAGCTCACGCAGATTAGAGTAGACAAACTCACGGCTACAGCGACCGCATACCCACGGGAAAAGCTTCAGCGCTTTTTCGCGGTAACCGACTTCCAGTCGGGCATAGTTTTTAGGGATAAAAGCCATAACACTGGCACTCCTGAATAGATTAAAAAATGCGTTTACGCCTGCGTCTCTTGCCAGTCTGCCAGCGTGTACAGCGTCGCCCCTGCGGTCGACATCTCCATGAAGGCCAGCGCGCTATCCTGCGCCTGGATATTCACGCCGCGACAGCCATCGGTAATCACGCTGACGTTATACCCCAATTTTAGCGCATCAAGGACGGTGAACTTCACGCAGTAATCCGTCGCCAGCCCCATCACAATCAACTCACTGATTTCGTGATGACGCAGCCACGCGTCTAGCGCGGTTTTTTGCCGATGCTCGTTATCGAAAAAGGCGCTGTAGCTGTCGATATTCGGATTTTCGCCTTTATGAAACACCGCGTCGATAGCCTTCTGATCCAGGAGGGGATGCAGTTCCGCCCCTTCGGTCTGCTGGATACAGTGATCCGGCCAGAAGGTCTGCGCCAGCCCGTCCAGTTCACCCTCAGTAAAAGGCTCGACGTTATGCTGGCTGGCAAAACTGCCGTGATTCGCTGGATGCCAGTCCTGGCTTGCGACCACCGCTTCGCCGCGCGCTTTACACCAGGCGATGAGCGTATTGGCGACATCCACGGTGCTATCGCCACCGGCGACGGCCAAAGCACCACCGGCGCAGAAATCATTTTGCAGATCGACCAGCAGCAGGGCTCGTTGCTTCATAGAAACTCCTTATTCGTCCGGCGTCAGCTCACCGCGCAGGTTTTGCATCATCGCGGCACGCATGGATTGCACGTCCAGATTCTGGCTGAGTAAGTAGTGAAGTTTAGTCAGCGTGGCTTCGACCGTCATATCATACCCGCTAATGACGCCCGCATGTGCCAGCGCGTTGCCGGTGGCGTAACCACCCATATTGACTTTGCCGGACATGCACTGGGTCAGGTTAATCACCAGGATGCCGCGATCGCTCGCTTCCTGTAGCTCTTTCAGGAACTCGCCGTTCTGCGGGGCATTGCCCACGCCGTACGAGCGCAGGATCAGTGCTTTCACCGGCTGGCGCAGGAAGTTACGCACCACGTCGGCAGAAATGCCCGGATAGATGGTCACTACGCCAATTGGCTGCGGGGTGATCGGATGAACAATCAGTTCGCCCGCCGTGTGCGGGGCAGGTGGTGTACCCAAACGGCGGATATGGATGCCTGCTTCCAGCAGCGGCTGCAAATTTGGCGACGCAAAGGCGTCGAAACCGTCGGCGTGGGCTTTGGTGGTGCGGTTCCCGCGATAGAGGCGATTATTGAAGAACAACGACACTTCGTTGATCGGATAATTGGCCGCCACGTACAGGGAGTTCAGCAGGTTAATCTGCCCGTCGGAACGCAGTTCGGCCAGCGGGATTTGCGACCCGGTAACGATAACCGGTTTGCCCAGATTCTCCAGCATGAACGACAGCGCCGAGGCGGTAAATGCCATCGTGTCGGTGCCGTGCAGGATCACAAAGCCGTCGTACTCGTCGTAATGGGCTTTGATATCTTCGGCGATATGCTGCCAGTCTTCCGGCGTCATATCTGACGAATCCATCAGCGGATCGTACTCGTGAATGGTGAAGTCCGGCATCTCCTGGCGATGGAACTCAGGCATCAGCGCCAGCTGGCGCTGCAGATGACCGGAAACAGGGATATAGCCATTTTCAGAGCGCTGCATACCGATAGTACCGCCGGTATACGCCACATAAATCGATTTCTTCTGCATGGTTTTCAATTCTTGTGCTTCAAAGAAAAATCCCCCCTTCGCGAGAAGAGGGGACGGGGTTTAGCGTACGTTAGCGCAGGTGAGGCAGAACGCGTAACGGTTTTGCGGATCGTTAAAGGCGGCGAGCTTATCGCTTTCGGCTTTCACTACGCTTGCCGCAGTCGCCACCGGCGCAGGCAGATACGCCTGAATGGCAGCAGGCAACATCGCGCGTACTGAGCCGGACATGCTGTTCATCACCATATCGACGAACGTCGGCTCATCCTGGTAATACGACACATGCCACTGTTTCAGCTTCGCCAGCTCAGCGGCTTTGGCGACGGCGTCGTCGAAGTCACCCAGGCTATCGACCAAACCGTTGCTCTTCGCGTCCTGACCGGTCCAGACGTGGCCCTGCGCAATTTTATCGACCTGTTCCGGCGTGGATTTACGGGATTCCGCCACCAACGTGATAAAGCGCTTATAGCCGTTTTCGATGCTCAACTGCATCATCTGCGACACTTCCGGCGGCAGCGATTTGGTCACCGTCACGTCCGCCAGCGGCGATGTTGCCACGCCATCCGTGTGAACGCCCAGATAATCGAGGCTGTTTTCGACGGTGTTAATCACGCCAAAGATACCGATAGAACCGGTTAAGGTGCTTGGGTTCGCCACGATGTAGTTCGCTGGCGTCGAGATCCAGTAACCTCCGGATGCTGCCATCCCGCCCATCGACACCACCACCGGTTTGCCCGCCGCACGCGCCGCCGCCAGTTCGGCACGGATCACTTCCGAGGCGCTGACGCTGCCGCCAGGGCTGTTCACTCGCAGGACAATGGCTTTCACTTTCGGGTCCAGACGCGCATCGCGGATCTGCGACGCAGTGGTATCTCCGCCCACGTTCCCCGGCGTCTCTTCCCCGTCCATGATCGCGCCGTTGGCGAAGACCACGGCCACGCTGTCGCCCGATTCATCCGGTTTTTTCGGCGTGTAATCGTACAGACTAATAGCGCTGTAATTTTTGTCTTCTTTGCTCCAGCCAAACTGTTTGGTCAGCGCTTTTTCGATCTCCGCGCTGGAGCCAAGCGTATCGACCAGTTTGTTATCCAGCGCGTATTTCGCCGTATCGCCGCCGACTTTAGTCAGACCATCCAGCATCGCCTGCGCGCCAGGGAAGACCTGTTCCGGGGTGATTTGACGGTTGGCCGCTACGGTGGCGAGATAGTTCTGCCACAGCTCGCCGATCCAGCGGCTGTCCGCTTCACGGGCAGCAGGAGACATATCGTCGCGAATAAACGGCTCAACGGCGGATTTATAGGTGCCCACACGGAACACGTGAGTCGTGACTTTCAGCTTATCCAGCAGCGATTTGTAGTACAGACCGTTGGTGGCAAAACCGTGCAGATCGACAGTGCCCTGCGGAGAGAGCCAAATTTTATTGGCAAAACTCGCCAGATAATATTGCCCCTGGCTGTAGCTGTCCCCGACCGCAATCACCGGTTTGCCGCTGTCGCGGAACTCGCGCAGCGCTTTACCGATGTACTGCATTGACGGCTGATCGGCTCCGGCGAAATTTTTCAGATCCAGCACGATCCCGGTAATGTTGCGGTCGTCCTTCGCCTGACGAATGGCGTCGACGATATCAAACAGAGAGTTTTCCTGCATACGATCGGACGTAGAGCCCAGCAGCTGGCGGCCAATCACGCCCAGACGATTGCTGGTGGAGGGCTTATCGACAATCACACCAGTGATATCCAGCAGCAGCGCGCCGCGCCCGGAATGCTGGGCCTGATTGCTGCTACTGATATGCAACCAGATCCCTACGCAGACCAGGATCAGGAAGATGAAAAAGACATTCATCACCAGTTCGCGGACAAAATTGAGCAACCGCCACGTCCATTTAAAGAAACCGGCAAAAATTCGCCAAAGGGTTCGCATGTATTCTCCCAAACCAGATAATGACCGTTTCCGTCGCAACTGGACGGCAATGTGGGGTTATCGTAATGACCCAACCGCCACTTGTCAGCAGGAATCGCCCACTGCGCTGTAACAAATTCTGCTCTCGTGTTAATTTTGTGAATAAATTTCAAGACAGGAGTTAAACAATGGACGCACTCGAACTGCTTGTTAACCGTCGTAGCGCTTCACGTCTGGCGGAACCTGCGCCTGCGGGCGAACAGCTGGAAAACATTCTGCGCGCCGGTATGCGCGCGCCGGATCATGGCACGCTCACCCCGTGGCACTTCTTCATTATCGAAGGCGCGGGTCGCGACCGCTTCAGCACGTTGCTTGAGAATGGCGCGATGGCCGCCGAGCAGGATGAAAAGGCGATTGATAAAGCGCGCAATGCGCCGTTTCGCGCGCCGATGATCGTTGCGGTGGTGGCAAAATGCCACCCTGAGCATAAAGTACCGGTCTGGGAGCAAGAAATGTCCGCAGGCTGCGCGGTGATGGCGATGCAAATGGCTGCCGTCGCCCAGGGCTTTAACGGCGTCTGGCGCACCGGCCCGCTGACCGACAGCCCGGTGGTGCGTGAAGGATTCTCCTGCGCAGAGCACGATAAAATCGTCGGCTTCCTCTATTTAGGCACGCCGCAGCTGAAAGCCTCGACCACAATCTCAACGCCAGACACCGCTCCGTTCGTCACCCGTTTCTGATAATCACGCTAAACTGTCTGGATTATGAGCAAGCGTCGCATAATTCAGACAGTCATACTTACCTCATCACGGAATGAGCGCTACCATAGCGCGATTGCAATGACAGGAGATGTCCATGAGCGAGCAAACCATTCGTTTAACGCAATACAGCCACGGAGCGGGTTGCGGTTGTAAAATTTCCCCTAAAGTGCTGGAAACCATCCTGCACAGCGAACAGGCGAAGTTTGTCGACCCGAACCTGCTTGTCGGCAACGAAACGCGTGACGATGCGGCAGTGTACGATTTAGGTAATGGCACCAGCATCATCAGCACCACTGACTTCTTTATGCCCATTGTCGATAACCCGTTTGATTTCGGGCGTATCGCGGCGACCAACGCCATCAGCGACATCTTCGCGATGGGCGGTAAACCGATTATGGCGATCGCCATTCTCGGCTGGCCAATCAACACTATTCCACCAGAAATTGCACGCGAAGTGATCGAAGGCGGTCGCTTTGCCTGCCAGCAGGCGGGCATCGCGCTGGCGGGTGGACACTCCATCGACGCGCCAGAACCGATCTTCGGCCTCGCCGTCACCGGCGTGGTGCCGACCGAGCGCGTGAAGCGCAACAGTACCGCGCAGGAAGGCTGCAAACTTTTCCTCACCAAACCGCTGGGGATTGGTGTGCTCACGACTGCGGAGAAAAAATCCCTGCTTAAGCCAGAACATATCGGTCTTGCCACGGAAGTGATGTGCCAGATGAACCTGGCGGGCGCGGCATTTGCCAATATCGACGGCGTCAAAGCGATGACCGACGTCACCGGTTTTGGTCTGCTCGGTCACCTGAGCGAAGTCTGCCAGGGAGCGGGCGTTCAGGCACAGGTCTGGTATCAGGACATTCCAAAACTACCTGGCGTGGAAGAGTACATTGCGCAGGGCGCGGTGCCGGGCGGTACGCAGCGTAACTTTGCCAGCTACGGTCATCTGATGGGCGACATGCCGACAGAGTGGCGCGATCTGCTGTGCGATCCGCAAACCTCCGGCGGTCTGCTGCTGGCCGTTACCCCTGACGCGGAAGCTGAAGTCAAAGCCACCGCCGCCGAATACGGCATCAGCCTGAGCGCCATTGGCGAGCTGGTCAGCGCGCGCGGCGGTCGTCCGATGATTGAGATCCGTTAATTCGATGCGTTTGTTTATTGCGGAAAAGCCGAGCCTGGCCCGTGCGATTGCCGATGTGCTGCCCAAGCCGCATCGCAAGGGCGACGGCTTTATCGAATGCGGAAACGGACAGGTGGTCACCTGGTGTATCGGTCACCTGCTCGAACAGGCGCAGCCGGATGTCTACGACAGCCGTTACGCGCGCTGGAATCTCAACGATCTGCCGATCGTGCCGGAAAAGTGGAAACTGCAGCCGCGTCCCTCCGTCACCAAACAGCTCAACGTCATCAAACGTTTTCTTCACGATGCCGAAGAAGTGGTTCACGCGGGTGACCCGGACAGGGAAGGGCAACTTCTGGTGGACGAGGTGCTCGACTACCTCGAACTGGCGCCGGAAAAGCGTCAGCAGGTTCAGCGTTGCCTGATTAACGATCTCAACCCGCAGGCGGTGGAGCGTGCGATTACGCGTCTGCGCGCCAACAGCGAATTTATCCCGCTGTGCGTTTCGGCCCTCGCGCGAGCCCGCGCCGACTGGCTGTACGGCATCAACATGACACGTGCCTACACGATTCTGGGGCGTAACGCCGGTTATCAGGGCGTGCTCTCCGTCGGGCGCGTCCAGACGCCAGTGCTTGGGCTGGTGGTGCGCCGCGATGAAGAGATCGAAAACTTCGTGGCGAAAGATTTCTTCGAGGTGAAAGCGCATATCGTCACCCCGAAAGACGAACGTTTTACCGCCACCTGGCAGCCGAGCGATGCCTGCGAATCGTACCAGGATGAAGAGGGTAGACTGCTGCATCGTCCGCTGGCGGATCATGTGGTCAACCGTATCGGCGGCCAGCCGGCAATAGTCACCAGCTATAACGATAAACGGGAATCAGAACCCGCACCGCTGCCGTTTTCTCTCTCTGCGTTGCAGATTGAGGCCGGTAAACGCTTCGGCATGAGTGCGCAGAACGTGCTCGATATCTGTCAAAAACTGTACGAAACCCACAAGCTGATTACCTATCCGCGTTCAGACAGCCGTTACCTGCCGGAAGAGCATTTCGCCGGGCGCCACGCGGTGCTGAATGCGATTGGCGTTCACGCGCCGGACCTGCTCCCGCAGCCCGCCGTGAACCCGGACACCCGCAACCGCTGCTGGGATGACAAAAAAGTCGACGCGCACCATGCGATTATCCCGACGGCGCGCGCCAGCAACGTTAATCTCAGCGAGAACGAAGCGAAGATCTATAACCTGGTGGCGCGTCAGTATCTGATGCAATTCTGCCCGGATGCGGTATTCCGCAAATGTGTGATTGAGCTGGAGATCGCCAAAGGCAAATTCGTTGCTAAAGCGCGTTTCCTGGCGGAAGCGGGCTGGCGCACGCTGCTCGGGAATAAAGAGCGCGACGAAGAAAACGACGGCACGCCGCTGCCAGTGGTCGCAAAAGACGACGAACTGCTGTGTGAAAAGGGTGAAGTGATCGAGCGACAAACCCAGCCGCCGCGCCACTTTACCGACGCCACGTTGCTTTCGGCGATGACCGGAATTGCCCGTTTTGTGCAGGACAAAGATCTGAAAAAGATCCTCCGTGCGACCGACGGATTAGGCACCGAAGCGACGCGTGCGGGAATTATCGAGCTGCTGTTTAAGCGTGGTTTCCTGATTAAAAAAGGGCGCTATATCCATTCGACCGATCCGGGCCGGGCGTTGATTCACTCCCTGCCGGAGCTGGCTGCGCGACCGGATATGACGGCGCACTGGGAGTCTATCCTGACGCAAATCAGCGAGAAGCAGTGTCGCTATCAGGACTTTATGCAGCCGCTGGTGGGGACGCTATTTGAGTTGATTAATCAGGCGCGGAATACGCCGGTGAAATCGTTCAGAGGGATGGTGGCACCGGGCGGCGGTGACGCCAGGAAAAAGTTTAAGAAGAAGAGTGCGGCCTAAAACGCCCGGTGGCGGAGGTCAAAAGCAAAAGGCAACCGCAAGGTTGCCTTTTTAGTGTTTTCTCCCTCTCCCCGTGGGAGAGGGCCGGGGTGAGGGCACCCGGCCGCACGGATTACCCCGTTAAACCACCCCTTGCCCAATCATCGCATCGGCCACTTTCACGAACCCGGCGATATTCGCGCCGCGCACGTAGTTGGTTTGCTCCGCTTCACCACCGTACTCCACACACGAATGATGAATATCCAGCATGATGTGATGCAAACGCGCATCCACTTTCTCGGCTTTCCAGCCCAGACGCGCGGCGTTTTGCGCCATCTCCAGCCCTGACGTTGCCACGCCACCGGCGTTCGCTGCTTTACCCGGTGCGAACAACACACCTGCTTCGAGGAACAGATCTGTTGCTTCGATCGTGGTCGGCATATTCGCCCCTTCCGCCACCGCTTTCACGCCGTTTTTGATAAGCAAGCGGGCAGCGTCCACATCCAGTTCGTTCTGCGTTGCGCACGGCAGGGCGATATCCACCGGCACCGCCCACGGCTGCTTGCCTTCCAGATAGGTCAGGCCAAATTCGCGCGCGTAATCCGCTACGCGACCGTCGCGGCTGGCTTTGATTTCGCACAGGCGCGCCAGTTTTTCGGCTGTGAAGCCCGCTTCGTCCACCACCGTACCGCTGGAGTCCGACGCCGTCACCACGCGTGCGCCAAATTGCATTGCTTTTTCGATAGCATATTGCGCCACATTGCCGGAGCCCGACACCGCCACGCGCATTCCTTCGAAGCCCAGACCGTGACGTTTTAACATCGCTTCGGTGAAGTACACCAGGCCGTAACCCGTCGCTTCCGGGCGGATCAGACTCCCGCCAAATGACAGCCCTTTCCCGGTAAACACGCAGGCGCTGTTGTTAGAAAGTTTTTTCATCATCCCGGCCATAAACCCGACTTCGCGTCCGCCCACGCCGATATCGCCCGCAGGCACATCGGTGTCCGGGCCGAGATGGCGATAAAGCTCGGTCATCAGCGCCTGGCAGAAACGCATCACTTCGCCTTCGCTTTTGCCTTTCGGGTCGAAATCGCTGCCGCCTTTACCGCCGCCCATTGGCAGGGTGGTCAGCGCGTTTTTAAAGGTCTGCTCAAAGCCGAGGAACTTCAGGATCGACAGGTTCACGGAAGGGTGGAAGCGCATTCCGCCTTTGAACGGACCAATCGCGGAACTGAACTGGACGCGCCACGCGCGGTTCACCTGCACCTGATTTTTGTCGTCCACCCACACCACGCGGAACTGAATCACACGTTCGGGTTCAACCAGGCGTTCAAGCAGGGACATCTGACGATAACGCGGGTTTTCTTCAAGGAAAGGCCAAAGGGTGGTCATGACTTCCCGAACGGCCTGGGCAAACTCGCTCTGATGCGGGTCGCGCTGTTGAACGTGGGTAAGAAACGATTCCAGAGAGCGTGTCTGATCCATAGATATAAGAACCTCTTATAAAAATTTTTCTAATTTTGTGTGTTGTGTGGGTGATTTGTGGTCGTTTTCGACTATACCACCCGTTCCGCTTTGCGAGGCAAGGGAAAATTGGTCATGAAAGTGAAATTAATCAGCGGCCCTGCGTCATAACTAAAAACGATGACGCGAGAAATTAAAGGTTCAACGCTGAAGAGCCGTTATAGTCATTATCAGGACACAACAGGAAGAGACGTCTATGAACCGTTACGTGATTACCGCGCTGTTTGCTCTTTTATCCGCAGGGGCTCAGGCCGACCGCATTCGCCCGGACGTCGAAGTTAACGTACCGCCTGAAGTCTTCAGCTCCAGTGGTCAGCGTGCGCAGCCCTGCAATCAGTGCTGCATCTATCAGGATCAGAACTATTCGGAAGGGGCAGTGGTGAAAGCCGACGGCGTGATGCTTCAGTGTCAGCGCGATGAGAAAACCATCAGCACGAATCCGCTGGTCTGGCGGCGCGTAAAAGGATAAAGGCTTCCAGCAGCGGAATATCGGCGGGCGCGAGGTCATACGCGAACGCCTCCTGCGGCGTACACCACACCAGATTGCTGTGATAGTGCGCGGTCGGCTCGCCGCTGAAGGTCGGGACGTACCAGGCGTGCAGATGAATCAGCCGCCCGGAGACTTCCCGCTGATGGCTGGCGACGTACTGCGTCGGCTGCGCTTCTATCCCTAACTCTTCTCGCAGCTCGCGGGTCAGCGCCTCAGGCTGCGTTTCATTGGCTTCCACTTTACCGCCAGCGAACTCCCACATTCCAGGTTGATCCGCTTGTGCAGGACGCTGGGCGAGAAGAATTTTGCCTTCTTTTTCAAGGATGGCGGCAACAACATCGAGAGTTTTCAGCATGGTCGTCAATAATTGCAGTTTAAAAACGACATATTATCGTCGACTTGCAAAGAGTCCAGCCATCAGGAGCGTTCGGTGAAAGAAACATCCGCCTGGGTCCAGCCCGTAAAATCCATCCCCGCTAGCCTAAAGCCCATTGCAGCAATGCAGAAAAAACACTTCGGTGTGGTGCTCAATCCCACCCGCTGGTGGGGAAGAATGCCGCGTCTTTTTTGGCTGGTGGCGCTGTTTGTCGGTTTCCTGGAACGCAAAAATGCACGACTGGAACCTAAGTTGCGTGCGCTGCTGATGACCCGCGTTTCGCAGCTCTGTCACTGCGCGTTTTGTATTGACGCCAACAGCCTGCGTCTGGCCGAACGCTGCGGCGCGCTGGATAAGGTGCAGGCGGTGAGCGACTGGCGAGAGTCTGCGCTGTTCAGCCCGGAGGATCGTGCCGCGTTGGATTACGCCGAAGCAGTGACCGCCACGCCGCCGCAGGTCACAGATGCAATCAAAACCGAATTGAAGCGCTATTACAGCGATGAACACATCACCGAAATGACGGCCTTGATTGCTTTTCAGAATCTCTCGGCGCGTTTTAACGCCGCGCTGGAGATCCCATCCCAGGGCCTTTGCGACGCATCCAAAGGAAAACCGCATGTTTGATCGTCATCTTCATCCTCGCCTTAAACCTGCGCTCAACCGCCTGGTGGCGCTGATTGATAAGCCGTACATCAGCGCCGACGGCGTGACGCTGGCGGGTTTTGCTATCGGCGTACTGGCCCTGCCTTTTCTGGCGTTGGGCTGGTATGTCGCCGCGCTGGTCGCCATTATACTGAATCGCATATTCGACGGGCTGGACGGCGCACTGGCCAGGCGTCGCGGATTATCGGACGCGGGCGGATTTCTCGATATCGCACTCGATTTTCTGTTTTATGCCCTGGTGCCGTTTGGTTTTGCGCTCGCCGCGCCGCTGGAAAATGCGCTGGCCGCCGCCTGGCTGCTGTTTGCGTTTATCGGCACCGGCAGCAGTTTTCTGGCCTTTGCGGCGCTGGCTGCAAAGCACGATATTGATAACCCGGGCTACGCGCACAAGTCGTTTTATTACATCGGGGGATTAACGGAGGGGACGGAGACCATCGCGTTGTTCGTGCTGTGCTGCCTGTTTCCGGCGCACTTTACGCTGTTCGCCTGGATCTTTGGCGCGTTGTGCTGGCTCACCACCACAACGCGCATCTGGAGCGGGTATCAGACCCTGAAAGCGATCAAACCTTAAAGGGTGCTTTCCGGCGTCAACGGACCGGTGGTGATCGGGTTACTCGGGTGGCTGCTCCATTCGTACCACCCGCCGTCATAGACCGAGACGTTTTTCCAGCCCATCGCACGCGCGTACATGAAGGTTTCTGACGCGCGCCAGCCGGTGCCGCAGTAGAAGGCGACGTGCTGATCGGGCAGAATATTCCATTCTTTCCACATCGCGGCGATATCATCGGCGCTGCGCATGGTGCCGTCCGGGTTGTGGAAATCTTCCATATGGGTGGCATCGCTGCCCGCATGGCCCCAGCGTGCGCCCGCAATTTCACCTTTTGGCTTGATGTAGCTGTAGCCGCTGGTTTCGCCGGTGAATTCCGGCCATGAACGAATGCTCACCAGCGACGCGTCTTTGCGATGCAGCATCCCGCGCGCCTGTTCCATATCCACCATCAGCTGCGGCTGGCCTGGAATCGGTGCGCCGAAATCACTCGCTGGTGTCACTTTCGCTGGCATTCCGCGCTCGACCGGCAGACCGGCGTCGGACCAGGTTTTCCAGCCGCCATCCAGAAGACGCACATCTTTCACTCCCGCGTAGAGCATAATCTGCGCCACACGCGCCGCGGCATACACGTCGCGACCATACAGAATCACGGTGGTGTCGTGGCGAATACCTTGTTTTGCCAGCAGCGCTTTCAGTTTGTCGTCAGAAACTTTATTCCACAGCGGCTCGCTTTCCACGTCGTTGGTATCGATATAGCCTGCGCCCGGGATGTGGTTCAGCAGATAGAATTTTGGTGCCCCCCAGGCAGCTTCGATAATTTTATAATCGCCTGCAGGAGCGGCAGCGACTTTTTTGCCCTGCATCAACTGATGCAGCCACTCGGGATACACCAGCTGTTCGAAATGCGGCAGGCGCTGCAGGCGATCGGCATTTTGCAGCGCATCGCCCAGGGTGGAAACGTGCTGATACCCGGCTTTGGCGAGGCGTGCTTTCACCGCCTGGTTGTCCGCATCGCTGCCGTACAGGGCGATGGCGGAAGCTGGCGCGAGATTATGTTGTTTGGCCCAGTCGGCGAGCTGCTCATCGCTCATGAGGGTTAACCAGCTGGCTGACAGGTTCAGGGCGGCGGGTTCATGCCCGGAGGTGCCGGACAGCGTTTGCGGCCAGCCGTTATAGAAGGCGCTGGCGCGGGTGTCGATCACCGCGCCGTGCTGCTGTTGCAGCTGGGCCAGCGTCACAGAAGAGGCCATATCAGCGGCGAAAGTGGAGAAACTGGCAAGACAAAGCGCCAGCGCGGTCAGTTGAGAAACACGTTTCATCGAAGAACCTGACGTGAAATAAAAGGTGCGTCATTTTCGTCTTCCCCTAAACAGAATTCCTTGCGTTAGCACAGGGTTTATTGCCACCCGGCGAGCTGAATTACCCGGCCATCCGCCGGAATATCGTCTTCATCGTGCGTCACCAGTACCACCGGGATATTGAGTGCGTGAACTTGTCCGAACACCCAGGTTCTGAATGTTTCCCGCAGTTTCTTATCCAGGCGACTAAAGGGTTCGTCCAGCAGCAGCACCTGCGGTTGCGCCAGCAGGGCGCGGAGCAGACTGATGCGAGCGCGCTCACCGCCCGACAGCGTCGCCGGATCGCTGGCATAAAACCCCTCCATGCCTGCACTTGCCAGAGCCTGTTCAACCTGCTCACGCCGCGCCGTTCGAACGTGCCCCGGGAGCGCCAGCATTAGATTTTGTCCGACGCTAAAGTGATCGAACAGCAGCGCGTCCTGGAACAAAATCCCAATCCCCCGTTTTTCGACCGGGCGCGCATCCAGACGCTCATCGTCGAGCCACAGCTCGCCCTGCGCGTGAAAATCGGTGGACAGTGCGCCGACCATCCATGCAAACAGACTCGATTTCCCGCTGCCCGAAGGCCCCATCAGGGTGAGGATTTCGCCGCGTTCAACGCTGAAATTCACTTCGCGCAGAAGCGGTCTAAGAGTAAGATTTTTGACGGTCAACATCAGCGTAGCCCTTGTCGATAGAGTCCTGCGAGGCGGGATAATCCTGCCGCGAGGGCAAATGCTGCCGCAGTCAGAGCCAGCAACCACAGCGCGCGTCCCGCAAGTATGGCGCTACTGCCACCGCTGCTAAGCGCCACGGCTTCCGTGGTGAGCGTGGCGAAACGTCCGGCCCCGAGCCACAGCGTCGGCATGTATTGCGCCATGCTCACCGAAAACCCGGTGGCAAAAGCGATCAGAATAGGGCGCATCAGCAGCGGACATTTGATGCGCCAGAATATTTTACCTCGATGCATACCGAGGGTTTTGGCGATCAAAATAAGTCGAGGATCGAGCCTGCGCCAGGCGGGTTGTAACACCAGAAGCGTCCACGGCAGCACCCACAGCAGATGTCCCCACAGCACCGCAGAATAGCTCCCGTCAAAGCCAAGAGACAATGCCAGACTGTACTGCCCGGACACCAGCGGCAGAGCGGGCAATGCCAGCGGCAACCATAAGCAGAGTGTGCCGCGAGATGGCCCCCACTCCAGCCACAGCAGGACAGTGCCCAGCGCAATCAGTGCCGACATCAGGGCGAAAGAGAGGCTGGCGTTGAACGGTACAACGTCAAAATCACTCTGTTTTGCCAGCAGGAGCAGCACCACGGCGCATATCAGCCCGCTCAGGGGCAACAGCCAGCCCAGCGCCGTTCCCACGATAGGCGGCCCGGCTTCGTGGCGTTGACCAGACACCGAAGGGATCGCGCGTCGCCACCGTTTCCACAGAGCGACGCCAACGGCGGCAAACGCGCCCAACAGGAGAAATAAAACCAGACACAGCAATGTCCCCTTGATGTGCTGATCCGCATCGCCCTGGCTGAGCCACTGCCAGGCCAGCACCGCGAGCGTTGGCGGGTTGCCCGGTCCGAGAATTATCGCGACATCCACCACCGACAACGACCAGGCGATGACCGCCAGCATCACTGCACCCAGCGCCGGAGCAATCGTCGGCAACACCAGCCACAGCAGCCCCTGAAGGCGCGAATAGCCGAGGGTTTGCAACACCACCATTTTCTGTGCCAGCGTCTTTTCCGGCAGCACGGCGTAGATCGCCCACAGCACAAAGGCGCTCTCTTTGACCGCAAGCGTCAGGCCGAGGCCGATTCCGTAGCGATCCAACAGAGGCGAACAGGCGCTGCAAAGCTGATAAAACGCGCCGCCTTCTGCGAACAGCAGCAACACGCTGGTGGCGAACGCGACGTGCGGGACGGCCAACAGCCACGGCAGACGGGTGTTCATCTGCTGCCAGCGCTTTCCGGGCCACAGCGCCGCCACAATGCAGAGGGCGATAAACAGCGAACCGACGGTGGCGATTGCCGTGGAGACCAGGGTGGCGAGCAGCGCCTGGGGCAGTTGCGGATCGCTAAACAGGGATTGCCATCCGGCGATGGATAACGCCGGTTCCAACAGCATCACGGTGGCGGGGAACAGCGGCGCGTAAATCGCCACTATCGCCAGCCACACCAGCCAGCCTAGCGGGTGCCGTAGCGACGCAACCATTCCTGCTCCAGGGCGTTCACCCAGGCCGCGTGCGGCTCAGGCTGCATGGTCGGTAAGCCCGCCGGAATAAACTGGCGCATTGCGCTGGCCTGTTCAGCAGGCAATTTTTGCGGGTCCAGCACGCTCGGATCTCCCCAGATTTTTGGGTCAGCTTTGCGAATTTGCGCATCGGGTGAGAGCAGGAAATTGGCGACCACTTTGGCCCCCGCGCTGACGCTGCTGTTGGCCGGGATCGCCACGAAATGCACATTCCCAATCGTTCCGTCGGCAAAGCCGAAGCTGAAAGTGTCAGCAGGCAGTTCACCGCTGGCGACTTTTTGCTGTGCGTGCGCCGGATTAAAGGTCAGGGAGAGATTCAGATTGCCGCTGGCGAGCAGGGCGTCCATGCGCGCGGGTGACGGCGGGAAATCTTTGCCTTCGCGCCAGAGTTGCGGGTGAAGCTGATCCAGATAACGCCACAGCGGGGCGGTGACGGCGTTAAAGGTGTGCGGGTCGGGCGCAGTTTTCAGCGCATCCGGCGTTGTTGTCAGGTTCAGCAGGAGCTGTTCCAGAAACGCAGTGCCGGTAAAATCAGGCGGGCGCGGATAAGTCACTTTGCCTGGATGTTGTTTTGCGTAGTCGAGCAGGGCAGCAGGATCGCGCAGTGACGCTGAGAGCGTAGATTTGCGGGCAATAAAGGTCAGCTGCGCCGCGCCCCACGGGGATTCTGCGCCGTCAGTGGCGATGGCAAAATCTTCGGTTACCGGTTTGGTGGTATCGACATACTGCCAGTTTGGCAGCATTTGCGCCCAGCCCGTTTGCAGCAGATTCGCCTCTTTTAACGTGCGGAAGTTCTCGCCATTGACCCACAGCAAATCGACTGAACCTTTGGTCGTGCGTCTGGCCTGAAATTCGGTCTGGATACGTTTCACCGCATCGGCGGCGTCAGCCAGATGCACAATTTTCAGGTTAATCGCGTAGTGAGTTTTCATCTCCTCGCTCACCCAGTCGAGATAATGATTCACCGCAGGGTCACCGCCCCAGGCGTTAAACCAGACCGTCTGACCTTTGGCTTGCTGTTGAATAGTTTGCCAGTCACTGGCGGCGAGGGCCGGGGTTGCCAGCAGCAGCCCGGTCAGAAACATGCAAGAACGCACACGGCGCATAATGCCTCCCTGTTAATGAGATGAAGGGGAAAAACGAGTGAAGAGCCAGCGGGTGACCAGCGGCAATAACCCTAATAGTGTAAAGGCGATAAGCATTCCCGGCGACAGAATATCGCGCAGGGACGTCAACTCCCCCAGTTCGCGCCCGGCGTTGAGAAAAATCACCGTCGCAGGCAGCATCGCCAGCTGGCTAACCCACCAGTAGCGCGCCACGCCGATAGCGGTTAATCCTGAGAGCAAATTCACCAAAAAGAACGGGAACACCGGCATCAGGCGCAGGGCAAACAGATAAAATGCGCCGTCGCGCGCCACGCCTTCGTTCACCGTCCGCATCGGTTTAACGAAGCGGCGTTGTACCCATTCGCGCAGCACATAGCGGCTGGCAAGCATCGCCAGCGTTGCTCCCAGCGTGGAAGCGAACGACACCAGTACCATCCCTTCCCAGAAGCTGAACAGCGCTCCGCCCAGCAGCGTCAACAGCGCCGCACCGGGAATCGAAAACGCAGAGACCCCCACATAAAGCGCAAAATAGAGCATCGCACTTTGCACCGGGGCGCGATGGACGTAATCAACCAGCATCAGCCGGTGCGATCGGAGTGATTCGAGAGAGAGAAAGCCCGGTGGCAGGAGCGCGATAAGCAAAGCAAATGCGCCCAACAGGGCGCACAGGAAGAGGATTTTTTGCGTTTTCACCGGTAATTACAGTTTGAATTTCGCCCAAACCGGCGCGTGATCGGACGGCTTTTCCATGCTGCGAATGTCGTAATCGATTCCGGTTTCGATGCAGCGCTCAGCCAGCGGTTGGCTTGCCAGCAGCAGGTCGATGCGCAGGCCTCGGTTGTCGTCAAAACCTTTGGAACGGTAATCAAACCACGAGAAACGATCCTGTGTATCCGGGTTTGCGCTGCGGAAGGTATCCACCAGACCCCAACCCTTCAGTCTGTCCATCCACTCGCGCTCTTCCGGCAAGAAGGAGCATTTACCGGTGCGCAGCCAGCGTTTGCGGCTGTCTTCCCCGATGCCGATATCCAGATCCGTTGGGCTGATATTCACGTCGCCCATAATCAGCACCGGATTGTCTTTGTTCAACTCGGTGTTCAGATAATCTTGCAGATCCTGGTAGAACTTGGCTTTCGCCGGGAATTTGGTCGGATGGTCGCGGCTCTCCCCCTGCGGGAAATAACCGTTGATCACCGTAATATTGCCAATAGGTGAAGGGATTTCCGCCATGATAATGCGACGCTGTGAGTCGTCGTCATCGCCTGGGAAGCCGCGACGCACGGAGACCGGCGTCTCTTTCGTTAACAGCGCGACGCCGTAATGGCCTTTCTGCCCGTGATAAAAGACGTTGTAACCCAGCTTCGCAACATCTTCGAGGGGGAACATATCGTCGTGAACTTTTGTCTCCTGCAGGCCGATCACGTCTGGTTGATGTTGTTCGACAATCGCTTCCAGTTGGTGAGGGCGGGCGCGCAGGCCGTTGATATTAAAAGAGACAAATTTCATAGTCGCTGCCAATGCAAGGTGAATAGTGCATGGATGGTAGCAGAATTTGCGCCGCCTGTTATCGGGTTCGGCCAATAACTGCAACAGATCGTCCCATTGGTGCAATTTTTGCACCATTTCGACGCGCCTTGCCCTCAAACAGGGCGTAAACGGTCGATAAATTTCGCCAGCGATCACAATTCCAGAATTATATTTTGCCTGTGCATAATATTTCTCGTTTTCGTCCCGCCAACCGCCGCTTGTGGTAAAAATATTCACTTATTATGCACTAACAGTGAATAACCCCATGTCCTAACATGTTGATATTCTGTCACCTCATCCCGTTTATGCATTTTTATCGCTGGCTGGCACGAACTCTGCAATCTACATTCACAGTGCAAACACTCAATTATTTAACATTTAAACAACTTATTATTTACCGGATGAGGTCGCTATGTCTCTGTCAATTACGCGTGAAAATTTTGATGAATGGATGATGCCGGTTTACGCTCCGGCGGCTTTTATTCCGGTACGCGGGGAGGGCTCACGCCTGTGGGATCAAGCAGGCAAAGAGTATATCGACTTTGCGGGCGGGATTGCGGTGAACGCGCTGGGACACGCACACCCGGCGCTGCGCCAGGCGCTGAACGATCAGGCGGCGAAGTTCTGGCACACCGGAAACGGCTACACCAACGAGCCTGCGCTGCGGCTGGCGAAAAAGCTGATCGACGCCACCTTTGCCGAAAAAATCTTCTTCTGTAACTCTGGCGCGGAGGCCAACGAAGCGGCCCTGAAGCTGGCGCGTAAATACGCTCACGACCACTTCGGCGCGCAGAAAAGCGGAATTGTGGCCTTCAAAAATGCCTTCCACGGACGCACGCTGTTTACCGTCAGCGCCGGTGGACAACCGGCCTATTCGCAGGATTTCGCCCCGTTACCGCCGGATATTCGTCACGCGGTGTTTAACGATCTGCAATCCGCTAAAGAGCTGATTAACGACAATACCTGTGCGGTGATCGTCGAGCCGATGCAGGGCGAGGGCGGTGTGGTCCCGGCGGAGAAAGCCTTCCTGCAAGGTCTGCGCGAGCTGTGCGATCAGCACAACGCGCTGCTGATCTTTGATGAAGTCCAGACCGGCGTGGGTCGCACCGGCGAGCTGTATGCCTACATGCACTACGGCGTCACGCCTGACGTGCTGTCGACGGCGAAAGCGTTGGGCGGCGGCTTCCCGATCGGCGCAATGCTGACCACCAACAAATGCGCCAGCGTGATGGTTGTCGGCACCCACGGCACCACTTACGGCGGTAACCCACTGGCCTCCGCGGTCGCCGGGCAGGTGCTGGATATCATCAATACGCCAGAAGTGTTGAACGGCGTGAAGCAGCGTCACGACTGGTTTGTTGAGCGCCTGAATGCGATCAACAGCAAGGTCGGCATGTTCAAAGAAATTCGTGGTCTGGGGCTGTTAATTGGCTGCGAACTGACGGCTGAATTTGCCGGAAAAGCTAAACTTATTTCACAGGAAGCAGCAAAAGCGGGTGTGATGGTGCTGATCGCGGGCGCCAACGTGGTGCGATTTGCCCCAGCGTTGGTGGTCAGTGAAGAAGAAGTCACCACCGGATTAGACCGCTTTGCGCTGGCCTGTGAACAGGTGAAATCCGGGGTGTCATCATGATGGTCATCCGTCCCGTTGAGCGCGGCGATCTTGCCGGACTCATGCAGCTTGCCGGTAAGACGGGAGGCGGGCTGACCTCGCTTCCTGCCGACGAAAAAACGCTGTCGGCGCGTATTGAGCGCGCCATTAACACATGGCTTGGGACGGTGCCGAAAAGCGAACAGGGATACGTCTTTGTTCTGGAAGATACTGACACAGGAACCGTGGCCGGAATTTGCGCCATCGAAGTGGCGGTCGGCCTCAACGAACCCTGGTACAACTACCGGGTCGGCACGCTGGTTCACGCCTCGAAGGAGCTGAACATCTACAATGCGCTGCCGACGCTCTCTCTCAGCAACGATCACACCGGCAGCAGCGAGCTTTGCACACTGTTCCTCGATCCTGAATGGCGCAAAGAGGGCAATGGCTATTTGCTCTCCAAATCGCGCTTCATGTTTATGGCCGCCTTCCGCGATCGCTTTAACGAAAAAGTGGTGGCAGAGATGCGCGGCGTGATCGACGAAAAAGGTTACTCCCCATTCTGGGAAAGCCTTGGCGAGCGCTTCTTCTCGATGGAGTTTGCTCGTGCGGACTACCTGTGCGGCACCGGGCAGAAAGCGTTTATCGCCGAGCTGATGCCGAAACATCCAATTTATACCGATTTCCTTAGCCCCGAAGCGCAAGCGGTGATTGGCGAAGTCCACCCGCAAACCGCCCCGGCGCGTGCGGTGCTGGAGAAAGAGGGTTTCCGCTACCGTAATTACGTCGATATTTTTGATGGCGGCCCGACGCTGGAGTGCGATATCGATCGCGTGCGTGCGATCCGCAAAAGCCGCCTGGTGACGGTCGCCGAAGGGCAACCAGCGCCAGGTGAATGGCCGGCTTGTCTGGTGGCGAATGAACAATACGACCATTTTCGCGCCATGCTGATCCGCGCGAATCCAAAATGTGAACGTCTGGTGCTGACCGCAGCCCAGCTGGATGCCCTGAAATGTAGCGCAGGCGACTCGGTTCGCCTGGTGCGACTCTGCCCCGAGGAGAAAACAGCATGAGTTTATGGATTAATGGCGACTGGGTGACGGGCGAAGGCGAACGCCGCGAGAAAACCAATCCGGTAGGTAAAGAAGCGCTGTGGGCCGGAACCGATGCCAGCGCCGCACAGGTTGAGCAGGCGTGTAAAGCGGCGCGTGCCGCATTCCCGGCGTGGGCGAAACAGCCGTTTAGCCTGCGTCAGGCGGTGGTTGAGAAATTTGCGACGTTGCTGGAAGCCAACAAAGTCGAGCTGACCAGCATTATCGCCCGCGAAACCGGTAAACCGCGCTGGGAAGCGGCGACCGAAATCACGGCGATGATCAACAAAATCGCCATTTCGGTGAAGGCCTACCACACCCGCACCGGCGAGCAGCGCACGGATATGGCCGACGGCGCGGCGACCTTGCGTCACCGCCCGCATGGCGTGCTGGCGGTGTTTGGCCCGTATAATTTCCCTGGCCATCTGCCGAACGGCCACATTGTGCCTGCGCTGCTGGCGGGCAATACCGTGATTTTCAAACCGAGCGAGCTGACGCCGTGGAGCGGCGAGGCGGTAGTCAAACTGTGGGAGCAGGCCGGTCTGCCGCCGGGCGTGCTGAACCTGGTGCAGGGTGGACGCGAAACCGGTCAGGCGCTGAGCGCATTGAGTGATATCGACGGACTGCTGTTTACCGGTAGCGCAGGCACGGGTTATCAGTTGCATCGCCAGCTGGCGGGGCAGCCGGAGAAAATTTTGGCGCTGGAGATGGGCGGCAACAACCCGCTGATTGTCGACGACGTGGACGATATCGACGCCGCCGTGCATCTGACCATCCAGTCGGCGTTTGTCACTGCCGGACAGCGCTGCACCTGCGCACGCCGTCTGCTGGTTAAGCGCGGAGCACAGGGCGATGCGTTCCTGGCGCGGTTAGTGGAAGTGAGTGCGCGTCTGGTTCCCGACGCATGGGACGCCGATCCGCAGCCATTTATCGGCGGACTGATTTCTGAACAGGCGGCGAACAACGTGGTTAAGGCCTGGCATGAACACGTGGCGCGCGGCGGGAAAAGCCTGCTGGAGCCGAAGCTTGTCCAATCGGGGACGTCGCTGTTGACGCCGGGGATTGTGGAGATGAGCGGGGCGAGCAATGTCCCCGATGAAGAGACTTTCGGGCCACTGCTCTGCGTCTGGCGTTACGATGATTTCGATCAAGCCATTGCGATGGCGAACAATACCCGCTACGGCCTGTCGAGCGGGCTGATCTCTCCGGATCGTGAGAAGTTCGACACGCTGCTGATTGAAGCGCGCGCCGGGATTGTGAACTGGAACAAACCGCTGACCGGTGCGGCAAGTACCGCGCCGTTCGGTGGCGTGGGTGCCTCGGGTAACCATCGTGCCAGCGCCTGGTATGCGGCGGATTACTGCGCGTGGCCGATGGCAAGCCTCGAAACGCCTGCTCTGACCCTGCCGGAAAGCCTCAATCCGGGGCTCGATTTTACGCAAGGGGATCGTCATGAAAGCGCATGAGGTCAACTTTGACGGGCTGGTGGGGCTGACTCACCACTATGCCGGGCTGTCGTTTGGCAATGAAGCCTCAACGAAGCACCGCTTCCAGATTTCCAATCCGAAACTGGCGGCGAAGCAGGGCCTGCAAAAGATGAAAGCCCTGGCGGATGCCGGTTTCCCGCAGGCGGTGATCCCGCCGCAGGAGCGCCCGAACGTTGAGGTTTTGCGCCAGCTCGGGTTTAGCGGTAGCGACGAACAGGTGGTAGAAAAAGCCGGAACCCAGGTGCCGCACCTGCTGTCGGCGGCGAGTTCGGCCTCGTCCATGTGGGTCGCTAATGCGGCCACCGTTGCCCCTTCGGCGGATACGCTGGATGGCAAAGTGCATCTCACCGTCGCGAACCTGAATAACAAATTCCATCGTGCGACTGAAGCGGTAACCACAGAGCGCGTGCTGCGTGCGATTTTCAACAACGCAGAACGGTTTAGCGTTCACGAGGCACTTCCTCAGGTCGCGATGTTTGGCGATGAAGGGGCAGCGAACCATAACCGTCTGGGTGGCCACTACGGCGACCCGGCGACACAGCTGTTTGTCTACGGACGCGACGAGAGCGGGCACAACGCGCCTGTGCGTTACCCGGCGCGTCAGACCCTGGCGGCGAGCCAGGCGGTGGCGCGGCTTAATCAGGTTAATCCGGGGCAGGTAGTTTTTGCTCAGCAGAATCCAAATGTTATCGATCAGGGCGTGTTCCACAACGACGTGATCGCCGTGTCGAACCGCCAGGTGCTGTTCTGTCACGAACAGGCGTTTGCTCAGCAGGATAAATTGCTGGCGAATCTGGCTGATCGCGTGCCGGGATTTACGCCGATTCAGGTGCCAACGCACGCCGTCAGCGTGCAGGATGCGGTCGAAACCTACCTCTTTAATAGCCAGCTTTTGAGCCGTGACGACGGCAGCATGATGCTGGTGCTGCCGCAGGAGTCGGAAAATCATCAGGGCGTGTGGCGATACTTGAGCGAACTGGTGAAAGCAGATAACCCAATCAGCGAACTGAAGGTGTTCGATCTGCGGGAAAGTATGGCTAACGGCGGTGGACCGGCCTGTTTGCGTCTGCGCGTGGTGCTGACGCAAGCCGAAATGCAGGCGGTGAATCCGGCGGTAATGATGAATGACACGTTGTTTAACACGCTGAATAACTGGGTGGATCGTTATTATCGCGACCAGCTGACGCAGGCCGATCTGGTTGACCCGCAGCTTTTGCGCGAAGGTCGTGAAGCGCTGGACGCTCTGACGACGATCCTGCAACTGGGAGCGGTTTATCCGTTCCAGCGCTAAGGAGAGGGTATGGAGAATTTACTGGCGCTGACCCTGGCGGACGAAACACCTGTTGAAACAGAGGGTGAAGGTGCGACGTTTCGCTGGCAAAGGTGGGGACGCGGGCTGCTCGAACTGACGCCTTTCGAGGAGAGCACGCGTTCTTTGGTGCTTTCGGCGGGCGTACATGGGAATGAAACCGCGCCGGTCGAGATTGTCGATTTGCTGCTTCGTGCGCTGTTTCGCGGGGATATTCCATTGCGCTGCCGCGTGCTGGTGGTACTTGGGAATCCTGTGGCACTGGCGAACAACAAGCGCTATCTGAACAGCGACATCAACCGGATGTTTGGCGGGCGTGCGGCGCAGTTTGCGCCGAGTGAAGAAACTGAACGTGTGCTCGTGCTGGAAAAGGCGGTCAGCGATTTCTATGCGGCAGCCGGAGAGGATCGCTGGCATCTTGATCTGCATACGGCAATTCGCGCCTCGTATCATGTTCGCTTTGGCGTTCTGCCGCAGCGCGAGCAGCCGTGGGATGAAAGCTTCCTCCAATGGTTGGGCGATGCGGGGCTGGAGGCGCTGGTGTTCCATCAGTCACCGGGCGGCACCTTTACCCACTTTACCTGCGAGCATTTCGGCGCACTGGCCTGCACGCTGGAGCTAGGCAAAGCGTTACCGTTTGGTCACAACGATTTGACGCGTTTTGCGCCGACGCATCTGGCGCTGCGGGCGTTGCTTTCTGGCATCGAGCCTGAAGCACATACGGAACCCGTTGAGCGCTATCGGGTGGTGCAGCAGATCACCCGTCGCAGCGAGGCGTTCCGGTTGCATATGGCGGCGCACACTCTGAACTTCACGCCGTTCCGACACGGGATTTTGCTGGCTGAAGACGGAGAGGATCGTTACGAGGTGCAGAAAACCACGGAGTATGTGTTATTCCCTAACCCGTCGGTAGCGTTCGGCTTACGGGCGGGATTGATGCTCGAAAAAATAACCTGAAGCGGAATTTCCCTCTCTGTTTCGCGGGAGGGAAATTATCTATTACGCCGGTCACATAAAATTTACAGATTATTCCTGGTTAACTGCTTTATTATTAATCTGCACTTCGCTATACTTCTTCATAATCTCTTTAAAATCATTATATTGAATATTTCCGTTTCAACTCTCCATGTTTTATCCTTAATTTCTCCACATTTGGCGATAAATTGTTTTTTACACTTTCATTGTTTTACTGTTGCTCTGACTAATTGACGATAAACCCCGTAAAGTTAATCTCGTCAACACGGCATAGCGCCGAAGAATAACTGAAAGAAAGGAAAACAATTATGCGTAAATTAACTGCACTGTTTGTTGCTTCTACCCTGGCTCTGGGCGCTACCAGCATGGCGTTCGCTGCGGATACCGCAACGTCCACCGCTGCACCGACCGAAGGCAAGATGATGCATCACAAGGGCAAGCCGGGTATGCATCACGACATGATGTTTAAAGATCTGAACCTGACCGATGCGCAGAAACAGCAGGTTCGCGACATCATGAAAAGCCAGCGTGACCAGATGAAACGTCCACCGCTGGAAGAGCGCCGCGCCATGCATGACCTGATTGCCAGCGACAGCTTCGATAAAGCAAAAGCTGAAGCGCAGATCGACAAAATGGCCGAGCAGCACAAAGCCGGAATGCTGGCCCGCATGGAGACTCAGAACAAGATCTACAACATTCTGACCCCGGAACAGAAAAAGCAATTTAATGCCAATTTTGAGAAGCGTCTGACAGAACGTCCGGCACCAGAAGGTAAAATGGCTCCGCCTGCTGAATAAACAGCACATCATATTAAGACCGCCGGACACCTGTTCACATTAGCGCAATTGCTGTGGACAGGTCCGGCGGTTTTTTCTTTCATACCCTCTTGTCACCCGCCGCCATCACGGTATGCTCCTGTAGTCGGTAATAAGAACTGTCTGAAGAGTCAGCGCGTTAGCGTTTTTTTTCTCTCTTCGCTAAGGCATCAAAGCAACGCTGCCGATAATACGTCTGTGATTACCCAACGATAACAATCAAGACAGCGACGCTATACGTATCGTCGCTCTGGCGCTGATTGCGTCTTTCAGGAGTGGTGATGGAGTTTTTTGATATCCGCAAGATGCCGGTAAATCTCTGGCGAAACGGCGCGGGCGAAACCCGCGAGATTTGTTGCTTTCCCACTGCGACCCGTGATTTTCACTGGCGTGCCAGTATTGCCTCTATCGCCAGCAACGGCGAATTCTCTCTCTTTCCAGGCGTCGATCGGGTCATTACCCTGATTGAAGGCGGCGAAGTGACCCTCGATGCAGGCCAGACCTTTTGCCATACCCTGAAGCGTCACCAGCCGTTCAGCTTTGCGGGCGATCATCCGGTGAAAGCGAAACTCACTGAAGGGCAGATGTCGATGGATTTTAATATCATGACGAAGCGGGATTACTGCCAGGCCAAAGTGCGGGTGGCCGATCGCACCTTTACGACTTTTGCCTCGCGCGGCGGCGTGGCGTTTGTTCTGAGCGGGGCATGGCAGTTAGGCGACAAACTCCTGACTGCCGACCAGGGCGCAAGCTGGCAGGACGGAACCCACACCCTGCGCTTACTGGAATCCGAAGGTATGTTGCTGTTCAGTGAAATTACATGGCTGCCGGGGCATTAAGCTCAATAATTTCATACTCGCCACAGAGCAGCGGCTTACAGAGAATTTTGTAGCCGTCGTGATCAAATCCGGCGGGGGTTTTCAGCAGGGCCGTTGCCTCTTTTAAGGTGTTGACGGCACCCAGCCACAGCCAGTTGTGAATGATGTGGTAATGCGTCATCGCCTGGCTACCTTCTTTCAGCGCAATTGCGCCTTCCCACGGCCAGCAGGTCACGCGCAGCGCAGCCAGCCCGGCTTGTAATCTCGCCTGATGATCTTCCACGCTCTCTTTGCCACAGCATGCGCCGGCACAGCGTTTTAACGCTGAGCGAAAACAGGCGCGTCCGCGCGTCATCGATTCCAGGCCTAATAATCCGTAGCACAGCTTCTCGGCGTCGGCGAGGGTTTGCAGAGCCTGTAGCGCCGCGCGGCGGTTAGCAAACAGCCCGTATAAATTTGGCGCGTGAGAAAAATCAATGTCGCGGGCATACACCACCTGCGGTTTGCCGTCAGTGATTTGCAGCGAACACAGCTGACGATTGCGGCGCAGACGTTTATTGAACAACGGTTGCTGTTCTTTAATGAGCCTGGCCTCCAGCAGTAACGCGCCCAGTTCACCTGCGGTTTGTATCCAGGTAATTCGTTGTGACTGGCGCAGCATGGCGGCTTCGTCAGGAGTGCGCAGGTGCGACAGCACCCGGCTGCGGAGATTGACGCTTTTGCCGATATAGAGCGGCATTGCATCGCTTTCGCCATGAAAAAAATAGACGCCAGGCTGCTTTGGCAGTGCTTCGAGCCAGGGGCGAAGATGTTCGGGATATTCGTAGATGGCCGCCGCTTCAAATTCAAGACGCGGGGCGGATTGACGCCTGCTCACAAAAGACTCCTGATACTGTTCAGGCATACAGTGTAGCAGAGAGGTGCCGGTTAAAAAAGAGACAAATGCCGGGTGGCGGCTTCGCCTTACCCGGCCTACAAAACAGGTGCGGTCTGGTGCCCTCACCCCGGCCCTCTCCCACGGGGAGAGGGAGCAAAAAATAAAACGGCAACTTGCGTTGCCGCTTTGCCTTTACCTTGTAGGCCGGATAAGCGCAGCGCCATCCGGCAACAGGTACGGAAATTACCGTTTCCAGAAGTCGTCGAAAATTGTAATCGGCGTATGGCGCTTGTGCTCGGTTTTCAGATACCAGCTTTCAATAGTGCGAGCGATTTTCTCATCGAGCGTTTTACCTTCCAGATAATCGTCGATGTTTTCATATGTCACACCCAGGGCAACTTCATCCGGAAGAGAAGGGCGATCGTCTTCGAGATCGGCGGTTGGGGCTTTCTTATATAAGTGTTCCGGGCAGCCAAGCGTGGCGAGCAGTTGCTTACCCTGGCGTTTATTGAGGCGGAAAATCGGGTTGATGTCGGTCCCGCCGTCGCCGTATTTGGTGAAGAAACCGGTGACGGCCTCTGCCGCATGATCGGTGCCGACCACCACGCCTTTGGTCATTCCGGCGATGCTGTACTGGGCTTTCATGCGCTCGCGCGCTTTTTCATTACCGCGAACGAAATCGCTCAGCTCGATTCCGGCGTCACGCAACGCCTGCTCGCTGGCTAAGACTGCGCCTTTGATGTTCACAGTGAGAACACGATCCGGCTGGATAAACGCAATCGCATCCTGACAATCTTGCTCGTCGGCCTGCACACCATAAGGAAGGCGCACGGCGATAAACTGCAGCGCATCGTCACCGGTTTCCTGACGCAATTCTGAAATAGCCATCTGGCACAGTTTGCCGGTCAGCGTCGAGTCCTGGCCGCCGCTGATCCCCAGCACCAGAGACTTAAGGAACGAATTGGTTTTCAGATACGATTTCAAAAAATCGATGCTGCGGCGGATCTCATGATTGGCATCGACTGATGGCGTTACGCCAAGCGCCTGAATAATCTCTTGTTGCAGAGCCATTACGCCCTCCATTAGCAAAAACGAAGCAGAATGAGTATTCGTTAAAACTAACCCTTTGGGCGTAAAACGACAAGGATCACAGTTTCGAGTGCGGCAAATTGCGACGATTTAGCAGGTTATCGTTGTTTTATTAGAATTTTCCGAAAAACCTACCGCTTCGTCGTCAAAGTTGATGAATAGGAATTTTTGTTCCATGCTTAGATAACACGCTGATAAACAAGAGGACGGAATATGAACAAGAATGTAGCGGGAATTCTAAGTGCAGCGGCGGTATTGACTATGCTGGCAGGCTGTACAGCTTACGATCGTACATCCGATCAATTTACACAGCCGGTCGTAAAAGATGTGAAGAAAGGCATGAGTCGTGCGCAGGTTGCGCAGGTCGCGGGGAAACCTTCTTCTGAAGTCACGATGATCCACGCACGTGGTACTTGCCAGACCTATATTCTGGGTCAACGGGATGGTAAAGCGGAAACCTACTTTGTTGCACTGGATGATACCGGACACGTAATCAACTCCGGTTACCAGACCTGCGCTGAGTACGACACCGACCCGCAGGCCCCTAAAGCGTAATTACCTGCTTGCCTGAGCAATATCACAAACCGGCCAATGAGCCGGTTTTTTTGTGTCTGTAATAATCTTATTTCTTTGCGCGAATTATTTGCCTAAAATGTGAGGGCAGTCAAAACGACAGGTCAAGGAGAGACAATTGTGACTCCTTCGGAATTATCCCCTCCCTGTGCCATGCCGTATACTCCTATTCAATGACAAACAAGAGTAACACTCACTAGCGGGCTGAAGGGCGATGGTGAGGGTCATACAAGAGGGAAGTTGCTATGGAAAAGAAACATATCTATCTGTTCTGCTCTGCGGGCATGTCAACGTCGCTACTGGTTTCCAAAATGCGTGCGCAGGCCGAAAAGTATGAAGTTCCTGTCATCATCGAAGCGTTTCCTGAAACGCTGGCAGGCGAGAAAGGCCAGAACGCAGATGTCATTCTGCTGGGGCCGCAAATCGCGTACATGCTGCCTGAGATTCAACGTTTATTACCGAACAAGCCTGTTGAAGTGATCGATTCTGCGCTGTACGGCAAAATTGATGGTTTGGGTGTGCTTAAAGCTGCAGTCGCATCAATTAAAAAAGCTGCCGCTAATTAAAATTTAAATTTTTCCCGTCAAAGAGTTATTTCACACACTTACGCCGCAATATTTTCATTGCGGCATTTAAGGGTAATTTCTATGAGTCAAGTTATTAGCTCTCTTGAAAAGGTCCTCCTTCCTTTTGCTGTTAAAATAGGAAAGCAGCCGCATATTAATGCGATCAAAAACGGCTTTATTAAATTAATGCCGTTGACTCTCGCAGGGGCGATGTTTGTTTTAATCAATAACGTCTTTTTAAGTTTCGGCGAAGGCTCGTTTTTCTATTCTATGGGCATTCGGTTAGACGCTTCCACCATTGAAACCCTGAATGGCTTTAAAGCCATCGGCGGCAACGTGTACAACGGTACGTTGGGCATTATGTCGCTGATGGCACCTTTTTTCATTGGTTCCGCGTTAGCTGAAGAACGAAAAGTTGACCCGATGGCCGCCGGTCTTTTAGCGGTAGCGGCCTTTATGACCGTGACCCCTTACAGCGTCGGTGAAGCCTATGCAGTCGGTGCCAACTGGCTCGGTGGTCAGAACATCATCTCCGGGATGGTGATTGGCCTGATCGTGGCGGAAATGTTTACCTTTGTGATTCGTCGCAACTGGGTCATTACTCTGCCGGACAGCGTGCCGTCCTCCGTTTCACGCTCTTTCTCCGCGTTGATTCCTGGCTTCCTGATTTTGTCTATCTTCGGCATTATCTCCTGGCTGCTGGCCAACCACGGCAGCAACTTCCACCAGATCATCATGGACTCAATCTCCACGCCGCTGGCATCAATGGGCAGCGTAGTGGGCTGGGCTTACGTTATCTTTAACTCCCTGCTGTGGTTCTTCGGCGTGCACGGTTCACTGGCGCTGACCGCGCTGGATAACGGCATCATGACCCCGTGGGCACTGGAAAACATCGCGCTCTACAACCAGTACGGTTCTGTTGAAGCAGCGATTGCCGCTGGTAAAGAGTTCCACTTCTGGGCGAAACCGATGCTGGATTCCTACATCCTGCTGGGCGGTTCCGGGGCTACGCTGGGTCTGATTATCGCTATCTTCATCGGTTCACGCCGCGCGGATCACCGTCAGGTAGCAAAACTGGCGCTGCCGTCAGGTATCTTCCAGATTAACGAACCGATTCTGTTTGGTCTGCCGATCATCATGAACCCGGTGATGTTTATCCCGTTCGTACTGGTTCAGCCGATTCTGGCCGCCATTACCCTGGCCGCTTACTCGATGGGGATTATCCCGCCGGTCACCAACCTGGCACCGTGGACAATGCCTACTGGTCTTGGCGCCTTCTTCAACAGTAACGGTAGCATCGCAGCACTCTGCGTAGCCCTGTTCAACCTGGGCGTCTCGACGCTGGTTTACCTGCCATTCGTGGCGGTATCGAATAAGGCGCAGGCGGTACTTGATGAGCAGGAAAGCGAAGAAGACATCGCGAATGCCCTGAAGTTCTAAGATTGTCTGGCGCGGGGCAACCCGCGCCTGTAAAAGGAGACGTAAGATGTTTGATTTGGATAACATTGCAGCAGAAGAAGCGGTAGAGAACGATCTGGAAGAAGTGGTGATGGGACTTATCATCAATTCTGGACAGGCACGCAGCCTGGCATATGCTGCACTTAAGCAAGCCAAGCAGGGTGATTTTGCCGCTGCAAAACGTATGATGGATCAGTCACGCACCGCACTGAATGAAGCACATCTGGTACAAACTAAGCTTATCGAAAGCGACCAGGGTGAAGGTAAAATGAAGGTCAGTCTGGTGCTGGTTCATGCCCAGGACCATTTAATGACCTCGATGCTGGCGCGTGAGCTGGTTGCTGAGCTCATCGAGCTTCACGAGAAAATGCAGTAAGTCAGGCCCCAGGAGGTAATCACGATGGAAATTAAAACCGCATTTGAGCAGCAATTGTTTAACGGCAAGAATTTTCACGTGGTTATCTACAACAAAACTGAAAGCGTGAGTGGTCTGCACCAGCATGATTACTACGAGTTCACCATTGTGCTGACCGGACGCTATTACCAGGAGATCAATGGCAAGCGCGTCCTGCTGGAGCGCGGTGACTTTGTGTTCCTGCCGATGGGTTCGTATCACCAGAGCTTTTATGAATTTGGTGCCACGCGCATTCTGAACGTCGGCGTGAGCAGACGTTTCTTCGAAAAACACTACTTACCGCTCGTACCATTCTGTTTTGTCGCCTCGCAGGTCTATCGCATTAAAAATGGGTTCATGACCTGGATCGAAACGGTTATCGCCTCACTTAACTTCCGTGACAGTGAGTTTGATGAGTTTATTGAAACGGTCACCTTTTATGTGATGAACCGCCTGCGCCATCATCGTGATGAGCAGCAGGTGATCGATGATATCCCGCAATGGCTGCGGACCACCGTTGAGTTAATGCACGACAAACGTCAGTTTGGTGACAGTGCGCTGGAAAATATGATCGCCTTGTCGGGTAAATCGCAGGAATATCTTACCCGCGCCACCCAGCGCTATTATCAAAAAACGCCGGTGCAAATTATTAACGGTATTCGTATTAATTTTGCCAAAAAACAGCTGGAAATTACCAACTATTCGGTCACCGATATTGCCTACGAGTCGGGTTACAGTAGTCCGAGCTTGTTTATTAAAACCTTTAAAAAATTCACCTCATTCACGCCGAATAGCTATCGGAAGAATTTAACGGTAATGAATAACTAATTCACTCGTGGCGAATTTATTCGCCAGGAATATTGACTTAAAAGCTTGCCCAAAATAGCGGGAACGTCACGCTATACTTTACAGGCGGCTAACCTGATACGCGAAGGGAGATATTATGCAAAAGAAATTGAAAGTCGTAACAATTGGCGGCGGCAGCAGCTATACCCCGGAACTGCTCGAAGGTTTTCTGAAACGTTATCATGAATTACCGGTCAGCGAATTATGGCTGGTTGACGTAGAAGAAGGGCAGGAGAAGCTCGATATTATTTTCGACCTGTGCCAGCGCATGGTGCAGAAAGCCGGTGTTCCGTTAACTGTACATAAAACCCTGGATCGTCGTCTGGCGCTGAAAGACGCGGACTTCGTTACCACCCAGCTGCGTGTCGGCCAGCTGAAAGCGCGCGAACTCGATGAGCGCATTCCGCTGAGCCACGGCTATCTGGGCCAGGAAACCAACGGCGCAGGCGGCCTGTTTAAAGGCTTACGCACCATTCCGGTGATTTTCGATATCATCAAAGATGTGGAAGAGATCTGCCCGCAGGCGTGGGTGATTAACTTCACTAACCCGGCCGGGATGGTGACGGAAGCGGTCTATCGCCACACCGGTTTCAAACGCTTTATCGGCGTATGTAATATCCCGATTGGCATGAAAATGTTTATTCGCGATGTGCTGAAATTGACCGACAGCGACGATCTCTCTATCGATCTGTTCGGCCTGAACCACATGGTCTTCATCAAAGATGTGATTGTGAATGGCGAATCCCGTTTTGCTGAACTGCTGGACGGCGTGGCTTCTGGCCGTCTGACCGCCGGTTCGGTGAAAAACATCTTCGACCTGCCGTTCAGCGAAGGGCTGATTCGCTCGCTGAATCTGCTGCCATGTTCTTATCTGCTCTATTACTTCAAGCAGAAAGAGATGCTGGCCATCGAAATGGGCGAGTACTATAAAGGCGGTGCGCGTGCTCAGGTGGTGCAGAAGGTTGAGAAACAGCTCTTTGATTTGTATAAAGATCCTAATCTCAACGTCAAACCGAAAGAGCTGGAACAGCGCGGCGGGGCATACTATTCCGATGCCGCTTGTGAGGTCATTAATGCGATTTACAATGACAAACAGGCTGAGCATTATGTGAACGTACCGCATCACGGCCATATCGACAACATCCCGGCAGACTGGGCGGTTGAGATGACCTGCATCCTGGGGCGCGACGGTGCGAAGCCACATTCCCGCATCACCCATTTCGATGACAAAGTAATGGGACTGATTCACACCATTAAAGGCTTCGAAATTGCAGCCAGCCACGCGGCGCTGAGCGGTGAGTTCAACGATGTGCTGCTGGCGCTGAACCTCAGCCCGCTGGTGCATTCTGACCGCGATGCGGAATCGCTGGCCCGCGAAATGATTCTTGCGCATGAGAAATGGTTGCCAAACTTTGCGGCAACGACTGAGAAACTCAAACAACGCTAAGAGGAACAGAAATGGAAAATCTGTTGATCATTAATGCCGATGATTTTGGCCTGTCAAAAGGTCAAAACTACGGTATTGCCGAAGCCTGTCGTCACGGCGTCGTGACATCCACCACTGCGCTGGTCAACGGCGAGGCGGTGGAACATGCGGCGGCGTTGAGTCGCGATCTGCCGAAGCTCGGCGTGGGGATGCACTTCGTGCTGACGCTTGGCATGCCGCTTTCCCCGATGCCTGGACTGACGCGTGACGGGCTGCTGGGGAAATGGATCTGGGAGATGGCAGAGCAGGGCACGCTGCCGCTCGACGAGATTGCGCGTGAACTTGACTGCCAGTTTAACCGTTTCGTCGACCTCTTTGGCCGTGAACCGACGCATCTCGACAGCCATCACCATGTGCATATGATCCCGGCGATTTTCCCACTGGTGGCAGAGTTTGCAGCACGTAAAGGTGTGGCGATGCGCGTTGACCGTCAGGTGCAAGCTTTGCACGCTCTTACTCTGAGTGATGCGCCGACCACTGACGGTTTCAGCAGCGATTTCTACGGGGACGAGATCAGCGAAGCGCTGCTGTTACAGGAGCTGGATGCTTCTGCTGCCCGCGGAGAACGTTCGCTGGAAATCATGGCTCACCCGGCGTTTGTTGATAATACGGTGCGTAAAAGCGCCTATTGCTGGCCGCGTCTGGCAGAGCTGGACGTGCTAACGTCGCCGTCGCTGAAGTATGCGATTGCGGAACGTGGGTATCGATTAGGAACGTTTAGCGATCTGTAAGCATTGCCGGGTGGCGCTAGTGCTTACCCGGCCTACGGGGTTCGTGCGGTTTGATGCCCTCACCCCAACCCTCTCCCACGGGAGAGGGAGAAAACATCAAAAACGGCAACCTTCGGGTTGCCGTTTTGCATTGACCTTGTAGGCCGGATAAGCGCAGCGCATCCGGCGGTTTTACGCCGGAATCTGAGCGATTTTACTGCTGCGCGACCACACCCGGTGTGCCGCCAGCAGCTCGAACAGCTGATCCATAAACGGCCCAGCGACTTTATCACCCTCCACAATCCCTTCTTCGCCTTTATCCGCCACTTTAAGCAGCGATTTAAACTGACGCGCATCACCTGCCAGCGCAACAGGCTTCAGGTGCTTATAGGCTTCCAGTAGGTAATAAGCCGCATCGCCATTGTCGAGCAGACTCTGAATGTCCCCGCCTGGTACAATCACCGCATCGACGGTAAGGGACGGAGACCCGGCAAAGGTGCCGACAATCGGCAGCGTGGAACCATCGTCCGCTTCCACTTCCCCCATACGCTTATAGAGCAACTGGGCATGCACGCCTTTGGCTTTTAGCGCTTTCAGGATCGCCAGCACATCTTTTGCGGAAGTTTTGTCGTTGAGCAGTACCGCCACTACGCGCCCTTTGATCGTTCCGCCCGGCACGGCATACAGGCTCAGTGATGCATCTTTTTTTAGCCCATTAACGTCTTTCGGCGGGGTGGTATTACGTTGCTCGTCGCTAAGCGTGATCCCAAGATTATCCGCCACGCCCTGGGCCAGTTGAATATCGATATGCGCCAGCTGATCCACCACGCGTTCTCGAATATAGGTCCGCACCACTTTGCCTAATTCAAAGCTAAAACTGCCGATGATGTGTTCCTGCTCAATCGGGGTCTGGCTTTGCCAGAACAGGCGAGGGTGGGCGTAATGTTCGCCAAAAGATGGGCTGCGTTCACGAATTTTTGTCCCTTCAACACGCTCCTGATAGGACTCAAATCCGCCACCTTTTGGCCCCGGTGGGGTTTCGCGCGGCCAGTTATCGTTGATCGAGTTCGGTTCATAGTTGGCCGGATTGGTGTCGATATCCTGACGATGCATCCCGTCACGCTGGAAATTATGGTACGGGCAGGTTGGGCGATTGATCGGGATTTCGTGGAAGTTCGGCCCGCCGAGACGGCTGATCTGCGTATCGGTATACGAGAATAAACGCCCCTGCAGAAGCGGATCGTTGGTGAAGTCCAGCCCCGGAACGATGTGCCCCGGATGGAATGCCACCTGCTCGTTTTCGGCAAAGAAGTTGTCCGGATTGCGATTGAGCACCATTTTGCCGACCAGTTGTACCGGGACCAGTTCTTCCGGGAGCAGTTTGGTCGGGTCGAGCAGATCGAAATCAAACTTAAACTCCTCTTCCTCAGGAATCAGCTGAAGCCCCAGTTCGTACTCCGGGAAATCGCCCGCTTCGATGGATTGCCACAGCTCGCGGCGATGAAAATCGGGATCGCGCCCGGTGAGTTTTTGCGCTTCGTCCCAGACCAGAGAGGCCTTCCCGGCTACCGGTTTCCAGTGAAAACGCACGAATGTCGCTTTCCCTTCGGCATTAATCAGACGGAAGGTGTGGATGCCGAAACCTTCCATCGTGCGGTAACTGCGTGGGATACCGCGATCAGACATCGCCCACATCACGTTATGCAGCGTTTCCGGCTGGAGCGAAACATAGTCCCAGAAGGTGTCATGCGCGCTTTGTCCCTGCGGAATAGCCCAGTGAGGCTCAGGCTTTACCGCATGGACAAAGTCAGGAAACTTGTGCGCATCCTGAATAAAGAACACCGGCGTGTTGTTGCCGACGAGATCAAAAATGCCTTCTTCGGTATAGAATTTGGTGGCGAAACCGCGAATATCACGCACGGTGTCGGCCGAACCCGCGCCGCCCTGAACCGTCGAAAAACGCACAAAGACCGGGGTAATTTTGTTCGGGTCAGAAAGGAAGTCGGCTTTGGTGATATCGTTTAACGCTTTATATGGCTGGAAGTATCCATGCGCGGCAGAGCCACGGGCGTGTACTATGCGTTCCGGTATACGTTCGTGGTCAAAATGGGTGATTTTTTCGCGCAGGATGAAATCTTCCAGCAGCGTTGGACCACGGTTCCCCGCGCGCAGGGAGTTCTGGTCATCGGCGATGCGCACGCCCTGATTAGTGGTGAGCGGAGAGTCCGTCCCGTTTTTGCGAAATGGCTCTAACTTTTTGATTTTATCGTTCTTCGACATTGCACGCGTCTCCTGTTTTCATTGCTGAAATACGGTCGTTGTGGCGAAAGGCCCCATTAACTATAGAGCAATGCGCTTTACAGACAGGCAAACTGAGAGTTTTCGGGGCGTGTGCTTGCGGGAATGTCGCACGCAAGGCGCGACGCGAAGGGGCGGAATCGGCTATGATTGGTTTTTCCTGTTTCCAGAATTTGCTTTAGTGAACCAGTCGCTTATGAAATCATTTCGTCAACAAAACCGTCGTGTCATTAGCTACGTGCCTCGCGTCGAACCTGCGCCGCCCGATCACGCTCTGAAGGTGGACGGCTTTCGTGATGTCTGGCAGCTACGAGGAAAATACGTGGCGTTTGTCCTGATGGGAGAACATTTCCGTCGCTCGCCGACGTTTACGGTTCCGGAAGCTGCACAGCGCTGGGCGGCGCAAATCCGCCAGGAAGACGATATTCAGGAATAATGTTCTATAACAGGTGCAGCGACGGAGTGTTAGCTGAAGAAGTAAAACTCCGTTAAAACATGTCTGCGTCTGTCCGACTTTTCTATGTTCTCATTATTATCTTCCGCATTAATACATCATTTCTCCATTACAAAAATTAATAGATGCTTTGAGTGTTCAGGGACAGCATAACCTAATCATGCCGTTCATCAGTAATACACGTATTTTCGTGTTATTAATTAAGCTCACTGAATAAATAATTAAATGATGTTTTTTTATCTTGTGTGATTTTTGATACCGTTTCGCGTTACTTAGCGTGGTTACCTTGCTTTAGATCCAAGACGGTATCGTCGAGGATTAAATTTAAAGCTCTATCACATAAGGAATTAGAAATGGCTTCATCATTAAAAATAATGGGTGCTCGCAGCCAAAACTCTACGAGTTATTTAGCGGCACGTCATCGTCTGGTGGCGCTTGATAGCCTGACATTATTGCCAGTTGTCGCTGAATGGAATTACGAAGGGGAGACTGTTTCAGCCATCAATAGCGCCTTCACAGATATTCATCCAGAAAAAAAACTGTATGCCCGTGCCGCAGGCTATATGGGCCGGGTTCCGCTTAATCCTGCCAATATTGACGGGAATCTTTTCGCTGCTGTCGCGCGGAAAAATGACGGTACCGTAACCTCATGGGGCCTGGATAGTTGCGGCGGTGTACCTCCCGTCAGTACCCGCAATCATGACGTCATCAGTTTTGCCGGTTTTAATCAGGCATTGTGCGCACTCAATGATGAAGGTCAGGTGTTTGACTGGGGCTTCGAGACGGGCGAGGGGGGGCAACTTGCTATTCCCGATGATATCGCCGGGTTGCGCGATATCGTGAGCATTCGGGGGGCTAAAAACGCAATGGTAGCATTGCGTGCGACAGGTGAAGTTGTTGCCTGGGGAAGTGAAACTCCTGCGGCCATCGTGCCGGCGGAAATCGCTGCCCTGACAGACATTGTCGATATCGTGTCCAGTGATGACGCTTTTGTCGCACGCCGGGCTACAGGCCATATTGTTGCGTGGGGTTCAGGCGAATATGGCGGTAGCCTGTCAGCGGAAATTGCATTGCTCACCGATATCGTTGATGTGCAATCCACCTTTTCCGCCTTTGCCGCACGCCGTGAAAATGGCCAGGTTGTCGCGTGGGGAAACAGCGCACAAGGCGGCCATGTGTCAGCGATGGTGGCGGAACTAAGCGATATCAAGGATATTACGGGCTCCGTTGACACCTTTGTTGCGCGTCGCGCGACGGGTCATGTCATCGCCTGGGGGGTTAATGCTGAGTTTTCCGCAGAAATAGCGCTTTTAGACGATGTGGTGGATGTGCAAATGACCGACGGTGCGGTGATTCTGCTGCGTGCCAATGGCCTGGTTGCTGCATGGGGCAACAGCGCGTCAGGCGCTGCGGTTCCCTCAACCCTAAGTGATGTTATCGCATTAACTTGCTCTACGAATTCTGTTGCTGCATTAAAAAGTGATGGCCGTGTTGTCGGCTGGGGAAAATATTCCACGGAAGGTCTGCTACTGGAATTGCAGAATATCGCAGCGGTCTATGCCAATCGCGACAGTTTTTTTGCCATCAACGCAGATAGCGAACTAGTTGTTTGGGGCAACAAAGGTAGCGGCGGAAATATGGCCGACATCCCGAGTGACGTGCAAAATAGTATCAGCTATCACACACCTGCTGGTAAACTGAAACCAATGGGTAGCAGAGGTCGATATAAAAGTCTGATGGCTCTGGATGCTGAAACATTATGCCCAGTAAAAGTTAAGTGGCGTTATGAAGGAGACGCTAGCACAACAGAGGCAATTTATTTTGTTGAATCTAAAGATTTCAAAAGGCTACATGTCAGTCGCCTTGATGAAACAGATGCAATTACTTTAAATGCTATTAATGTTTCTATGGCTGTAAACGCCAGTTATGCCGCCATTAGCAATAACGGTGAGGTTTTCGGTTGGGGTAACGATATTTTCACTAAGTATCCGCCAAAGGGTAGTTGGAATGAAAATATTATTAGCTTACTCAGCGATGGTATATCGTACTGCTCATTAGACACTTCCGGAAAAGTCGTAGCATGGGGTACAACATATAAAGGAGGCATTGTCCCGAAAAATATTTCTGACCTTGATGATATTGTTCAAATATGTGCAAATGACCAAGGATATTTAGCGCTCAGAAAAAATGGTTCAGTCGTGGCCTGGGGGTGGGAGAATACTGATGGTGATTATGCTACAGGAATACCTGTCCCTGATGAAATATCTGAACTAACTGATATTGTTGATATTTATTCGGGGTGTGATGCGTTTGCTGTTTTGCGCTCGACGGGGCAGGTCGTTTCATGGGGTTCGGACAGCTTTGGTGGGATTATGCCGGATGCCATTGCCGAGATGACCAATATTATTGATGTCGAAACGGCTGTTTCTTATGCCGCCCTGACCAGTGCTGGTAGTGTTGTTGCTTGGGGCGTATGGGCAGGACCAACGTCACGTGTTCCTTCGGCTATTGCGGGGTTAACGGATATTGTTCGGGTGAAAAATCTAGGAGCCTGCATATTTGCCTTCCGAGTTACAGGTCATATTGTAAGTTGGGGGTATCCAACTTCAGGTGGCGTTCTTCCACCTGAAATTGCCGAGCGTACTGATATTATTGATGTGGTAAAAACTGACTCAACGATTTACGCTCTATTATCAGATGGAAAGGTCATTAGATGGGGCGATGCGACTTCGCCGGAATTTCCGATACCTGAAGGTTTAAGTGACGTTGTTTCATTAGTGGCAAATAGAGCTGCTGTAACAGCTCTAAAAAGTGACGGTTCAGTCATCACCTGGGGCAACCCGAGGGACGGTGGTGATAGCAGTTATGTTGCATCTTCTCTTAACCAAGTCCGTGCGATTTACTCCAGCGGCTTTGGATTCATTGCATTAAAAGACGATGACACACTCGTTACCTGGGGACTTATTTATCCAAATGATTATGGTCCATCGCCCGCCCCTGCCGAACTTCAAGGTAATATATCTTACCAAGTTTCCAGTACTGAACAGCGCTAGTTTCTTAGTGACGAATGGACACACCTCATTGGTGAGCATCTCATTTCGTCGCATTTGACTTGAGACAAACCAAAAAAAGGCCCTCAATTGAGGGCCTTTTATCGTTCGTAGTCGATTAACGATGGGCCAGTTCAGCGTTCTCTTCGCTATCGAGGATTTCTTTGTCAGTCTGCTTCAACCACTGGCTGGTGAGCGTGCCGGCGGTCATGGAACCGTTGACGTTCAACGCAGTACGACCCATGTCGATCAGCGGCTCAACGGAGATCAGCAGGGCAACCAGCGTGACCGGCAGGCCCATCGCAGGCAGTACGATCAGTGCCGCGAAGGTTGCGCCACCACCGACACCAGCAACACCGGCGGAGCTGACGGTGACGATACCGACCAGCGTTGCAATCCACACCGGATCAAGTGGGTTGATACCAACCGTTGGCGCCACCATCACTGCCAGCATCGCCGGATACAGACCGGCACAGCCGTTCTGACCAATAGTCGCGCCAAAAGAGGCGGAGAAGCTGGCGATAGATTCCGGCACACCCAGACGACGGGTCTGCGCTTCCACGTTCAGTGGAATAGACGCAGCGCTGGAGCGGCTGGTGAAGGCGAAAGTCAGCACTGGCCAGACTTTGCGGAAGAATTTCAGCGGGCTCACGCCGTTCACACCCAGCAGGATGCCGTGCACCACAAACATGATGGCCAGACCGAGATACGAGGCAATCACGAAGCTGCCCAGTTTGATGATGTCCTGCAGGTTAGAACCGGCAACGACTTTGGTCATCAGTGCCAAAACGCCGTAGGGGGTCAGCTGCATCACCAGACGTACCAGCTTCATCACCCAGCTTTGCAGCGTGTCGATAGCGGTCAGTACGCGCTGGCCTTTTGGTGCATCGTCTTTCAGCAGTTTCAGCGCAGCCACACCCAGGAAGGCGGCAAAAATCACGACGCTAATAATCGACGTCGGGTTCGCGCCAGTCAGGTCAGCAAACGGGTTTTTCGGTACGAAGGACAGCAGCAGCTGAGGCACGCTCAGGTCAGCCACTTTACCGGCGTAGTTGGTTTGAATGGCGGCCAGACGCGCGGTTTCCGCGGTGCCCTGCACCAAACCTTCAGCGGTCAGACCAAACAGATTTGTGACCAGCACACCGACCAGCGCGGAAATCAGCGTGGTGAACAGCAGGGTGCCGATGGTCAGGAAGCTGATTTTGCCCAGTTGTGACGCGTTATGCAGACGGGCAACGGCGCTCAGAATGGAGGCGAAGACCAACGGCATGACGATCATTTGCAGCAGTTGCACATAGCCGTTACCGACCACATTAAACCACTGGATAGAATCTTTCAGAACCGGGTTATCGGAGCCGTAAATTGCCTGCAACGCCAGACCAAATACCACACCCATTCCCAGACCGACGAGTACCTTCTTCGCCAGGCTCCACTGCTTATGACGCGTCTGCGCCAGCAGCAATAGCAAGACAACGAACACCACGATGTTCGCAATTAGTGGAAAATTCATCCCCGTTCTCCTGATCTCTATTCCGACCGGTATATTCCGATCCTGTTGGCGCAAGGTTAGCAGAAGTGTGATGTAGCGCTTATATCCAAATGGAATGGATTATGACAAATGATATTGTTTTGTAGGTTTATTGTTCAATCTGGTGATGAATAAAACGATTAAACTGAAATTGCAGCGTATTAATCATCTGCGATGACCAGCGAACTGCACCATTTTCGGGCAGCGTTTGCGGCATCCAGACTGAATACGCAAACAGGGCCATGCACAATACACGCTCCAGTTGATTGCCTTTTTGCGGGGCCAGAATCGGAAAGCGAAAACGCCAGCGGCACGGCCACAGCAGCGGAACGCCCGCGGGTGTGAGCATATCGGCCAGAATATGGCTCAAGTAGCCGAGCACCATACCCTGAATAGCATCAGCCGGGACAATCCAGCTTTCGGGGATCTTTAAATAGAAGAAGGTCAGCAGAATAAACACCGCCAACAGACTGTGGGTAAAACCACGATGGCCGAACGCCCTGGCGATGGGTTTTGCTATCCATTTCAGACGCTGACCCAGGAAAGACTTCGGATGATCGATATCCGGCAGCAAACAGGTCAGAACCGCAGAAGGAACAATATGCCACCAGTCACCCTGCGCCAGAACAGGGGTTAGCTCAGCGTTTTTGGCAAACACTGCGCAGGCAATAGAAAATAGGAGATGGCCTTCCGCCGTCATGATGAAACCCATGAAACTGTCAATTCATACAGTATAGGGTTTTTGTACAGTAGGCGGAAGAGGTTACGGTGTAACTCTTTGTCACAAACTGGCGTTAGCGCGCCAGCCAGCCTCCATCAACGGCGAGCGTATATCCGTTGATATAGTCAGATGCGCTGGAGGACAGGAAAACCACCGGACCTTGCAGATCTTCGGGTCGTCCCCAGCGTGCGGCGGGTATGCGTTCCAAAATCTCCTGACTACGCTGGGCATCGTCACGGAGTTCCTGCGTATTGTTCGTCGCCATATAGCCTGGCGCAATCGCGTTCACATTTATGCCGTGTTCAGCCCACTCGTTTGCCAGCAGGCGCGTGATGCCTAATACGCCACTTTTGGATGCGGTATAGGACGGCACGCGGATCCCGCCCTGGAAAGAGAGCATTGAGGCGATATTAATGATTTTGCCGCCTTCGCCCTGGGCAATAAATTGACGTGCGACGGCCTGAGAGAGAAAAAAGACTGACTTCAGATTCAGGTTCATGACGTCATCCCAGTTTTTTTCACTGAATGACAGGGCGTCCTCCCGACGGATTGTCCCGGCGTTGTTCACCAGAATATCGATATGCCCCATCTCCGATACCGCCTTAGCCACAACGGTTTCTATGGATTCCTGTTGGCTGAGATCGGCCTGAATCGCCGTAAAACGTCGGCCCAGGGCTTTCACTTTTGCTGAAGTTTCTTCGGGAATTTTGCGGTTAACGCCCACGATATCGCATCCTGCTTGCGCCAGTCCCAGCGTCATTCCCTGGCCTAAACCGGTATCGCAGCCGGTGACGATGGCCACTTTTCCCGCCAGATTAAAGGCATCCAGTATCATATTTACCTCAGATTGTAGGGTTATTATCGTTCTGAGAGTAAGAATAGGAGGCACTTCGCAGAAATACAAATAAAAATGAAATGATGTTTTAAAAATGGACCGAGAATCATATTTTCGGGCAACTGAACGTTGCCCGAAGGGGAGTGATTAGCCGCGCAAATGGGCTACGGTGAGGTCGTTCAGCGTCACCAGTTTAGCGTCTGCAAGGGCAAAACGCGGATCGTGCTGGCCTTCTTCTGCCGGGACCACGATGGAACGCATCCGCGCTGCTTTGGAGGCGATCATACCGTTGACCGAATCTTCCAGCGCCACACAGGCCAGCGTATCAACGCCGAGTTTTGCTGCACAATCCATATAAACCTGCGGATGCGGCTTGCTGTACGGCAGCTTTTCCGCCGAAGCCAGTGCGTCGAAGCTGCTGCGCAAATCGAACATTTCCAGCACTTTTTCCAGCATGTGCAGCGGTGACGCGGATGCCAGACCGACTTTCAGCCCCTGCGCTTTACACAGGGCGATGGCTTCACGCGCGCCCGGCAGCAAGGGGCGATTTTCTTCGACCAGAGAAATCGCACGGCTGATAATGCGGTCGGTCACTTCCTGGCGGCTTGGGCCGTTCCACGGCTGGTGGGCATACCAGAGTTCAACAACCATATCGATGCGCAGTCCCAGCGTGTCCGGGAGTTCGCTACGGCGGCTGATATCCACTCCAATGCTGGCCATGACATCCAGTTCGGCACGATCCCACAGTGGTTCGGAATCGATCAACAATCCATCCATATCGAAAATGGCAGCAACAATCTGGCGCGGGGTCGGCATAACGATATCTCCATTCACAGGTTTTCAAGACGAGAGCAGTCTAAAGTTACCCCGCAATTTAGCATAATTGGCCTTAAAGAACGGGCGAAATTCGTAAGCAGAAGGTAAACTTAGGCTCTTAAAGAGCGTCTTAATGAAGGGGAACTGATGACGTATCAACAAGCTGGACGCATAGCGGTACTAAAACGCATTGCCGGATGGGTGATTTTTATTCCGGCCGTGATTTCCACGCTGATCTCTGTGCTGAAATTCATGTATGAGCACAGTGAAAAACAGGCGGGTATCAATGCAGTTATGCTTGATTTTGCGCATGTCATGATCGAGATGATGCGCTTTAATACGCCGTTTCTTAATGTCTTCTGGTACAACTCACCGACGCCTGATTTTCATCAAAAGCTGAATCTTGTGTTCTGGATTATCTTTGCGCTGATATTCATCGCGCTGGCGTTACAGGCATCCGGCGCGCGGATGAGCCGCCAAACTCGATTCTTGCGTGAAGGGGTGGAAGACCAGCTGATTCTGGAACAAGCGAAAGGTGCAGATGGGCTCACTCGCGAGCAGATTGAATCGCGCATTGTGGTGCCACATCACACCATTTTCCTGCAGATTTTCCCGCTGTATGTCCTGCCGGTGATTATTATCGTTGGCGGCTATTTCTTCTTTTCATTGCTCGGTTTTCTGTAAAGCAAAACGGGTGGTTTTTGCCACCCGTTTCTACTGTTACGCCGCTAATACCCGCTCAAGCGCACGCTGCGCATTCACCAGATGGTCGCCTCCGAACAAAATCGCCCGGTTAAAGAGCGTATAGAGTTGGTAGATTGGCTGTCGTTCGAGAAATCCTGCGGGCAGGGGGGAAACTGACTGATAGCCATCGTAGATTTGCGGCGGCTGTTCCTGATGCAGCGGCAACATTGCCAGGTCACACTCGCGGTCGCCCCAGTAGCAGGCCGGATCAAAAATGTAAGGCCCGTTCGGCCCTAATGCACAGTTTTCGGACCATAAATCGCCATGCAGGAGCGAAGGTTGCGGCTGATGCGAGGAAAGTCGCTGCTGGATATGTTCCACGATGGCGTCGATATTGCCAAACTCCAGCCCTTTTTCCGCAGCAAGCTCCAGCTGCCAGCCGATACGTTGTTCGGCAAAGAATGTAGACCAGCGGCGCTGCCAGGCGTTGGGTTGTGGCGTGGTGGAAAGATCGTTATCAAAATCAAGACCAAACTGCGGCTGATCGCTCCATTGATGCAGACGAGCAATTTGCTGGCCCAGCATAAACGCGTTGTGCGCGTCCAGCGGACGGGCAGGGAGATAATCCATCACCAGAAAGCTGTAGTCGCGATCGCTGCCAAGCGCCCAGACCTGAGGGACTGAGACGGTTTTGCTGCGCGACAATAATTCCAGCTGATCGGCCTCGGCAGTGAAGATAGGAAGCAATTCCCGCTCATCACATTTGACGAAAAAATCGCGTCCCGCGAAGCGTAGATGCCATGCGGCGTGGATCTCACCGCCCGGCAACTCGTTTCGCAGCTCAATTTCTCCGTCGCCCAGTTGCTCGCTTAAAAGATGACTGATAGCCTGCCACATGATGATTCTCCCATGTTGTCCGCCAGATCATAACGTTAGCGCATAACCGCTATTAATTAATACGAGCTAACGCACACCTGAGCCGTATGGATCGTTACAGGGCATTTATTGTTCTATCTTTTGCCACTCTTCCCATGTGTTCACGGCGATGTCAGCGTCTTTGCCTGTTGCGCTCTCGACCAGCCCGCTGGCCAGTGCTTTCACTTCATCAGCATTGAGAGTGCTTATCAGACCGAAGGTATTGATACCCAGATCGTGAACGTTGCCCTCGTCATCGGTTAGCGTCAGCAAAAAGCCGCCGCGAGAAAAGTGGTTGGTTATCTCGTTGAGTTCAGTCAGCGAGTCTTCATGAATTTTGATGGTTACGACGTAGCGGGTGATGTCACCACTGCTCATATTTCACCTCTTTGTTATCGCGAAAGTTTTCTTAGCATAGTCGATAGCGCCAGTTTGGCGACTCAATGAGCACTTCCCCTCGCATTGAGGGGAAGCCTGCTGCGTTAGCTGCGGGTGAGATAATCCACAATTTTTTGCGTATCTTCGAGTGAACACAACCGCGTACCATGATTGATGGTAGCTGCGCTACCCGCTGCAACGCCATAGCGTGTCATTTCCAGCAGCGACGCGCCTTGTGCCAGTTTTAAGGTCATTGCGCCGACCATGCTGTCACCGGCACCCACGGTGCTTTGGCTTTTCATTGGTGGCGGGACGACCTGCACCGAACCGGTTTCATCGACCCCGAGCGCACCCTGTGGCCCCAGTGACACCACGACGCGACGCGCTTTGCCGTTACGCACCAGCTCCTCGGCGGCGGAACGAACGTCATTGGGCTGGGTTAACGGACGATTGACCAGCGCACTCAGCTCTTTTTGGTTCGGTTTGATCAGTTCCAGATTGCCGGATTCCAGCGCGGCGGTCAGCGCTTCGCCGGAACTGTCGACAATACAGCGCAGGCCTTTCTTCTTAGCTGCATCTATCAAATGGGTGAGTTTTTCGCATTTAACGCCCGGCGGAAGGCTGCCGCTGATGACCAGAATGGCACCGCTTTCGATTGCGAGTACTTTCTCTTCCAGCTGGCGAAACTCATAGTCTTCCAGCATGGCGCCTGGCATGACGAAACGGTACTGTTCGCCGCTCGATTCGACGTGGACGTGCAGATTCTGTCGTGTCCAGTCTTTGGCTTCCACCGTATCGACGGCCACGTGTTCATTGGCCAGCAACGCCACCAGATGTTCACCGGTCGCACCGCCCGCCGGGAAAATAGCCGTGGCTGTCCCGCCGAGATGAGTGATGGCTCGTGCGACGTTAATCCCGCCGCCGCCTGGCTCAAAGACAGGGGCGCTACAGCGGAGTTTACCTTCAGGATAAATTTGTGGGGTGAGGGTCGCGCTGTCGAGAGAAGGGGAGAGCGTCAGCGTATAAATCGGTACCATTATGACCTCCTTTTTATATGGACTCAGCTAAGCATGGCACAAATAGCTGGAAGAGAAAGTAAATAACAGTATGATTTTAAATATAAATGTTTAGGCCGTTAGTGCCTTTTTATTATGAATTAAACAGCGATTTAAGATCGTTCTTATTCAAAAATTGAAATAAGAAATCATTGCTATGTTAAATGAGCCTTTTTATAATTTGTTACCTTTCTAAGGATGCCTTGTCATTGATCCTCAAGAAAGTTTCCGAGACCGTGATGGTCTCTTTTTTTGTTGTACGGACTCCTTTATAAATGAAGCTCTTGAAGACAGTACCTGCCGCAATGATGCTGGCGGGTGGCGTGTTTGCCTCGATGTACGCAGCCGCTGACGATACCGTTTTTACTGTCATGGATGACCCATCCACTGCGCAGAAACCGTTTGAAGGTAACCTTAACGCTGGCTATCTGGCGCAATCAGGTAACACCAAAAGCTCTTCCCTGACCGCAGACACCACCATGACCTGGTACGGCAATACCACCGCCTGGTCCCTGTGGGGTAACGCTAGCAACACCTCCTCTAACGACGAGCGCTCCTCTGAGAAGTATGCAGTGGGTGGCCGTAGCCGTTACAACATGACGGATTATGACTATCTTTTCGGCCAGGCAAGCTGGCTAACTGACCGCTACAACGGCTATCGCCAGCGTGACGTCTTCACAGCAGGTTATGGTCGCCAGTTCCTGAACGGTCCCGTCCACAGTTTCCGTTTCGAATTCGGTCCTGGTGTACGTTATGACGAGTACACCGATGGTGATACCAAAACGCAGCCGCTGGGTTATGCGTCCGGTACCTACGCATGGCAGTTCACCGATAATGCTAAATTTACTCAGGGCGTTTCCGTGTTTGGTGCAGACGATACGACACTGAACTCTGAAACTGCATTGAACGTGGCGATCAATGAACACTTTGGTCTGAAAGTCGCCTACAACGTGACCTGGAACTCGGAGCCACCGGCTTCTGCGCCAGAGCACACCGATCGCAGAACGACGATCTCTTTAGGGTATAAAATGTAATATCAGCGGGCCGATATATTATCGGCCCGCATTTTTATTTTAACAAACTGTGCTATTAAATATTGAACAGCGTTTTAAATTAATACCCCAGCTGTATTCTCCATAATTTCTTCATAATTACCTTTCGAGATTAATAATCAGTTTATTTGACACGATTTGATAAATAAATTGACTATGCAAAAGTGTGATCCAGATCTACACTAACAATACAGGCGATTAATTGCCTCAAGGTGTTCTGCATTAATTCAGATAGAGAAGAATCATTATGAATAAAATCAAAACCGCTGCAGCAGCAATGGTGCTTTCCGCACTTTCATTTGGTGTATTTGCTGCTGATTCAGTAACGCAACCTGCCAGTGACACCACCAGCCAGATCGGCATTACTCGTGCCTCTGATGTAGAAGCCGGCTCTAACATCGCACCAGGCTCTCAGTCTACAGGCCAGTCAATGAATGACGCTTTCGATGTGCACAAACTGGTTGCGGGTGAGTGGTCTTAATTAGCCAATAGCCACCCCAGTGAAAAAAACCGGATAATGATGTACCGGTTTTTCGCATTATAGGTAGCGTAAACTTATTTCAGAATTGATATAGTTATGTCGTACGAACGGACAGTAAAGCGTTCACCCGAATGATTGATCCGCTAATACATTTCATCTTCAGCAAAATCTACTCACCCCAAATCATCGCCGCCCAGCGTAATAACAACATGGCACCACAGATAGCGATTAACACCACCACCATTTTCCAGTGTTTTTGAGCAAAGCGTTTTGATGGCATAAACCGTTCCTTCGTCAGTTGATAATCTGAGTCTATCAAAAACGATCAGACGGCGTCACCTCGGGTTCAGAACCAGTGAAATTTATCCGCAAGGATCATCACCAGTGCTGCTGCTGAAACAAGATTCAATATCACCACTGTTCTGCTGGAAACGTTCATATCATGCCCCCGGTTGTTAGGACCTTTTCAAGATTAGCTCAGCAAAATGGGAATGCGAGCGTTGAACCGCGAAACTCATACAAAAGTATGAGAGGCATCAAACTGGTCGCAGAGGGTGCATTCACCCTTTTTTTAGTGTTACCATCGCAAGGCAGATCGTAAATCAGGCTTTGTCTGATTCGATCCTGTAGCAGACTGCGAGCCAATTTGACGATTGTTGGTCAGATGGTGTCGCAATCTATTGTTAAAATACGATTATTTTCTTTGTATATGCTCTTATGTGTGGGGCATCACTGCAAATAAGGATATAAAATGCCTGTAATTACTCTTCCTGATGGCAGCCAACGCCATTACGACCGCGCCGTTAGCCCGATGGATGTTGCCCTGGACATTGGTCCTGGCCTTGCAAAAGCCACCATCGCTGGCCGTGTAAATGGTGAACTGGTTGATGCTTCCGATCTGATTGAAAACGATGCACAGCTGTCCATCATCACCGCGAAGAACGATGAAGGTCTTGAGATCATTCGTCACTCTTGTGCGCACCTGTTAGGCCATGCCATCAAACAGCTGTGGCCAAACACCAAAATGGCGATCGGCCCGGTTATCGACAACGGCTTCTACTATGACGTTGATCTTGACCATACCCTGACCCAGGAAGATATCGACGCGCTCGAAAAACGTATGCACGAGCTCGCTGAGTCGAACTACGATGTCATCAAGAAAAAAGTCAGCTGGCACGAAGCGCGTGAGACCTTTGTGAAGCGTGGCGAGAACTATAAAGTTTCGATCCTTGATGAGAACATCGCGCATGATGATAAGCCTGGCTTGTATCATCACGAAGAATACGTCGACATGTGCCGTGGACCGCACGTGCCGAATATGCGTTTCTGTCATCACTTCAAACTGATGAAAACCGCAGGCGCCTACTGGCGTGGCGACAGCAACAACAAGATGTTGCAGCGTATTTATGGTACCGCATGGGCAGATAAAAAAGCCCTGAGCGCCTACCTGCAGCGTCTGGAAGAGGCCGCGAAACGCGACCACCGTAAAATCGGTAAACAGCTCGACCTGTATCATATGCAGGAAGAGGCGCCAGGTATGGTGTTCTGGCATAACGACGGCTGGACTATCTTCCGTGAACTGGAAACTTTCGTGCGCTCCAAGCTGAAAGAGTACCAGTATCAGGAAGTGAAAGGCCCGTTCATGATGGACCGTGTGCTGTGGGAAAAAACCGGCCACTGGGACAACTACAAAGATGCGATGTTCACCACCTCTTCTGAGAACCGTGAATACTGCATCAAGCCAATGAACTGCCCTGGCCACGTTCAGATCTTTAACCAGGGTCTGAAATCTTACCGTGACCTGCCGCTGCGTATGGCGGAGTTTGGTAGCTGCCATCGTAACGAGCCATCAGGCGCGCTGCATGGTCTGATGCGTGTTCGTGGCTTTACTCAGGATGATGCGCATATTTTCTGTACTGAAAATCAGGTGCGTGATGAAGTCAACGCCTGTATTCGTATGGTCTACGATATGTATAGCACCTTTGGCTTCGAGAAAATCGTCGTCAAACTCTCAACTCGTCCAGAAAAGCGTATCGGTAGCGACGAGACCTGGGATCGTGCTGAGGCGGATCTGGCTGTTGCGCTGGAAGAAAACAATATCCCGTTTGAGTATCAGGTGGGTGAAGGCGCATTCTACGGTCCGAAAATCGAATTTACACTGTATGACTGCCTCGATCGTGCTTGGCAGTGCGGAACAGTCCAGCTGGACTTCTCTCTGCCGCAGCGTTTAAGCGCCTCTTATGTGGGCGAAGACAACGAGCGTCAGGTGCCGGTTATGATTCACCGCGCAATTCTTGGGTCTATCGAACGCTTTATCGGCATTCTGACCGAAGAATTCGCTGGCTTCTTCCCAACCTGGCTTGCGCCGGTGCAGGTCGTGGTCATGAATATCACCGATTCTCAGGCCGATTACGTTAAAGAATTGACGCAGAAACTACAAAATGCGGGCATTCGCGTAAAAGCGGACTTGAGAAATGAGAAGATTGGCTTTAAAATCCGCGAGCACACTTTACGTCGGGTCCCGTATATGTTGGTCTGTGGTGATAAAGAGGTGGAAGCAGGCAAAGTTGCCGTTCGCACCCGCCGTGGTAAAGACCTGGGGAGCCTGGACGTAAGTGAAGTGATTGAGAAGCTGCGACAAGAGATTCGCAGCCGCAGTCTTCAACAACTGGAGGAATAAGGTATTAAAGGCGGAAAACGAGTTCAAACGGCGCGCCCGAATCGTATTAACAGCGAAATTCGCGCGCAAGAAGTTCGCTTAACAGGTCTGGAAGGCGAGCAGCTTGGTATTGTGAGTCTGAGAGAAGCTCTGGAAAAAGCTGAAGAATCCGGAGTAGACTTGGTCGAAATCAGCCCTAACGCCGAGCCGCCAGTTTGTCGTATCATGGATTACGGCAAATTCCTCTATGAAAAGAGCAAGTCTTCTAAGGAACAGAAGAAAAAGCAAAAAGTTATTCAGGTTAAGGAAATTAAATTCCGACCTGGCACCGACGATGGCGATTACCAGGTAAAACTCCGCAGCCTGGTACGCTTTCTGGAAGAGGGTGATAAAGCTAAGATCACGCTGCGTTTCCGCGGTCGTGAGATGGCTCACCAGCAGATCGGTATGGAAGTGCTTAATCGCGTCCGTGACGATCTGAGTGAACTGGCAGTGGTCGAATCCTTCCCATCGAAGATCGAAGGCCGCCAGATGATCATGGTGCTCGCTCCTAAGAAGAAACAGTAAGGCCTTCAAGTAGCAATTCCTGTGGAGCCTACGGGCTTCGCAGGTTTTGTTCGCCTATGTTTCGTTTATTAACAATGCGAAGTGGAAGTTATTAAAATGCCAAAAATTAAGACCGTACGCGGTGCTGCTAAGCGCTTCAAAAAAACCGGTAAAGGTGGTTTTAAGCACAAGCACGCTAACCTGCGTCACATTCTGACTAAGAAAGCTACCAAGCGTAAACGTCACCTGCGTCCTAAAGCCATGGTTTCCAAAGGCGATCTGGGCCTGGTAATCGCGTGCCTGCCGTACGCATAAGTCGTTTAACGTTTTTTAACCTTTTTTAACTTAGAATAGATACAGGAGAGCACATATGGCTCGCGTAAAACGTGGTGTAGTTGCCCGTGCACGTCACAAGAAAATTTTGAAACAAGCTAAAGGCTACTACGGTGCGCGTTCTCGCGTATACCGCGTTGCCTTCCAGGCTGTTATCAAAGCTGGTCAGTATGCTTACCGTGACCGTCGTCAACGTAAGCGTCAGTTCCGTCAACTGTGGATTGCGCGTATCAACGCAGCAGCACGTCAGAACGGTATTTCTTACAGCAAATTCATCAACGGCCTGAAAAAAGCCTCTGTTGAAATCGACCGTAAGATCCTGGCTGACATCGCAGTATTCGACAAATTAGCGTTCACCGCTCTGGTCGAAAAAGCGAAAGCAGCACTGGCGTAAGCCAGTTGAGAGAGGGGGCTTTGCTCCCTCTTTCATTTCCACCCTATCCGGGACGATTAAAACACAAGGTAACGCAAGCATGAATGCTGCTATTTTCCGCTTCTTCTTTTACTTTAGCACCTGAATTCAGGGGGCTTGCGCATGAAAGATGAAACGAAAAACAGCGCCAGAAAGCCTCCTGATGGAGGCTTTTTTTGTTTCTACCGCTTATGAATATCGCCACATAACGAGGAAAACCATGTCACATCTCGCAGAGCTGGTTGCCAGTGCCAAGGCAGCCATTAACCAGGCGTCAGATGTTGCCGCTTTAGACAATGTCCGCGTCGAATATCTGGGCAAGAAAGGGCATTTGACCCTGCAAATGACCACCCTGCGTGAATTGCCGCCAGAAGAACGCCCGGCAGCGGGTGCGGTGATTAACGAAGCCAAAGAGCAGGTTCAACAGGCACTGAATGCGCGTAAATACGATTTAGAAAGCGCCGCGCTGAATGCCCGCCTGGCCGAAGAGACCATCGACGTTTCTCTGCCTGGTCGTCGTATTGAAAACGGCGGTCTGCATCCGGTCACGCGCACCATCGACCGCATTGAAAGTTTCTTCGGTGAGCTCGGCTTTACCGTGGCGACTGGCCCGGAAATCGAAGATGACTACCATAACTTCGATGCCCTGAACATTCCTGGCCATCATCCGGCACGCGCTGACCACGACACTTTCTGGTTTGACGCGACGCGCCTGCTGCGTACCCAGACCTCTGGCGTGCAGATCCGCACCATGAAAGAACAAGAGCCGCCGATCCGCATTATCGCGCCGGGCCGTGTGTATCGTAACGACTACGACCAGACGCATACCCCGATGTTCCATCAGATGGAAGGCCTGATCGTTGATAAAAACATCAACTTCACCAACCTGAAAGGTACGCTTCACGACTTCCTGAACAACTTCTTTGAAGAAGATCTGCAGGTTCGTTTCCGTCCGTCCTACTTCCCGTTCACCGAACCGTCTGCGGAAGTGGACGTCATGGGCAAAAACGGTAAATGGCTCGAAGTGCTTGGCTGCGGCATGGTGCATCCAAACGTTCTGCGTAACGTCGGTATCGATCCAGAAGTCTATTCCGGCTTTGCCTTTGGTATGGGTATGGAGCGTCTGACTATGCTGCGTTATGGCGTGACCGATTTGCGCGCATTCTTCGAAAACGATCTGCGTTTCCTCAAACAGTTTAAATAAGGGCAGGACAGAACAATGAAATTCAGTGAACTGTGGTTACGCGAATGGGTGAATACCGCTCTCGATAGCGAAGCGCTCTCTAACCAAATTACTATGGCAGGCCTGGAAGTGGATGGCGTTGAGCCTGTTTCCGGTGCGTTTAATGGTGTGGTTGTTGGTGAAGTCGTCGAGTGCGGCCAGCACCCGAACGCAGACAAACTGCGTGTCACAAAAGTGAACGTTGGCGGCGAACGCCTGCTGGATATCGTCTGTGGTGCGCCTAACTGCCGCCAGGGTCTGAAAGTGGCCGTTGCCACGGTCGGCGCGGTATTGCCGGGCGATTTCAAAATTAAAGCGGCGAAACTGCGCGGCGAGCCGTCAGAAGGTATGCTGTGCTCGTTCTCTGAGCTGGGTATTTCCGATGACCATAACGGCATCATCGAACTGCCTGCTGATGCGCCAATCGGGACTGACATCCGCGAATACCTGAAGCTCGATGACAACACCATCGAAATCAGCGTCACACCAAACCGTGCCGATTGTTTAGGTATCATCGGTGTAGCGCGCGACGTAGCGGTGCTGAACCAGGTCGAACTTAACGCACCGGAGATCGTACCGGTTGCGGCAACTATCAGCGACACGCTGCCGATTCAGGTTGAAGCCGCTGATGCCTGCCCACGCTACCTTGGTCGTGTGGTGAAAGGCATCAACGTTAAAGCGCCAACCCCGCTGTGGTTGAAAGAAAAACTGCGTCGTTGCGGGATTCGTTCTATCGATGCGGTTGTCGACGTGACCAACTACGTGCTGCTCGAACTGGGTCAGCCGATGCACGCATTCGATAAAGATCGTATCGAAGGCGGGATCGTGGTGCGTATGGCGAAAGAGGGTGAAACCCTGGTTCTGCTCGACGGCAGCGAAGCTAAGCTTAACGCCGATACGCTGGTTATTGCTGACCACTCTAAAGCGCTGGCAATGGGCGGCATCTTCGGTGGTGAGCACTCCGGTGTTAACGACGATACACAAAATGTCCTGCTGGAATGTGCGTTCTTCAGCCCGCTGTCTATTACCGGTCGCGCGCGCCGTCACGGTCTGCACACCGATGCCTCTCATCGCTACGAGCGCGGCGTGGATCCTGCATTGCAGTACAAAGCCATGGAACGCGCAACTCGTCTGCTGATTGATATCTGCGGCGGTGAAGCAGGTCCGGTGATTGATGTCACCCATGAAGCGTCTCTGCCTAAGCGCGCGACCATTACTTTGCGTCGCAGTAAGCTGGACCGTCTGATCGGTCATCACATTGCCGATGCGCAGGTGAGCGATATCCTGCGTCGTCTGGGCTGTGAAGTCACCGAGGGTCAGGACCAGTGGCAGGCCGTTGCGCCAAGCTGGCGTTTCGATATGGAAATCGAAGAAGATCTGGTGGAAGAAGTGGCCCGTGTTTACGGCTACGACAACATTCCTAATGAGCCTGTTCAGGCCGGTTTGGTGATGGGCTCCCACCGCGAAGCCAACCTGTCTCTGAAGCGTGTGAAAACCATGCTCAACGACAAAGGCTATCAGGAAGTGATCACCTACAGTTTCGTGGATCCGAAATTGCAGCAGTTGATCCACCCTGGTCAGGAAGCGTTGATTCTGCCAAGCCCAATTTCCAGCGAAATGTCCGCGATGCGACTTTCTCTGTGGACCGGTCTGCTCGGCACCATCGTATACAACCAGAACCGCCAGCAGAGCCGCGTACGTATTTTCGAAACCGGTCTGCGCTTTGTGCCTGATACCCAGGCAAATCTGGGTATCCGTCAGGATCTGATGCTGGCAGGTGCCATCTGTGGCAACCGCTATGAAGAACACTGGGATCTGACCAAAAACAGCGTGGATTACTACGATGTGAAAGGCGATCTGGAGTCAGTTCTCGAACTGACCGGTAAACTTTCTGAAATTGAATTCCGCGCAGAAGCGATTCCAGCCCTGCATCCGGGCCAAAGTGCAGCCATTTATTTACACGGTGAACGCGTTGGTTTCGTTGGTGTTGTTCATCCTGAGCTGGAACGCAAGCTGGATCTGAACGGCCGCACCATGGTGTTTGAACTGGAGTGGAACAAGGTCGCAGACCGCGTGGTTCCTCAGGCTCAGGACGTTTCTCGCTTCCCGGCGAACCGTCGCGATATCGCCGTTGTGGTAGCTGAAAACGTTCCCGCAGCAGATATTTTGGCCGAATGTAAGAAAGTTGGCGTAAATCAGGTAGTTGGCGTAAACTTATTTGACGTGTACCGCGGCAAGGGCGTAGCAGAAGGTTCTAAGAGCCTCGCTATTAGCCTTATCCTTCAGGATACCAGCCGTACACTCGAAGAAGAGGAGATTGCCGCTACCGTTGCCAGATGTGTAGAGGCATTAAAAGAGCGATTCCAGGCCTCATTGAGGGATTGAACCTATGGCGCTTACAAAAGCTGAAATGTCAGAATATCTGTTTGATAAGCTTGGGCTTAGCAAACGGGATGCCAAAGAGCTGGTAGAGCTGTTTTTCGAAGAGATCCGTCGTGCTCTGGAAAACGGTGAACAGGTAAAACTCTCCGGTTTTGGCAATTTTGATTTGCGAGACAAAAACCAACGTCCGGGCCGAAACCCGAAGACGGGGGAAGATATTCCCATTACAGCCCGCCGCGTGGTGACCTTCAGACCCGGTCAGAAGTTAAAAAGCCGTGTCGAAAACGCAACGCCCAAAGCAGAGTAATATGAACTAACCAAAAAGGCCGCATTCGCGGCCTTTTTTCTTTGCGCGAAGGCACACCCACCGTAAAATCAATAGCATCACTCACCTGAAAACAGACCCCATGCTTGATTTTGCTCGTCAACAACACCGTTCCGACCTGCGCTGGATGCTGGTGCTTCTGGCATTGCTGGCCGCCGTTTTTACGGTGAGCCTCTGCGCCGGCGAGCAGTGGATCGGACCCGAAAGCTGGATGAGCGAGCAGGGCAAACTGTTTGTCTGGCAAATTCGTTTGCCGCGCACCGTGGCGGTTTTGCTGGTCGGCGCATCGCTGGCCCTGTGCGGCACTATCATGCAGGCGTTATTTGAGAACCCGCTGGCAGAGCCGGGGCTGCTCGGCGTCTCCAATGGCGCGGGCGTCGGCTTGATCGCGGCGTTGATGTTGGGTGGTGGAACGCTGTCTGGCTGGAGCATTAGCCTTAGTGCCATCGCCGGTGCACTGCTGATCACCGTCATTTTACTGCGTTTCGCCCGGCGGCACCTATCGACCAGCCGCCTGCTACTGGCAGGCGTTGCGCTGGGGATTATCTGTAGCGCGCTGATGACCTGGGCGGTCTACTTCTCAACATCCTTCGATTTACGCCAGCTGATGTACTGGATGATGGGCGGTTTTGGCGGCGTCGACTGGCGACAGGGCTGGCTAATGGCGCTGCTGATTCCGGTCATTCTGTGGGCCTCTTTGCAGTCCAAACCACTCAACATGCTGGCGCTGGGGGAGATATCTGCGCGCCAGCTGGGCCTGCCGATCGGCCTGTGGCGCAATGTGCTGGTGGTGGCTATCGGCTGGATGGTCGGTGTCAGCGTTGCTCTGGCAGGGGCTATAGGCTTTATCGGCTTGGTCATTCCGCATATGCTGCGTCTTGGCGGAATCACCAACCATCGTACGTTATTGCCCGCAGCCGCTATTACAGGTGCGGCAACGCTGCTGATTGCCGATATTATCGCTCGTCTGGCGATGAGCGCCGCTGAACTCCCGATCGGTGTTGTGACCGCCACGCTGGGCGCGCCGGTGTTTATCTGGCTACTATTAAAGGCCGGACGTTAGATCCGCCCATCCGTAAGACAAACTAAGGGGACGCTATGCAGTACGATATTCTGAATACCGAAGTGACGACCATTGATGGCAAGAACACGACGCTGGAAGGCTATCACGGCAAAGTTCTGCTGGTGGTCAACGTAGCCTCGAAATGTGGCCTGACGCCGCAGTACGAACAGCTGGAGAACATCCAGAAAGCCTGGGAAAAGGACGGCTTCGTGGTCCTCGGGTTCCCGTGCAACCAGTTCCTTGGGCAGGAGCCTGGTAGCGAAGAGGAGATCAAAACGTTTTGCAGCACCACTTACGGCGTAACGTTCCCGATGTTCAGTAAAATCGATGTGAACGGTGAAAACCGCCATCCGTTATATGAAAAACTGACCGCCGCTGCACCGACCGCCGTCGCGCCGGAAGGCAGTGGTTTCTACGAGCGTATGGCGAGTAAAGGGCGTGCGCCTTTGTATCCGGACGACATTCTGTGGAACTTTGAAAAATTCCTGATTGGTCGCGACGGACAGGTCGTTCAGCGCTTCTCCCCGGATATGACGCCGGAAGATCCGATCGTCATGGAGTCCATTAAGCTGGCGCTGGCGAAGTAATGAATCGGCTGATGCAGCTCGCAGGCGTGGCGGAAAAGGGCAGGCTGGAACCGGTGAATGCTGACGTCCACGCAGGGGAGATTGTACACCTCGTGGGCCCGAACGGTGCCGGGAAAAGCACGTTGCTCGCCCGAATGGCTGGGCTGACGTCAGGCGATGGCGAGATCGTTTTACAGGGGCATTCCCTTCATGAATGGTCGCCTGTATCGCTGGCACACCGTCGCAGCTATCTGGTGCAACAGCAAACGCCGCCTTTCGCCATGCCCGTCTGGCACTATCTGGCGCTGCATCAGCATGATAAAACGCAAACCGCGCTGCTTGATGAGGTAACGGCTGCACTGGGGCTGGAAGATAAACTCCAGCGCAATGCAAATCAGCTGTCGGGCGGTGAATGGCAGCGCGTGCGGCTCGCGGCGGTGATTCTGCAAATTCATCCAGCAGGAAACCCCCACGGTTGCCTGCTGTTATTGGATGAACCGATGAGCAGTCTGGACATCGCCCAGCAGGCTGCGCTGGATACGCTTTTAAGCCAGCTTTCCGGCAGGGGCATCGCGGTGGTGATGAGCAGTCATGACTTAAACCACACGCTGCGTCACGCGCATCGCGTATGGCTACTGGCGCGCGGCAAACTGCTCGCCAGCGGCCCGCGTGATAATGTCCTTACGCCGCCCAATCTTGCGAATGCTTACGGTATGCCTTTCCGGCGGCTGGATATTGAAGGCCACCGAATGCTGATTTCTACCGCTCAGGAATAACCCTTTCTTGCAAGGTAGTAAGGCAACAGGCTAAATTACACAAAGGACAAAAAAAGCAGAGGAATCGTCTGGAAATGCGCTTCTGGTTTCTACTCGTGGGCATATTATTACTTGCAGGATGCAGCAGCCATCGTGCGCCACCCCCTAATCCACGGTTATCGGATTCCATAACGGTGATCGCCAATCTCAACGAACAGTTGCAAAACTGGCGCGGGACGCCCTATCGCTATGGTGGCATGAGCCGCGGAGGCGTTGATTGCTCGGGCTTTGTGCTGATGACGATGCGCGATAAATTCGATCTACAGCTCCCGCGAGACACCCGCACACAGGCGAAGATTGGCACAGAAATAGATAAAGATGATTTATTGCCTGGCGACCTGGTATTCTTTAAAACCGGTTCGGGTGAAAGCGGTCTGCATGTTGGCATATATGATACCGACAACCAGTTTATCCATGCCTCGACCAGTCGCGGGGTGATGAGGTCTTCCTTAGATAACGTTTACTGGCGCAAAAACTTCTGGCAGGCCCGACGTATTTAGTCATCTTCATTTCTTTCTTGAGCGCGATTTAGGTTAAGTCGCGCTTATTTTGACGCTATGCGGTTTGCGATACATTAAGTAACATTTATTTATTCTGTAACTGTCTGTTTTCACTGATACTGGATATTATCAGATATCCAGGATAAGATTATTTTTAGATTGAGGGATAAATCTAAAAAAATAAAAGGACCGAATGAAATTAATCCTAATAAAATCAATAAAGTTGAATTGTTTTAGCCATTGCGCCAGGATGCAAGAAATCCTCTTTAACGCGGGGCCGGCGCTATGATTGTCACCCTGAATAATCCTTATCAGTCTGAACTGTTATTACTTCCAGCGCGTAATTTAGCGGGAGAGCTACAAGGGTTAGAAGTTTTAACTAACTTCGTTGGTGTGGGGGCTGACGTGCGCATTCCCACAGAGCTGGTGGCGCCGCATCTCACAGCAGAAGAAGAGTTAATCCTGTTTCAGGAAAAACTCGCTCTGATCGATTCCTGCAAACTTTTTTTTGTTCAGCACCAGCTTATTGCATGGATAAATATTACGCCTGTCATTGGTGAGTTTCTTTTAACTGACAGAAATGCCGCGTCAATATTAGATCGTTACCCGTTTATTGAGTTCACTGTTAATGAGAATTATCCCGGTTTAAATAACGGTAAGGATGATCTCATGCTGGCGAGAATGGCGATCCATTTCCCAATGGTGCTGGCAGACTACGGTGCCGGCGCGGCGTCGAATAAAGCTGTTTTTGACGGTTTGTTTACCCGGATTGTGTTCGATAAAGGTTTTATCCAGCAGCGAGTCGTCGAGTTTTCTTTCGAGCCTTTTATGCGCGCAATTCTCGCGCAAATCTCACCATATTGCCTGTCGGTAATGGTGGCAGGCGTAGATGATGAAGACATTTTGCGCCGGATGCTGCCCTTCAGCTTTAGCGCCATGCAGGGCAACCTGTGGGCCGCTGTCACCGCCGAGCAAGTAACTACGCTGGTTCAGCGATAACCCTGGTATTCGCCCGTGTTTAAGCATGGGTAAACCCTCTACACTAAGGACAGGAGGACCTATGACCCTGTCTTTTACTGCTCACTGGCACGATGAACTGCCGGGCTTTTACACCGCACTCAACCCGACACCGCTGACCAATGCCCGTTTGATTTGGCATAACGCGAGTCTGGCAAACGATTTAGGCGTTCCCTCGTCACTCTTCCAGCCAGCCTCTGGCGCTGGGGTCTGGGGCGGCGAAACGCTGCTTCCCGGCATGCAGCCACTGGCGCAGGTCTACAGCGGCCACCAGTTTGGCGTCTGGGCCGGACAGCTCGGTGATGGGCGTGGCATTCTGCTCGGGGAACAACAGCTTGCGAATGGGCAAACCGTTGACTGGCACCTGAAAGGTGCTGGTTTAACGCCGTACTCCCGCATGGGTGACGGACGCGCGGTGCTGCGCTCAACAATCCGTGAAAGCCTGGCCTCAGAAGCGATGCACGCGCTGGGTATCCCCACGACGCGCGCGTTATCGATTGTGACCAGCGATACCCAGATTGCCCGCGAAACCTATGAGCCGGGCGCGATGCTGATGCGTATCGCCCAAAGCCACGTGCGTTTTGGTCACTTCGAACACTTCTACTATCGTCGCGAACCGGAAAAAGTGCGCCAGCTGGCTGATTTTGTTATCCGCCACCACTGGCCGCAGTGGGCCGACGATGCGGATAAATACGTCCTGTGGTTCCGTGATGTTGTGACACGCACCGCCTCGCTGATGGCCTGCTGGCAAACCGTCGGGTTCGCTCACGGGGTCATGAACACGGACAACATGTCCATTTTGGGGCTGACGATGGACTACGGTCCGTACGGTTTTCTCGATGACTATCAGCCGGACTTAATCTGTAATCATTCGGATCACCAGGGGCGTTACAGCTTTGAAAACCAGCCGGCGGTTGGGCTGTGGAATTTACAGCGTCTTGCTCAATCGCTCTCGCCGTTTATCGACGTTGACGCCCTGAACGATGCGCTGGATCTTTATCAGGACGTACTGCTGCAGGAATACGGCAAGCTGATGCGCCGCAAGCTCGGGCTGGTGTCGCAAGAGAAAGGCGATAACGAGATTCTGAATGCGCTGTTTGCACTGATGGCCCGCGAAGGTAGCGACTACACCCGCACCTTCCGCATGCTGAGTCAGACGGAACAGCACAGTGCCGCCTCGCCACTGCGCGATGAGTTTATCGACAGAGCGGCATTTGACAGCTGGTTCGTCACTTACCGCGAGCGTTTGCAGAGGGAAACAGTTCAGGATGACGCTCGTCAGGCGCAAATGAAAGCTGTTAACCCGGCGATGGTTCTGCGCAACTGGCTGGCGCAACGCGCAATTGAACAGGCAGAGCAGGGGGATTATGCAGAATTGCATCGTCTGCATGAAGCCTTGAGCACACCGTTTGCCGATCGCAGCGATGATTATGCCAGCCGCCCACCAGACTGGGGCAAGCGGCTGGAAGTGAGTTGTTCAAGCTAAGGGGCGAGAAACACCTGCGGAGTGGCATGCGCCGGATGCCGGCCAACGTGCACCTGAGCGCCATACCAGCGGGCCAAATCGTCGGCCCGCAGCACGCTTTCCGGCGAACCCTGTGACACAATTTGTCCTTCGTGCAATAACACAATTCGGTCTGCCCACAGGGCGGCCAGATTGAGATCGTGAAGGACAACGCAAACGTGAAGATTTCCCTGCACGGTTAGGGATTTCATCAGCCGCAGCAAATGCTGCTGGTGGTAAAGATCCAGTGCCGACGTCGGTTCATCGAGAAACAGCCAGCCGCGCGGTGCGCCGTCACACCACAGCTGCGCCAGCGCGCGGGCAAGCTGAACGCGCTGTTGTTCACCGCCCGACAGAGCCGCATATTTTCGTCCCGCTAGCGGCAGACAGCCGGTCAGCTGCATCACCTGATGGATGACAGACGCTTCCGGCTGCTGAGCCCAGGGCGCGCGTCCCATACCGATCACCGCTTCAATCGGCCAGTCGAATCCCAGCTGAGTTTGCTGGCGCATGACCGCGCGATGACGGGACAGCGTCTGCGTGCTCCAGGCGTCCAGCGCTTTTCCACCCAGCATAATGTGCCCGGAGCCAGGTTTGAGAAAACCGGTCAGCAGGCGCAGTAACGTTGATTTCCCTGCGCCGTTAGGCCCGATCAGCGCCACCAGTTCGCCCTGTTCCAGCGAGAGCGAAACATCGCGGATCACGGTTTTGTCTGCCGTACCGTAGGTCAGTTTTTGCGCGCTAAAATGTTCAGCCATGTTGTCCTCCGCGACGGAAAATGAGCCACAGGAACCACGGTGCACCGAGCAGACTGGTCAGCAAGCCAACCGGCATTTCCGCCGGGGAAACCACCGTTCGGGCGATAGTGTCGGCAATCAGCAGTAAAAAGGCACCCGACAGAACCGAGCCAGGGATCACCGCGCGGTGGTCCGAACCCAGCCACATGCGCATCAGGTGCGGAACCACCAGACCGATAAAGCCAATCACGCCGCTCACGGCAACCGCCGAGGCGACCAGCAGCGCGCTGCAAAGCAGTAAAATACGCTGCACGATGCGAACATCGACGCCCAGGTAGTGCGCTTCTTCATCGCCGAGTTGCAGCAGATTCAGTGCGCTCGCCAGCCGCCAGATAATGAGCACCGTCGGAATCATTAGCGAGGCCGCGGCCAGCAGCGTCGACCACTGAGCCGCTCCCAGACTGCCCATACCCCACAGCGACAGCTGACGCAGCTGGGCATCATTACTCACCCACGACAGCACGCCTACCGCCGCACCGCAAAGAGCGTTAATGGCAATCCCGACCAGCAGAAGGCGCGACAGAGAGCTGTCACGCTGCTGGCTGAGCAGGAAAATCACCAGCGTCGCCGCCAGTGCGCCAATAAACGCTGCCAGCATCGGGGCATAAAGCATCAGCAGGGCAGGCAGGGTAATAGGCAATACCACCCACAGCGCCACGGCGCAGGCGGCACCGCTACTGATCCCCAGCAGTCCAGGATCGGCAAGCGGATTACGAAACAGGCCCTGCATCACACAGCCCGCCAGCGCCAGCGACCCACCAATCACCAGCGCCAGCAGCACGCGCGGCAGGCGAATGGTAAACCAGATCTGGCGCAGCGCGTCGTCGGTGTCATTCCACAGCAGATTGACCGGAAGGCGCAACGCGCCAAAACCGGTCGCCAGCAGCGTCATCAGTACTAGCGTTAAGGCCAGCGTCCACAGAGAGAACGTGATCCGCCGGGGCATCAGGGCAGTTGCTCCGCTTTGTCACGCAATTGTTGAATCGCCTGCGGCGTACGCACGCTAAAACCGAGCAGTGCCATATCGTCAATCTGCAATACCTGCTTATTCTTACCCGCAGGCGTTTGCGCCAGACCTGGCAGCTTCCACAGATTCTCTTCCCCGCCCATCGCTTTTACGCCGTCCTGCGAAATCACCACCAGATCGGGCTGGCTGGCAATCACGCCTTCCTGCGAAAGCGCCTGATATCGGGAAAAACCCTGCATCGCGTTTTGCAAACCGGCGGCGCTGATCGCCGCATCCGCTCCGGTTTGCTGCCCGGCCGCCATAGCGCTCATTCCGCCGTGGTTGAGGATGAACAGTACCCGTTTATTAAGCGGAGTTGAGGGCAGTGCCGCCAGCGCCTCACGCACGCTTTTGCGCAACGCTTCGCCTTGCTCAACGCGATGAGTCGCCTCGGCGATAACGCGGATCTTCTCGTCGATGACGCTCAGATCGTTGCTTCCCGGCACGCTCAGCACCTTAACCTTGCTCTGCTCGACCTGTTTGAGTACCAGCGACGGCTGCGCCTGTACGCTCGCCAGCACCAGCGTCGGGCGCATCGCCAGAATGCCCTCGGCATTGAGCTGACGCAAATAGCCGACATCTGGCAGGGCAGTCGCCTGCTTTGGCCACAGGCTGGTGCTGTCGCGGGCGATGAGAGAAGACTCCGCGCCCAGGGCATAGACAATCTCCGTCACATCGCCGCCGAGAGAAACGATCTTCTCCTGGGTCGCTGCAAAGGCCGTCAGCGGCAGCGCGACAATCAGGGCAAGCAGTTTTCTCATGCGGCCAGCCCTTTTGGCGTCAGGGCGTCGATCTGCGCGCGCCACTGAGTCTGTTCCGGCTGGCCTTCGGTGCGCTGGCCGTACAGTTGAGCGATCTGTGTGCCGTCCGCGGCAAACAGCTCAAGGCTGGTCACATGGCCGTCGGCGGTCGGTTTACGCGTCACCCAGGTCTCAGCGATAGTCTCTTCCAGCAAATGCAGGGTAAAGGTCGGGTTGAAAATGTTCAGCCAGCCTTTCATTGGCACCAGTTTTTTCACCGCACCGGTGAAGATCTGCACGCAGCCGCGGTTGCCAACGAAGACCATGATCTCGTTCCCATCCTGACGCGCGGTTTCCAGCAGCTGTGCCAGAGCGCTGTTGTCCACTTTGCAGGCCAGATCGTCACCCACCAGGCGGAACGCCTGCTGACGGCTCAAATTATGACGCTTCAGCAGGCTGAAGAACTGATGCACGTCGGTCATCGCACGCCATTCGCTATCCACGGTTTTACCGTCGACGTCAGAGGAGTGAACCACGGCTTCGGCGGCTTTCAGCTCCAGCGGCGGATTATCGGCAAAGATAAAGCGGGTCAGGACATCGCCCCACGCGGAGACGTCGGTATTGTCGGTGGTGTAAACTTTCAGCAGCGCATCGCCCTGATGGTCAAAGAATTGAATACTCTGACGCTCACCGCGCGCGGTGGCTTCGCTGATGTGGAACACGCTGGCCCACTGGTTCAGGAACAGGCGCAAATCCAGCGCGCCGGGGTTCAATACCAGCCCGGCGTGGCCGTTCAGGTGTTGGTTAGTAAAGGCACCGACTTGCTCATGCACAGCGTATTCGTTGCGACAGATGCACTTGGTTTCGCCGACCGCTTCCAGCGCGGTGAGGATCTCACGGATTTCCCCGTGCAGACGCCAGGCGTCATGGCCCACGCGTGCGGAGGTCAGTTCGGCTTCGCTGATGTTCATCATGGCGGCGATGTCACGTGCGTATTTGCCAGGGTTTTGTTCTTTTAGCTCATTCCAGCGTGTGTAGTGATTCATTGTCTCTTCCTTCCAGATAAGCGCCCCGGCGAGCCGGGGCAAGGTGATTACCACTGATAACTGACGAAAATCTTGCCGTTGCGTCCATCCTGCGGGATGCCCTGCGGGGACCAGTACTCTTTGTCAAAGGCGTTGCCGAGCACCAGGGTGGTAGTGACGCCTTTCAGCTGTTCCTGGCCCTGATAGCTGACGTAGAAATCATTCACTGCGTAGCCCGGCTGCTTGCTGTAGCTGCTGCTGATGTGGGTCGAACGATCGACGAAGGTGCCAATCCAGCCCACGGAGAAGCCGCTCTGTGCCACCGGGACGTTCAGTTTGCTGGTCACGGTGTCCGGGTTGATGCTGGAGATGTACTCGCCGGTGTCGGTATCTTTGCCACGCGTGCGGTTGTAGGCCATATCCAGGCTGAACAGGTCAGCGGAGTATTTCGCCATCACGTCCCAGCCCCAAATTTTGGCATTCGGTACGTTATAGGACATGGTCGTCGCGGCGGCAAAGTCGACGGTGGTGGAAATGTAATCTTTCGCTTTGGTGTCGAAGTAGCTGGCTTTGAACTCCAGCTCGTCGTTGGCAAGCATCAAATCGTCAAAGCGCAGACCAAAGCCGTACTCCTGCGTTTCGTTGGTTTCCGGACGCAGATTCGGGTTTGGCACCCAGTAGTTAGTGTAGAAATTGCCGATGGAAAAGTGTTTGGAATCGTTATACATCTCGCCCATCGTTGGCGCACGGAACGCCTGCGCATAGGAACCGAACAGCATCAGCCAGTCGGCTGGCGTCACGGTCAGGCCCGCGCGGGAGGACCATTTGTCCGCATCAACATCTTCGTACCCGTCGCTGCTGCCACGGTAGTTGTCATAGCGCGTGCCGCCCAAAAGGGTGACTGGCAGATCGCGCAGGGTGATTTCGTCCTGCAGCCAGCCGGAGCTGAAATCGATTTTGGCGTCCGGGAATCCGATGGTGGAGCCGCCCGGATTTTGCTCCTGACGATAATATTCACCGCCGTAGGTCAGCAGATGAGAGGCAAAGGAGTCGGTGAACAGGCGCGTGCGGTTCTCCACTTTCCCGCCTTTGGTGGTCTGCTTGCGGAACTCGGCGGTGCGGTCGACGTTCTGGGCGTTAATACGCGCTTCGGACCAGTACAGCTTAGTACTGGCGTTCAGCCAGTCATTACCTTCCGGCGCAATGTTGTAAGAAAGCTGTGCATCGCGCTGGATGGTGGAGCGATCTGTCATCGGGTTGCTGCTGTCGCTTGCATCAATGGTTTGCGGGTTTTTCGGTTCCTGTGCGGCGTTGTTGTAATAGCGCAGGGAACCGCCCAGGGTCTGAGCGCTGTCGATTTTCCAGCTGCCTTTCGCCAGCATGTTGTTGATGGATTCGTCGTTAGGCGCGGTGGTGCCGTCGCTCTGGCGCAAATCCCCGCGATCGCGGCTGGACCAGGCCACGACGCCGTCCAGCGTATCGGTGCGACCAAACGCGCTCGCGCCCATGCCAATGCTGTGATCGCCAGTCGCGCCGGTGCCGAACACGCGGAAGCCGCTGTTCTTACCGGCATCCAGCAGATCTTTCGCATCCACCGTGTCATAAGAGATCACACCGCCCATTGCGCCGCTGCCGTACAGCAGGGCTGACGGGCCGCGTACCACTTCGATACGTTTGATCAGCGCGGGGTCGAGGAAGGTACTGTTCAGGTGGCCGGTATCGGTGCCCTGGCGCACGCCATCCACCAGAATCAGTACGCCACGGCGGTCATACCCGCGCAGATTGACGTCCTGGCCGTTAGTGCGACCGGTACCGTCTAGCGTAATGCCCGGCACGTTGCGCAGCAGATCGGCGGCGGAGCTGGCGGTTTGTTTTTCAGGGGCGGTGGCGTCGATCACGCTCACCATCATCGGCGCTTCAAAGGCGCTGCGGGCGTTGCCCGTGGCGGTGACGGTGATGTCTTCTGAGGCCGCAGTGGCCGCTATCGCCGCGCCCGGCAGGGCACTGATAACAGCCAGCGCCAGCAGCGATGGGCGCAAAGACGCGGAATGCAGGTATGGCATAGCAACTCTCCATTTGGAAATCGAAAGCGCTGGCTGCCTGGGGATCACCTGGGTGGCTGGCGAATTTTATCGGTATTGTTTATTTAGTGAGAATCAGTTTTCCGGCATGGGTCTGGCGCAGCAGGTAGTGCTGGCCGTCATGCTCAATAATGACCCGCCCCTCATCGCCGAGCAGCGTTTTGCTGTCAATGCGACGTTCAGTGGGAGCAGGTTTTGGCTGTGTGCGGTCTTGTTCGAGCGTTGCCGTGCTGTTATTGATGCGTGACATAATGTTTAAAAATAACAATCAATGTAACAATGATAATCATTATCAACAAAGTGAAATTTTACGGCAAGCGTTTTTGTGAAAAATTTGTGACGAGATCAATTTCCGTGAATTTTCAGAAGGTTTTGTAGGTCGGGTAAGCGAAGCGCCACCCGACGCAGGCGGCAGGATTTTGTAGGCTGGAGGCTCAGGGGACAGGGTTTTGTAGGTCGGGTAAGCGCAGCGCCACCCGACACCAGGGGCAGGAATACTAGAACCGGGTTCCCACAGCCGCCGCCAGTTTTTCCAGCAGCAACTCACTATCTTCCCAGCTCAGACACGGATCGGTAATTGACTGACCATACGTAATCGGCTGTCCGGCGACCACTTTCTGCGTGCCTTCTTTCAGGAAGCTCTCCGCCATGATTCCGGCGACTGCCGTTGAACCACTGCGGATCTGCTGGCAAATCTCATCGCACACGTCCAGCTGACGGCGGTGCTGTTTCTGGCAGTTACCGTGGCTGAAATCGACCACCAGATGTTCCGGCAGATCAAACTCGTGCAGCGTATCGCACGCCGACGCAATATCTACTGTGTGGTAGTTCGGCTTTTTACCGCCGCGCATAATGATATGCCCGTAAGGGTTGCCGCTGGTCTGGTAGATGGTCATCTGGCCGTTTTTATCCGGCGAGAGGAACATATGGCTGGCGCGCGAGGCGCGAATTGCATCCACCGCAATGTGCGTATTACCGTCGGTACCATTCTTAAAGCCCACCGGACACGAGAGCGCAGAGGCCATCTCGCGGTGGATCTGGCTTTCAGTTGTACGTGCACCGATTGCCCCCCAACTGATGAGATCGGCGATAAACTGCCCGGTCACCATATCGAGAAACTCGGTGGCGGTCGGCACGCCCAGCTCGTTAACCTGCAGGAGCAGTTTGCGCGCCAGCTCAATACCGTGGTTCACACGGTAGCTGCCGTTGAGGTCAGGATCGGAGATAAGTCCTTTCCAGCCCACCACGGTACGCGGCTTTTCAAAATAGGTGCGCATCACGATTTCAAGGCGATCCTGATGTTTATCACGCAGCACTTTCAGGCGCTGCGCGTAATCCATTGCGGCATCGAGATCGTGAATAGAGCAGGGGCCAATAATCACCAGTAAACGGCGATCTTCACCGTTAAGGATTTTTTCAATGCGTCGACGTGACGCTGTCACGTGTTCCGCAACGCTTGCAGAGACCGGGTGGCGCAGCGCCAGTTCGGCGGGGGTCACCAGACTTTCGATACGCGCAGTGCGAAGTTCGTCAGTTTTGTTCATGGAAGTTCTCAGAATTTTTTGCTTCATCGGCAGACTACCGGGAAGTGATGGGCATCACCTTAAACCAATCCCTGCTTATTTCAAGTTCGGGGCAAACCCGCCCCGAGAGTGGACGCAATGATAACTGAAAATAAACTATCGTACTAGCATATTAGTACATACGGCGATTCAGTCCCATGATGTCGAGGATTTTTGTGGCGATCTCTTCTACCGAATAGTTGGTGCTATTCAGCCACGGAATCTGATTCTTGCGATACAGGGCTTCCACTTCTGATACTTCCATACGGCACTGGCGCATCGAGGCATAGCGGCTGTTTTCGCGACGCTCCTCGCGAATGGCGGCCAGACGCTCTGGATTAATCGTCAACCCAAACAGCTTATGTTGCAGCGGTTTCAGAGCGGCAGGCAGCACAAGGTTATCCATATCATCAGCAATAAACGGATAGTTTGCCGCGCGGATACCAAACTGGAGAGCAAGATAGAGACTGGTCGGCGTTTTACCGCAACGCGACACGCCCAGCAAAATCACCTGCGCCTGATCGAGATTGCGCATCGAAATGCCATCGTCGTGGGCGAGGGTGTAATCGATGGCGGCGATGCGTGCGTCGTACTTCACCAGATTGCCGGGGTTCAGACCGTGGGTGCGATGGGCGATCGGCGTCGGGTCGAGCTTAAGTTCGCCCTGTAACGGGGCCACCAGGGCCTGCACGATATCCTGACAAAAACCTTCACTCTGCAAAATAATGGTACGAATTTCGGGGATAACGATGGAATAGAAGACTAACGGACGCACACCGGTTTGCTGGAAAATTGCATCAATTTGCTCTTTCACCGCCTTTGCCCGGCTCTCGTTTTCAACAAACGGCAGCGTGATGCTATTAATCGCAACGGGAAATTGCGACATCACCGCATGCCCCAGCACCTCGGCGGTGATCGCCGTACCATCAGAAATATAAAAAACATGGCGATCCACAGCATTATCCATTTTATCCACCCTGAATAGCGTACGTAATTGCCTGAAAGCATAAATTAAAAAAGTAAAATACACAGCAAAGAACTTGTCAGAATTATAAATGAAATGGTGTTTTTGATTTTACTGAAAAGTGGATTTCATTTTTAAAATAGACGCTTAGTTTTAAGGGTTTTTGTACGAATCTATAGGAATCATCGGGTTAGCGCTTGATGGGAAAGTGTCCGAAAAACAGAAAAATAAAAGTGCTTACACGATTCACCGTTTTTTTGCGGGGAATAAATATGCCAGTATAAATACGAAGTCAGGCGTTACTTACTCCGTTTAAATATCACAAAAGGATTGTTTCGATGTCCAACAATGGCTCGTCACCGCTGGTGCTTTGGTATAACCAACTCGGCATGAATGATGTAGACAGAGTTGGAGGCAAAAATGCCTCCCTGGGTGAAATGATTACAAATCTGTCGGGTATGGGCGTTTCCGTACCGAACGGGTTTGCCACAACTGCCGACGCGTTTAACTATTTTTTAGACCAGAGCGGTGTTAACCAGCGCATTTACGACCTGCTGGATCAAACGGATATTGATGATATTGCCGCGCTGAACAAAGCCGGTGCACAAATCCGCCAGTGGATCATCGACACACCTTTCCAGCCGGAGCTGGAAAAAGCCATTCACGATGCTTATAACCAACTCTCTGCCGACGACGCGCAAGCCTCGTTCGCCGTGCGTTCCTCTGCCACCGCAGAAGACATGCCGGACGCCTCTTTTGCCGGACAGCAGGAAACCTTCCTGAACGTTCAGGGCTATGACGCGGTGCTGGTGGCGGTGAAGCATGTGTTTGCCTCCCTGTTTAACGACCGCGCGATCTCCTATCGCGTGCATCAGGGCTATGACCACCGTGGCGTGGCGCTCTCTGCGGGCGTGCAGCGTATGGTGCGCTCGGACATCGGCTCATCCGGCGTGATGTTCTCCATTGACACTGAATCCGGTTTCGACCAGGTGGTGTTTATCACTTCCGCCTGGGGTCTGGGCGAAATGGTGGTGCAAGGCGCGGTCAATCCAGATGAATTCTACGTACACAAACCGACGCTGGCGGCTAACCGTCCGTCGATCGTGCGCCGCACAATGGGTTCCAAAAAAATCCGTATGATCTACGCCCCAAGCCAGGAACATGGCAAACAGGTGAAAATCGAAGACGTGCCGCAGGAGCAGCGCGATCGCTTCTCGCTGACCGATGCGGAAGTTCAGGAACTGGCGAAACAGGCCGTTCAGATTGAGAAACATTACGCTCGTCCGATGGATATCGAATGGGCGAAAGACGGCCACACTGGCAAATTGTTTATCGTGCAGGCTCGTCCTGAAACCGTGCGTTCGCGCGGCCAGGTGATGGAGCGTTACACCCTACATGCGCAGGGCAAAATCGTTGCTGAAGGGCGTGCGATTGGTCATCGTATCGGTGCCGGTCCGGTGAAAGTGATCCACGACATCAGCGAGATGGACCGTATTCAGCCTGGCGACGTGCTGGTGACGGACATGACCGACCCGGACTGGGAACCGATCATGAAGAAAGCCGCGGCCATCGTCACTAACCGTGGTGGACGTACCTGTCACGCGGCGATCATCGCTCGTGAACTGGGCATTCCGGCGGTTGTTGGCTGCGGCGACGCCACCGAGCGCATGAAAGACGGCGAGAAAGTCACCGTCTCCTGTGCCGAGGGCGATACCGGCTACGTTTACGCGGATATCCTCGACTTCAGCGTGAAAAGCTCCAGCGTCGACACCATGCCGGACCTGCCGCTGAAGATCATGATGAACGTCGGTAACCCGGATCGCGCGTTTGATTTCGCCTGTCTGCCGAACGAAGGCGTCGGCCTGGCACGTCTGGAATTTATCATTAACCGTATGATCGGCGTGCACCCGCGCGCGCTGCTGGAGTTTGACGACCAGACTCCACAATTGCAGAACGAAATCCGCGAAATGATGAAAGGCTACGACTCGCCGAAAGAGTTCTATGTTGGCCGTCTGACGGAAGGGATCGCCACTCTGGGCGCGGCATTCTATCCGAAACGTGTGATTGTGCGTCTGTCGGACTTTAAGTCCAACGAATACGCCAACCTGGTGGGCGGCGAGCGCTACGAGCCGGAAGAAGAGAACCCGATGCTCGGCTTCCGTGGGGCTGGTCGCTACGTGGCCGACAGCTTCCGCGACTGCTTCGCCCTCGAATGTGACGCGGTAAAACGCGTGCGCAACGAGATGGGGCTGACCAACGTCGAAATCATGATTCCGTTCGTACGTACCGTCGATCAGGCCAAAGCGGTGATCGATGAGCTGGCGCGCCAGGGTCTGAAGCGTGGTGAGAACGGGCTGAAGATCATCATGATGTGCGAAATCCCGTCCAACGCCTTACTGGCTGAGCAGTTCCTGGAACATTTTGATGGCTTCTCTATCGGCTCTAACGATATGACGCAGCTGACGCTCGGTCTGGACCGTGATTCAGGCGTGGTCTCTGAGCTGTTCGATGAACGTAACGAAGCGGTGAAAGCGCTGCTGTCAATGTCCATCCGCGCCGCCAAGAAACAGGGCAAATACGTCGGGATTTGTGGGCAGGGCCCATCCGATCACGAGGACTTTGCCGCCTGGCTGATGGAAGAGGGGATCGACAGCCTGTCCCTGAACCCGGATACCGTGGTGCAAACCTGGTTGAGCCTGGCAGAACTGAATAAGTAAGATCTATGCCCGGCAGTATGATACTGCCGGAGCCTGTCCCTAATTCTGTGTAACTGCCTCCATATTAAAGGTGGTCGCTCAGGCGATCACCGAATTCGATAATAAAACGGCTCATCGCCAGCCGCCAGTTCTGGATCGGCATACTCCATTTTTTCGACGCATCCTTGATCGCCAGATAAATTACCTTTCGTACCGAGTCATCTGTCGGGAACAGCTTGCGCTTTTTAATGGCTGCACGGATCACGCTGTTCAGCGATTCAATTGCGTTCGTGGTATAGATAGCTTTACGGATATCCGGCGGATAAATGAACAGAGTATTGAGGTTTTCCCAGTGTGCGCGCCAGCTTTTGCTGATTTGCGGATATTTATCGTCCCAGATTTCCACGAACGCATCCAGTGCCATCAGCGCTGCCTCTTCGGTCGCGGGGCCTGGTAAATCGCCTTCAGTCCGCTGGTGACGGCTTTGTAGTCCTTCCAGGCCACGTATTTCAGGCTGTTACGCACCATATGGATGATGCACAGCTGGACATGGGTCTGCGGGAAGACGCTGTTTATCGCATCCGGGAAGCCTTTCAGACCGTCCACACAGGCAATCAGGATGTCCTGAAGGCCACGGTTTTTCAGTTCCGTCAGCACATTCAGCCAGAACTTTGCGCCTTCATTTTCGGCCAGCCACATGCCCAACAACTCTTTCTGGCCTTCGGTATTGATCCCCAGTGCCAGGAAGACGGCTTTGTTTATTACACTGCCATTATGACGAATTTTAACAACAATGCAGTCCATATAAACAATGGGATAAAGCGCATCCAGCTGTCGGTTTTGCCATTCGGTGACCTGCTCTTTTACGGCGTCGGTGACCTTAGGTATCAGCGTAGGTGACACATCGGCGTCGTACATTTCTTTGAAGGTGGCGACGATTTCGCGGGTGGTCATGCCTTTGGCATTCAGGGATAAAATCTGGCTGTCCATCTGCGTAATGCGCGTCTGATGCTTCTTAAACAGCTGCGGTTCGAAGGAGTTTTCACGGTCACGTGGCGTGTTCAGTTTTATCTCGTCGTCATCGCACAACAACGTTTTTGACGAGTAGCCATTGCGGGTGTTTGAGCCTGTTTTGGGGGTATTTTTCTCATGCCCGAGATGGTCAGTCAATTCCGCATTGAGCGCCGTTTCGACAGTTAATTTCGTCAGCATACGGGAAAACTGATTGAGATCGGCCTCGGTTTTGAGTCCTTTAGCCAGTTCAGCCGCAAGGGCTTTAAGCTTCTTTTCGTCCATAATTTACCTGTCTCCATTGTTGGAGTGAACATATCAAAAACAGGCAATTACACAATTTTAATTACAGGCTCAGAAGGAAAGAACGTGTGAAAGAAGCCCCATAAGGGGCTTTTCTTGTCATTGTTTCTTCTCTTCTTTTTTCATCCATGAATCCCCGTATTTAATCATCCCTTCTAAATAAAACCACTCAATACCTCTAGACCTAAATGAAACAGTTTCGAGCATATTAGGATTGTTAGAGCCTGGGATATATGTATGATTTGCAGAGACGCCCATCACTACAACACTCTCAAGATTTATTCTATACACTTCACGCTCGATACCAGCTTCATTAATTTCATAATACCTAATCTCTGCTTTCTGTAATCTTTTGCTTTCACAGACACACACAGCTAAATAAGGGCTTATTTTGTCAATCTGCTTATGAATTACAAAGGGGCTATGTTGTCTTGTTCCTGTCATGCTTCCTGTGTGGCTGTCTACATTCTGATGGACACCATAACTACTACTCATTACTTCTATAGCACCCTCTCTATCTAAAGCTGTACATCCACCACTTACTAACATTCCATTTTCATCGTATAAAAACATATAAGCCGGTAATGACATTTTTCATTTCCCTGTAGTTAATGTTTTGCTCATAATTTTATAGCATTCCCATCTGTATCAAGTATGAAGCTATAACGGTATTTAAGCCCATCTAAAATATATAGGGCTGTATACCTAACACCACTTTTAACATATACATTGAAGCAAGTATTAGGATATGACAAGTTAACAAGTGGATAACCTGAGCTTAGAACTATGTTAGGTTTATTCCCTTCATATGATTCGAGGTAATATGAAGTTAATACTTCCTTTTTATCTCCACTGTAGCACACTCTATTTCCATTAATACTAATCCAGCCGTCATTGTCATAAACTGCTCTATTACCTGAAGGGCAATCTGTCAGAATAAAACAAGCTAAAAGGGTAATAAGCTTTTTCATTGCGGGAAACTTCCTAAAATCTTTTGATATAAGGGCACCAAATCACTTTCAGGAATAGAAGGGTTATAATCTCTATATTTCAGATTTGCTTTAGTGTTAAAGAATCCGTAGTGCTTTAATAGCCAGTAATCACTAACTATACAGGCTTGCTGTTCCATTGAATAATCACTGAGAGTAGCCTTATCTAAGCTATAAGTGTAATCAGCAGCCCATGAGAAAGCGCCTCTAGTCTTTATCCACATACCCCTTTGCTTTTGCCAGACGTGCATCATTTCATGAAGAAACATGTGTTGCATATCAATAGAGGCCATCGAAAAATCCCTTTCATAGACACCTTCCTGAAAATACATTTCCCCGTTAGGGGTCATAGCAGTCAGATTGTCCTGAAGGTTGAAAGGTAAGTAACTGCCTCTGTGAATCCATACCTGATTGTAATGAATGCTGAAGCCATAGAGAGAACTGGCTAGATTGATTTCACCTAGCTTTAAGAGGCGCATACCACCTCTATCTATGCCTGTGTCTTTTACTATCCAGTCATACATATAAAACCCTCCTTAGTGAAGGGATATATTAGCACTGTGAGAGTATGAATCAATTATTTAGAAAATGAATGAATCAGGGAAATATATAAAAAGAAGTATCTTGAATGAAGGGGTAATTGTTGCTGGAACAACAGAACGGAAAAGCACGTTAATCATGCTAAACGTGAAAATAGAGAAGCGTTCCCCGTTAAAGGGCGATGAACCAAAAAAAAGCCCTTCGTGGGAGAAGGGCAAAGACTACACACAGCAATTCGTTGTTTCACTCAGGGGATTTCCATGCTTATAAATCAATGTGTTGATTCATAACCGTGAAGTAATAGTAGGTCATGCGACGTTTTTGCGTCGATCAGATTCGTCTCAATAGTTTAAGAACTATGAAGATTTTGCGAGGTGAATGGCGTGAAGATGCGGGGTGGGGCTGAGAAAAGTCCTAATACAGATTAGCTCGCCTTAAGTATCAGGCGGGTTTCCCCGCCTGAGGATTAATTACTGCTTATTCTTATCTTCAAGCTCATGCAGTACCACATCCGGGTCGGTTGCAGGCGCTGGGATTTCGTGAACCCACGCGGAGAACAGACGCCAGGTCACTGCCAGCAGTACAGGGCCGATAAACAGTCCGATCATGCCAAAGGCAATTAACCCGCCGATGACGCCGGAGAGGATAAGAATCAGCGGCAAATCTGCACCCATGCGAATCAGCATCGGACGGATAACGTTATCCATTGTACCTACCACGCAGCTCCACACCAGCAGCACCGTGCCCCAGGTGGTATCGCCGCTCCAGTAGAGCCAGATAATGCAGGGAATGAGCACTAATAGCGGGCCAAGCTGGACCAGGCAGGTGAGGATCATGATGACGGTGAGAATGGTTGCGTACGGCACGCCGGAGATCGCAAGCCCTATCCCGCCGAGAACCGCCTGCACCAGCGCTGTGACTACCACGCCCAGCGCCACGGCGCGCACAGCTTGCGCCGCCAGCAGCACAGCAGCATCACCGCGAGTCCCCGCGAGGCGTGTCGCAAAATGACGCACGCCATGCGCAACTTGTTCACCGCGCCAGTAAAGCAAGGCGCTGAAGAGCAGCATCAGGGTACAGTGCATCATAAAGTGGCCGATATTGGCCGCCTGGGCGATAAACCAGGTGGTCGTCGTGCCGACGTACGGACGCACTTTCGCCATGATTGCGCTGCCGCCCATCTCCAGCAAGCTATGCCAGCCGCTGTACAGCTTTGCGCCGACCAGTGGAATGCTGTTGAGCCACGCCAGATCCGGCACGGTCATCTCACCGCTGGTTATCCCGCGGATCACCGGGCCGCTGGTATCGACCAGGCTGTTAACCAGCAGCGCAATCGGAATAATAAAGACTAAAAACAGCAGCAACGTCATCACCAGCACGGCGAGCGTACGGCGACCGAACAACAATTTCTGCAAGCGCAACAGCAGCGGCCAGGTGGCGACGACCACCGTACCTGCCCACGCAAATCCAAGGATGAACGGACGAACTATCCATAGACACGCAATGATCATGATGGCTAAAAACAGCACCGACAGCAGTATTTGCGCAACGTCCCTGGGCTGACGAGAAGTGACCATAAATGAAATTTACCTTAAATGAAGACCAGACAGTCTGGCCAAAACTGAAAACCGCATCCCTTAATCATTAGTGATTTCAGCGGTTTTTGACAGGCGAATTCTGCCCGTAATTCTGCTGGGCGTATAAGAAAAAAATGTGATACAACAATTCAAAGGCAAGTACAACGCAAACGATAAACAACTCTAATTAGGGTCTTCCGTAATGATCCCATTGATTTCTCAGGCACCCGGCGTCGTTCAGCTGGTGCTGACTTATTTGCAAGCACTGGAGCAACAGGGTTTTACAGGTGATACCGCCACCAATTATGCCGACAGGCTGACGATGGCGACCGACAACAGTATCTATCAGTTACTTCCCGATGCCGTCGTATTTCCTCGCTCGACCGCCGATGTGGCGCTGCTTTCTCGTATTGCCGCCCAGGAGCGTTTCGCCTCGCTGGTCTTTACGCCGCGCGGTGGCGGCACTGGCACCAATGGTCAGGCTCTGAATCAGGGCATCATCATTGATATGTCTCGTTACATGAACCGCATCATTGAGATAAACCCGGAAGAGGGCTGGGTGCGCGTCGAAGCGGGGGTGATTAAAGATCAGCTCAACCAGTTCCTGAAACCCTATGGTTACTTCTTTGCCCCGGAATTATCCACCAGCAACAGGGCGACACTTGGCGGGATGATTAACACCGATGCCTCCGGGCAGGGGTCGCTGGTGTACGGTAAAACCTCCGATCACGTGCTGGGCGTGCGCGCGGTTCTTTTGGGGGGCGACATTCTCGATACTCAGGCGATGCCGGTACAACTGGCCGAAACCCTCGGGCAGGACAACACGGCGGTCGGGCGCATCTATCGCAGCGTGCTCGACAGCTGTCGCGATAATCGCCAGCTGATTCTGGATAAATTCCCGAAACTGAACCGTTTCCTGACCGGGTACGATCTGCGCCACGTCTTCAATGACGATCTCAGCGAGTTCGACCTGACCCGCATTCTGACCGGCTCGGAAGGCACGCTGGCCTTTATCACCGAAGCGCGTCTGGATATCACCCGTCTGCCAAAAGTGCGCCGTCTGGTCAACGTCAAATACAACTCCTTCGATGCTGCCCTGCGCAATGCGCCCTTTATGGTCGATGCGCGCGCGCTGTCGGTGGAAACTGTCGACTCGAAAGTGCTCAACCTGGCGCGGGAAGATATCGTCTGGCATTCGGTGAGCGAACTGATCACCGACGTGCCGGATAAAGAGATGCTGGGCCTGAACATTGTCGAATTTGCAGGCGATGATGAGGAACTTATCGATTCACAAGTTCAGACACTCTGTGCTCGCCTGGACGAACTGATCGCTCAGGGTGAAGGCGGTGTGATTGGCTGGCAGCTGTGTAACGATCTCTCGGGTATTGAACGAATTTACGCGATGCGTAAAAAAGCGGTCGGCCTGCTGGGGAATGCCAAAGGCGCGGCCAAACCGATTCCGTTCGCGGAAGATACCTGCGTGCCGCCGGAACATCTGGCGGATTATATTGTGGAGTTTCGCGCGCTCCTCGACAGCCACGGCCTGAGCTACGGCATGTTTGGCCATGTGGATGCGGGCGTGTTGCACGTGCGCCCGGCGCTGGACATGTGCGACCCACAGCAGGAGATCCTGATGAAACAGATCTCCGACGACGTGGTGGCGTTGACGGCAAAATACGGCGGCCTGCTGTGGGGCGAGCACGGAAAAGGCTTCCGCGCGGAGTACAGCCCGGCGTTCTTCGGCGAGCAGCTTTACGGCGAACTGCGCAAAATCAAAGCCGCGTTTGACCCGAAGAACCGTCTCAACCCCGGCAAAATCTGCCCGCCTGCAGGCGTGGACGATCCGATGATGCAGGTTGATGCGGTAAAACGCGGCACCTATGACCGTCAGATCCCGATTGCGGTACGATCATCATGGCGTGGAGCGATGGAGTGTAACGGCAACGGCCTGTGCTTTAACTTCGACGTGAAAAGCCCGATGTGCCCGTCGATGAAAATCACCAGCAACCGTATTCACTCACCAAAAGGGCGGGCGACACTGGTGCGCGAATGGCTGCGTCTGCTGGCCGATCGCGGTGTCGATCCGTTGAAGTTAGAAAACGATCTGCCGGAAAAACGTGCAAGTTTGCGCACGCTGATCGAGCGTTCCAGGAACAGTTGGCATGCGAGTAAGGGCGAGTACGATTTCTCCCATGAAGTGAAAGAGGCGATGTCCGGCTGTCTGGCCTGTAAAGCCTGCTCGACACAATGTCCGATTAAAATCGACGTGCCGGAGTTCCGCTCGCGCTTCTTGCAGCTGTATCACTCCCGCTATCTGCGCCCGATGCGCGATCATCTGGTGGCGACGGTTGAAAGCTATGCGCCACTGATGGCGCGCGCGCCGAAGACCTTCAACTTCTTCATTAATCAGCCGCTGGTGCGCAAGCTTTCCGAAAAACATATCGGGATGGTCGATCTGCCGCTGCTCTCCACGCCGTCACTGCAGCGTCAGCTGGTCGGCCACCGGTCGGCCAATATGACGCTGGAACAGCTGGAAGCCCTGAACGATGAGCAAAAAGCGAAAACCGTGCTGGTGGTGCAGGACCCGTTTACCAGCTATTACGATGCGCAGGTAGTGGCCGATTTTGTTTGTCTGGTGGAGCGCGTCGGCTATCAGCCGGTGGTGCTGCCGTTCTCGCCTAACGGCAAGGCGCAGCACATCAAAGGCTTCCTTAATCGTTTTGCCAAAACGGCGCAGAAAACGTCAGATTTTCTGAACCGCATCGCGCAGTTGGGTATGCCGATGGTCGGCGTCGATCCGGCGCTGGTGCTCTGCTATCGCGATGAGTACAAACAGACGCTGGGCGACAAACGCGGTGATTTCAGCGTTATGCTGGTTCACGAATGGCTGCCCGCTGCGCTGCAATCTACTGTCGCGAAAGAGGGCAGCGGCGAAGCCTGGTATTTGTTCGGCCACTGTACGGAAGTCACGGCGTTGCCGGGCGCACCGGCGCAGTGGGCGTCTATTTTCGCGCGCTTTGGTGCGAAGCTGGAAAACGTCAGCGTCGGTTGCTGTGGTATGGCCGGAACCTACGGCCACGAAGTGAAAAACCATGCTAACTCGCTGGGGATCTATGAATTATCATGGCATCAGGCGATGCAGCGCTTGCCGCGTAATCGCTGTCTGGCGACGGGGTATTCCTGTCGCAGCCAGGTGAAACGCGTGGAAGGCAGCGGCGTTCGCCATCCATTGCAGGCTTTACTGGAGATTATGGGATGATCTGGAAACGTACCGTCACGCTTGAGGCGTTAAATGCGATGGGCCAGGGCAATATGGTCGGCCTGCTGGATATTCAGTTTACACGCATTGGCGAAAACGACCTGGAAGCCACCATGCCAGTGGATAGCCGCACGCATCAGCCGTTTGGTCTGCTGCACGGCGGCGCGTCGGTGGTGCTGGCCGAAACCCTGGGATCGGTGGCGGGTTATCTCTGTACCGAAGGCGAGCACAAAGTGGTGGGACTGGAGGTCAACGCCAACCACATTCGCTCCGTGCGCAGTGGGCGCGTGCGCGGTGTGTGTCGCGCACTCCACGCGGGAGGTCGTCATCAGGTATGGCAAATCGACATTTTCGACGAACAGGAAAGGCTGTGCTGCTCGTCGCGTCTGACGACGGCGGTGGTTTAAATTTCGGTAAACATCCGTGATGAATTGTCTTTGGTCAAAAATTGGTCAGGCGGAAGTGCTATACTGGTCAGGTTTTGTACATAGAGAGGATGTTATGGATACCGAAATGAACCCCACCCAACTGGCAGTAGAGTTTTTACGTCGCGATAAGAGCAACCTGTCTCCGGCGCAGTACCTGAAAAAGCTGAAACAGCTTGAACTGGAGTTTGCCGATCTGCTCGCGCTCTCTTCAAATGAACTGAAAGAAGAGATCTACTTTGCCTGGCGGTTAGGCGTTCACGTCCATTAATCACCCGCTTGTTGAAAAGGCCGCTAATGCGGCCTTTTTTGTTTTTGTCCTTTGTGAGTTCAAGGTCTTATAACCACAAATGGATAATGGTTTATCTAAAATAAAGACCCTATAATCTCCATCCCTTTTCGAGTCTTAAGTTTAAGCTGGAGGATAAATGGAGCTTAGCCGGAGGCAGTTCTTTAAGATCTGCGCGGGCGGTATGGCAGGAACCACTGTTGCATCTCTCGGATTTTTATCATCATTTTCTGCGCACGCAGAAGCCCGTCAATACAAACTCTTAAAAGCAAAAGAGACGCGTAATAACTGTACATACTGCTCAGTCGGTTGCGGCATGCTGATGTACAGCCTCGGCGACACCGCCAAAAACGTCACAGAAAGTATCTATCACGTCGAAGGCGACCCGGATCATCCGGTCAGTCGCGGTTCCCTGTGTCCAAAAGGGGCCGGCGTGCTGGATTACATCCACAGCGACAACCGTCTGTTGTATCCAGAATACCGCGCGCCCGGTTCTGACAAGTGGCAGCGCATCTCCTGGGATGAGGCGATCGAACGCATCGCCCGGCTGATGAAAGCCGATCGCGACGCCAACTTCATCGAGAAAAACGCCCAGGGGCTGACGGTGAACCGCTGGACCACCACCGGCATGCTCTGCTCTTCGGCGGCCAGCAACGAAACCGGTATTCTCGACGGCAAATTTGCCCGCGCGCTGGGGATGGTCGCCATCGACTGCCAGGCACGCTTATGCCACGGCCCGACCGTCGCCGCGCTGGCCCCAACGTTCGGTCGTGGGGCAATGACCAATAACTGGGTCGATATCAAAAACGCCAACGTGGTGCTGATCATGGGGGGCAACGCCGCCGAAGCGCACCCGGTCGGTTTTAAATGGGTTATTGAAGCGCAAACCAAAAATGACGCCACCGTAGTCGTCGTCGATCCGCGCTTTAACCGCAGCGCCGCCGTGGCGGATTTATATGCCCCGATCCGCGCCGGTTCCGACACCGCCTTTTTGCTCGGTGCCATCCGCTATCTGATCGAACATGACGCCATTCAGCACGAATACGTGCGCGCCTACACCAACGCCAGCCTGATTATTCGCGATGACTACACCTTTGATGACGGTCTGTTCAGCGGGTACGACGCCGAAAAACGTCAGTACGACAAATCGAGCTGGTTCTACCAACTGGACGAGCAAGGGCACGCCCTGCGCGACGAGACGCTGAGCCATCCGCGCTGCGTCTGGAACTTGCTGAAAGCGCACGTTGATCGTTACACGCCAGAAATGGTCAATCGTCTTTGCGGCACCTCGATCGATGACTTCAACCGCATCTGCGAGATCCTCGCCAGCACCAGCGTGCCGAATCGCACGGCGACCATTTTGTACGCGCTGGGCTGGACGCACCACTCGGCAGGCGCGCAGATCATCCGTGCCGCCGGAATGCTGCAACTCCTGCTCGGCAATATCGGCATGGCGGGAGGCGGGGTGAATGCCCTGCGCGGGCACTCCAATATTCAGGGCTATACCGATCTCGGTTTGCTCTCCACCAATCTGCCGGGGTACATGCCGCTGCCGTCGGAAAAACAGCCGGATTATCAAACCTATATTTCGCAAATTACGCCGCCAGCGCTTGGTCTGAATGAGGTCAACTACTGGCAAAATACGCCGAAATTCTTTATCAGCATGATGAAAAGTTTCTGGGGCGATCGCGCGACGGCGGAAAACAACTGGGGCTACGACTGGCTGCCGAAGTGGGACCGTCTGTACGACGTGATGACCCAGGCGAAGCTGATGCTCGACGGCAAAATTAACGGTTACATCGTGCAGGGCTTCAACCCGCTGGCGGCGTTCCCGGATAAGAACAAATCTGCGCGCGCGCTGGCGAAACTCAAGTACATGGTGGTGATCGACCCGCTGGTGACCGAATCCTCGACCTTCTGGCAGCACCACGGCGAGATGAACGACGTCGATCCGAAAGAGATTCAGACCGAAGTGTTCCGCCTGCCATCGTCCTGTTTTGCAGAAGAGGACGGCTCGATCGCCAACTCCGGCCGCTGGCTGCAGTGGCACTGGGCGGCGGCGGAGCCACCGGGTGAGGCGATGCACGACGGCAAAATTCTTGGGCGTCTGTTTACGCGCCTGCGTGAGCTGTATCAGCAGGAGGGCGGGGCAAATCCTGAGCCGGTGCTGAACATGTCGTGGAATTACAAAAATCCGCGCGACCCGCACCCGGAGGAGATCGCCCGGGAAGCCAACGGTATGGCGCTCGCCGATCTGTATGACGACAAAGGTCAGCTGATCGCCAAAAAAGGGCAGCAGCTCAGCAGCTTTGCGCAGCTGCGTGACGACGGCACGACCAGCAGCTTCTGCTGGGTGTACTGCGGGAGCTGGACCGAGCAGGGCAATCAGATGGCGAACCGCGACAACAGCGATCCTTATGGCCTGGGCTGCACGCCGGGCTGGGCATGGTCGTGGCCTGCGAACCGCCGCATTCTCTATAACCGCGCGTCGGCGGATGTCGCCGGTAAACCCTGGGACCCGCAACGTGCCTTGCTGCACTGGGACGGTAAAAAGTGGTCGGGCATGGACGTGGCAGATTACAACGCCTCCGCACCGGGCACAAACGTCGGGCCGTTTATCATGAACCCGGAAGGGGTGGCGCGCCTGTTCTCCATCGACAAGATGAACGACGGCCCGTTCCCGGAACATTACGAACCGCTTGAATCGCCGATTGGCACCAATCCGCTGCACCCGAACGTGATCTCCAGCCCGGTGGCGCGGGTGTTTAAGGAAGATGTCGCCAATATGGGCAACGCGGCCGACTTCCCGTATGTCGCCACCACTTACTCGATCACCGAACTGTTCCGCCACTGGACCAAACATGCGCGGCTCAACGCCATTGCCCAGCCCGATCAGTTTATCGAGATGGGCGAAGCGCTGGCACAGCAGAAGGGTATCGTCGCCGGAGACGTGGTGAAAGTGACCTCGAAACGGGGGTATATCAAAGCCAAAGCGGTGGTCACCAAACGCCTGCAAACGCTGACCATTGATGGGCGTCAGATCGACACCATTGGCATTCCGTGCCACTGGGGCTTTGAAGGGGCCACGCGCAAAGGCTTCCTGGCCAATACGCTGACGCCGTCCGTTGGCGACGCAAACTCGCAAACGCCTGAATACAAATCGTTTTTAGTCAACATCGAGAAGGCGTAAGGGAGGCCGCGTATGTCTATGCAATCACAAGATATTATCAAACGTTCGGCCACCAACGTCATGACTCCGCCGCCTCAGGCGCGGGATTTCAAAGCGGAAGTCGCGAAGCTTATCGACGTTTCGACCTGCATCGGCTGCAAAGGCTGTCAGGTGGCGTGCTCGGAGTGGAACGATATTCGCGACGAGGTGGGCGTGTGCGAGGGCGTATATGACAACCCGATGGATTTGAGTGCCAAATCCTGGACGGTGATGCGCTTTAGCGAAACCACGCAGAACAACAAACTGGAGTGGCTGATCCGCAAGGACGGCTGCATGCACTGCGCGGAGCCGGGCTGTCTGAAAGCTTGCCCGTCCGCCGGGGCGATCGTTCAGTACGCCAACGGGATTGTCGATTTTCAGTCTGAGCACTGCATCGGCTGCGGATACTGCATCGCCGGGTGTCCGTTCAACATTCCGCGTCTCAATCCTGACGACAACCGCGTCTACAAATGTACGCTGTGCGTGGATCGCGTCAGCGTCGGTCAGGAGCCGGCCTGCGTCAAAACCTGTCCGACCGGTGCAATTCATTTCGGCACTAAAAAAGAGATGCTGGAGCTGGGCGAATCGCGTGTGATGCAGCTGAAAAAACGCGGCTACGCGCACGCGGGCGTTTATAACCCGCAGGGTGTGGGCGGGACGCATGTCATGTACGTGCTGCATCACGCCGATCAGCCGGAGCTGTATCACAATCTGCCGACGGATCCGAAGATCAGTCTGCCGGTGGATCTGTGGAAGGGGATCCTCAAGCCGCTCTCTGCCGCCGGGTTTATCGCCACCTTCGCGGGGCTGATTTACCACTACATTGGCGTGGGGCCAAACAAGGAGACGGACGACGACGAAGAGGAGAATCCGCATGAGTAAGAGCAAAATGATCCTGCGCACGAAGTTTATCGACCGCGCCTGTCACTGGACGGTGGTGATCTGCTTCTTCCTGGTGTCGTTATCCGGTATTGCGCTCTTTTTCCCGACGCTCCAGTGGCTGACGGAAACCTTCGGCACTCCGCAAATGGGGCGCATCTTGCATCCGTTTTTTGGCGTGCTGATCTTTTTCGCGCTGATGTTTATGTTTGTTCGCTTTGTGCATCACAACATTCCGGATAAGCAGGATCTGCCGTGGATCAAGGGCATTGTCGAAGTACTGAAAGGCAACGAGCATAAGGTGGCGGATGTCGGGAAGTATAATGCCGGGCAGAAAATGATGTTCTGGAGCATTATGAGCCTGATTTTCGTCCTGCTGGCGACGGGAGTAATCATCTGGCGTCCTTACTTTACCCACTACTTCCCGATCTGGCTGGTGCGCTGGAGTCTGTTAATCCACGCCACGGCGGCGATTGTGCTGATCCACGCCATTCTGATCCATATCTATATGGCGTTTTGGGTGAAGGGATCGATTACCGGCATGATTGAAGGGAAGGTGAGCCGCCGCTGGGCGAAGAAACACCATCCGCGCTGGTATCGTGAGGTTGAGGCAAAAGAGGAAGAGTAAAACGGGGTTGCCGGGTGGCGGCTGCGCCTTACCCGGCCTACGTTTGAGGTTCTTGTTGCCGGGTGGTGGCGATACCTTACCCGTCCAACGGTTGAGGTTCTTGTTGCCGGGTGGTGGCGATGCCTTACCCGGCCTACGGTTGAGGTTTTTGTAGGCCGGGTAAGCGAAGCGCCACCCGGCAATACAGGCTAAACGTTCACCGCATCAATCAACCTGGTTTTCATCGACTGATACGCCGAGGCGGCATAATCTTCCGCCCAGCGCTGATCGTCGATCGCCTCCAGCTGCACCGCGCAGTATTTCGTTTCCGGCGTTTTTGACGTCGGGTCGAGATTATCCTGCGTCAGTTCGTTGCAAGCTCCGATCCACCACTGGTAGGTCATATACACGGCACCTGCGTTAATACGTTCGCTGATGTTCGCTCGGGTGATCACTTTCCCGCGACGTGAACGCACCCAGACCAGCTGCCCGTCAGAAACACCAAGCGCATCCGCATCAACCGGATTCATCTGCACGCGCCCCGGTTCATCGGCCAGGCTTTGCAACGCGGCACAGTTGCCTGTCATTGAACGACACGAATAGTGGCCGACTTCACGCACCGTACACAGCACCAGCGGATAGTCCGCGTCCGGCACTTCCGCAGGCGCGCGCCATTCGGCGGCAAACAGCTGGCCTTTGCCGTTTGGTGTATCGAACTGATTGTCTTTGTACAGGTACGGTGTGCCGGGGTGATCCAACGTTGGGCACGGCCATTGAATGTGGCCCATTTCGCCCATTTTTTCGTAGGTCACGCCGAAGAACAGCGGGCACAGAGCGCGCATTTCGTCCCAGATTTGCTGGTTGGAATCGTAATGCATCGGATAGCCCATCGCGCTGGCGAGCAGGCTGATGATCTCCCAGTCACGCTTGACGTTCCCACTGGCCTCGATCGCTTTGCCGAAGCGCTGGAAGCCGCGGTCCGCGCAGGTGAAGACGCCGCCGTGCTCGCCCCATGAAGTGGCTGGCAACAATACATCCGCCACTTCAGCCGTTTTGGTCATGAAAATGTCCTGGACGACCACGAAATCGAGCGCTTCAAAGCCGCGGCGTACCAGGCCGAGATCGGCTTCGGTCTGGAGCGGATCTTCACCCATGATGTAATAGGCTTTGATTTTGCCTTCCAGCGCCAGATGCGGCACTTCAGTGATGCGCGTCCCGACCTGGTCATCCATGTCGTTGACGTTAATTCCCCATGCATCGGCGAACTTCGTGCGCACGGCGGCGTCGGTCACATCCTGATAGCCGGGGAACATATTTGGCAGCACGCCCATATCGCACGCACCCTGGACGTTGTTTTGTCCGCGAACCGGGCCGACACCCACGGCAGGGCGGCCAAGATTGCCGGTCAGTAACGCCAGACTGGAAAGGCCTTTCACCACATCCACAGCCTGACCGAACTGAGTCACGCCCATGCCCCACATCACCGTCGCGGACGGTGCAGCGGCAAAGGTGCGCATCGCCTGACGCACATCCCGCGCCGAAACACCGGTCAGATGCTCGACCTTTTCAGGTGCATAATCGTTAACCGTCTGACGATAGGCATCGAGGCCATCCGCGAAGCGCGCGACGTAGTTTTTGTCGTACAGCTCCTCTTCCAGCAGGACGTAGCCAAAGGCATTGACCAGCGCCATATTGCTGCCGTTATTGAGCTGTAAATGCTGATCGGCGATGCGCGCTGTTTCAATACGGCGCGGATCGCAGACGATGATCTTCGCGCCGTTCTGGCGGGCTTTGAGCACCCGGCGCGCCACGATAGGGTGCGAATCCGCACAGTTATAACCAAACACCAACAGGCATTTTGAGTTCTCAATATCGTTAATCGAGTTACTCATCGCCCCGTTGCCCAATGTTTCCTGTAAACCTGCCACCGATGGCCCGTGGCAGACGCGGGCGCAGCAGTCCACGTTATTGGTGTTAAGGACACCGCGCGCAAATTTCTGCATCACGTAGTTGGTTTCGTTGCCGGTTCCGCGTGAGGAGCCAGTGGTCATAATGGATCGCGGGCCATGCTGTTCTTTGATCGCTTTCAGTTTGCTGGCGGTGTAGCGGATGGCTTCTTCCCAGGTGACAGGGGTGAATTTGTCGCCTTTGTGGTAGCGGATCATCGGCTGGGTGAGGCGAGGGGTGAGTAGACGGGTATCGTTAAGAAAGTCCCAGCCGTAAAAACCTTTCAGGCACAGGGTACCCTGGTTAGTGACGCCATCAGCGGCTTCGGCACGGATGATACGATTGTTCTCGACCACGAGATTTAATTTACAGCCTGCGCCACAGTAGGGGCAGACGCTTGCGATTTTTTTCATCAATAACAGACCTGTTAAGAGTGAATGAGCGTCATCTGACATCCTGCCTAAAGCAGGTTCTGTGCCAGAATTTCATTCTATTGATTTAACAGGTTTTATTGATTTTTGAGCCGCATGCTCGACATGACATTCGACAGAAGTGTCGACAAAATGAGAAGGCCAGTGAGAAACCGCTACGGTGGCGATAATCTCGTCTGGCCTGTCTGGCGGGAAATTGTGTTTTTAGATATCGTCCATGGTATAGCCAACCACAATTTCCAGAGTCTTACGGATCACATCGGCGGTCACCACATCTTCGGTGGTTTCGAGCGCGGTGATCAGCCATAAAATAATGGCTTTATTGGTCAGATGTCCTTCTGACGCCATAATGCTGCTAACTGCGGTAGCAAAAAGGGCCGACTCTTCAGCCAGTCGGTCACCAGAATTACGGAAATACTCAGACAGAGGGTTGTCGTAAAAACCAGCATACAAAGCGGGTTGAACCTGAATATTTTGTCTCATTTATTCTCACCGTAAGGGGTTATTGATCGGTTGCTGTTAATGGATATTGTTTCTGCCGCCGGGCTTACCATCACCAAATAGCGGGAAAACGTTATCCTTCTGCTCACTTTTCATACCGTTCAGATCCCTCTGAGGACGCGCTTTTTTTCGCTGCGCAAACGGCGTATTGCTGGCGTTGATTTCCAGAATCACCGCCGCAAGCGCTTCACAACGGCGCGGATCGCTCTCCCGCGCTGCCATGTCCTGCAATCTCTTCACAAGAGATTGTTTACTGACAGGACCGTGCTCTTTTAAAAGAGACAAAACGGCCTCGCCAATGAGTTCATCTGTTAGTTGCTCTGTTTCACTTCTGTTCATAACTGCATCTCTGATCGCCGCAGGTTGACGTCCCGCACTGCGGCATTAAGTCAGAACCCTTGCTTGGGGTCTGCTGAAGATTGCCAGGTCTTACTGAAGCCTGAAACGTTCCTTCGTCAGAATTGACTTTAAAACCAGGTGATCTGTTAAATGGGTTTGCTATTGGGTCTTAGCGATCAAATAGCAAACCAATCAATGTGTGGTAATGGGTCTCTTCTTCCGGCCCTGATGCCGTATCGAGGCGGCTAAGAAGCTTGGTGCACAGGGTCTTACGATTCAGATTGCGGCCATCACTCAGGATCTCCACCACAATTTGTCCGAGCGTTTCCTGCTGTGTCGGCAGCGCGGCTTTCTCAAAATACTGGACAATGGCGTTGCCACTGTCGGGAATGTAGCTGTTCTGACGCATGTATCACTCCTGTAAAATTAAGTAGTCAGCTAAGTTACAATTTAAGTTATACGTTTTTTTAAAAGCTGTACATTTTTGGTGTACAGTTTTTAACGTTAATTTTGATCAAAAAGTGCTATTCATTTATTATCAGGTAGTTACAAGAAAAATCATCTCTTAACAGTACAGAATATATTGTACAAGATGTTTCACTCTGAAAATGTGTCCTACACGGGAGGTGGAACAGCAGATTGCAGCTAAACTGACTGGGGTGTGAAATGTTTGTTAATTAATGTGGTATAACAACGACCTGGGCACTTCGTGTGTCAACGGCAACGCCCCTTTAAACTCCCGGAAAAACTATGCTCACGACAATAATTTACCGCAGTCATCTGTGCGAAAACGTTCCGGTAAAAGCGCTGGAAGAGATGGTCGCGGCGGCCAATATTAAAAACGGGGAATCCGATGTCACCGGGATTTTACTGTTTAACGGCACCCATTTCTTTCAACTTCTGGAAGGCCCTGAAGAGAGCGTTTTCCGGATCTATAACAACATTTGTCATGACAAACGCCATTACAACCTGGTGGAACTGCTGTGCGATTACGCTCCGTCTCGGCGCTTTGGCAAAGCAGGCATGGAGCTGTTTGATTTAAGAACCTATGAGCGGGAAGAAGTGCTCCAGCACGTTCTTGATAAAGGGACGACAAAGTATCAATTGACCTACAACGATCGCGCGCTGCAATTCTTCCGAACCTTTGTCGAAGCCACGGAAAAAGAGAATTACTACGAAATACCTGACGGCAGCAGCTGGGATTTTATTGCTGACGACGACGCTAATCCGGCGCGTTCCATTGAGGTGGATGAAACGGCGGATTGCGGCTTTGCATTTCAGCCTATTGTTGACCCGTTCGCCCAGCAGGTGGTCTCCTTCGAGGCGCTGATCCGTACAGCAGACGGCGGCTCTCCGCAAGCGTACTTTAACGCGTTTTCCGGCAACGGTATTTACGCAGCGGATCTCCAGAGTAAAAAGATGGCGTTTGCGATGGCGGGTAAATTGGGCCTGAAAGAACAGGCGTTATCCGTTAACTTATTGCCGATGACGCTGGTGAATGTGCCCGGCGCGGTGGGCTTCTTGTTGAATGAGATTGAAGCCAACGGCCTGGTGCCTGAGCAGATCGTGGTCGAGTTTACCGAGAGCGAAGTTATCTCGCGCTTTGATGAATTTAAAGACGCGGTCTGGCAGCTAAAAAGCGCCGGTATCAGCGTGGCTATCGATCACTTTGGCGCGGGATTCGCAGGGCTTTTGCTGCTGGCACAATTTCAGCCCGACAGAATCAAAATAAATCGCGATCTGGTGGCGGACGTTCACCGCAGCGGGCCTCGTCAGGCGATTATTCAGGCGATCATCAAATGCTGTTCTTCACTCGAAATTTTGGTGTGCGCGGTGGGTGTCGAAAAAGCCGAAGAGTGGATGTGGCTTGAGTCGGCAGGGATTTCTCAGTTCCAGGGACATCTGTTTGCCAGCCCGTGCTTCGCCGGAATACCGTCGATTGCGTGGCCAGAGAAAAAAGCGGGAATGTAAGCAACGCTAAACTCGAAACAGCTGTACAAAAAAACCAGCGTCAGGGAATCTTGTACAAAATGGGCTTGAACCCTGATGATTTGTTAGTTATACAATGAATTTGTACAATCTGCTAAAATTGAACAGGTTTGGTATGGACGTTTTGCGTTTAAGCATGAGGGAGTTAATGGCCTTATACAGTATCGGCGAAGTCGCCGAACGATGCGGAATCAACCCCGTCACACTCCGCGCCTGGCAGCGTCGCTACGGTTTATTAAAACCGCAGCGCAGTGAAGGGGGCCATCGTCAGTTTGACGAAGAGGATATCCAGCGCATCGAAGAGATCAAGCGTCTGATGAAAACCGGCATTTCCGTCGGCAAAGTCAAGGCACTGCTTGAGGTTGGCCCTCGTACGGTGGACAGCAACTGGATAGCATTCCAGGAAGAGATGATGACGGTCCTGCGTTACGCCAGCCCTGCGAAACTGCGCGCTAAAATTTCTGAATTCCGCCGCGACCACGCCATTGACGCCATCATCGACCACATTTTCATTCCTGTTCGTCAGCGTTTAAGCCTGGATCACAATACCGCCCGCCATATGTCCAGCCTGTTGGACGGCGTGCTGATTGATTTCATCGCCATGCTTCTGGCCGACGCGCGCAAAAAGCCGGGCAAAGAAGCATTGCTGATCGGCTGGGATACGGATGATCGCACACGTTTGTGGCTCGAAGCAGGGCGTTTGTCGCAGCAGGGATGGCATATTGATGTGATGGCGGAGCCGATTGACTCGCCAAAACCGGAGCTGTTCCCCGGTCAAAAACTCTTTGTCTGGACCGGCCTTGCGCCGTCAAGACGTCAGCAGGAACAGTTAGACCACTGGCGAGAACAAGGTTTCTCCGTCTCTTTCATCGAAGGCTAACCGTCCCGCTGATGCAGAGAAGGCCCTTTCGGGCCTGACTTAATTGACTTATTTTCGGCCTACCAGTAAACCAATAATCAATCCAATCGCACCCGCTGCCATCAGCCCGGTCAACGGGTTATCGCGGACTCTGCCCGAAACTTCTGACGCGACATCGGATGCCTGCGCTGCGTATTTACGTGCCGCTCCTTTCAACTGATGCTTCGGCGAATCGACCACATCGCCAAACTGGTATTGCGCTTCACCCGCAACTTCATCAGCTTTATTCAGGGCTTTTTTCGCCAGGCGATCGGCTTCGTTTTGAAGGTCTTGTGATGACATGGTTATCTCCTTTTGGTGTCCCCATAAAGTCTAGTCGCTGTACGCCTGAGCGCTGACGATTCGGTGTTTTCCTGGAAATTTCCAACCGATTAAATAAATAGGTATTCCCGATGCATATTTTACCCTTGCGCAAAAAATGCGAAATATGCTGGATAAATGCTTTAGACATCAATTAATTAAACAATTTTGACATAGCCTAATGGCCTGCGTAGTAGGGTCTATGCTTAATAAAAGTAGCCAAAAAGGGCGGTTTAGGTGAAAGCCCCTGCTATCAGGGGGTTGAAGTGATAATCGTTATCACTAACATGGTGTAATGCCCCTGGTGGCTTAATAGATGAGGTGGACCTATGGAATTGCATTCAGAAACCTTTAATCCCGCTGATTTCGCCTGGCGTGGTTTGACGCTGACGCCAACGGCAGCGGCGCATATTCACGAGCTGATAGCGAAAAAACCGGACATTGTGGGTTTGCGTTTAGGTGTTAAACAGACTGGCTGTGCCGGATTCGGCTATGTACTGGATACGGTCAGCGTGCCCGAAAAAGACGATCTGGTCTTCGAAACCGACGGCGCTAAGCTGTTCGTTGCGCTGCAGGCGATGCCGTTTATCGATGGCACTGAAGTCGATTACGTGCGCGAAGGCTTAAACCAGTTATTCAAATTCAATAACCCAAAAGCGCAGAATGAATGCGGCTGCGGCGAAAGCTTTGGGGTATAGGCGGTACTATGTCTCGTAATACTGAAGCAACTGACGATGTGAATACCTGGAGTGGCGGGCACCTCAACTATAAAGAGGGCTTCTTCACCCAGCTGCAAACGGACGAACTGGCGAAGGGCATCAACGAAGAGGTGGTGCGCGCAATTTCGGCCAAACGTAACGAGCCGGAGTGGATGCTCGAGTTCCGCCTGAGCGCGTTTCGCGCGTGGCTGGAGATGGAAGAACCGCACTGGCTGAAAGCCCATTACGATAAGCTTAACTATCAGGATTACAGCTACTACTCCGCGCCATCCTGCGGCAGCTGTGACGATACTTGCGCCTCCCAACCTGGCGCGGTGCAGCAAACTGGGGCTAACACCTTCCTGAGCAAAGAGGTCGAAGAGGCCTTTGAGCAGCTCGGCGTGCCGGTGCGAGAAGGGCGTGAAGTGGCTGTGGACGCCATTTTTGACTCCGTTTCTGTCGCGACGACTTATCGTGGCAAGCTGGCCGAACAGGGGATCATTTTCTGCTCCTTTGGCGAAGCCATTCACGATCACCCGGAACTGGTGAAGAAATACATCGGTACCGTGGTTCCGAGCAATGACAACTTCTTTGCGGCGCTGAACGCGGCGGTCGCCTCCGACGGGACCTTCATCTACGTGCCGAAAGGCGTGCGTTGTCCGATGGAGCTCTCGACCTATTTCCGTATCAACGCTGAGAAAACCGGTCAGTTCGAGCGCACCATTCTGGTCGCGGACGAAGGTAGCTACGTGAGCTATATCGAGGGCTGTTCTGCGCCTGTGCGCGACAGCTATCAGCTGCACGCGGCGGTGGTGGAAGTGATCATCCACAAAGACGCCGAAGTGAAATACTCGACGGTGCAGAACTGGTTCCCCGGCGATGGCAACACCGGCGGTATTCTGAACTTCGTCACCAAGCGTGCGCTGTGTGAAGGCGAAAACAGCAAGATGTCCTGGACCCAGTCCGAAACCGGTTCAGCGATCACCTGGAAATACCCAAGCTGTATTCTGCGCGGCGATAACTCGATCGGGGAGTTCTACTCCGTGGCGTTGACCAGCGGCTATCAGCAGGCCGATACCGGCACCAAGATGATCCACATCGGCAAGAACACCAAATCGACCATCATTTCGAAAGGGATCTCCGCCGGACACAGCCAGAACAGCTATCGCGGGCTGGTGAAGATTATGCCGACGGCGACTAATGCGCGTAACTTCACCCAGTGTGATTCGATGCTGATCGGCACTGACTGCGGGGCGCACACCTTCCCGTACGTCGAATGTCGCAATAACAGCGCCCAGCTGGAACATGAGGCCACCACGTCGCGCATCGGCGAAGACCAGCTGTTCTACTGTCTGCAACGCGGTATCAGCGAAGAAGATGCGATTTCGATGATTGTGAACGGCTTCTGCAAGGACGTGTTCTCTGAACTGCCGCTGGAATTTGCCGTAGAAGCCCAAAAATTATTAGCGATCAGCCTTGAGCACAGCGTCGGTTAAGGAAAAAACATGTTAAGCATTAAAGATTTACAGGTCAGTGTTGAAGATAAAGCGATCCTGCGCGGGCTGAACATTGACGTCCGCCCAGGGGAAGTGCACGCCATTATGGGGCCGAACGGCTCGGGGAAAAGTACGCTTTCTGCAACGCTGGCCGGGCGTGAAGATTATGAAGTGGTCGGCGGTTCCGTCGAGTTTAAAGGCAAAGATTTACTCGAACTGTCGCCGGAAGACCGCGCGGGTGAAGGCATCTTTATGGCCTTCCAGTATCCTGTCGAGATCCCTGGCGTCAGTAATCAGTTCTTCCTGCAAACTTCGCTGAATGCGGTGCGCAAATACCGTGGCGAGGAAGAACTTGATCGCTTTGACTTCCAGGATCTGATGGAAGAGAAGATCAAACTGCTGAAAATGCCGGAAGATTTGCTGACCCGTTCCGTGAACGTCGGTTTCTCCGGCGGCGAGAAAAAGCGTAACGATATCCTGCAAATGGCGGTGCTGGAGCCTGAACTGTGCATTCTGGATGAAACAGACTCTGGTCTGGACATCGATGCGCTGAAAATTGTAGCTGACGGCGTGAACTCCCTGCGCGACGGCAAGCGCTCGTTCATTATCGTCACCCACTATCAGCGTATTCTGGACTACATCAAACCGGATTACGTCCACGTCCTGTATCAGGGCCGCATCGTGAAATCCGGTGATTTTACTCTGGTCAAACAACTGGAGGAGCAGGGCTATGGCTGGCTTACCGAACAGCAGTAACGCGCTGCAGCAGTGGCATCGCCTGTTTGAAACCCAGGGCGAAACGCGATCCGAACAGGCGCAACAGCACTTGCAACAGATGCTGCGTCTCGGCCTGCCGACGCGCAAGCATGAGAACTGGAAATACACGCCGCTGGACGGCCTGCTCAACAGTCAGTTTGTTACCCGTCTGGCGGAGGTCGCTCCGGCGCAGCGTGATGCCCTGGCGCTGAATGTGGACGCCGTGCGGCTGGTATTTGTCGACGGACGCTATCAGCCTGAACTGAGCGACAGTACTGAGACGAGCGGCTTTGAGGTCGAGATTAACGATCAGCGCCAGGCGCTGCCCGCGCCGGTACAGCCGGAAGTGTTCCTGCATCTGACAGAAAGTCTCGCGGCGAGCGTCACCCATATCCGCGTGAAGCGTAATCAGCGCCCGGCAAAACCGCTGCTGCTGTTGCACATCACCCAGGGGCTGGACGGCGAAGAGGTCAACACGGCGCATTATCGACACCATTTTGAGCTGGCAGAAGGCGCGGAAGCGACGATCATCGAGCACTACGTTAGCCTCAATGACACCAAACACTTTACTGGCGCGCGCCTGACCATGAACGTGGCGGCCAACGCTCAGCTGCATCACATCAAGCTGGCGTTTGAAAACCCGGTCAGCCATCACTTTGCCCATAACGACATTTTGATGGGGCCGGATGCGGCGGCGTACAGCCACAGTTTCCTGCTCGGCGGGGCGGTGCTGCGTCACAATACCAGCACCCAGTTGAACGGTGAAAACACCACGCTTCGCATCAACAGCCTGGCGATGCCGGTTAAGTCGGAAGTGTGCGATACCCGAACCTGGCTTGAGCACAACAAGGGCTACTGCAACAGCCGTCAGATGCACAAAGTTATCGCCAACGACAAAGGTCGCGCGGTGTTTAACGGCCTGATTAACGTGGCGCAACATGCCATCAAAACTGACGGGCAGATGACCAACAACAATCTGCTGCTCGGGCGTCTGGCGGAAGTGGACACCAAGCCGCAGCTTGAAATTTATGCCGATGACGTCAAGTGTAGCCACGGGGCGACGGTAGGACGGATCGACGATGAACAGATGTTCTATCTGCGCTCGCGCGGGATCGACAAACACGCGGCGCAGAAAATGATCATCTACGCGTTTGCCGCAGAACTGACGGAAGCGCTACGCGATGAAACCCTGAAACAGCAGGTGCTGGCGCGCATTGGCCAGCGTTTGCCAGGAGGCGAAGCATGAGTTTTCCCGTAGAGAAAGTGCGGGCGGATTTCCCCGTCCTGACCCGTGAAGTGAACGGTCTGCCGCTTGCCTATCTCGACAGCGCAGCCAGCGCGCAGAAGCCGAACCAGGTGATCGACGCCGAGGCGGAATTCTATCGCCACGGCTACGCGGCGGTGCATCGCGGCATTCACACCCTGAGCGCCGAAGCGACGCAGCGCATGGAAAACGTGCGCACGCAAATTGCCGCGTTCCTTAACGCCCGCTCGCCGGAAGAGTTGGTGTTTGTGCGGGGTACCACCGAAGGCATTAACCTGGTGGCGAACAGCTGGGGCAGCGCGCAGGTCCACGCGGGTGACAACATCATCATTACGCAGATGGAACACCACGCCAATATCGTGCCGTGGCAGATGCTTTGTGAGCGCGTGGGCGCCCAACTGCGGGTGATTCCGTTGAATCAGGACGGTACCTTGCAGCTGGAGGCGCTGGATTCCCTGCTCGACGATCGCACGCGACTGGTGGCCATCACCCAGATTTCCAACGTGCTTGGCACCGAAAACCCGGTAGCGGAGATCATCGCCAAGGCCCATCAATCTGGCGCGAAAGTGCTGGTGGACGGCGCGCAGGCGATCATGCACCACACCATCGACGTGCAGGCTCTGGATTGCGATTTTTATGTCTTCTCCGGTCACAAACTGTATGGCCCGACCGGGATTGGCGTGCTGTATGTAAAAGAGGATATTCTGCAGGCGATGCCGCCGTGGGAAGGGGGCGGATCGATGATCGCCACCGTTAGCCTGACGCAAGGCACCACCTACGCGAAAGCACCGTGGCGCTTTGAAGCAGGCACGCCGAATACGGGCGGGATCATCGGTCTTGGCGCAGCTATTCAGTACGTGTCAGCCATTGGGCTGGACGCGATTGCGGAATATGAAGAGACGCTGATGCACTATGCGCTGGCAGAACTCGCCAGCGTGCCGGATCTGGCGCTTTACGGCCCGGATTCGCGTAAAGGGGTAATTGCCTTTAATCTGGGTAAACACCACGCCTACGACGTTGGCAGTTTTCTTGATAATTACGGCGTGGCCGTGCGCACCGGGCATCACTGCGCAATGCCGCTGATGGCGTTTTACCAGGTCCCGGCGATGTGCCGCGCGTCGCTGGTGATGTATAACACAACGGAAGAGATCGACAGGCTGGTGACGGGGCTGAAACGCATCCACCACCTGCTGGGTTAAAAGAGAGGCAAGACATGGCCGCGTTGCCGGACAGAGATAAGCTGTTGCGTAACTTTAGTCGTTGCGCCAACTGGGAAGAGAAATACCTGTACATTATTGAGCTGGGCCAGCGTTTGCCTGCCCTCAGCGAAGAGGATCACAGCCCGGAGAATACGATTCAGGGCTGTCAAAGCCAGGTGTGGATCGTGATGAATCAGACCGATGGCGGTGTGATAGAACTGCAGGGCGACAGCGATGCGGCCATTGTTAAAGGGCTGGTTGCCGTTGTTTTCATCCTCTATCACCAGATGTCCGCTCAGGACATTGTGGCTTTTGACGTGCGTCCGTGGTTTGAAAAAATGGCCCTGACTCAGCACTTAACGCCTTCGCGTTCTCAGGGGCTGGAAGCGATGATCCGCGCAATCCGCAACAAAGCGTCCAACATTAGCTAAACTAAAAAGACTGCATTCATTCTGTTTCGCGAGGTGGCTCCCACCTCGCTGGTTTTTCGGCTTTCTGGCGTTCTGCCAGTGAATAAGGAATCTCAGTATGAAGCGCGCGTCGATAATTACACTTTTACTGCTTAGCACTTTTGGTGGTCTTAATTCTGCCAGCGCGATGGATTATCCGTTACCGCCAGCGGGCAGCCGCCTTATTGGTCAAAATCAAACCTACGCCATCCAGGAAGGGGACAAAAATTTACAGGCGATTGCCCGACGATTTAATACGGCGGCGCAGCTGATCCTCGAAACCAATAATACCATTGCCCCTATCTATCCCGCGCCGGGCACGGTGATTACCATTCCGTCGCAAATGCTGCTCCCGGATACGCCGCGTGAAGGCATTGTGGTGAACCTCGCCGAGCTGCGACTCTATTATTTCCCGCCGGGCGAAAATATCGTGCAGGTCTATCCGCTCGGGATTGGTCAACTGGGGCTGGAAACGCCGGTGAGCACCACGCGTGTGAGTCAGAAAATCCCAAATCCAACCTGGACACCTACACCGGGCATCAGAGCGCGTTCGCTTGCGCAGGGTATCAAATTGCCGCCGGTAGTCCCGGCAGGCCCTAACAACCCGCTGGGGCGCTTCGCGCTGCGTCTGGGGATAGGTAACGGCGAGTATCTGATTCATGGAACCAGTGCGCCGGACAGCGTCGGTCTGCGCGTGAGTTCGGGCTGTATGCGCATGAATGCGCCAGATATTAAAGCGCTGTTCGAGCAGGCTCGCGTGGGGACACGCGTGCAGATCATCAATGAGCCGGTAAAATTCTCGGTTGAACCTGATGGCAGAAGCTATGTGGAAGTGCATCGCCCGCTGGCGCAGGTCGAAGGCGAGAATCCGCAAACCACGCCAATCGTTCACAATGCCGATTTTACGTCATTTGCCACGCGTGAAGGCACTGACAAAGTGCTGATTGATAAAGCGCTGTCGCGTCGTGCAGGCATCCCGGTTGCGGTCACAGCGGGAAACGGACCTTCCGCATCAGCCAATAATCCGGTGTTGTCGGTGCAGAACAGTCGCGCCTCAGCGGCGGTGGCGGAAAGTGAGAATGCGAAAGAGGTGGTGACGCAGTAGGGCGATGGATGAGAGACAAAAAAAATGGCGCACAATGTGCGCCATTTTATTAACAGGTACTATTACTTACGGTATTTAGTAGCCTGGTTGTCCAGACGCTGGTTAGCGCGTGCTGCGTCGTCTTTAGCAGCCTGAACGTCAGAACGGATTGCGTTCACGTCGTTGCTCAGCTGGTCAACTTTAGCGTTCAGAGTCTGAACGTCAGAAGACAGTTGATCGATTTTAGCATTGCTAGAGCAGCCTGCCAGCAGAGTGGAACCCAGGATTACCGCGCCCAGTACCAGTTTAGTACGATTCATTATAACACCCTCTAGATTGAGTTAATCTCCATGTAGCGTTACAAGTATTACACAAAGTTTTTTATGTTGAGAATATTTTTTTGATGGGAATACCCCTATTTTTGATCGTTCGCTCAAAGAAACAACGAATCTGCCTCTTTTGCCTAAAAAGCCATGTTAAAAAAGACATTTTTCATCGGATTCGTCTTAGATAATTCACTCTTAAATAGAAAAACTCGATTTGCATTTTGAATAAAACTGGCTAATGCCATAAATAAAAAAAGCGCCCAGAGGGCGCTTTTTACGAAATTAATTCGTTTGAGAATGATTACAGCACGTGAACAGATGCAGTATTGGTCGTTCCGCTTGGTACCAGAGCACCAGAAACCATCACCACAACGTCACCTTTACGCGCCAGACCGCGATCAACCAGCTGCAGAGCGACTTCTTTACCCAGACGGTAGAAATCGTCAGTAGAGGCGATCTCTTTTACCAGGTGTGGGATCACGCCTTTGCTCAGAACCAGCTGACGAGCAGTGGTTTCGTTGGTGGTCAGCGCCAGAATGGTCGCGTTAGGGAAGTATTTACGTACGGCTTTAGCGGATTTACCGCCCTGGGTTGCAACCACGATCAGCGGGGCGTCCAGTTTCTCAGCAGTTTCAACGGCACCACGGCAAACGGCTTCGGTGATACGCAGTTTACGGCTGTCGTTGCTGTTATCCAGACGGCTGGTCATCACACGGTCAGTACGTTCGCAGATAGTCGCCATGATGGTCACTGCTTCCAGCGGGTATTTACCTTTCGCGGATTCGCCAGACAGCATCACGGCATCAGTACCGTCGAGGATGGCGTTCGCCACGTCGCCAGCTTCAGCGCGGGTAGGGCGTGGGTTTTTGATCATGGAGTCGAGCATCTGCGTGGCAGTGATAACCACTTTACGTGCACGCACACATTTCTCGATCATCATCTTCTGAGCGAAGATCACTTCTTCAACCGGGATTTCAACGCCCAGATCGCCACGTGCAACCATGATGCCGTCAGACGCTTCGAGGATTTCGTCGAAGTTGTTCAGGCCTTCCTGGTTTTCGATTTTGGAGATGATCTGGATCTTCTCGCCGCCGTGCGCTTTCAAGTGCTCACGGATTTCAGTCACGTCAGAACGTTTACGGATAAAGGACGCCGCAACGAAATCAACGCCTTGTTCGCAGCCGAAGATCAGGTCTTGTTTGTCTTTTTCAGCCAGAGCTGGCAGCGCGATGGAAACGCCTGGCAGGTTAACGCCTTTGTTTTCGCCCAGGTCGCCGTTGTTCAGCACTTTACAAACAACGTTTTTGCCTTCGATGGCAGTCACTTCCATACCGATCAGGCCATCATCCACCAGAACGGTGTTGCCAACGGACAGGTCGGTGGTGAAGCCTTCGTAAGTCACAGCAACGATGTCGCTGTTACCGACAACAGTTTTGTCGGTGGTGAAGGTGAAGGTCTGACCCGCTTTCAGGGAAACGTCGTTTCCGCCTTCCAGTTTGATGGTGCGGATTTCAGGGCCTTTGGTATCAAGCAGGATGGCTGCTTTTTTACCGGTCTTGCTCATCACGTTGCGCAAGTTCTGAATACGCTGACCGTGTTCAGCATAGTCGCCGTGGGAGAAGTTCAGACGCATTACGTTCATGCCGGCGTCCAGCATTTTGCTCAGCATCTCTTCAGATTCGGTTTTCGGGCCGATGGTGCAAACAATTTTCGTCTTTTTCATGACAGTCTTAGTCTTTAAGTTGGGAAGGATATGGGAATCTCGCTCCGGGGGCGCACTGCCGCAGAGTCAAACCTGTGTAGCGAAATTTTGTATGACACGCACTAAGGATAGGTGACATCAAATGAGCGTGCAGAAGAAAGTGTGCCTGAGTGTTGGCCCAATGAAGGAGAGTTGCAGTTGTACGTTGTTTTTTGTATTCCAAGCGCTGAAACCATTCACCCAGGGATTAGGCGCGCATTATACGCTGATTTTCAGATAAAAGGAAAATGGAAACGGTGTTTCAAAAACATTCTGTGCAGTTTCACAAAGATTGTTATCAAGGCGTTAAGGCGAAATAGCATCTTGTTGCGGCAGACGCACGGCCTGCCGCAAATTGCTTAGTTTTTCAACGCTTGCTCAAGGTCGGCAATTAAATCGTTCGCATCTTCAATCCCAACGGACAGACGAATCAGCTGCGGAACAATCCCATTGGCTAAGCGCTGCTCAAGCGGAATAGACGCGTGTGTCATGCTGTACGGCTGGCTGACCAGGCTTTCAACCCCGCCCAGGCTCTCTGCAAGAGTGAACAGTTTCAGCTTGCGGATAATGACGGTGGCCTGTTGCGCATCGCCTTTTACCACCACAGAAATCATCCCGCCCGGCAACGCCATCTGTTCACGTGCCAGCTGATAATGTGGATGCGATTCCAGCCACGGGAACCACACTTTTTCAACCTGTGGGTGCTGCTCCAGCCATTGCGCAATCGCCAGCGCATTGGCGCTGTGTTTTTCGACGCGCAAGGCGAGGGTGCGAATCCCGCGTAGCGTCAGGAAGCTGCTGAACGGATCGAGCACGCCGCCGACGGCATTTTGCAGATAACCCAGCTGGTCAGCCAGTTCGCTGTTCTCGCCGACCACCGCCAGGCCCGCCACCACATCAGAATGGCCGTTGAGATATTTGGTCGCAGAATGCACCACGATATCAAAGCCAAACTCCAGCGGGCGATGAATCACCGGCGAGGCAAAGGTATTATCCGCCACGCTGATGATGTTGTGGCGGCGCGCGATCTCCGCAATTCCGGCGAGATCCGCCAGTTTCAGCAGCGGATTGGTCGGAGTTTCCACCCAAATCATTTTGGTCTCAGAACGAATCGCCGCCTCCAGCGCCGCTAAATCTCCCGGTTTTACCCAGCTCACCTGCAGGCCGGTGCTGCGTTTGCGCACATTTTCGATCAGGCGATATGTGCCGCCATAGACATCGTCAATGGCGACGATATGGCTGTCTTTGTCCAGCAGTTCCAGCACGGTGGAAATCGCCGCCAGACCGGATGCAAAAGCATATCCGCGCGTGCCGCTTTCCAGTTCAGCAATCGCCGTTTCCAGGGCGTGGCGCGTTGGGTTGCCGCTGCGCGAGTATTCGTAGCCCGTATGTTCGCCAGGTGCCGGTTGCGCAAACGTCGAGGTCGCGTAAATCGGCGGCATCACCGCCCCGTGCTGATCGTTAAACTCGCCGCTGTGGACGCTAAGGGTTGCCAGGTTTTTCATCATTATTGTTCCTTATTGTTGAAGACGGTTGCGCCAGACGGTGAGGACATCGCTGCGCGTAATCAGGCCGAGGAAGCGATTGCTGTCGTTAATGACGGCTACCAGACCACGGTCAAAAATAGGTTTCAGCGCGCTCTCTGAGGCGTGTTTGTCGAGCACTTCGACGTTGCGGGTCATGGCTTGCGTGACGGGCAGGGCGAAGCGCTCACCGTCGCCTGCGATATGGCTGACCAGATCCCACTCGTCAACAATCCCGACCACCTGACCGTTGTCCAGCACCGGCAGCTGCGAAATATCGTACAGCCGCATACGCGCGAGAACGGTGGCGAGGGTGTCATCCGGGGCGGCGGTCACGGTCGCGCCTTCGTCATGACGCAGGGCGATATAGTCAGAGAGATCGCCGGTTTGCGGGCGGGAGATCAGCCCCTGCTGGCGCATCCAGTCGTCGTTGAACATTTTCGACAGATATTTGTTTCCGCTGTCGCAGGCAAAGGTGACCACGCGTTTAGGTGTGGTTTGCGCCTGGCAGTAACGTAACGCCGCCGCCAGCAGCGTGCCGCTTGAAGAACCCGCCAGAATACCTTCAGTTTTCAGCAGATCGCGGGCGGTGGTGAAGGCTTCGCGGTCGGTCACACGATACGCCTGATGAACCCCTTCGATACGTGCCAGCGGCGGAATGAAATCCTCGCCGATGCCTTCGACCAGCCACGAGCCCGCATCCTGATGACGACCCGATTCCACCTGATCCGCCAGCACCGATCCTGCCGGGTCTGCTAACACAAACTCAGTATGCGGAGAATGCTGCGCAAACCACGCCTGCAGCCCGCCAAGCGTGCCGCCGGAACCGACGCCGACGACAATCGCGTCGATTTTGCCGTCCAGCTGTTCAAACAGCTCCGGTGCGGTGGAGGTGCTGTGCGCCAGCGGATTGGCCTCGTTATTAAACTGATCAATATAGAAACTGCCCGGAATTTCCTGCGCCAGACGCTGCGCATAATCCTGGTAATAGGCCGGATGGCCCTTGTTGACGTCTGAGCGGGTCAGCACCACCTGAGCGCCCAGCGCGCGCAGATGGAAAATCTTCTCGCGGCTCATTTTGTCCGGCACCACCAGCACCAGCGTGTAACCTTTTTGCGCCGCAATCAGCGCCAGCCCCAGCCCGGTATTGCCTGCCGTGGCTTCAATGATGGTCCCGCCCGGCGCGAGCAGCCCTTTGCGCTCCGCTTCGTTAATCATCGACAGCGCCACGCGGTCCTTAATGGAACCGCCCGGATTCTGGTTTTCAAGTTTCAAAAAAAGCGAGCACAGGCCGGTGTCGAGCTTGTGCAACTGGATAATTGGCGTGCGGCCAATCAGTTCGGTGACGGAATGATAAATCGCCATGGTCTTTTCCTTAACAGGGACATGGCTGGATGATAGGACCATGAAAATTTCTCAAGAAAGAACGTTTCACTGCCTTTTAGAACGGAAAGTAATATAAATGCCTTTTCTGGAAGTAAGGGCGGAAAGCCGTAAAGTGCTCCAGATGTGAGGACGGCTATATAAGGACAAAATGCGGTAAAAATGACCATTTTTGCGCCTGAGGCGCTGCTGCATATCCATTTCACAGCTAATCATTGCTGAAAATAAGCTAATCGTCCTGCGCCCAGTCGACACGCTTCATATTCCTCTGCGTTATAAGACATTCGATTTTGTTCATTTAAAACAGGAGAACCTCTGATTACTATCGTTTGGACATCCATACTGCTAAACCGCTATACGCGTAACGGATAAGAAAAATAATGATAGTTCTCAGGAATATTTCGAAGGTTTTTGACAACGGAAAAGTGGCGTTAACCGCCGTTGATGACGTTAATTTGACGGTTGAGCAGGGGCAGATTTACGGGATTATCGGCTACAGCGGCGCCGGAAAAAGTACGCTGATTCGTCTGCTGAATGGGCTGGAAAAGCCGACATCGGGCAGCGTGACCATCAGCGGTCAGAATATCTCTGCAGCCAAAGGCGAAGAGCTGCGTCAGGCGCGCCTGAAAATCAGCATGGTGTTCCAGCACTTCAACCTGCTGTGGTCGCGCACGGTGACAGAAAACATCGCCTTCTCGATGCAAATCGCGGGCGTACCCAAAGCGAAAATTAAAGCACGCGTTGCCGAACTGGTTGAGCTGGTCGGGCTGACGGGCCGCGAGAACGCCTATCCGTCGCAGCTCAGCGGCGGGCAGAAACAGCGCGTGGGCATCGCCCGTGCGCTGGCGAATAATCCGGATGTGCTGCTGTGCGATGAAGCCACGTCTGCGCTCGATCCGCAAACGACCGATCAGATCCTCGATTTGCTGCTCGACATTAACCGTCGTTTCAAACTCACCATCGTGCTGATCACTCACGAGATGCACGTGGTGCGCAAAATCTGTGACCGCGTGGCGGTGATGGAAAACGGCAAAGTGGTGGAGGAGGGCGATGTTCTGAGCGTCTTCACCCATCCACAAAAACCGATCACCCAGCAGTTTGTGCGTCAGGTCAGCCAGTACGCCGAGGAAGAAGCGTTTAACCCGGAACTGGCGAACGAACTGGAAGGCACTGTTATCCGCCTGACCTTTACCGGACACAGCACGCATAAGCCGATTGTCGGGGAACTGACCCTGCGCTACGGCCTGCCGTTCAACATTCTGCACGGCAAAATGACGCAAACCGCGCACGGCGTTTTCGGCCAGCTCTGGCTGCACGTGGTGGCTTCCGAAGAGCAACTGAACAATATCCTCGCCGACCTGAAGCACAGCGATATTGAAGGCGAGGTGATTAAACATGCTTGAGAATCTTTTTCCGCATCTGAAAGTAGAGCAACTGTGGGCGGCGACGCTGGAAACGCTGTACATGACCGCGATTTCTGGTGTTGCGACCTTTGTTCTGGGGATTGTGCTGGGCCTGGCGCTGTTCTTAACCGCGCGCGGCGGGCTGTTCCACAACCGCACCGTCTACAGCGTGATTTCGATTGTGGTGAACGTTTTCCGTTCGATTCCGTTCATCATCCTGATTGTGTTGCTGATTCCGTTCACTAAAACCATCGTCGGCACCATTCTTGGCGCTAACGCTGCGCTCCCGGCGCTGATTGTCGGCGCCGCACCGTTTTATGCGCGTCTGGTGGAAATCGCCCTGCGCGAAGTGGACAAAGGCGTCATCGAGGCGACGCGTTCGATGGGCGCACGTTTGAGCACCTTAATTTTTCGGGTATTACTGCCGGAATCATCACCTGCCCTGGTATCAGGCATCACGGTCACGTTGATTGCACTGGTCAGCTACAGCGCAATGGCGGGGGTGATTGGGGCAGGCGGTTTGGGAAATCTGGCTTATCTGGAAGGATTCCAGCGCAACCACGGTGATGTCACGCTGGTGGCAACGGTGACCATTTTGATCATCGTTTTCATCATCCAGTTCTGCGGCGATGTCATTACTTCACTGTTAGATAAACGATAAAACTCATAACACACAGGAACCACATCATGAAAAAGACACTGACACTGATTGCCGCCGCAACCCTGAGCGCCCTGAGCTTTGCCTCCTGGGCGGATACGTTGACCGTTGGCGCATCCAACACCCCGCACGCTGAAATTCTGGAGCAGGCGAAACCGATTCTGGCGAAACAGGGTATCGATCTGGAGATCAAACCGTTCCAGGATTACATCCTGCCAAACACTGCGCTGGCGGGCCGTGACATCGACGCGAACTACTTCCAGCACATCCCTTACCTGAACAGCGTGCTGAAAGACCATGCAGGCGACAAAGATTACGATTTCGTCAGTGCCGGTGCTATTCACATTGAGCCGATTGGTATCTACTCCAAAAAATACAAATCGCTGAAAGACCTGCCAGAAGGCGGCAAAATCATCATGCGTGATGCGGTGTCTGAAGAGGGCCGTATTCTCTCTATCTTCGAGAAAGAGGGGGTGATTAAGCTCAAACCTGGCATCGATAAAGTGACCGCGCGCATCAGCGACATCGTGGAAAACCCGAAAAAACTGCAGTTCACCCCGAACGTCGAAGCTTCTCTGCTGCCGCAGATGTATAACAACGACGAAGGCGCGGCGGTGGTGATCAACGCCAACTACGCCATCGATGCCGGTCTCGACCCGGTTCACGACCCGATTGCGGTAGAAAGCGGTGAGAACAACCCGTACGCGAACATCATCACCGTGCATCGCGGCGACGAGAAGAAGAAAGATATCGTCGCGCTGGTGGACGTGCTGCACTCCAAAGAGATTCAGGACTGGATCCGCACCAAATACAAAGGCGCAGTGATTCCAGTCAATAACTAAGCACGACCGATTCCCTCTCCTTTTGGAAGAGGGTTAGGGTGAGGGGAAATCGCGGTTTCTCCTCACCCTTTTTTGTATCCATTCTGTTAATCATTTAAGCTGCTCCTTTACAGCAATGGAGTGATAGCAATGGGCAATGTGACTAAAGACGACGCGCTGTATCAGGAAATGTGCCGGGTAGTCGGGAAAGTCGTTCTTGAGATGCGGGATTTAGGGCAAGAGCCGAAGCATATTGTCATTGCGGGGGTGCTGCGCACCGCGCTGGCGAACCAGCGCGTGAAACGCAGTGAATTGACGACAGAAGCAATGGAAACGGTGGTTAAAGCGCTGGCTGGTTAATGCGCCAGCGTTTAGCTGCCTGCTCAAGCCCACAGCAGAGCAGGTAATAGACCACGCCGGTAAAGATAAAAATGGCCGCCGGGTAAATCTGCACCCGGTTGTTCACCTGTCCGGCGACGGTCGTCAGCTCCGGCACGTTGACAATAAAGGCCAGCGACGTATCTTTCAGCAGGCTGATAAAAATCCCCAGCAGAGACGGCAGAATATTGCGTAACACCTGCGGCAGCAGGATCAGCCACAGCGTCTGCTGCGTGCCAAATCCTTGCGTTAATGCCGCCTCGTATTGTCCGTTGGGTAAGGCCCGAAGCCCGGCCAGCACCGAGTGCATCACCGCCGCCGCGGTAAACCACGCCAGCGCCAGCGTCACGGTCAACGCGCCGGGCAGGTCACCGCCAGTCAGCAGCGGCAGCAAATACCACATCCAGAAAATCACGAAGATCAGCGGGATACCGCGAATCAGCTCCGCCCACAGGAACAGCGTTTTGCGCACTATGCCCGGAAAACGCCAGGCCAGCGCGGCGAGGGCAATCCCACCCGGCAAAGCCAGCACCGCAGCTCCCAGCGCCATCAGCAGCGTCAGCAACACGCCGCCAGGTTCGCCCGCAGACATCCGGCCCCACAGCAGATAATCCAGGTTTTCGGTAATCACGTTCAGTCCGGCGATCATGCGCGTTCACTCCCTGTGTTGATGGCCGTTTGACGCGGACGGCGTTTCACGGTCGACGGTCCAAGTCTCACCAGCAGCAGCCCGAGCACCACGCCGGTCAGCAGATACAGCACAGTGCCGACGGTAAAGGCCTCCAGCGCGTGGGCGTTGTAGCTCTCGATTTGCCGCACCTGATAGGTCAGCTCGGCAAAGCCAATGCCGCTTGCAAGCGACGAGAGTTTCATTAAGTTCAGATACTGGCCTACCACCGGTTGCCAGGCATTCGCCAGCCCCTGCGGCAGCAGGATGTAGCGGAACAGTTGCCAGGAAGAAAACCCCTGCGCCAGCGCCGCCTGCCGCTGTCCAGATGACACCGCCTGCAAACCCGAGGCGATCTCTTCGATCAAAAACGCCGACGTGAACACCCCCAGCCCCCAGGCGGAACAGAGAAACTCCGGCGTAAACCACCAGACGTCACCCGGCAGAATCGACCAGCTGTGATCGGCGTTGATATAGTCGCGAAACACGCGTGGTAGCCCGTTCCAGGCGGCGAAATACCAGAACAGCAGCTGGACCAGTAACGGCGTATTGCGAAACAGAGACACCCAGACCGCCACGATTGCGTTACCCGTTTTTCCGCCTGCCAGACGCAGGAGCAAAAACAGAACGGCAAACGCGCTGGCGATAATCATGCCTGCGAGCGTCACCCACAGCGTGGTGAGAAAACCGGAAAAAATCCACTGCAAGGGCTGTCCGGAAAGCACCCCTTGCCAGTCGAGGGCGGGCATCACAGCTGCTCCTGATGCAGCGGGTTAAGCACCTTTTGCAGGAACTGTCGGGCGCGTGGATGTTCCGGATGGCGGAAGAACTGTTCCGGCGGGGCGGTCTCCAGGATCTGTCCGCCGTCGATAAACACCACCCGGTCGGCAATTTCACGGGCAAACTGCATCTCATGGGTTACGACGATCATCGTGATACCGCTATGGGCGAGGGCCTTCATCACCTGCAACACTTCGCCAATCATCTCCGGATCGAGAGCTGATGTCGGCTCATCAAACAGGATAATTTGCGGCGACGACGCCAGCGCACGGGCAATCGCCACACGCTGCTGTTGCCCACCGGAAAGTTCTGCCGGGTAATGCTCCGCTTTTTCCACCATCCCGACTTTTTCCAGCAGCGTCAGGGCGCGCTCCTGGGCCTGCGGCGCTTTCCAGCCGTGAACATGCTCCAGCGCCAGGCTGATGTTCTGGCTGGCGGTCAGATGGGCATAAAGATTAAATTGCTGGAACACAAATCCTACCCGGCTGCGCAGCTGGCGCAGGGCCGTGCCGGTTAGTTTGCCGGTGGGTTTGTTGTCGATCAGGATCTCGCCGCCGTTCAGCGACTCAAGCTGGTTAATCAGACGAATCAACGTGGACTTACCGGAACCGGACGGGCCGAGGATCGCCACCACTTCACCGGGATTGATGCTGAGATTGATCCCTTTTAAAACCGAGTGATCGCCGTAGCGTTTAACCACCTCGCGGAACTCAACGCTTGCCTGGTCCAGATGTGAAAAATCCGCGGCACGGGCCGCGGAGCGTGAAAATAAACCTGAGAGCATATTACTGGGCTTCTATTTTAAAGGCGCGAGGCTGAGGTGACTGGGTTTGTGGGCCGAACCAGACGTCATAAATTTTGGCCGCGTCGCCGGTTTTCTCCAGATTGACCAGCTCGTCGTTAACCACTTTCAGCAGCGCGGTTTCGCCTTTCTTCACCCCCACGCCGATCTCTTCTTTACTGAGCAAGTCTGGCAGGATTTTGAAATCGGCTTTATCCGGAGCCTGTGCCAGCAGGCCAGCCAGAATGGTGCTGTCTTGAGTAATCGCCTGCACGTTGCCGTTACGCAGGGCGGTTAACGCCAGTGGAATATCGTCATAGGAGAGCACGCGAGACTGCGGGAAACGCTGATGCAGTGCTTGTTCGCCAGTGGTGCCTTTCACCGCGCCAATGCGCGCTTTGCTGTAATCATCCAGTTTATCCGCTGATTTTGCCGGGACAAGGAACTGCTGACCGGTGACAAAATACGGCGTGGAGAAGTCAATCACCTGCGCTCGTTCCGGAGTGATGGTGATATCAGCGACGATCAGATCGGCTTTGCCCGACTGCAACAGCGGAATGCGGTTGGCCGGATTGGTGGCGACCAACTCCAGCTTTACGCCAAGTTTTTTAGCCAGCGCTTTGGCGAAATCAACGTCATACCCGACGATATCGTGGGTTTTGGCATCGATAGAACCAAACGGCGGGTTGGCATCAAAAGTGGCGACCTTCACCACGCCAGCGGCTTTGATATCCGCCAGTTGGTCGGCCTGAGCCTGCGTCGATAAAAAGCCGCCTGCGGTCAGTAAACCCAGTGCCAACGCCAGTCTGTGATAATGCTTTTTGTGTGTAGCCATAGTTCCCTCAAAGTTCCCGTTGTTTTTGTTTTGTTCGAATACGCTCCCATAAGCGTTATGTATCGCCAAATAAGAAAATGTTCTTTGCTATATAGGAAAAGTTATTAGTGAACAGGGTGTTACGGGTAAGTGACGGGAAACGACGCATTTGCGGATTCTGACAATGGTCAGCTGATATTGGTATTTCCGTTACGTCGAGTTTGGGTTTTAACTGAGTTCAGACGCAATCGAGAGGAGTGGGACCATGCAAAACTGGGTGAATACGTTACGGCGGTTTTTTGTAGCCAAATCAGAGAGTGCGGAGAACAGCGCGCAACGTGTTATTGAATCGGTGCTGCCGATTGCCAGTCTGTATGGCGTCGATGTGGCCAACATCGACCCGGAGTGGTTCCATGACAAAACACCACGCTGAGTTACGGCGTACGCGCCTGACCTACTGGAACGAACTGTGCAGCCGATACCTGAACGTATCGGCATTTTTTTGTTCTTAATCCGCCAACCTGCTAAGGTCAAAGGCAAAAATCATCTCGCCTGAAGACCGAATGACTAGCCAAAAATTAATCCGACGCGCTCTGATAGTCTGGATAATTGTCTGCCTGCTGAGCAGCGTGCTTCTGTATGCCGAACAGATTCGCCGCCAGTTCTGGGAACGCGATCGCGAGTTTACCGCGCTTTTTTCCAGCATCAGCGCGGTGTTGACCCAAAATGAATCTGTTTTGCCGCTACTGAACGGCGATGAAGATCTGATGGCGCTGCGTAAAAAATTCCCGCAGATCCTTGCCCTGGAAAAAACACACGACCGCGCGCTGGATGCCGCGCGCGTTGAGCCACTCGACGACGAACAATACTGGCTCTACAACCCGTGGCGGCAGATCCGGGTGCTTGTTGATCTGCGTCCGCTGCTCACAACGGCGCATGAATTTTCCCCTCTGCACATCAATCTGTCGGCAACGATTCCTGAACCTTCGACGGCATTCTGGCACTGGCAGCGCGATTTTCCCCAGCATACGCAGCCCTTCACGCTGACGGCGGATGCCGAGCCACGCTGGCTGAACATCCGCTGGGTACTTTTCCCGCTGCTGTTCCTCGGCTGGGCGGGCATTGTCGCTGTGGGTGCGGGCGTGGTCTGGCAGCGATTGCAGCGACAAAACGCCGAACGTCGCGCCTGGTATTATCAGCACGCGCGCCTCAACACGCTGGGGGAAATCACCGCCGGGATTGTGCACGAGATCAATCAGCCGCTGACGGCGACGCAAACCTGGATTCAGGGCGCGCAGCGGCAGTTAGTGCAGGAAAATACGCAGGCGGCTAGTCATGCACTCGGCGCAGCGCTTACCCAAACTCAGCGCATCGGTGAACTGCTGACGCGCTTTCGTGAACATGTGGTTCAGGAAAAAGTCACGTTGAGCGAGATAGATTTGGCCGAGTGTTGGCAGCACGTGGGCAATTTGCTGGAGCATGAGCGCAGAAATGAGCATATCACCGTCAGCCACCATTTCCCGCCGCAGGCCGCGAGCGTGCAGGCGGACCGGCTGTGGCTGGAGCAGGTATTGCATAACTTGCTCAGCAATGCCATTCAGGCGCAGCAAGAAAACGCGCGCGGCTGGGTGCACATCTCCAGCCAGCGTAAAAACGGGGTGACGGAAATTATCATGACCGACGGCGGGCCGGGGTTCAGCCCCGAGGCGTTGCAGAACGCGTTTATGCCGTTCTACAGCGGCAGAGAAAAGGGAATTGGCCTCGGAATGACGCTTACGGAATCATTGATGATGCGCATGAATGGCAGTATTACGCTCGGCAACGCGCCGCAGGGCGGAGCACAGATCATATTACAACTGGAACCGGGTAAAGGAGCCGCGCATGAGTAACGTGGTGTATTTGATCGATGACGACGCCGCCATCCGCGAGTCGATGGCGTTTCTGCTGTCGGGTATGAGCTGGGAGGTGCAAATCTTCGCCAGCATCGAGGCGTTTACGGCGGAACATGACGCGGAAAAAGCGCTGGCCGGCTGTCTGCTGCTGGACATGCGCATGCCGGGCAAAGGCGGTCTCACCTGGCTGGAAGAGGGCGCGTGGCCGTGGCCGTTGCTGCCGGTGATTATCATGACCGGACACGGCAGCGTCGATGCCTGCCGTCGCGCGTTTCACACCGGCGTGTTTGAATTTTTCACTAAGCCGCTGGACGCCGATAAACTCATCGAGACTCTCGCCCGCGCATTCGAAGAGAGCCAGCGCCGCACGGCCAACTGGCAGGAACTTAAGCGGGTGAAAGCGCTGTTTGAACAGCTGACTGCACGCGAGCACGAAGTGCTTTCAGAGCTGATGGAAGGGCGCAGCAATAAAGAGGTGGCGGCGCGGCTTAATTTGTCTCCCCGAACCGTCGAAGCGCACCGCGCGGCGCTGTTTGCCAAACTCGGCGTGAGCAGCCTGGTGCAGGCGATCCGCGAATACGATAAATTGCAATCCGTATAACTACCAGGTGGGCTGCGTAATCAACCGAATACCGCTCAGTCGCACATCCCGATAGCATCGCGTTGTCTCCCACATTCGAGGAATTGCGATGAAAAAGTTCATGACGGTCGCCGCGCTGGTGGCAGGAATGGTTTCGGTGTCAGCTCAGGCAGAAACCCTGACCCAAAAAAATATCTCTCTGACCCAGGCGAATGCCCTGGCGAGTGCGGCGATTCAGGCCTGTAGCGCCAAAAATTATCAGGTGAGCGTGACGGTGGTGGATCGCGCGGGCGTGGTGAAAGCGGTTCAGCGCACCGATAACGCCGGTCCGCACACGGTGAAAGCCAGTGAAATGAAAGCCTTCACGGCGCTCAGCACCAAAAATGCTTCAGGTAAAGTGATGGAATCCGCGCAGAGCAACGCGGGCGCGCAGAATATGCGTGACGTGCCGGGGTTCTTGTTGCTGGCTGGTGGTTTGCCGGTGAAAGAGGGCGATGAAGTGATTGGTGCGATCGGTATTGGTGGTGCGCCGGGCGGTCAGCTGGATGAGGCGTGTGCACAGCAGGCGCTGGATGGCTTGAAGAAGTAGTTTTGTGCGGTCTGGTGCCCTCACCCCGGCCCTCTCCCACGGGGAGAGGGAGAAAACACTAAAAACGGCAACTGCGTTGCCGTTTTGCTTTTACCTTGCCGCCTCCCGGCAAAAAACCTCAGATCTTACACGCATCACCGCAATCATCGTCGGCAACCACTGCCTGCGCTTTCTTGTCTGCATCTTCCAGACGTTCCGCGTTGCGCTCTTGCGCTTCTTCCAGACCGTTAAACACCAGATTATCGAGATCAATTTCCATCATGCACCTGCTTTGTTCAGTTTTTGCTGTTGGCAGATTATAGGATAAAAAAGTCAGGGAAAGTACCTCACCGCACGTAACGCCAATCCCTGCCATACTCATTCTCGAACGGATAAGAGGAGGGAAAATGATCACACTCTGCAAAACCTGCGGGACATCCTATGACTCTGCGCCTGCACGCTGCGCGATTTGCGAAGACGAGCGCCAGTATGTTCCCGTCAGCGGGCAACAGTGGGTTGATTTTGAGACCGTTACACGAAGCCACACCAACAAATGGCAGCAGCTTGAGCCTGGGCTGTTAAGCCTCAAAACCGTACCCAAATTTGCCATCAACCAGCGTGCATTATTGCTGACCACGCCGCACGGCAACGTGCTGTGGGATTGCATCGCCACGCTCGACCCGGCCACGTTAACGCTGATTAAGGCGCTGGGCGGAATCCTCGCTATCGCCATTTCCCATCCGCATTATTACACCACCATGCAGGACTGGGCGGCGGCATTTGACGCCCCGGTCTATCTCCACGCCAGCGATCGGGAGTGGGTGATGCGCGACAGTTCGGCGCTGCATTTCTGGGACGGTGATGCTCTGGATATTTTGCCCGGCGTCCGGCTGCTGCGTCTGGGCGGGCACTTTGCCGGTGGCACGGTACTGCACTGGACTAACGACAGCGGCGTTCTGCTGGCCGGGGATATTTTGCAGGTCACGCCCGGCGCGGATCGCGTGTCGTTTATGTGGAGTTACCCGAATATGCTCCCGCTGCCTGGAGCCACGGTAGAGGCGATCACCGACCGTCTGAACGCGGTGGCTTTCGAACGGCTGTACGGCGCATTCGAAGGCCAAAACATCACTGAGAATGCTCATGAAATCGTCATGCAATCAGGGCGGAAATATATTTCTTGTATGAAGTAAAGCGCGGTGGGTAAACTCAGGAAGCGTGATCTTGATCATGCCTAAACTAAAACAGATAAAAGAGACATTGCTATGCAACATATCATTGAAGGTTTTCTCAGCTTTCAAAAAGAGATTTTCCCGCAACGTAAAGAACTCTTCCGCAGTTTAGCGTCCAGCCAGAATCCCAAAGCGCTTTTCATCTCTTGCTCAGACAGTCGTCTGGTCCCAGAACTGGTGACGCAGCAGGAACCGGGACAGCTCTTTGTCATTCGTAATGCTGGCAACATCGTGCCGCCGTTCGGTCCTGAACCGGGCGGTGTCTCTGCGACGATCGAGTACGCGGTGGTGGCGCTGGGCGTGACTGATATCGTGATTTGCGGTCACTCTAACTGTGGTGCGATGAAAGCGATTGCCGACAACGCCAACCTCGATCCGATGCCTGCGGTCTCCCACTGGTTGCGTTATTCCGACGCCGCCAAAGCGGTGGTTGAGAACAAAACCTGGGATACGCCGACCGACAAAGTGAACGCGATGGTGCAGGAAAACGTCTTTGCTCAGCTGAGCAACATCAAAACCCATCCGTCCGTAGCGGTGGGCCTGCGCAATAATGCCATCCGCCTGCACGGTTGGGTTTATGACATCGAAAGCGGCGCAATTTTGGCGCTCGATAAAGACAGCAAAACCTTTATCTCCCTGTCTGATAATCCGCAGGTTTACTTCGAGTAAACCCGCGTCAGGGCGGGAATTTGCCCGCCCTGAAACGCTCATTACCCCGGCATGACTTCCAACTTCAGACCCGCCTTACGCGCCGTTACCGGCAGCAGATCCGCCGCCGCGACGTACCCGTCGGGGTCGAGACAGCGGTTTAATTCCCGCGCTTTTGCCAGAATTTCTTCATCCCAGTAAACGCGTTTACGCTGATCGCCTTGCGTGGTGAGGATACATTCCACGTCGCCGTCGACGGCGCGATATTTTCGCCAGCTATTGGCCGGAACGGAAATCACCGAGCGCTCAGGTGCAATCACGCTGACTTCCTCGCCCGCCTGATTCCACGTCACCTCCAGCGTGCCTTTAAATACCATGATCACCTGCACGTCCGGGCACAAATGACGCCCGACCACATGCTCTGGCGCAAGGCGCAGCCATTCCACGGAGAACCCGTGCGGATTCACAATCGCTGGCGCGGCGTGGTGATCCTGCGAAATGCCGTAGCCAATCACCGGGGCAATTTCGCCACCGTGACCCGGCAGCACGGAATCCAGCAGACCGTCAGCCGACCAGCAGCGTTCGTCCCCGGTCACTGCACGCTGGCGCATCTCTGCAACAGAATAGTGGCGCAGGGCGGCGATCTCTTCCGGCGGCAGCGGGGCTAACAGCTGTGACGCGTCCGGCAGCGTATCGCCCGCTTTCACGTCGAGCAGCATATTGTCTTTGCTCAGATACAGCCCGTATTCGCTGGCCGCCGCCAGAATCGACGGATGCCAGATGATCCCCCCGGTGTTATTTCCGCCGAGCACCGTATACACCATCCCGCAGGTCTCTTCTTTACTGACGTTGGTAAAGCCGCGGAAAATCCACGTCGGAATCGACAGAATGGCGGGCGCGCTGAACTCGGCTTCGTTTTCGCCGTTCGCCCCCCAGCGAAAACGCCACGTGCCTTCGTGAATCAAAAATACTTCCGCCGTGAAGTGCAGATGCAGGTTATTGGTCACGCCTTTCGGCATCGCCGCCGCGCCAATGTTAAAGCCGTGTGGTTCAGGAATGTTCACCACCTGCGCCGACGACTGCGTCACGCCAGGCCCGATAAACGAGTAGTTCTGCTTCAGATGCGAGCCAGGCAGCTTGCAGTCAATGAACGCCAGATTGCAGGACACCATATCGTCCGGTGTGATAACGCGGGTTTTGGCCTGCGCCGGGGTAATCGAATGTACTTTCATGTGTTCTCCTGTTAATAACCGGATGCACCCGTGGTCGGGGCGGATGTGCCGCGTGCCTGCGCGATGGCAACGCGTGCGGCACGGCCAAGCTGCATGACGTCGTTGGCGGGGGTGACAAACTGAAAACCTTGTTCGATGCGCAGTCGCGCCGCATCGCCGGAGGTGCAAAATATCCCCGCCAGTTTTTGCCTCTCGCGGCAGCGGCTGACCACTCGCTCAACGGCCGCGATCATGTCTGGATGCTGAGATTCTGCGCTGGCGCTGCCGGTAAGGGTGAGCGACAGATCGTTCGGCCCGATAAACACCCCGTCCAGCCCGTCGGTTGCCAGAATGGCGTCGAGATTCGCCAGCCCTTCGCGGGTTTCAATCATCGCCAGGGTCAGGATCGCCTGATTCGCGTGCTGCGGATAATCCGCACCGCCGTACAGCAAACCGCGTGCCGGGCCAAAGGAACGCACGCCGTACGGTGGATAGCGGCAGGCGGCGACAAAGTGCGCGGCCTGTTCGGCAGTCGAGATCATCGGGCAGATAATCCCGTACGCTCCGGCGTCGAGCATGCGCATGATCTGCGCCGGGTCGTTGTGCTGAACACGCACCAGCAGCACCGCCGGGGTGGCGGAGAGTGCTTGCAGCATCGTCAGGGCGCTGGCGAAATCGATCATCCCGTGCTGCAAATCCACGGTCACTGCGTCATACCCCTGATGGCCGACAATTTCCGCGCTGTAGCTCGACGGGATCGCCAGCCAGCCGTTGATGATTGGCGTGTTTTCCTGAATCAACTCTTTGAGTTTATTACGTCGCATTAAGAGACTCCTGAATCCACTGGCGCAGCGGCGGGGCGATTTCGTCGGGCGCTTCGAGCACCGCGAAATGTCCAGCGGTGTGCACGGTTATCCGTCGCGAGCGAACCGCACTTGCCGAGGCCAGTTGATGATGATGGGGCGTGCAGATCGGATCGTGCGCGCCGTTGATGATAATGACCGGGCATGAGAGCGCGGCCAGTGCCACGCGGTTATCCCGACGGGTGATGGCGATTTCCGTTTGACTGGCGAAGGTATCGTGGCCGCTCTCTTCTGCCATCTGGCAGATAATTTCCCTGAGCGCCGGATCACCCAGGCGCTCGGGTGCAACATACTTATGCCACAAATTTGCAGACAGCCACGCCGTCAGCCCTTGTTCACGCGCAGCACTTACCGCGTCGCGTCGGGAAGGCGCATTTTCCGGCGCATCGGCGAGCGGATTCACCGAGATTAGCGCCAGCCCGCCCAGCCGCTCGGGGGCGTCGGCGGCCATTTGGAGCGCCACGATGGCCCCGAGAGAAAACCCGGCCAGCAGAAAACGCGGCGGCAGGTTTTGCAGCAGACGCCGTGCGGCCTGTGGTGCGGAATCTGAACCCGTCAGGCTGATACACATCACGCTGGAAAGCGCTAATTGTTCAACCAGCGGCTGCCATAGCCGGGCAGTGCAGAGCGTGCCGCCAATCAGCACCAGCGGCAGTTCGGTATTATCGAGCATGACTTACCTCAGGTTGCCGTCCAGCCGCCGTCGACCAGCAGGGCGGTGCCGGTGATCATCGCCGCCGCGTCGGAGGCCAAAAACACGACCGGCCCCATCACATCTTCGACGCGTCCGAGCCGCCGCAGCTTGATGTTCTCCAGCACGTAGCGGCGAAAATCGGGGGTATCCAGCGATTGTCGCGACAGCTCGGTTTCGATAAAGGTCGGGCAGATCGTATTGACCCGAATCCCCGCATCGCCCAGCTCCAGCGCCATCGTTTTGCTCAATCCCTCCAGCGCAAATTTTGATGCACAATAGACGCTGCGATTCGGACCGCCGACGTGGCCCATTTGGGATGACACATGAATAATGGAACCGGCAATCCCTTCGTCGCGCATCCGCTGCGCCACCCGCTGGCTGATAAAGAATGTGGCCCGCAGATTCAGCGTCATTACGGCGTCAAAATTATCTTCGCTCACCGTCAAGAAAGGCTCATGGCGGGCCAGTCCGGCGCTGTTCACCAGAATGTCAAAAGCGGGCAACTGCCCCAGCTCCGACTCGACGCTGGCGCTGTCTGTGATATCCAGCGCCAGCGGATGCAGCGTCAAACCGCTTTCGCCCGCCAGCGCGGCGGCGTGTTCCAGCGTGAGGGGATCGCGCGCGGCAATCCACACCTGAGCGCCCGCCTGAGTGAGTGCCACGGCGCTGGCAAATCCCAGTCCTTTGGAGCCGCCGGTCACCAGCGCCCGTTTTCCTTTTAGAGCAAAAGAGGGCGTTTGCGGAAGCGTCATGAATTACACCTTTTCCCGTACGGGCGCAGGCGTGGCGTAGGGCACGTCGGTATTCCCGTAGCGACGTACGCGAATGTTGGCCTGCTCCGCATGTCCGGCAAAACCTTCCAGCAGTGATAAACGCGAGCAGTAGCTGCCGATTTCGGCGGTCGCTTCGTCGCTGAGGACTTTTTGCCAGGTGCAGGTTTTCATAAATTTGCCGACCCACAGGCCGCCCGTGTAACGCGCTGCTTTTTGCGTGGGAAGGGTGTGATTGGTGCCGATCACTTTGTCGCCATAGGCCACATTGGTGCGCGGGCCGAGGAACAGGGCGCCAAAGTTGGTGAGATTTTCGAGGAACCAGTCGTCGCGGTCGGTCATCACCTGCACGTGCTCGGAGGCAATGCTGTCCGCTTCAGCCAACATTTCGTCGTAGCTGTCGCAGACAATAATTTCGCCGTAATCTTGCCAGGACTGGCGGGCCACGTCGGCGGTTGGCAGTTTCTCCAGCAGGCGCTCGATTTCTGTCAGCGTTTCTTTTGCCAGTTTTAGCGAGTTGGTGAGCAGAATGGCAGGCGTGGTGACGCCGTGTTCCGCCTGACCCAGCAGATCGGTGGCGCAGATTTCCGCATCGACGGTGTCGTCGGCAATCACCAGCGTTTCCGTCGGACCGGCGAACAGATCAATGCCGACGCGGCCAAATAGCTGGCGCTTGGCTTCGGCCACATAGGCGTTGCCCGGCCCGACCAGCATATCAACAGGGGCCAGGGTGTCGGTGCCGAGCGCCATCGCGCCAATCGCCTGAATCCCGCCGAGTGCGAAGATCTCCGTCGCGCCCGCCATTTTCTGCGCGGCGACGATCGCCGGAGCCGGTTCGCCGCCAAACGGCGGGGCGCAGCTGATGATGCGCGAACAGCCCGCGACGTTGGCGGTGATAATCGACATATGCGCCGAGGCCAGCAGCGGATATTTCCCGCCCGGCACATAGCAGCCAACGGCGTTTATCGGGATATTTTTATGGCCTAGGATTACGCCGGGGCGGGTTTCAATTTCCAGGTCACGCAGGCAGGCTCTTTGCGCACGGGCAAAATTAAACACCTGCTCCTGGGCAAACTCGATATCGTGAATATCCTGACGGCTGAGCCTTTTCATGCAGCTGTTTATTTCTGCGTCCGACAGGCGATAATCACGGCGGTCGTAATTGTCGAATTTAATCGATAATTCGCGAATCGCTTTATTCCCGCGTTTTTCAATATCCATCAGAATCAGCTCAACAGTTTCGCGTATTTGCCGCTGCGCTTCCTGACGTTCCTGCACCGGTTTACTGGATTTAAGTTGATAAGCCACGATGTTCTCCTTTCATATTTGAAATGACAGATGCCCTCCCGGCGAGCCGGGATAAATATCACTAAGCGGTTAAATTATTCTCGCGCGGAGGCGAGGGAACGGTTTGCCGATATCTCTGCTGGCAGACTGGCTTTACGTGAATGAACCCAGCGCACCGAAAGCGGGGTGGCGATAGCGGCAATAATCGAAAGCCCCGCAATAAACAGATACCCGGACGAGAGATTAATATGCTGCATCATTACGCCCATGATCACCGGGCCGGCAAACATGCCGCATGAATAAATGGTCTGGAATAATCCCATGCGGGTGGACTGTTCATCTGAAGAGGTGTTGACCACGCTCAGCGACATAAATGCCGCGAAAGCCATACCAAATGAGAAACCGGCCAGCGCCTGTAACAGATAGATGAGATACAGATTGCTGGTAAACGGAATGCCAAACGAGGAAACCACCTGCAGCAGAATGCCCAGCACGGCGGTTTTGACCAGCCCAAGCCGCTGATAAAACACCGAGCTGCACAGGGCAATCGCCAGAGCGTAGAAGATCAGGTGAATGTTACTCAGCAGAGTTAGAATGCCAGCCCGCGCGCCCAGCTGTTCAGCGTAGATAGGTGTGAGCGTGTCGCGGGTGGCGAACGGCACCAGAATCACGATGGTCGCCAGAATGCCAATCAGCCAGACGGAGCGGTCGGCCAGCTGGAGTTTCGCGCCTGCAATACAGGCTTTCAGAGACGGAGCCTTAACCGGATCGTGAACGTCGCGGATGCGGGTGGTCAGGAACAGGGCCAGCAGGGCGGACACACAGGAGACGAAAAATGCGATGTTGTTCGCAAAATAGTGAATCAACACGCCGCCGATGCAGTTGCCGAGGAATACGCCGATTGGTCCCGCCAGCGCCAGAAGTGCGACGGCAGCCGGGGCTTCTTTGCGATCAAAATAGCGGATAAACAGAATGTTATACAAAACCCAGGTGGCTGCGGTGACGCCATCGGCGGCTTTCGCCAGATACAGGGTGATGGAATTTGGCTCCAGCCACGCAATCGGCCAGGCGACAATCGGCAGCACCAGCGCTATCTGGATAAAAATTTTGCGGCTCTTCACCACATCAGAAATGATCCCCAGCGGGAAGCGAATCATCAACGTCGCCAGACCGCTGGCGCCCATGATGATGCCCATCACCTGCGGTTCAATGCCCTGATTGATCATCATCGGGGCCAGAAACGCATCGATGCTGTGAATACAGATATAAAACAACACGCTAATGATAAAAAACAGCCGGGCTTCCGGGCGGCGTAACAGTGCTCGAAACATGGTTGTGAACCTCTTAATAATTAATGGGTTATAACCAATCAAGTACAACGTTTACCGGTTCATTCCCTCTGGTGACGACCCAATTCGCCCGGTACAATTGACGGTGTGCATACGTATTCAAAAATTGAAGTTACGAAAAGGTTTCAATTTTGTAAAGGTACAAGATCGCCATTGTGAAAAAAATAATTTAGACGGTTGCATACGCATGCAAAGATGGTGTAAGACTAAAAAGCACTCACTTTCCAGGCGCTCCTGACGGGGCGATTGTGATACAAAACCTGAATGTGGCAGTGACAGGATAAGGAACCCAGGGTAATGAAGCGTAAGACTTTTGCGGCGGTGACCAGCCAGCAGGTGGCACAGTTAGCAGGTGTATCTCAGTCAGCGGTATCGCGGACTTTCACGCCGGGGGCGAGTATTTCGCCCGCCACGCGTGAAAAAGTGCTCAAGGCGGCACGCGAGCTGGGCTATCGGCCAAATGCGATTGCCCGGTCGCTCAACACCGCCCGGTCACGCATCATCGGCGTGGTGATCTCTTATTTCGATAATCAGTTTTACCCGCAGGTGCTGGAAGCGTTGGCGCAAAAACTGGATACCCTCAACTATCACTTGCTGTTGTTTGTCGGTGACAGGGACGGCAACGTGGACCGGATTTTTGACCAGATCATGCAGTACCGCGTGGATGGCATTGTGCTGGCGTCGGTCACGCTGTCGCTGGATCTCTCGCAGGAGTGTCTGGCCGCCGGCATTCCGGTGGTGCTGTTCAATCGCAGCGAAGAGAGCGGTATGGCGTCGAGCGTCAACAGCAATAACGAAGCCGCTGCGCGCCAGATCGCAGAATTTCTGCTGGCCGGGGAACATAAGCGCTTCGCCTATGTCGGCGGCGTGGCGGACTCGTCGGTGAATATCGCCCGTCAGCGCGGGTATCTTGAGACGCTCGCGGAACACGGCGTCACAGACGTACAGGTGGTGAATGGCAACTATGACGCGCAGCAAACCACGCGCGCGGCGTATTCTCTGTTCACTAACGCACCCGCACCGGACGCCATTTTTGTCGCCAACGACCATATGGCGGTGACGGTGATGGACGTGGCGCGTTACGAATTTGGTCTGCGGGTGCCGGAAGACGTGTCGATCATTGGTTACGACGATATCGGCCCGTCGGGCTGGCCGTCTTATGCCTTAACGTCGGCCTCCCAACCGGTGGAGGCGATGGTGACGGCAACGGTAGAGTTACTGATGAAGCAAATCGACAGCGGCAACATCGAGCCAGAACAAATTACGCTGCCCGGTATGCTGGTGGTGCGCCACTCGGCGCGGCGTCCGCGCACCGGTGTTATCGAAAAAGACGGTTTATCTCTGTTCCAGCCCCAGGAGGTCAAATGAGCAGATTGCCGGGGTTCAGCCCCCAGTTCGACTCCATTCAGCAATTTATTTTGACTCTCACCCACGTGGTGTGGGAGCAAAAGGACATCGGCCAGCTGGCTGACTTTTACGCCACGCCAGTGGTGTTTATCACCCCGGAAAAACAGCTCACTGAACTGTCGCAATTTATGCGCCTGACGCTGGAGGCGATGCACAGTTTTCCGCAACGCTCGGTGCTGACGGAAGATATTCTTTGCAGCCACACTCCGGGTGAAGAGTATTACGCCGCCCAGCGTACGATGGCCTCGATTCGCCACCAGGGGGAAGGGTTCTTCGGGGCGCCGACCGGGAACAATGTTTGGGTGCGCACCTGGGCTGACCGAATCTGCGCTGACGGCGCGGTGCGCCAGGAATGGTTGCTTCAGGATCGGGCGGCGATAGTGTCGCAGCTGGGATTGGATGTGCGCGAGTTTGCCCGCAATCTTGCCGCCACCCAGCAGCAGCTCGGCATCCAGCCAGAAGCGGCGGAAACCCTTGACGCGCGCTGGTCGGGCGGGCCAGAAGGTGATGATATCGATGGGCCGCTGGCGGGCGTGGTTGAGCGCTATATGACGATGTGGGCTGGCGGCAATGGCGGAACGGTGCCGGGGTTGTATCATCCCGCCGCCACGCTATACGCTCCGGGGCATCACGTCGCCACCGGCGAGCAGGAGATCGGTGCCTGGCTTTCCGGCTATCGCGCCTCGTTTGCGGACAGCGAAACCCAGCTCCACCATCTGATCGTGCGCAAAGACGTGAATGAACCGGTGCGCATTTCCCTGCGCTGGTCGCTGCTCACCTGGCATGACGGTTACGGTAAATTTGGTTCGCCGACCCGTAAACCGGTTTCAATTACCGGTATTACTCAGCTGGAATTACGCGATGGTTTAATTATTCGTGAATATTTAGGTATTGATGAATTAGCTATCTGGTCTCAGGTAGTGAATTAATAAAGGGGAGGTACGCCTCCCGTCACATTTTTATTAACGCTGTGAACGTTCATTTCTCCATCCATTCCGGGTGCGGGAACTTATTGTCTGAAAATAGATGCAGGAGGTCACATGTCTTCAACTGAAGCAACAAATAAAGCTCCAGCCGTACCCGAGAAAAACAGCTCAAAACCTACGCGAGACGAACCGGTATTACAGGTCGAACGTCGTGACTTTATTGATTTAGTGCCGGAAAAACGCCCGCGCGCCCAATCATTAAGAGGCTTCGACGACTGTTATACAGATATTGTCGATTATATCGTTCGCTGTACCCATAAAATATGGGATGAGCGCGATGTGGGATTAATTTATACCCATTACACCCACAACTGTGTTTTATATAATGCGCTGGGAACGCTGTATAACCGTGAACAGGTGGTGCAGGATACGCTCCAGCGCTTAATTGCTTTCCCGGAACGTCGCGGCATGGCGACCCAGGTTATCTGGAACGGTAATGACGTCGATGGTTTTTACACTTCCCATCTGGTGACCGGCAGCGGACGTCACACCCAGTTCAGTCATCTTGGCAAGCCGACCAATCGCACCTTCGTTACCCGTACCGTCGCCGACTGCATGATCCACGAGAACAAAATTTATCGTGAGTGGGTGGTGAGCGACAACATGTCGATGATGAAACAGTTGGGCCTGGACACCGATGAAGTCGCCTTTAACATGGCGAAAGAGCAGTTTGATAAAGGCTTCCGCGTCACCGATATCGGCGAGAATGGCCGGATGCTTGGCCAGTATCCGCCGGATGTGGCCTGCGATGTCTCTATCGCCCATACCGACACCGAAGAGCAGCTCCTGCGCTGGCTGCATGAGATTTATAACCGCCGGATGTTGGGCAAAATCAAAGAGATTTACGCCCCGAATGTGCAGTGGCATGGTCCATTAATGAAAGAGTTGTACGGCACGGCGGCGGTGACGCACCAGACGCTGGCGCTGATTGGCATGATTCCGGATGGCGCGTGGCTCCCGCAGCATATCTGCTCCAATCCGTGCGACGAGGGCGGCGTCAAAGTGGCGGTGCGCTGGATTATCGAAGGCCATCATCTGGGCTACGGCGAGCTGGGCAAACCGACCGGTGAACGCCTGTTCGTGATGGGGATGTCTCATTACCACATTATCAACGGCAAAATCGTCGACGAGTGGGTGGTGTATGACCATCTGGCGCTGCTGGCGCAGATCAAACTCGGCCAGATGGAGGACGCGTAATGTCAGCTCAGTCTATTACCGAACAGGTGCGCTGGATCAAGCGTCCTCAGGGTCAGGACGCCCAGGCCGATCGCTCATTGACGGATAAAGTGAGCGCGATTATTGAGCGCGTGAAAGGTGAGGGTGACAGCGCGCTCAGGGCTTTTTCACAGCAGTTCGACAAAGTGGTGCCGGAGCAATTTGAAGTAACGGCGCAGGAGATTGAAACCGCGCTGAGGGAACTCGATCCGCAAACCCGACGCGACAGCGAATTTGCGATTGCTCAGGTGCGCCGTTTTGCCCAGGCGCAGCTGGCGACCATGCAGCCGCTGGAAATCGAAACCCTGCCGGGCGTACATCTCGGGCATCGTATAATTCCGGTGCAAACCGTCGGATGTTACGTTCCTGGCGGGCGCTATCCGATCCTTTCTGCGCCGGTGATGTCGATTGTTCCGGCGACGGTAGCGGGCTGTGAGCAGATTATTGCCTGTCTGCCGCCGGGTGCTCATCCGGCGATGATTGCGGTTTGTCATCTGGCGGGCGCACATCGAATTTTCAAAATTGGCGGTGCGCAGGCGATCGCGGCGATGGCCTGGGGGACCGAAAGCGTTCCGGCGGTGGACAAAATTGTCGGGCCGGGCAATGCCTTCGTCAATGAAGCCAAGCGCCAGGTGTTTGGCAAAGTGGGCATTGACGCCCTGGCCGGGCCGAGCGAAATCTTCACCGTGGCCGACGACAGCGCCGATCCGCGCATTCTGGCGGCAGATTTACTGGCGCAGGCCGAGCATGACGTTCATACCCGCGTCGGGCTGGCGACCACCAGCCAGGCGATTGCTGAAGGTACGCAGAGGGAGATCCAGCGTCAGTTAAGCTCGTTGCCAACGGCGGAAACCGCAGGTGAGGCGTGGCGTCGGCAGGGTGAAATCGTGGTGTGTGACACAGAAGAGCAACTGATTGCCTTCGCGGATCACATGGCGACGGAGCACCTGCAGGTACATACCCGCGATCCGCACGGCACGGCGGCGAAGATCCGCAACTACGGTTCGCTGTTTATTGGTCAGAACGCCAGCGTGGTGTTCTCGGATAAATGCTGCGGGACCAACCACACCTTGCCGACAATGGCAGCGGCGCGTTACACCGGCGGACTGTGGGTGGGAGCGTATGTGAAAGTCTGTACTCATCAGTGGATCGATGACAAAGGGATTGCGGCGATTGCGGAACCGGCGATTCGCCAGAGCCGTACGGAAGGGATGCAGGGGCACAGGCGCGCAGCGGAGATTCGTTTGCGGCCTGATGAGGTGGATGCGATTACGTCGGGGATGAGAGACTAAGTTTTGTAGGCTGGATGCTGTTTCCCCTCACCCTAACCCTCTCCCACTGTGCGGTCCGGGTACATCATGAACACTTGTTCGGGGACATGGT